>ERZ1740072.107-NODE-107-length-42097-cov-8.890490_pt1 | contig 42097 bp, 32 predicted proteins | sample MGYA00581733_ERZ1740072 | MGnify/ENA primary metagenome ERZ1740072 (study PRJEB43018, sample SAMN04849741) | marine metagenome | isolation source: floating plastic debris | place: Pacific Ocean | collected 2008-08-30 | study: EMG produced TPA metagenomics assembly...
CCACACATAAATATCAGCTCCTCCAATAACTGAGAAATTACGCCGCTACAATGGTCTAAGCCTCACTAATGTCAGTTTCTGATTCATGGTCTACGTCAGCTAATCACTAGAGCAGAGTTGTAAGGCTTCTTTGCTCATTGAGTTTTTACCAAATGCTGGAAAGTAGTTCTTGATGAGCTTCTAGCAGCTATGTCCTTACTAAGCTTTATTGAAGCTGAGTTAAAAGGTGTTTGGCAGCTCTATATATTCGACTAAGTTTGGATGCCATCCGCCAAAGAGGCAAGCTGCATTTTTCGCCACTTTGCATCTGCTTTACGGTCAGTAAGTAATTCTAGTACTCGAAATTTAGGACAATCATCAGCCTGTAGCTCTTTTAGGCATTCTATTAGCCCATCCCAGCTTCTTATCAGACTGTGCTGGACGCCATAAGCTTTACTCAGCTCTAACAGGTCGACCGCTTGAGGAGTAGCAAAATATTCCTCAAATGGTGGCTCAAACTCTGAAATAGGAAGCATTTCAAAAATCCCACCTCCCTGATTATTAATCACAAGGATGGTAAGCTTTCCTTTTATATACCGATGATTTAGAAGACCATTGATGTCATGGAGAAAAGCTAAGTCTCCTGTAAGCAAGACGCTGTTACTATATCCATGAGCAATTCCCATGGATGCAGATAGAGTTCCGTCAATACCATTAGCTCCTCGATTGAAGTAGGGTTGTATATGTCGATCGTTAGGTTGCCAAAAAGACTCAATATCACGCACTGGCATGCTATTGGCAACAACTAACACACTTTCCTTTGGTAAGTATTGTGAGAGCAGCCACGATATTTTTCCTTCGAATGGGTCTTCTATTGATTGAAGACATTTGGTAAGTTTCTGACGCAGTTTTTTCTCACAACTTATCCACTGCTGGCAATACTCGCTAACATTTCTATTAGAATCGAAACTCCTGATAGGGCTTTGAGCCCCAAAAGCTTCCACTGAAACTTCGATAGGATAGGTTCTGCCATGCAGAGGATCAACATTTGAAGGATGAGAGGTAACTTGCCAAGTGAGCGGTTGGTAGCGTTGTAACCATTGACGGACTATTTTGCTAGTAGGCAGAGGTCCCAACTGAATAACTTGCTCTGGGGCTAGCTGTTTGGAGCTATTACTGCTGCGTAGTAGGCAGTCGTAGGTACTGATCAAATAGGGATTGAGGGATTGGTAATTGCGTAGTGGTGAGAGCCCTTCTGCAAGGATGGGCCAACCTAGCGACTGCGACAGGTTAGCAACAGATTGGCAGTATTGATGAGGATTTTGTGGCTGGGCTGGGCCTGCAATAATAATACCCTTTTTAGTTTGAGACCAATGCTCCCAAAGTTTCTTGGGAAGCTGTGGCGCTGTTGAATGTTTTAAGGTGCGTGGGAATACGGCTGAGAAAAATTCTGACTCATTGAGCTGCACATCCGTAGGGCTAGATACGGGAGATAGTGGATCCCTAAATGGGCCATTAATATGCACGGGCCCAGGTTTTGGTGAAAGTGCTCTGTGCCAGGCATGGACCATTGTCTGACGAACGTAGTTTAGAAGAGAAGTATTGGGCACAGCCATTTCGGTATACCAGTTTACAAAACCTCCAAATAGCTTTTGTTGATCAATTGTTTGTCCAGAACCGCAGTCTCGTAGTTCTGGCGGTCGATCGGCAGTAAATACAACCAGTGGTACATGACTTTCTTGTGCCTCAATAATGGCAGGATAGAAGTTAGCACCAGCTGTTCCTGATGTGCAGACAAGAACTACAGGCTGATGCAGCCGTTTGGCACACCCCAATGAAAAAAAAGCTGCAGAACGTTCATCTAGAATGGGAATGGTTTCAATCGTAGGATGGCGCACTAAGGCTATCGTAAGCGGTGTAGATCTAGAACCAGGACATGTAATAGCTATTTCCAGACCTAATCGACTAAGGGTTTCTACAATAACCGATGCCCATAAAGTATTTATGTTTCGATAGTCTAAGAGACTCATATTAAGGTCCCCAACAGCGCCTGTAATTTGAGTTTGACCTCAGCTAGCTCATGGCGAGGATCAGATTGGGCAACAATTCCAGCACCTGCAAATAGTCTAGCTTGATGACCATCAATCAAAGCAGAACGTATACCGACAATAAACTCACTGTCGCCATTTGTATCAATCCATCCGATCGGTGATGCATAGAGTTCTCGATCAAAAGATTCTGAGTTTTTAAGTATTTGACTAGCTGCGATCCTCGGCAATCCAGCGACTGCTGGAGTTGGATGTAATATCTTAACTAAGTCTAAGGGCTTGAATTTACAGGGTAAGGGTACTTGAATTGGTGTGTGCAAGTGTTGAATGTTTTCTAGTCGCAGGATCTGGGGAGAATTCGCAAACGTTGGTATTAAACCTAGCTGACTCAGCTGGTCTACTATAAATTGGACAACAACTTGGTGCTCATACCTTTCTTTTGGGTTCTTTAGAAGCTGCTCAGCAATCTGGTAGTCCGCTTTGGGTGTTTTTCCTCTCGGGGCAGAACCAGCAAGAGCATCCGTAGTCAATCTCTTACCATCCGCTGTTGTGGTGATACTCAAGAGTCTTTCTGGGCTAGCTCCCATAAAAACGGGACCTTGGCCATTGCTCAAAGAGAAGACATAGCAGTCGTTATATGCTTCACCTAGAGCACGTAGGGAAGCTGGTATATCGAAAGGGTTAGCTGATAGCACATCCAGAGCATCGGCAAGCACCACTTTATGGAGATTAGGGCTATTAAGCATAGGGAGAACACGACTAACCAGCCGGTCAAAGTTCCCCACATCTCTAATAACTTTGGGAGTCTTTGATGGTCTAGACAAGAATGTTCGATGAATCGATTTCTTTGCTATATTCTCTAGGACTTGTAACCGCTGTCTAATGTCTTCAACGATGCGTGTAATATTTACTGAATCATCAATAAGATAGTTTAGACTGGCCGTTGTTTTACCATTGCACTGAAGTATTTGTATCTGGGGAACAAACACTTGAGCAGCGTCAAATAAACTATCAGTAGCCGTTTGATCAAAAAATGTAAATCCGCATAGAAAGTAAGGCTCGATAGCTTGACCGTTCTGAGGTGATGAAAGGATACGCCGTTTCCAGACATCAACAAACTGTTGGATACGCTCAAATCGACTAGTGCCAGACGATTGCTGTGCTATGGTTGCCCCCAGTCCTAGCAAGGTATATTGGGCAGTTGAATAGTAAAAGTGTATTGGATACGCACTTTCCAGGTACTGCAAGGCTAACCATGGCTCTAGCCTACCGATGGGAAATGTGATGTTGACTAGTTTAGCGTGCTGATCGTAGGTTGCATGTCGCTGGCAATCTGACAAGAATCCGTAGATTTCTTTACACCTTTTGAAGAGGTCAGACTGATATGGTGCAACGGTCATAGAGCCAAGCTAAATTGAGGAGCTTTAAATCATGAAATATCTTTACAGGTAGCATATTTTAGGTGTGTGAGCTAGCGGTTCGCGCAGTATGTGAAGAGTCGTGAACTCATCGCTAGACCACTGGCTAAGTTTTAGGCTTAGTGCTCTATATTCGAGGAAATAGCTTCCTACCTTATGATCGAGACACAGCAAGCAGCGCTATATTTTGTCAGAATTTAATTAGCAGGCGTTGCTGATCCTCGGAATGATTTCATCTGCAAGGTGCTGATATATCGCATTGCTGACAGACCAGTGCGTCTTCTAAATTAGCAACGGCAAAATGACAGCTTATTTGATAGAGGGTTTAGCCTTCGACTCGTATTGAAATTTGGTTCTTTGAGATGGTGTTGTCAATGAAGGATTCTAAAACAGCAATCGTAGAAATTTCGCTAGATTGATTGATCGTCTAAATCAGCAATAGCTCTTTTATGAGAACGGCTGCTGAAGCTCTAGTGGCAAGGGTTCGCTACTGGAAAAGATACGTTGCAATGTCTTGCACTGCTCTAGTTGAGGATGTGTTATCACGTCTCTTAGCAAAGAAGGAGCCAGATTAACAACCGATACCCGTTTAGCACGTATGCGTTCCGCTATATATTGGACATTTTGACAATTTTTAGCCTGAGGAAGAATCAGCTGAGCACCTGATAGTAGAGGCCAGAAAATCTGCCAGACTGAGGGTATATGGGCAAACGATATATTCTGCAACACTCGATCTTGGTTACTGAGAGGTAAAGTTGTTTGTAGCCAAAATAGTCGGTTGCAAATAGCCGTATGAGAAGTCGTTGTTTTTCTAATCTGTCCTGTTGTATCCGATGCATAGAGGGCATACATTGAGCTATCAGCTGTGACGAGAGCTTTTAGATCAGGACAAGATTGCATATTGGTCCATTGGTCTCGATCTAAGCAGATAAGATTAATGTCTTTGCATGGCAAACAAGATGCTAGACGATGCTCAAGGTGAGTTTGAGTTAAGAGAATTTTTATGTGAGACTCTCGTACCAGGTCTTTGATGGGGTCTTTAAGCCTGTTAGGGCTGATGGGAACGCAGGCTCCACCTGCTTTAAGGATCCCCAGAAGACCAATTACCATATCTATTGACTGGTCCACGCAAATACCGACAAGATACCCTGGGCCTACGCCCAGAGCTGCAAGCTGATAGGCTAATCGATTGGACTGACGATTGAGCTGCTGATAGGTGAGCTGACTACCGTCGATGCTGATAGCGATCGCAGCCGGCGTGCGTTGAACCTGACGTTCAAATAGGCGATGAATACATTCGTGTTTGGGCACCTCAGGTCGACTATGGAACACCTGAGATGGGGACCATAAACCGTTTTTACTCGGGGTCTGAGATGCCTTTGTTGAAACCGACAACTGCGGTGTATTGGTTTTGGATAAGCTCATCAAGACAGCGTGATAGAAAACGTCTATGGCAAAGTGAGGAACACTCTCTATCAGCTTTCATGAGTAAATGCTCAAATAGCTTGAACACCGGATATCTTTACTGAACCCTTATAGTGGTTTTAAGGCATGGTTCAGATACCAAAAAAGTCATGGGGGGCTATGGCTGCAGCCATAGGCTAAGTCGCTAATAATGATTGCCCGTTTTACGATGATGAACGGCGGTTTTAACATTGCTATCGAGAACTTGCCCCCCGTCTATGGTGGCGTAGATAACCCAGTGGTCACCACAGTCCATTCTGTTTTTAACCGTGCATTCTAGATATGCGATCGCATCTTTAAGGATATAGGCGCCGTTCTCAGCAACCTCAGTATCTACACCTTCAAACCGATTTTCACCGGGGGTAAAAGGTTTTAGAAACTGCTTCATCGCCCCCAGCTGTTTGCCTTCACCGAGAACATTAAGCACAAACGGATTGTCAGGATAAACCAGGGTTTCAATCGCCCGTTCCTTGGCTACAGCGACCGTAAACCCAGGCGGTGCAAAGGTAGCCTGAGCAACCCATGAAGCTAACATGGCGCTAGCAACTTCCCCCTGCTTAGCCGTCACCACACACAGAGACCCCACTAGACGGCCAACCGCTTTTTCCACATCGCTAGCTGGCGTACGGGGGGCTTTTGCCCGTTTTGCTTTTTTCAAAGCCTGGGCGAAGTCGGTACCGGCTTCCTCACAGTATTTGAGGGTAACTTCGTCGGGTTTAAACTTGACGCGGATGGGGTCAAACCCAAAGCTGTAGCCACCGTCTCGCAGCTTATTTTCAAGCAGGTCTATGGCTTCACCGCTCCAACCGTAGGATCCAAAAACTCCAGCCAGCTTGTTTTTAGAGGCTGTGGCCAGCAGCAAACCTAGAGCAGTTTGAATTTGGGTGGGGGCGTGGCCACCTAACGTGGGAGACCCAATCACAAACCCGGCACAGGTTTCGGCAGCGGTTTTAACATCAGATTGAGGGGCCTGCTCAGCATTGATCGATTCGACTGCAACGCCTGCTTTAGTAATACCGCGAGCGATGGCCTGACCAATGGTTGCTGTGTTGCCATAGGCCGATGCATAGATTAGTGCAACCGATAAGGTTTGCTGCTTTTGCTGGTCGCACCATTGCTGATACTGCTGGGTCAGCTCGTGAATACCGTAGGTAACAATAGGACCATGGCCAACACCGTACAGATGGGCTGGAAAATCACTCAATTTTTCCAAGACCGTGGCCACCTGCTTAGCATTGGGAGCCATGACCGTATCAAAGTAATAGCGACGATCTTCAATCAGAGCATCCCAGTTAAGGTCGTAGGCATCGTCTCCACAGACATGGGCGCTAAAAAACTTATCGGTGTAGAGGGTGCAGGTGGACGGGTCATAGGTGCTTAATCCGTCGGGCCATCGAGGGGTGGGCACTGGCATAAACTGCAGCTCGTGACCCTCGCCCAGGTCCAGAATATCGTCGGCACTTTTGATGATGAATAGGGGATTTTGTAGGGGAAGCTCAGCGGCCTCGATTGCGATCGCACCCGGATTAGAACAAACAATCGTTACCTGGGGAGCTTCTGTAATCAGATGCTGTAGCGTTTCCAACCGGTTAGGATTGACATGTCCGAGAATAATATAGTCTAGCCGGTCTAGAGAAACGTGAGATTTCAGTTCTTCTAGAAAAATAGCCGTAAACGATCCACCCGGCGGATCGATCAGAGCAACCTGTTCGGCCTGAATCAAATAAGAATTGGCCGTGGTGCCCTTTTCTAGGGCATATTCGATCTCAAATCGTAGGCGGTTCCAGCTACGAGAACGCAGAGCCAGGGTATCAGTCGCGATGGGTAGGACTTGAACATCTCTTTGTCTGGTATCAGTCATAATGCTCCTGCCCTGGCAAATGGGGTTTAATCTATCTTAAAGCTATCTGCAGGAGCCTACTATTGGTTCCTTTAATGGCAAGCTATCTGAAGTTATACGATTGTTATCATCCGTTGAGCATTATCTCTTGCTATGAAGCGCAGCCAGGCCCGAGGCCGAATTGAACTAGGGTCTCAGCGATTTTGGTACTGGCGTGGCTGGCGAGTACGCTACACCTATATCAAGCCTGATAGCCTACAGGCCCAGCAGCGGATGCCCATGCTCCTGATTCATGGGTTTGGTGCCAGTTTGGAACAATGGCGCTCCAATCTTGAAAACTGGGGACAACAGCGTCCGGTATACGCCCTAGATCTATTAGGATTTGGACATTCTCAGAAATCAGCTATCTTACTGGGAGCCGAGGTATGGCAGGCGCAGGCATACGAATTTTGGCAGGTCATAATTGGTCAACCGGTGATTATGCTAGGACATTCACTGGGGGCTTTAGTCGCTCTAACGGCCACCGCTCGCCACCCGGAAATGGTCCAACGCCTGGTTCTTTTGACGCTACCACTGGCCCGACAGGAGCTAGTTGCAGGTTGGATAGACCGTCTGGCGCGGGGAGTAGAAGGTCTGTTTGCCACACCGCTGTTGCTACGTCCTTTATTTTTAGTGGCGCGGCAGCCTAACTTTATTCGCAAGGCTCTAGTCAATATCTATCAGAACGCGGAACGGGTCGATGCGGGACTAGTGGACCTCTTTACTCGACCGACTTTGGAGCGTGGAGCTGCTCGAACGCTCAACTATTTGGTCAAGTCGCGCACTCAGCCAGACTTTAGCGATGTTACCGCTAGCCTAATTCATCGAATTTCAATTCCAATCCTATTACTGTGGGGCACCCGAGATAAGGTTCTACCCCCAGCATGGGCAGCTCAAATTCTAAGAGCAAATCCACACGTAGCCTATCAACCCATTGAAGATGCGGGACATTGCTTTTATGATGAGGTGCCCGATATTTTAGACAGTATCCTAGAAAATTGGCTTCAAGCCGTGAGCTAGAGCGGAAACGCGGGTCCGGTATTGCTAGGGCGATTTTTTGAATGCTGACGTTGACGCAGACGTCGAATCGCCGCCGCCCGTCGCTGGACCGGTGATTGGGTCTGGTCTAAATCGGCCATGTTTTCTTGGGTATCGGCGTCGGCAGCTTTAGGCACCCGGTTGAGACATCGTTCTAAGTTGCTGTAGTGCTCATCTAGCTGGAGCGCTCGCTGGACCTCATCAATACGCTTGAAGCGTTCTGATAAGTCTGTCGTTAGCATTTTGGCCAGCAGCCGCTCAAAGGGCTGGCTGATGCTGACAGAACGTCGCCAGTCTAGCTCCTGGGTATCAGGATCGATATCAAACTCCAGCGGAGACTTACCGCTAAGCAAATACAGACAGGTCACCCCCAAAGCATATATATCGCTGCTATAGGTGGGGCGAAGCGCGAGCTGCTCTGGCGGGGCAAATCCCATAGTGCCAACAAAGTGCGTGGTAGGACTCGCAGCATGGTCTCCCGGATCGTCATCTCGGTGCAGGCATTCACGTACAGCGCCAAAATCGAGCAGCACCAGGCGATTGTCATCACGACAGCGGATAATATTAGGAGGTTTGATATCTCGATGGATAACTCGATTTCTATGGATGTAGCGGACTGCAGGCAGCACCTCTGCAAGAAATTGCTTAACAGCAGGTTCTTTTTGTGTACCGTTTTTGCGCACATCGCGACTGAGCGTGTCTCCATGGACATACTCTTGCACCAGGAAGAACTCTCCTTTGAAGGTGAAATAGTCCAGCAGCATGGGCAGCTGGGAGTGACTGCCTAAGCGCCCCAGGATTCTAGCCTCGCGACGAAACCGTTGTTTGGCGCGTTCCAGGGCAATGGGGTGGCTCACTTTAGGAAACAGCTGTTTGATCACACACAGGGGAGACCCTGGCAGCATGCGATCGCGAGCCAAATGCGTGACGCCAAAACCACCACGACCTAAAATGCGCACCACCTCATAGCGCTCTCGAAAAAGCTGACCAGAGTCACACAGCTTTTTGCTAAGACGAGGATCCTGACGAGCTGGAGAATTAGATTCGGACATGTGCGAAAAAGGCGGACAGTAAATAGCCGTGGGTCAAAGAAAGCTCAATTCCATGAACTACGCTGCTAGCGACAGATTCCCATCAATTGAATGTCCGCAGTGACGGTCATTTATCTTGGTTTATTATGGCCTATTGACTATGGGGTTGTAACTCACGAACAGGTTTCCATGTCAAAACTTAGTAGGTTTACGTAGCTTTGGGCAACCAAAACTCAAACGTGCTCCCCCGATCAATTTGACTGGTCACCTGAATTTGTCCCCCCTGGAGTTCTACCAAACGTTTGCAAATAGCAAGACCAATACCCGTACCACCAGAAGCGCGGTTTCGAGAGCGATCGGCGCGCCAAAATCGTTCAAACACATGGGGTAAATCCGCAGCAGCGATACCTATTCCTGTATCTTGCACAGCCAGCCATACTTGCTGCTCATAATGCCACGCTTTGACAGAAATGTTGCCACCGTCCGTATACTGGAGCGCATTATTCAGCAAATTGACTAAAACTTGTTCGGTACGAACGGGGTCAGCTTTAATTTTTGGTAAATCTGAGGAAATCTCTACGACAATTTGCGTAGTCTCGGAATCGGTGTCCAGCTGCTGATCCCGAAATCGCTGGACAACCTGTTGAATTAACGGAGATATTTCCAAAACCTGCTGTTGAATTGGCAGATAGCTCGCTTCCAATTTAGAAAGCTCTTGCAAATCTTCCACCAGACGCTGCAATCGATAGGTCTCTCTGAGCAGTCGCTCATAGGTTTCAGCGGTTGCAGGTAATTTTTTATCGGTCAACGCTTCAACATAGCCCCGAATAATCGTCAGGGGTGTTCGCAGCTCATGGGAGAGGTCGCTGACTAGATCCCGTCGCTGCTGCTCCACCTGCTGCAGTTCACTCGCCATACGATTAAAACTGTGACCCAGCTGATGTAGTTCTGGGATATCCGATGGCGGAACACGGGCGGCCCAGTCCCCCGCCGCAAACCGCTGGGTAATCCCTTCCATACGAGTTAAGGGATGGACAATACGTCGCGACAGCAAATAGCTAATGCCGCCAGCGGCGCTGCCTCCCAATAGCACCGACCACACCATGCCTCGAGCCCAGGCATCGGCAAAACTTTCTAAAATTTGTCCCCGCATCTGCTGGATACGAATACCTCGTCCTTCCAGACGCTCTAAGGTCACCACGAAGTAGCGAGGAGTTGATAAACGACTCACCCCGGCTAGAGTGATGATGGCCACCGCCATCACTACCAAATGGGATATCAGCAATCGACTTCTCAGCGGGACTTTAGCCATGGTCGTCAAACCGATACCCTACACCAACAACGGTTTGAATAAATGTAGGCTGGGCAGGATCGGGTTCAATTTTCTTTCGCAGTCGAGCCACATGGGTATCAACCACGCGTTCATCTCCAAAAAAGTTTTCACCCCAAAGTTTTTCGATCAGCTGTGGTCGTTGCCAGATACGCCCTGGATGGCTCAAAAACGTAACTAGCAAATCAAACTCTATCGGCGTCAGGTCGAGAGGAGCCGTCTGTGTCCCGTGATAAACAGCAGAACGCTGGTCAATATTTAATGTGAAGTGAGGCGTTTGGTACGTTTGCAGTGAATCAGTCCGACGCAGACTCCGACGCAATAGCGCCCTGACTCGAGCCACTAGCTCACGAGGGCTAAAGGGTTTAACCACACAGTCATCCGCCCCGCTGTACAGCCCGATGACGCGATCAACCGCTTCACCTTTGGCTGTCAGCATTAAAATGTAGGGATCTTTGGGTCCAGACGCCTGTCGGATTCGAGCACATACTTCTAGACCGTCTAACCCTGGCAGCATCAGGTCTAAAATAATTAGATCCGGTTGAAAGATAGGCCAGCGTTCTAGAGCTTCAGGACCGCTAGTGCAAATCTCAGTTGTAAAGTTTTCATTGGTGAGATACAGCTGAATAAGCTCAGCAATATCGACTTCATCTTCAACAATTAAGACATTCATCGAGAACGTTTATCAACGATTTAGCCACCGTTGCTGATTTAGGGAATGTATCAATCTGCTTAGAAATGCCGTATGCCAGTATCTTGCAGATAACATCAGCCCCGAGGAAGAGCAACGCTATTTAACCTACTAAACCTTATCTAGATTAGAGTCTATCGTTTTCTTTACGGGAAACCCCAGTTCTAGACAGGGTAAAGGCTCGAAATCCTTGCCCTAAGAGACATTGGGTGGATTAAGTCAACGCTATTGGGTCAGACTCAGTCAATCATAAAGATCGTATGAGTCAGGGAATATATTTGATTACCAGGGTAGCTTGAGCTGTAGATCTGACCCGGTATTTAGAACCCACCATCAAAGGACTTGCGAAAACGTTAACAATAGGCCACTATTCAATAGCTTTAATTCCTTGACAGCTTGCGAGACTGTCAGAAGAAGTATTGAGACTCACCCATGATTACGTTGCTCAATTGTCTATGTTCGGGTGGTTTGTCTGGGCAGCATGCCCTACTGATTACTAGTGTGGAGGCGTAGGTATGAGTCTAGCGTCGGCATTTACCCTCAGTCGCCTATCGGATGATCTGACCTACGATTTGAGTAGGACGCCGGAGGTGCCAGAAGAGCTAACGGTGCAATGTGCCGTGAGCCGGGGCAAGATGATGGTGCTATTGGAGAGTCCCAAGACCGATACAGTACCTGAGAATTATGTATTTGCTCAAGTGGAGACTCTGGTTCGCCATCGGCTAGAAATTGATGGATTACCGATAGAGGCTAGTCATCTGGGCGTGAATGGGGAGCCCGTAGCCATTAAGGTTTATCTGAAGCAGACCTCAATGCCAAAACCCAGTGCGGTTCATCGATTTAACTGGCTGTTGCAGGATAGTTCAGGGCCAGTGTTGTTAGAAGACGATGAGCTAGAGCCGCTGTTAACTCAACAGCCAGAGATAGCTCCTGATGGCCTATTTGAAGACTCTAGCAATGAAGAGTCTGGCGGCCTATCTGAAGAAGAGTTTTTATCGGAAGAGATTTTTCTTTCAAGAGAAGAATTCTCTTTAGGAGCGGAACAGCCATCCGGAACAGCGACTGATGAGCTATTGGATTTAGACAATCTGTATGAGCAAGCTCCTCCGTCGGATACTGGAGAACCGGTATTTGTTGATAGTGACGACCTATCACCAGAGGAATCAGAAGGATCCGAGTCATCTCTTAGCCCAGGATTAGTTGCCGTAGGTATTGGAGTGGCCGCTATTTTTGGGGCCTTGGGTTACGGGTTGAGTCGTCCCTGTGTATTGGGCGGCAGGTGCGATCGCATCCAACAGGCCCAATCCTTAGGAGACGCGGCACTGATTGCTCTTCAAGAAGACCCCACACCTCAAACAGTCCTGGACATGAGGGAGCAGCTCAACACAGCCGTCGATACGCTCAAGCCCATTCCCCCATGGTCGGGGTATCGCACCCAGGCCCAAAAGCTATTGGCCAATTATGAAGGAGAAGCCGATCTGCTCAATACGGTCGCGGCCGCCCAAGAGGATGCCTTTGCCGCCGCCAAGGAAAGTCAAAATCCACCCCACCCCATCGCCCACTGGGAGGGGATTGCTGAACAGTGGCGCGCGACGATTGGTCAGCTAGAAGCGATTCCGGCAGGCAGCCCCATATACGAGGCATTTGTCGCGACTAAGCTCCAAGAATATCGTGGGAACCTGGCCGCCATTGAGGGCCGGATACTGGCCGAGCAGTCAGCGGAAGAAAATCTAAATCAGGCACAGTTAACTGCCGCCCTGGCCAAAGACCAGACTGAAGTGGCCAATACGCTATCCGCCTGGCAAACAGCCTTGACCTCTTGGGATAATGCCGTCAAGCAGCTTAAGCAGATTCCCAGCGGCACCATGCCCTATGGAGAAACTCGAAAACTGCTGCCCAATTATGAAGAGGAGCTGGCTGAGGTGCGTACCCGCTTCCAGCAGGAACAGGCCGCCGATCAGTTTTATAACGAAGCCGTACGTCAGGCCGCCACCGCTCGTCAGTACGAATCTGAGGACCAGTGGACTTTAGCAATGCTGAGCTGGCGAGATGCTATTACCCAGGCCAAGGGAGTCCCTACTGGGACATCGCGCCATACCGATAGTCAAAACTTGCTTAAAACCTATGAGTCAGCGCTGTCTCAGGCTCAAGAAAACTTACGACTGGCTCTACGTTTTGACAAGGCAAAAGAGAATTTTAGTCGAATTTGTAAACCTGCATTTTGTCAGTTTGGTCTTAAGGGAGGCTCAGTCCAGCTTAAATTAGCTCAAAACTATGATGCGCTGGCAGACTTCTCAATTACGGACCCGAATAACCGGTCGGACAGTGTGCCTGCCTCCGATCAAATGATTATCGAAGTTAATCAGCTGCTACAAGAGGTGATCAATATCGGTAAGCGAACTCAACTACCCATTGAACTGTATGGTTCAGACGATGGCTTTATCGCTCGATTTAGTCCTGAGCTAGAAGGATATGTGAAAACTGTGGTTGTCAATTAGCTGACAGCTAGCCCAAGACAACCGAAACAAGGGGGGTTCCAGCCGAGCGTTTAGCCCATAATGGGGCTGCCATGGTGATGGACTAGGTACCATTGTCCACCCATATACTCAAACATATTAGTCGCCATCGATTTTGCTTCCAGCCTTCGATTGCCGGCAACTTGCATCACATTTTCGGTTAAAACGACGTAGGCTATTGTCCCAGAGACCTCCACAGAAATCACATCCAGGTCAATTTCGAGATAGCGAGTTGCCTTAAAGATTTGCAGCCAGGATGGGCGAATAGTGTCCCATCCTGTGAGCGCCTTACGACCCGGATGAATACAGAGACTGCCCACACCTTTAGAGCAGACTGCCTCCATGGCCTCAATATCCTTTTTCTCAAAGGCGCGATAAAAAGCCTGATTGGCTTTTAAAACAGCTGTTTGCTCGTTTGACATACAGAAAACTATAGCGTTTGGACCTTCATGTGCTTCTGATGGAATTGAGATATGCGTTTGCGATCGCAAACGAAAATGGACCGATCTGCAGCCACCGTTATTTGCTCATCCTTTATGGCTAGGGATATCCCAAGGGTAAGCAGGGCCACGCTACGTAACCACTAGGTATCTGCATATTCTTCCAGATTACCGGTCTCGCTATTTGTACTTATAGTCATGTTTGGCAAATGTTCTCTGTATGGTGTGGATCCTACCAATCTAATAGCCGCTGCTAATTTAGCAGAATAAACCGATCTGTACAGATGCAGCGTATCAGCATCGTGTAGATGAATTTATACCGAAGATTCAGTCAGGTCGGCGAATACTTACAGCACCTTATGGAGAAATTAATTGGCGTTGCCAGTCCTCGGGATGTTTTTATCTGGAAAATGCTGACACATGGCATTTCTAGCAGATCGGTGCATCCCTCAAATCAGCAACGGCAAGTAATCAAACATCAAAATCATGGGCTCAAACCAACTCATCCATGATTTCTACGACCATGAGAGGTCCATCAGATTCTTGAGCTTCCAGGTCCATATGTACTAGCTACTAATTTCGCAGGGTATGGAGTATGAATCATAGAGCTATCATACTTTCAGCTGCTGTTGGTGGGCTGCTGATTGGAACAGGATTGCTGATAAACGGTCGTTCGGTTGCTATCAATGACCACAGTGTCTACCAAAACTATCTGTCAGAGCAGCTACAGGACGATCTGCTCATTAATCAGGCTATTTTAAATACTCAATCACCGGCGGTCCTACCCACCCATACGCTAAAGCAATTAGAGATACGTCACAATCGTCTCAGTGACGTGCCTCAATTTATTAGCCAACGAAACGCACAACAGATCCAGGCTGAGCTAGAGACAAACGCACAAACGTTAGAGCAAAAAAAATCCCTAATCGAACAGCTTAAATCGGAACATACACGAGTTGAAGCAGCGCTGCTGGATCTACCGCTTCTAGTAGAATCTATTAAACAAAACGGCAGCCTGTCTCCAGCCGATGAACTTTACCGTACGGTTACAGAACTGTTGGACAACGTTTTACAATATGCTCTTTTTCCTAACGAGACCCTAGAGACTCAAATCCAGCTGAATGTTGAACAAATCCAGACCGTGATTGACAACGGTGTTGACGATCGAGATTTAGAGAGGGTTTTGAGCCAGGCTGAAACCATTGTAGAGAGTCAACAGACCGTCAGTCAGCTCAGTCAGTCAGTCTTAGATTTACCCACAGCACAGCAGCTCCAAGACCTGTCTGAAATCTACAGAGATGCCTATCAAACTGCTTATACACAGGCCAGACTGTTTCAACTCGGAGCCGTTGCTTTGTTGGTGGGAATAGTAGGAGGAGGTGCTTATTTTAAGCTGCGGGTTAAACAGGATCAGAAAATTACGCAGATTACCAATACTCTCTTTGAGACTATTGACGATGCTTTTGTTGATGTGAATAGTGAATGGGTTATTACCCATATCAATAGTCAAGCGTGTAAAGATCTCAATAAGTCTCAGGCAGACTTTATTGGTCGGTCGTTTTGGCAAGTGTTTCCGCCAGAACTGGGACAGAAAAAACAACACTACTATCAGAAAGCGGTCGCTCAAAAATCAGTCGTTACCTTTGAAACTAAATATACGCCCAAATCTCGCTGGCTAGAGTTTCGACTCAAACCCGGTGCAGACAGACTCTCGGTTTTATGGCAAGACATCAGCCCCCAAAAAAAGGCAGAGTTTCAACTAGCTTTGAGTATTGAAGCCAATGACGAGGCCCTAAGAAAAGCGGATGATGCCCGTAAAAAAGCAGAAATAGAACAGATCAAAGCAGAAAAGGCTAACCGAGCAAAAAGTGAGTTCCTGGCTAATATGAGTCACGAACTCCGCACGCCGCTCAACGCCATTATTGGCTACAGCGAAATGCTCGAAGAAGATGCTGCAGATTTTGGCCAAGATGATTTTATTCCTGAACTTCAGAAGATTCAGGGAGCAGGCAAACATTTACTGGGACTAATCAACGACGTCCTCGATCTGTCTAAAGTGGAAGCGGGTCGAATGGAACTGTATTTAGAGACGTTTTCCATGATGTCTTTAGTACAGGATGTTGCTTCCACAATGCAGCCAGCAATTGCTAAAAACAACAATATTCTAAAAATAGAGTGTGCTGCCAACATCGGTGATATGCATGCAGACCAGATTAAAGTGAGACAAAGTCTTTTTAATCTGCTTAGTAATGCCAGTAAATTTACTCAGAACGGTACGATTACCATCAACATTACCGCTGAGAGTATTAATAGCGCTCAGTGGATACGATTTCAAATTCAAGACACTGGTATTGGCATGATGCCTGAACAGCTTCAAAAGATCTTTAATGCATTTGCTCAAGCAGATTCTTCAACTACTCGAAAATACGGCGGTACTGGACTTGGTCTGACGATTACAAAGCGATTTATTCAAATGATGGGGGGCACCGTAAACGTTGAAAGCGACGTGGGTATCGGGACCGTATTTACAATTCATATGCCTCAAACCGTCAAGGCGTCGCCTTCGATAGCAGCGGACGTATCCGCCGCTATCGAAGATACTGTCGAGCAGCATCGCCAGCCCCAGCCTGAGGCAGCAGCAGAACATACCATTTCATCGCTGCTGGCGGCACCCTCGTCAGAATGTGTGTTGGTAATCGACCAAGACGAAGAGACCTGCGAGCTTGTGTGGAAAACGCTTGCTAGTCAGGGTTACTTTGTTGTCTTGACCCACAGCCACCGTAAAGGGCTAAAGATGATCGATCAGCTTTTACCGGATATTGTTCTTTTAGACTCTGCTATGCTGCGAGAAAATGGCCGTAGTATCTACGAAACATTAGAGGCAAATTTGGAGCTGTCTAACATTCCGGTGATTGTGCAAACAAAGCTACCTAAGAACAAGCTAGGCTACTCCATGGGAAAAGCCGGACCGGCATCGCCATCTCAGAGTCTTCAGAAGCTGTTGACGTTACTGAATAGCTATCATCTAGAAGAGTCGGACAGTTCTCATAGAGACACAGATGAGATGGGATCTTCTATCGATATAACAGAACACACTGGGAGCTTAGAAGCTCAACATCTTGTAAAGTAATACCTTACTGATAATCAGCAGCGCCGCTACAGGCAGAACTGATGAGCCAAAATAGTGGGTGTAATCCCGGTGAGATCTTGCACCTCCGTAAACGCCGCCGCCGCTGGCCCCACTACCCATAAAGGTACGGCATTTAAGGTGTGACGCTTGGTCGATAGGTCTTCTACATTGCCGTGGTCGCTGACGACAATGAGGGTTGTTTGAGATCCGAGAGAATCAATGACCGCTGCTAAAAACCGATCGATCCGCTGAAGGACGGTGACTGCGCGATCGCAAGCTTGCCCATGGCCAGCATAGTCGCTTAAATAGCATTCAAATAGCGTAACGCTATAGCAACGACCCAAATTAGCAAGAATTTTACCGGCCAGCTCAGGAGAGATCGGCGGTGTAGCAATACCGCGAGAGCTGGCAATCTCTCCGGTAATGTCCCAAAAGACAGCTTCCCCCTGCTCATACTCATACTGCATCCGAAAGGGCAGCCCTGCAGTCATATTTAGCAGCGTACATACCGAATAGCGCCATCGACGCTGGGCGATGGCTTCAAAGTAGGCAGGAGAGTAAAGATTGGCCAGCGTCGCCGTACCGCCCTGAGCCAAGACTTGTCTAAATAGCCCATAGGGTTCAATGAGCTGACGCAAAGAGCCATTGGCAAATCCGGTCTGGTGTCGACCGCGAAATTTAGCCGCGTTGTGTCCGGTGTAGAGCGCTGTCTGTCCGGTGGCGCTTTGGGGTAAACCAGGCACTCCCAAGGTAGCATCGATGGGTTTGAGCAAGAAATTAGGACGCCGAACCTGGGCTCCGGCCAATAAAGGTACGCCGCTAAGAGAGCCCATAGCTGGCATCGTGGCCGGATCGCTGAGGGGATTATGGGACCCCGCAGTCCCTAGACCCAGCCCGTCTAAAAACAACACAATAAAGCGAGCCGTCTCTAGGGCTGTATGAGGGACCATGCCTACCCTACACAGCGGCCAAAGCGGGCTGCTTTAGCGTGATTTGGTTGGCTTCGGCCCAGGAATGCAGGTCTGTAAAACTGCGATCGCGATATTTACCATAGCGCTCCCGCTTATTGCGAATTCGCTTGTCTAGGGCCGGAAAAATCCCAAAGTTTGGCGGCATTGGCTGAAAATGCTTGGGTTCTGCCGAGCTAATAAAGCCGAACAGCGCTCCCATCATGGTCGTCACCGGTAGCGACACCAGCGGCAGCCCCAATACCGAGCGCGCCGCGTTGGTTCCCGCCAGCCAGCCCCCAGCGCAGGCCGCTGTATAGCCTTCAGTCCCCACCAGCTGCCCCGCAGCAAATAGATTGGTCCGCCGATGAAACTGCAGGGCGCTGCTTAACAGCTCGGGCGAATTAATAAACGTGTTGCGGTGCATCACCCCCATCCGCACAAACTCCGCATTTTCTAGCCCTGGAATCATCCGAAAGACTCGCGTTTGCTCCCCCCAGCGCAGATTCGTCTGAAAGCCCACCATATTCCACAGCTGACCGCCCTTATCCTCCTGACGTAGCTGAACCACCGCATAGGGACGCTTGCCTTTATTTTCAGGCGCGTCAAAGGGGCCATAGCGATCGGTATCAAACAAACCAACCGGCTTCAAAGGACCGTAGCGCATGGTGTCCTCTCCCCGACGACCCATCTCCTCGATGGGCAAACAGCCCTCAAAAAACTTGGCCGTTTCCTGCTCAAAGTCCTTTAGCTCCGCCTGCTCCGCCGCGCACAGCGCCGTCCAAAACGCTAAATACTGCTCCTTATCCATGGGGCAGTTGAGATAGGCCGCCTCGCCTCGGTCATAGCGAGAGGCCATAAAGGCCACATCGCGGTTGATCGATTCGCCCACCACAATCGGGCTAGCCGCATCAAAAAAGCTCATGTAGTCCTGCCCTGTAAACTGACGCAGGTCAGCGGCCAGAGCGTCGCTGGTAAGCGGTCCTGTGGTTAATACCACCGTGCTATCTGTCGGGATGGACGTCACCTCATCGCGCCGCAGCTCGATCAGTGGATGCTGCTCTAGGGTATCTGTCAGGTCGCGGCTAAAGACGGCCCGGTCCACCGCCAGAGCCCCACCTGCTGGAACCGCATGTTCATCTGCTTTACCAATCACGAGCGACCCTAGCTGTCGTAGCTCTTCGTGGAGTAGACCCGACGCGCGATCGGTAGCCTTGGCCCCAAAGGAGTTGCTACACACCAGCTCGGCCACATGCTCAGAATGGTGAGCCGGACTCAGCTTCACCGGACGCATTTCATGGAGAACAACGGGAACCCCCGCCTGGGCGATTTGCCAGGTAGCCTCGGTGCCGGCCAGACCGCCACCGATAACGTGAATGGGATGAATCAGAGAATCGGTCATAGGGATAAGGATGTTATGAGGTCCCAAAATCAACTATGGAGAGACGTTCCATGGAACGTTTCCACAAGAGAAACGTAGGATTGCAATGTCTAGGACTAACCATTTTACGGTCCATTGAGGGTATCGCGCTTTGAGCAATTCTTACAATTGCTGGTTTGAGGAATGGGCCGATCTGTGGCCGCTGCCATTTAACAAGCTCTCATTGCTAGCGCCAGGGTCAGCCATGCCCGATTGACAGCTGCTCGGAATTTCTATCCCAGAAACCCTCGGCAGTCTTATAGAATCTTTCAAAAGCGTTTATGTACTGCAGTCTAGATTTTTACTTCTTCCTTCTTCTTTTTTTTATCCCCCTATCCATGACTAAAAAGCGTATCCTTTCAGGCATTCAGACTACGGGTAATTTGCACTTGGGGAACTATCTAGGCGCAATCCGCAACTGGGTGGAGATGCAGGATGAGTACGACTGCTTTCTGTTTTTGGCCGATCTCCACGCCATCACCGTTCCCCACGACCCCAAGCAGCTGGCAGAAAATACCTACAAAGTCGCTGCGGCCTACATCGCCTGTGGCATCGACCCGGAGCGCTCTACGGTCTTTGTCCAGTCCCATCTGAGCGCCCACAGCGAGCTGGCCTGGCTATTTAACTGTATTACCCCTTTAAACTGGTTAGAGCGGATGATTCAGTTTAAGGAGAAAGCACTTAAACAGGGAGAAAACGTTAGCGTCGGTCTGCTGGACTATCCGGTGCTGCAGTCAGCGGATATTTTGCTATATGAGCCAGATTTGGTTCCAGTTGGAGAAGATCAAAAGCAGCATATCGAACTGACTCGCGATATTGCCGCCCGGCTCAACCATCAGTTTGGCAAAAAGAAGCAGCCCGTACTCAAGGTGCCCGATGCGCTGATTCGGGCTGACGGGGCTCGGGTAATGAGTCTCACCGATGGCACTAAGAAAATGTCCAAGTCAGACCCGTCTGAGCTGAGTCGAATTGAAATTGGCGATCCGCCTGAACTCATCAAAAAGAAGATCAAGAAATGTAAGACCGACCCGATGCGCGGTCTGGAGTTTGGCAATCCTGAACGACCTGAATGCAACAACTTGCTAACGCTGTATATGCTGCTCTCGGGTAAAGAGAAAGCCGCTGTCGCTGCCGAATGCGCCGATATGGGCTGGGGGCAGTTTAAACCCCTGCTCACAGAAACTGCGATCGCAGCGCTGCAGCCGATCCAGGAAAAGTATCAGACCTTGATGGACGACCGTAGCTACCTAGAATCGGTGCTCAAGCAAGGCAACGAGAAAGCCCGAATTATCGCGAACGCAACTCTAAGCAAAGTCAAAGATGCCCTAGGATACGCCAAACCGCTGTAAGCCATTCTGAGATACATAGCTCCCAAGGTCTTCTACCATTAAAGAAGATTTGAATGCTTACCGACCGTTTTAGCGAGGGAACGCGTTCTCCTTTTTATGAGTCTGACTTAAGTAAATCTAGGCATTGCTGATCTTTGCGATGGCGTTGTCAGGGAGAGCCTGGCCAATAGCAGGAGCTACTGATCGGTCTATCCCACGAATCAGCAACCGCTAAATCTTTTCTATGACAGTTTCTAACAGAGCCCAAACACCGTCTTCACTGCTGCAGTCTGCGATCGCCAGCGGTCAATTCCTGGTAACAGCAGAGGTAATGCCCCCCAAAGGCGGCGACGCCAGCCATATGGTGGCAATGGCAAAGACGCTCAAAGGCCGGGTCCATGCGGTCAATATTACCGACGGGAGTCGCGCGGTATTGCGCATGTCATCACTGCCTGCGGCCGTGCTGCTCAAACAGGCGGGCATCGAACCCATCTGTCAGATGACCTGTCGCGATCGCAACCGCATTGCCCTCCAAGCAGACTTAATGGGAGCCAATGCCCTCGGCATTCATAATGTACTGGCCCTGACTGGAGACCCGGTCAAAGCAGGCGATCATCCCAAGGCCCGCAGTGTCTTTGACCTAGAATCTGTGCGTCTGCTACGCACCATTGACACCCTCAACCAGGGCATTGACCTCAATGACAAACCCCTCCCCGACGGGACCCTCAATATCTTTGCTGGGGCCGCCACCGACCCCCAATGCTCAAGCTGGTCTGGTTTAAAGAAGCGATTTGAGCGCAAGGTCGACGCCGGAGCCCAGTTTTTTCAAAGCCAGCTGATTTCTGACTTTGAGCGTCTCGAAAAATTTATGACCGAGATTGCGGCCCCGGCTCAAAAGCCTATCCTGGCAGGTATCTTTTTGCTCAAGTCGGCTAAAAATGCGGCCTTTCTCAATCGCAACGTCCCCGGTGTTCATATTCCTGAGAATATTATTGATCGGTTAGCCAATGCTAAGGAACCGCTTCAAGAAGGGGTTGCGATCGCGGCAGAACAAATAAAGCTAGCTCAAACTCTCTGTCAGGGCGTCCATATCATGGCCATCCGCCGTGAGGATCTGATTCCAGAAATCCTAGACCGCGCCGGTATCGCACCGGTCCATAGCCGTCACCCTGCTGTCAGCGTCAGCCCACCCGACAAAAGTCAAACACATTTACTCAACCTACAGAGCGCTGTTTGAGGATCAGCAACCGCTAAAAATAATTTGCATCTGCTCCGGGTTCAGTTCCAAGCCCAGACGACTGCCATAGCCCAGGTTATCAATAAACTCTGTCAATACTTCAAGGGTGGCAGAGTCTTGGAAATGCTCAGGTTTGGTCTCAGGATGGGGATAGTAGATCAGCCCATGTACCCGCTGTCCCTGCTCAAGCACCACTCGACAGTCAAAGAATGAAAAGTCTTCAGGTGGCGTATTTTCTGCCCAATTCACCTGTCTAAACGTATATTTAGCCTGTTTCACTTGATAACAGTGGGGACGAATAGAAACATTGACCGTCCCTAAGAAAAATTGGCTGAGATCTAACCCTCGTCCAGCAAATACAGACTGCTGCAGACGAATTGTACCGCCTGGAAATCGTAGATCTCCGCCCTGTCCCGAAGCCACACCATGACCTCGGATCACCTTACCTGGCACCTTTATCCAAGCGGTCACTGCTGCATCTCCATCCAAATTTCATCCATATCCTATGTTGTTTCCTGACTAATTTTTCTTAGAAAAGCAATGATTTTGTCGGGTGTCTCGGGGAAGAAGCCATAAAGTTGTTTAATAATGCTGTGAATGCCCTCACTGCCTCCAGCGATTAACCCTGCTGTAAGCATTAAATCCAGCACTCTAAACAGATAGAGACGAAAAACTTCTAGCGTAGTCTCCGGTTCAGGAAACTCCAGCAGCCCCTCTAACGCCCTTATTCCCACCGAGCTAATCAAAAAACCAAACATAATGGCCACCAGCAGAATGCTTTGGCGAATACGATCGGTATACTTCTGTAGACTCTCTTGGGCCTTGAGCAAATCCTGTTTTGTCGTTTGAATGATCTCCTGGGACCTGCTATCTTCAGACGCTGATATTAAAGCTTTTAGCTTTACCTGATACTGTTCCATCTGGACCATCAGCCGTTCCCTTTCTGGGGCCAGGTAAAACAGCTTGTATACTTCCAACGCCCGTTCTAAAAAGAGCGCCACAATAATCAGCGTGATCAGACGCTGCACCACAAGCTTGACATCTAAAGGTTGGAATGAAAGCGGATCGATAGGAATAAACCCATAGAGCAATGCACCTGCTAAAACTAAATAGAACGCATAGCGCACAGGTTTTAGTAGGGAGTCACGGTCCATAGGATTGCTCTTAAGATAGGGTCCTATCTGAGGATTTCACTACCGATGACAGCTTGTCTACAGTTTCTGTAGATTCTTCACCCGCTGGCTTACATAAAGTAAATAGGCTGTCGCTGAGTTAACTGCCATAGCTGGTAGATCAGTTGTTCGCTCTCAGGCGCAAGCGCCGTGATAAAGGTACCAAATTCAGCTTTATCACTGCTTGCTATCCAGATCCCTTGAAAACCAACTTCGACACACTCGTCATCGCAGTCGATGACATCGGTTACATCTGTGGAATTCATCGTTAGCATTCGCTTAAGTTGAGTGATACCAGGCAACGTCTTGGGTAGCAAAAGAGTGGCATAGCGGATCTCCATATAAACGGGTTCGCTAATACAAGCGGCTAACCCAGCTCGCTGAGTGGCATACACATCTAATGATGCCGCGACCTGCTCAAGCAATGGGCCACGATCGGTATAGTTCAGCTTCAACACGGCTGACATTCTCCATTAAGTGATTGGATCAGTCACATGCCGACGGCGGCACTGATAAATTCTTACAGCGGTGGTCACACCGGCTGGGGCAGTTTGTATCCCTTGAAAGCGTTGGGCTACAGCGTTCGTGTGACGTGGCAAACGGCTAAACCATCAGGACGTTTGCGGTATCGCTAACGCATCTCAGTAAAGACAGCTGAGATCGCGAGTCAAGGTCTAAACTGTCGGTTGCTGGAGGCATAGTTACTCGCGTTGGGATAATGCGGGCCATGGGTAGATGATTGGGCAAGGGTCAAACAGGTCGATTGGCGGGCAATAAGTACATATACGGTCGTAATGTCACGATTAAGCTTCTAGCTCAGCAACAATATTTTTTATCAAACAACAGCCCGTGCTTCCAAATCCAGGAAACAGAGACCAAAAACCTATTGATGCCTCGGAGCTGAAACTAAGTAACCAGGACGCCTGGTCTATGTAGGAAAAGCTTTCTTTAGAACAGTTTGGAATCAAACTATGGCATTAGGACCAATAGAGAGCTGTAGTTACCAACATCCTGAGACGGGACGATTTCGGACGTAGCGCCAAAACATCATCCAAAGGATCAACAACGCCCGCTTTTTTAAAGGTAGCTTTGCTGACGACGGCTTAGGTAAAAATGCCACAGCAATCTGGCAGCCACTGCTCGCCAGGGTCGCCAGGCTAGACTCATCAACTGCGCTTCATCAGAGCTGGGGCGTTTGGGCAGTCCTTTAATATCTTTGATGGCTGTCTGTAGCGCAATATCTCCCTTGGGCCAAATATCTGAGCGCTTCAGAGCCATAATGAGGTAGATATTTGCGGTCCAAACACCGATACCTTTAACGCTCATAAGCTGCTCTTGAACATCCTGATCGCCCAGCGTTTCCAACTGACTTAGATCTAACCTCTTATCTAGCAGTGCCTGGGCCAGAGCCCGACCGTAGCCGGTTTTTTGACGACTAAAGCCAATCTGCTTTAGTTCTATGGCCGACAGTTTGAGAAATTCCTCAGGGATCAGAGGCACACATACCGTTTGCAGACGCCCATAGGCCGCACGGGCAGAGGCCAAAGATACCTGCTGCTCCAGAATAATCTGAATCAACGTGGCAAATCCTTGGGGTCTCTGCCAGAGCGGCGGCAGATCATACAAAGAGATAATCTTGCCAAAAAATGGCTCCTGGTGTACCAGCTCCTGGGCTCCTCGTTGGACCGTATGGGCAGTTAGCGGCGGCATTATGAAAAAAGGGCGTTGCTGATCCTCGGGATGATTTTATCTGCAAAACGCTGACATGTGGCATCTCTAATAGATCGGTGCATCCCTTAAATCAGCAGCGGCGAGTAGAGCTGGCCGATTACTGAATAAAGTCATAGTCAATGGCGCGAGCTGTCCTGACCGGTGGAGCTGGCTCATTTTGAATTGATGTGACGGCGGTATATCCCAACGGCAGCGACGCTAGCAGACACATCGCTCCGGTACCCACCAACGACAGGCGTCTAACGGCATTGGACGCTCGCATCGCATCGGGATATTGCCCCCGATGATAAAATCGCTTCACCTGGCTGGCATACAGCAGTGCCGTCAAACCCAAAGGAGGAAAGGTCACTAGGGCCGCTAGGGCAGTTGGCCAATGAGAAGGCGGACAGGGCTGGTCTTTATAAAGGTCGTAACGCTTCTCCCATTCAGGACCCCGCACGTTTCCCACATAGCCGATTAGCGTAAATGCAGTAATTTCTGAGAGTTCTAAGGGTAGCAGCAAGTCACGGATCTGGGTGGGTAGGGTATAGTAGCTGACTCCTTCTCCCACCTGGCGGATCAGAGAAATTTCTAAGGTATTTCCCTGCTGTTTGAGGGAGACTTCAACGGGAGCTAGAGACTCTTGCAACAGCTCTTTGACGGGTGTTAGTCGATTGGATTTGGCAACGGTTGGAACGCATCTTGCCAATGAGGCATCGTTGAGAACTGCTAGCTGCCAGTCTGCCTTTGCTCCGTCAATATCTTCCAGCTGCTGACGGATGTGTCCTCGCGTTAGATAGGCCGCAGCACGGTTGGGATCGATGTCTAAAACTCGGTTAAAACTAGTCAGAGCTGCAGACAGTTCGTCCGCCGCTCTCTGGGCCAGGCCCAGATGGTAGTGGGCTTCGGCATAGTTTGGCTTGGCGGCAATGGCCTGCTGCCAGTCGCTCAAAGCCCTGTCGGTCTGCCCTTGCTGATGCCATAGCTGACCGCGCTGAAGGTATGCCTCTGCCGGATTTTTGGCACAGTCAATGGCGGCGGTGAAGTCCTGCTGAGCCCGGTCTAGCTCTCCTAGCGCGCAGTGGCTTAACCCCCGAGCAATATGTACAGCCGCTGGATCAGGATGACCGGCTAAAGCCTCAGATAAAACTGCGATCGCACTCTGATGACTTCCTTGCCGCGCTAGCGTGCTACCACGTCGATAGGCCAAACGCGCTTGTTGTCGTGCGTACCAACTCTGCATATCCATAAATATAAACCCCTACTGTCCCCGTCTATCCGCAGCCTAGCTAGCCCAAAGGCAAAACAGAATCAGCGTGATAACGGAAGCTCAGGTCCTAAATTAATAATTGATCAGTATTTACTGTTACTGAACACGTCAGTCTGGTTCATAGCGATCACTGCATGCTTCATATTAATTTTGCTCGTTTCCTAATAAATTTTCCAATATTGAAATTATTTTCTAAAATAATTCGCCCTATGACATTCAGCTTAAGAGTCTGCGACAATTTGCGCAGAGACTAATTCTAGCTGTGAAATCAAGATAAAGTCGCCCCGGTCCCTATACCGGCTTAGATGAAACCTATGTGATTACACTCGATAATCGTAGGAACAGCCCCAGATGGCCATGTTAGCGTCAGTAAGAACACTTATATAGCCTGGTTCGTGGTTGTTCTCTCGCTTAAAACAGAATTAGACGTGGCGGAGCTGTTATTAGCCCACGGATGGCTCCCCGAAGACGTTAATAGTGTCTTAGTTTTTCCCCTGCCAAACGCCATATTTCACGCCTTAAATAGCAAAAGCTATCTGGCCATCGACAGGGACGTTGCTAACGCAGTCGCTACCCCCACTACCGTCTACCGAGCCAGACAGCTGCTGGAGTCTGCCGGTTGGCAAGATAGCGAATTAGATTCGCTGTTAAAGCCCTACTTGTACGGAGGAGATGCCTGGGCCAATCAAACCATGCACATCCCGACAGATCCCCAGCTTGAGCACGCAGTACCCCCATTACCCAAACCGCTGCGCTGGGTTAATCCGGCTCTGGGGTCTCCGTCTTTGTCCCTCTATCGACGCACCATGGCGTTGAAGCGAATGGGCAGCCTGGCTTTGGTCATCATCTTAGTTTTTACAGCCGTGGTATGGCTGGGGTAGCGTCTGTCCCCTGCTGTCAGAACTAGGAGACATGACCCACTAACCTGACTCGGGAAGATGCCCAAACCGATCCGTTGCGGCCACCAGCGCACTCAAAATACCAGGTTCTGTTGCCGAATGTCCTGCATCGGGCACAACGATCAGCTCAGCTTCAGGCCAGGCACGATGCAACTCCCAAGCAGATGTCATAGGACATACGACGTCATAACGTCCCTGGACAATCACCGTTGGAATATGGCGAATCGTCTCAATATTTTGCAGCAGCTGGTCCGGCGGGTTGAAAAAGCCCCCGTGGAGAAAATAGTGGCATTCGATGCGGGCAAAGGCATCGGCAAACGTATCGTTGCTAAAGCGATCAATGGTCTGAGAATTTTGAATCAGATAGCTGGTACTCGCTTCCCAAACAGCCCAGGCACGAGCCGCCTGCTGCCGTATTGATGCATCAGGACTGGTCAATCGCTGGTAGTAAGCCCTGACCAAATCATGACGTTCGTCTGGGGGAATCGGGGCTAGATACTGCTCCCAGGCATCGGGAAAGATATAGCTGGCACCTTCTTGGTAAAACCAGCGAATCTCTTTGGGACGCAGCATAAAAATACCCCGTAAGATCAGCCCGGCACATCGCTGGGGATATCGCTGGGCATAGGCCAGTGCCAGGGTGCTGCCCCAGCTACCTCCAAATACAGTCCATCGGTCAATATTAAGATGCGATCGCAGCCGCTCAATATCATCCACCAGGTCCCAAGTCGTATTTTGAGCTAGCTCAGCATGGGGGGTACTTTGACCACAGCCCCGTTGATCAAAAAGAACAACTCGCCAGCAGTTAGGGTCAAAAAACTGTCTATAGAAAGGAACAGTGCCGCCGCCGGGACCGCCGTGCAAAAAAACCACAGGCTTCCCCTGTGGATTGCCCACCTCTTCAAAATGAAGAGTATGAAGAGCGCAGACAGCTAGACGGCCCTGGTGATAAGGCTCAATCGGTGGATAGGGTTGACGCATAGAGAGCTGACAACAAGTGCTCCGCTATTGTCGCACCAAATTCTAGATCCTCTAGAGCTCTTGCAGTACTACTTAGCAGCGGTGGGTTTTCTCACCACGTACCAGCGTCCAGTTTTGGGGTCTCGATACGTATTAAACGGCTGCTGCTTCAACGGTTTAGTACAAGTTTTTGGCATTGACTTAGCGATTTTCACGAATCTTGTATAAATTAGTGAGTGCTGCTGATCCTTTAAAAAAGCGAATCTTAAAGACTACCGATGACATCAGATAAGCCCGGTAAATCGGTTCCACCTCTCAATCAGCAATAATAATTAATCCATCTATTTTGGCTCAGTTTCCTGCACAATTTAAGTGATCAATCTTTAAGTACTATGTGATTTTTGTCACAAAAAGACGGAAAACCCTTGGTAAATTCCCTACCCTGTGTCTGACGTGCTAAGAAGCATGAGCCTGGCCGATTCCTTTTAACCTGACAATTGAGATAACAAGTAAAAAGAGCCCCCTTGTTATTCCGATCGGTGATTGGCGATAGGTTACCCCCAAAGGCATAGAGGATATATCACCTAGAAATACCGATCGCCTATCCCTTAAATTAGCCATCACAGAATATCCTTCACCCCAGCTGGACTGATTTCCCTAAAACCCCTTAAAGCGTCATGGTGCTCTTAAATAACACCGCCACAGTTATTGATTCAAAGACGTACTATAGGCGTACTATGTAAGACAGTTTTGACGAAATCCACCATGTCGGCAGTCATATGGCCCGGACGTTCTCATCCATTGGGAGCCACCTGGGACGGTCAGGGGACAAATTTTGCTGTTTTCTCAGAAAATGCCACAGCCATGGAGCTGTGCCTGTTTGATCCACAAGGGCACGAGCATCGGATCGCTTTGCCTGAGATTACCAACCACGTATGGCATGGCTATGTTCCTGATGTGGGACCAGGACAGCGCTACGGATATCGTGCCTATGGCCCTTACATGCCCAAAGAAGGGAAGCGCTTTAACCCGAATAAGCTGCTGCTAGATCCCTATGCCCTGGCCATCAGTGGCGATATGAAATTTGGGCCTGCCATTTTTGGCCATCCCATGGATCGCTTTGCCGATAGCGATCGCGACTTACAACGATCGGATCTAGACGATATGAACGATGTCCCTAAAGGCATCGTCGTAGACCGTAGTTTTGACTGGGACGATGACCAGCATCCTGAAACGCCCTGGCATGAAACCATCATCTACGAGGTCCATGTCAAAGGATTTACCCGCAAGCATCCCAATATTCCTCCAGAGCTGCAGGGCACCTATGCCGGATTAGGGCATCCGGCAGCGATCGAACATCTCAAATCCCTGGGAATTACGGCCGTTGAGCTGCTCCCAGTTCATCACTACAATGCCTACCCTGGCCATCTAGTGGCCGTCGGTCTGCACAACTACTGGGGCTATGACTCGATCAACTACTTTGCTCCCTACGCGGGCTACAGCGCCGCTGGCGACGCGGGCAATCAGGTGCAAGAGTTTAAGACCATGGTCAAAGCCTTACACCAGGAAGGGATCGAGGTCATTCTAGATGTGGTGTACAACCACACAGGGGAAGGAAATCACTTTGGACCGACCCTATCGCTGCGAGGCATGGATAACGAGGCCTACTATCGTCTGGTGGAGCGCACGCCTCGCTACTATATGGACTTTACCGGCTGTGGCAACTCTCTTAACGTGCGTCATCCCCAGGTGCTCAAGCTGATTATGGACAGCCTGCGCTACTGGGTCCAGGAGATGCATGTAGACGGGTTCCGCTTTGACCTCGCCTCTGCGCTGGCTCGCGAACTGTATGAAGTTGATAACCTGGCGGCCTTTTTCCATATCATTCATCAAGATCCTATACTTTCGACCACCAAGCTGATTGCAGAACCTTGGGATTTAGGAGAAGGCGGATATCAGGTGGGCAACTTTCCACTGCTGTGGTCCGAGTGGAATGGCAAGTATCGCGATACGATGCGAGATTTTTGGCGCGATCAGCACTGTCGCCTGGGCGAGTTTGCGTTTCGATTTACCGGTAGCTCTGACCTGTATCAGGCCAATGGTAAGCTACCCCATGCCAGTATTAATTTTATTACAGCCCATGATGGCTTTACCCTACGGGATTTGGTGAGCTACAACGAAAAGCATAATGAAGCCAACGGCGAAGGTAATCGAGATGGGGAAAGTTATAACCGCTCCTGGAACTGTGGCGCAGAAGGGGAGACTACTAGCGAAGAAATCTTAAAGCTGCGATCGCAACAGCAGCGCAATCTGCTAACCACCTTATTTCTCTCCCAGGGTGTGCCCATGATGCTGGGTGGTGATGAAATGGGCCGCACCCAGCATGGTAACAACAACACCTACTGTCAAGATAACGATCTTTCCTGGTTTGATTGGAGTCTGCGCTCTCATAATCAAGAACTGCTTACCTTTACCCAGCAGCTGATCAAATTTCGTCAACAGCATCCGACATTCTGTCGCCAGCAATGGTTTTTAGGTCGTGAAATTTACGGTTCTGGCGTTGTTGACATCAGCTGGCTTAACCCCGATGGTTCGATCATCAACGATGAAGAGTGGCAAGACGGTAGCTCAAAAGCTATTGGTATTTTTCTAAACGGAGAAGAGATTCTCACCACCGACGAAAGAGGTCAGCGGGTTACCGATGATAGTTTTCTTGTCTTTTTTAATAGCTATCCCGAACTGCGAGAATTTTCGTTATCTCCCTCCATAGAGCGTAAAGAATGGCGCGTCATTTTGGATACCAAGCAGCCTCAGGGTTTTATCGATGACGGCCCCATTTATGAGCATGACCAAAAAGTTCCTGTCACAGCTCGCTCCCTTGTTTTGCTGGCCTGTCCTCGCTGCTTTGACCCTCCCTCCGACCCTGCCACCTAAGCGGTGCTCAGACCAAAAGCAGCATCATTTTCATACTCTTTTTAATTAGCCATGGCCAACAGCTACGATCGGATTTATACCGTTGTTCGACAAATTCCTGCCGGTAAAGTTGCGACCTATGGTCAAGTAGCTGAATTAGCCGGTCTGATCGGCAAACCTCGCGTCGTCGGCTATGCCCTTTACAAAGTAGCACCAGATGATGATATCCCCTGGCAGCGAGTCATTAATGCCAAAGGAGAAATCTCCACCTCCGCCTTTCGCGACGGGTCAGACGACCTGCAGCGAGTCCTCTTAGAAGACGAAGGCATTGAGTTTGAGGGCGGTAAAATTAGCCTTAGTAAATATCGCTGGCAGCCATCGCCAGATATCATTGAAGCCATTGACTTTGGCACCAGTGAGTAGCAGTGTTACTATTCAAGGAATACGCGAATAGCCATAAGCAAACAACATCGCTTTGAATCATTAAAACTGTTGGCGCTGTAGGACATTTAAATATTGGGACCCGAATAGCGTGGCTGAACGAAAAACAGTTGTCACTCGTCGATAGCGGTTAGTCGAATAGTGGCCTCCAGGGTGCTCTTACTGGCCTGACCTTTGTGGAGCTTGCCGGTGACGGGTGCTGCCTGGGCAGGATTCATGGCTGCAGCTAGGGTGATATGCTCATCGGCGACGGCTAGACCCAGGGTGGGGTCAAACCCGCGCCAGCCGCCACCAGGGACGTAGACCTCGGGCCACGCATGGAGATCATGTCTGGCCTGATCGGTGTCTCCTCGCTGATAGCCGCTAACAAATCGGGCAGCCAGTCCCACCGCTCGACAGGCAGCCATAAACAGCACAGAAAAGTCTCGACAGGTGCCTCTGCGTTCGGCTAACACTATGCCAGCGGGCCAGGGAGGTCCGTGATGCCGGGTCTCGTAAGTGCAGGTTTGGTAAATGGCCTGGGTCAGCCCGGTTAAGAACAGCCCTACGTTGCCGTCGGCTTGATGTAGCTGTTGCTGGGCCCAGTCAACAACGGTGGGACTATCTGGGTGAGGTACTGACAGATAGGGCTCAACCAGTCGCTGCACTGACTGAGGATAGTCCAGGGGAACCGTAATGCCCCACTCAGGAGCCAGGTAGTCAAAGGGATTGGTGCGAAGAGTTTCCACATCGCACTGGGTAGCAATGGTCAGGGTGGTGATGTCGGTATCTGGAAACCAGACCTGACGACAGATATTGCCTTCTAGGTCCAGCCAGTCGATGGATTTACGAGGGGTGGGCAAGATGTCACAGCTAAAGTAGTGCAGCCGCTGGCTGCCGTCCATCCGAGGCTGCAGCCGGAGGATATGGGTCCCTAGCTGAACCGGTTCAGCGTATTGGTACTGGGTGTTGTGAACAATGCGATAGCGCACGGCAAAATAGGGGCAATGGGTAAGAAAACGGTGGTGCTTTAGACTGTCACGGACAGCCCAAAAAAGTTGTCGGTGATGGCGCTACCCACATGGTTCAGATCGTTTTGGAGATTGTCTAGGAATTCATGGAGACCGGTTTCAAAAATCTCTTCTAGGGTAATGTATTCGAGGTGCGATCGCACCTTCCCCAGCTGTCGTTCGCTACTCAGACGCCAGCTTCCCCCCGGCGTTCCAGAGATCTTATGCAGCGACTGCTCTGCTAGCAAAATACAGCGGCGGATGGAGCGAGGAAACTCTGGATGAAGCACTAAAAAGTCAACCACACCGCTGGGGTTGAGCAGATGCTGACACTTCTGGTACATCTCATAGGCGCTGGCGGAGCGCAGTAGCGCAATCCACTGTAGCGTGTCTAGCGGACTACCCACTGCAGCTATGGACGGCAGTAAAATAAAGTACTTAACATCGAGAATACGCGCTGTTTTATCGGCGCGTTCTAAAAAGCGACCCAGACGACCAAAGTGCCAGCCCTCATTGTGGGACATGGTGGCCTCCATGATCCCAGCAAACATGTGACTCGCCTTTTTAACTTCAGGATAAAAGGCATAGAATTCGCTCAGATCTTCGGATCTAGCCACGTCTTCTACTTGAAGATAGAACTCATTTAGCTGCTCCCACATTTCTGAGGAGATAATCTCTCGTACCGACCGGGCATTTTCCCTGGCTGACTTTACACAGGAGCGAATTGAGTTGGGATATTCAGAGTCAAAGGTGAGAAATCTCAGCACATTTTCAGCCGTGGCCTCACCGTAGCGCTCTTTAAAGATGTCCTGATCGCCCGTGGTAATCACCAGAGGTTCCCACTGCTGTGCTGTTCCCATGGGAGCATCTAACAACAGATGCAGATTGACTTCGACAAAGCGAGAAACATTCTCTGCCCGTTCGACATAGCGGTTAATCCAGTAAATTGAATCGGCAACGCGGCTTAGCATGGGACAGACTCTCGAAGGGTGTATGGATCCAGACGCAGGAGAAACAATGTCAGCGGCAGGATAGGAAAAACGTATTCTCTTCTCTTCTTAATCGTTTAGTTGGCGGCGGCTACGACCCAGGTGTCCTTACTACCGCCTCCTTGGGATGAATTCACCACCAGAGAACCTTTTTTGAGCGCTACTCGGGTCAGCCCTCCTGGGTTCACATAAATGTCTTCACCATTCAAAATAAAGGGACGCAGGTCCACATGACAGCCTTGAAATTCACTATCGATTAAAGCAGGCACCCGCGAGAGACACAGCGTCGGCTGGGCAATATATCCTCTGGGATTGGCCTTAATTTGATTGGCAAAGGCGTCGCGCTCTGGTTCGGTAGCATGGGGGCCTACCAGCATACCGTAGCCGCCAGAGGCATTGGTCGCTTTGACCACAAGCTCATCTAAATGATCCAGCACATAGTCCTGCTGCTCGGTATCCTCACACAGATAGGTGGGAACGTTGGGAATAATCTGTTCTTCGTCTAGGTAGTAGCGCACCATCTTGGGGACATAGCTGTAGATCATTTTGTCGTCGGCTACACCGGTACCGGGCGCATTTGCGATCGCAACTCGCCCCTGGCGATACACCTCCATCAGTCCGGACACGCCTAGAAAAGAATCAGCTCGAAACGTCAGCGGGTCAAGAAAGTCGTCGTCAATGCGACGATAGATCACATCGACTCGCTTAAGACCTTTGGTGGTCTTCATTTGCAAATAGCCGTCTGTCACCACCAGGTCACGGCCCTCTACTAGCTCGATCCCCATCTGCTGGGCCAAAAACGAATGCTCAAAATAGGCTGAATTGTAAATACCTGGAGACAGCAGCACCACCTGCGGGTCAGGCACTCCGTCTGGAGCTAAATGCAGCAAAGAGGCCAGCAGCTGACTGGGGTAGGCATCCACCGGATTAATATCTAAAGCGTCAAACAGAGCCGGAAAGGCCCCCTTCATTATTCGTCTGTTTTCAAGAACATAAGAAACCCCTGAAGGACAGCGAAGATTGTCTTCAAGCACGTACCAATTGCCGCTGCGATCGCGCACCAAATCTGTACCGGTAATGTGACACCAGATTCCCTTAGGAGGCTTTAGACCCAAACAAGGTTCTAAAAAGCCTGTTGCCGACTCAATCACCTCTCGGGGAATAATGCCGTCTTGAATAATTTTTTGGTCGTTGTAGATATCATCCAAAAAACAGTTGAGCGCTTTAATTCGCTGTTTTAATCCCCGTTCTAGCCACCGCCATTCGTTGCTGGGCACCACCCGCGGCACTACATCAAACGGAAAGATTCGCTCGGTTCCCTGATTGTCGCTGTAAACGTTAAACGTCACCCCCAGCTTAAACAACATATTCTGAGCCATCTGTTGTTTTAACATCAGATCATCAATGGAAATGTTGCTAATCCGCTGTACCAATAGCTCTGCTTCAGGGCGAGGCACGCCACGGCTGACAAACAGCTCATCATAAAAGTCGCCGGGGTCGTAGGTGTCAAACACAAGCTACCGTCCAAAATGTGTTCTATTACACTAGAACACATAACCGTTATCGGGACCGTGAATTGTAAAGGTCCATACATCTGACAAAATTTAACACGTAGTTAATGGGGGCTATTGCGATCGCTACGACTGTAGGGCATGACCGCAGCTAGAACAAAATCGATCGTCGGGAGCCACTTTATTCCCACACTGACTGCAAAACTGTCGTACGGCTGGTGAAGATTGTGAGACAGAAGATGTCTGTTGTTGCGGCACCTCCATCTTTAGCTCCATATTGCCCATACGCATTTCCATGGGATTCATAGTCATTTGCATATTGCCCATGGTCATCGGCGGCATCGGCTCCAGCGACGCTGCCATCGACGGCATCGCAGCGGCTTGCTTTACAGGTAGTGACTGCGCCCCTGCCACCGACGGAGCACTGTTGGTCATCTTGACGCTGTTGGCCTGGATGTAAATGCAGATCTCATTCTGGGCCGTAAATAGCTTAAATACGGTCCCACCTGGAGTCTGATAGGCTGCCGGTGGCGCTGTCCAGGGACCGGTAGTCATGCTGCTGCTGGCCTGCTGCTGTTGTCCCGGCATGCTGAGCACCGTAGTAACATTGGTTTGCCCCGCCTGGTTATCTAAATAGACGTGGTGACCAGGATGAATCTCGCAGACATAGGCCATGGTCGGTTTGTTGGGCTGATAAGACGTTGATAGTACCTCACCATACTCAAAATGCCGCCTCCCGGAAGTAAAAAGCATTAAAACATCAGCAATTCTTAATCTCTGCCGGAGACTGTGATCAGCAGGCTCAGCTCAAGGGTGTAAGCAGGCCCTACAGCTGCCGCTGGTTAGCGCTTGCTCACTGGTAGGCTCGCAGCCATGCCCCAGAAATTCTCTAAGCTGGCGGTCACACCAACATCGAATAGGGCCAGCCAGCAAATGTCCCTCCCTTGACGGTGTTAGATTTGCCGCTAGAAAAATCTAAATAGCTGAGATCTCTAATCCGTTTAGTTGAAGAGCGACCTCGCGATTTAGCGGCGCTAGTTTGGGCTGATGAACAACTCGGAAATCCATTTTCCTTGATTAATCTATTCAGCGTGCGATAGGGAATATAGTGCCCGGGTTCATAGCCAGCGTTTTTGAGAACTAGCACACAGGCCCAGGAATATTTACCATTTAAGATTGCATCAATAATCAGTGCAAAGTCTTCCTCACTCATGGAGGCTTTCATTTTTTCTGTGTTGAATACCATGATGTGACTGTCCTCTTAAATACTAGAATGCTAAATTTGAATTGGAATGGCCAGTGTCTGAAAACTCTTTTTAAGCACCAGGTGTTAAACGTTGAGAGAACTTTTTCTAAGCTTGCGAATAGGATCGAGCAGAAAATCAACAATGCGCCGTTTTTGAATAACAATCTCAGCATTAGCGGTTTGCCCCGCTTTAAGAGCAACCGATTTGCCTTCATGCATCATATAGGTACGATCTAACGCTATTTCAACCTCGTAGACGGCTCCCATCAGCTCATCTGTTTTAGCGTCTGGTGAAATAGAGGTCACTTTACCGGATACAATTCCATACTGCTGATAGGGAAACGCGTCGAATTTTATCTGAGCAGTCATCTCTTTTTTTACGAGTCCTGCTTCTTTACTGGGAAGCATCGCCGACAGCACTAGGGGAGTTTCTGCTGGGGCAATTTCGAGCAGAGTTTGACCCGGCTGGGCCACTTCACCAATATTGCTAATATTGATCGACGAGACAGTTCCACTGACAGGCGCAGAGAGATACATCTGCTCTAGATTGGTCTGGGCTGCTTTTAGCAGCGTAGCGGTCTCAGTAACTTTTGCCGTTAAATCATCGGCCTCTAGCTGCAGTCGTTTGAGTTTCTCGTTGTCTGCCAGCTCACTTCTGATGGCCTGGGCCTGTCTCAGTTCCAGCTGAGCATTGAGCTGCTCCGTTTGAGCCAGAGCCTGCTGCATCTGTCCTTGATGCTCAACCATGACTCGCTGACGGTCTCGCAGAGTTTGTTCAACATCAAATAAATACTCTGTGGAAATGGCTCCTTCATCTACCAGCGACTGCAGCCGCTGCAGCCGAGACTTGTTTTCTTTGAGGTCAACATTGAGCTGATGCACCAGTGCCTGGCTGGTGTCAATATTGGCTTGGGATTCAAAAATTGCGGCGATTTGGGTCTGGATTTCGGCAGCGGCGATGGTCCGCTGAGCCGCCGACTCATGCTGGGTCTGGTCGATTAGCACTTGGGTCTGCTGCAGCTGGCTGTTGAGGGCACTAAGATTTTGAGACAGCCGCTCTACTTCTGAGTTAAGCAGTTCGCTATCAAGTTCGAGCACAACCTGACCGGCCTCAATGGTGTCTCCTGGCTGCACTAAAATAGTCGATATTTCTCCTGCTGCTACGGGTTGGACCTTAAACGTGTCTCCTTCTGGAACCAGCTGCCCTTGGGCATTGCCGACGTCTTGCATGGTACCAAACCAGGCCCACGTGCCAAACATACAGGCAAACAGAAACCCTACAGCCACCATGTATTTTGGCAGCGCCGCTGGAGGATGATCCAGAGTGGTTTGGAGCGAGTCGCTCCAGTGGGATACGGGTGTGTTTTTTTGAATTGTTTTTTTGGGGGGTGAGGTCTGATGTGACTCGATGGGTAGCCGAGCGGGGGGATTGTCCAACTGTTTTAACATGTTGTCACTACTCTCTCTCTACAGGGTAAGATGCACAGAATTAAAATTCACAGGTCAAGCTGTTGCTGGGCAAGGTGATGATATAGCCCTTGGGTGGCCATGAGTTCAGAGTGAGTACCCTGCTCTACTAGCACCCCCTGGTCTAATACGAGAATGCGATCAGCATTACGCACAGTAGACAGCCGATGGGCAATGATAAAGGTGGTGCGATCTCGACTGATTTGGGTTAGATTCTGTTGAAACCGGCGCTCGGACTCGGTATCTAATGAGCTAGTGGCCTCATCTAAAATCAAAATACGCGGTTCACCCATGAGGGCTCTAGCAATGGCAATTCTCTGACGCTGTCCGCCGGATAGGGTGGACCCTTGCTCGCCTACTTTGGTGTAATAACCCAGCGCCAGGGATTGGATAAAGGCATGGGCCTCGGCCAGTTTAGCCGCGCTCACCGCCTGCTCTAAAGTAAACTCGTTACGAAATAGCGTAATATTTTCTAGGATCGTGCCTGAAAATAAGAAACACTCCTGGGGGACCACTCCTAGCTGAGTCCGCAACGATTGGGGAGAAACATGGCTGAGATCGTGGCTGTCGACTAGTACCCGGCCACGGTTAGGATGGTACAACCCTTCCAATAGCTTGACTAGGGTAGTCTTACCGGAGCCACTGCGACCCACAATGGCAACGGTTTGTCCCGCTTCAATCTGGAAGTCTAGATTTTGCAGAGTATTTTTGTCGTCATCAGTCCCGTAGCTAAAGGTCACATTCTCAAAAGTGACTGTTCCATGAATGGTGGGCAGCACTAAAAGAGGATGCTGAGACGATTCTTCAGGGTCGGTTTCAAAGACATCGTTAAGTCGCTCTACCGAAATCAACACCTCCTGCAGCTCGTCCCATAGATTAGCCATGGCCAGTACAGGGCTGATGACGTAGCCAATCATCATGTTAAAGGCAACTAGCTGACCAATGGTAAGCTGATCCTGGATTACCATGTAGGCTCCAGCCCATAAAAGAACCACACCGCCCACTGAGTTGATTACTCCGTTGAGGGCACCTAGCCCAATGGAAAACTTTTGACCCTTAAAAGAGACATTTGTTTGCCGAGTCGCGCGTTCTTCCCATAGCCAGCGAATCTCTCGCTCGGTAGCCGTAGACTTAATGGTCGCGATCCCGTTGATCATTTCTACTAGAGAAGAGTTTTGATCGGCCGATTCTTTAAAGACTTCGCGAGAAATTCTGCGCAGAAAGGGAGTGGAACCTAAGGTAATAATAACAATGGGAGGAATCAGACCTAGTACCAGCAGCGTTAGCTGCCAGTTGTAGTAGAGCATCAGCCCCAGATAAACCACCCCGGTAAGCAAATTTAGCCAGGCCAGGACGATTTGACCGATGAGAAATCGGGCAATTTTAGAATTTTCTTGAACCCGGGTTAGAATGTCGCCCACCCGTCTGGATTCGAAAAAGCTCAGGGGTAGACTGACGGTATGGCTGATAAATCCGGTAATCAGCGTTAGATTGAGTCGGTTTGAGAAATACCCCAGCAGGTATGACTGGGCTGAGGACATGCAGATTTTCCATAACCCAAATAGCAGCATTCCCGCTGCGATCGCATTCAACGTAGTGGTACTTTTTTGCACAACCACCTGATCCATAATTATTTGGGTAAACAGGGGAGAAAACAGCCCAAATACCTGAATCAAAAAAGATGCAATAACAATCTGAGAAATCAGTGACCGGTAGGGACTAAGCGCATGAAGATAGCGCCACAGCGAGGTCTTTTGCTGGATCGTCGTCTCCTGCAGGCGTTCAGTGGGATCTAGCAGCAAACCATAGCCCGTCCACTGGTGCGAAAACTCCTGGCAAGCAATTGTTTTGACGCCCATAGCCGGGTCGGCGATGGTAGCATTATTTGCTTGAATAGAGTAAACAACGACAAAGTGATTACCTTGCCAGTGAGCAATCCAGGGATTTTTCTGGTCAGCCATGCGATTTAAGCTTGCTCTGACCGGTCGAGCATGAAATCCTAAGCTTTCAGCCGCATTGGCCAGTCCTTTGAGTGAGGCGCCTGAAATACCCACATGAGCCCGCTCCCGCAGAGCATTCACTGGAAATCGCTTTCCCCAATAGCGAGCAACCATCGCCAAACAAGCCGCCCCGCAGTCAGAAGAGCTTTGCTGTTCTATCCAGGGATACTGGTGTACCCAGTCCAATAAACGACGTTTGGCCGGCTTAGGTAAAACGATCGCCGACGATGGCTGCTCTGAGTCGGCTACTTGAGTCAGAGACGTTACGGAAAGTGGCCCGGTTGGTCTATGGCCGTTGGTGGCTGGCTCTAAAGTCTTACAGATAGTCTCTAGCTCTGGTAGCAACGTTTTAGAGAGATCCCAGGCCCCTCTGGGGAGATGGTAAACCTGGAGCTGGGAGCGAGCAACCCAATCAGTGGGCGGATCCTGCGGATAGCCCCAGCTAGTCCCTCTGCCTAGACTTTGCCGGGTTCCCAGATGAGATTCCAGTTCACCCAGCTTTAGCCAAAATCGCCCCGTATCGGCAGCAGTTTTCTGTAAAAGATAAAGATGGGTTCCCGCCTCAATCCGCTGTTCTTCTAGATAAGGGACCCAGGCACGCAGCCGATGGGCAGGGATGGTTCCTAAAGACGTCACTGTCTTAAAAAAGAGCAGCTGCTCTCGCTGCTGGCTCTCTTGAGTCCACTGCTGTCTAAGAAGAGCACAGGTCTGTAACAGCTCGTCGAGATCGGTTAGAGGAATCTGGGCAACATGGACATCACTGGCCGCCACGGCGCGATAGGCCAACGCCTGGTCAACAAAATAGCTGTCGGCACCAAACGTTTCTCCCTCAGAGGCTACCTGGGCTGTCACCGGACAGGACTGTCTATCCGGCAAACAGAGCAGTCTGACCCGTCCATGGCAAATAAAATATAAGCTGGAAATGTCCCCCGGTTGGCCAGGGCGGCAATACTCATCATCAGACGCTGAAACCGGTAGCGTACTAATAATTTCAGCCCCTAATTGATATCGTCTAAAAGTAGCCTTGGCAACAAGAGTAGATAAAATGACCGGGTCTAATCTTTTGGAGAGGCGATGCCACAGTAGGTTAGCGATCTCCGCTTTGAGGACATCTAATTCATTTAAGTATGTATTATTGATTACCTTAAGTCCTTCATTCATAGTCCAAGTCTTGTAAGCGGGCAATACTGACTTTTGAAGATGAAGACAAGTGATTTAGCCTGAGCAGCAAAAACTTTCTCTTATCAGCAATCTTTAAATCTCAAATAGCCGATCTCTAGTTCGTCAGAAAAGAGACGATTGGCTGCTAAACAGTCCGTCAGCGGTTTTCTCTATCCGACAGTCGAATGATATGTATAGAGACGCGGAAGGACAGAAAACCTAACGGCGTTTCCGTTCTGGCCTCCAGGTTTGTCTGATATCTTTGGCTAAAAAATCTGATGTCGTGCTTCTAGCTGGCATAAGCCACAATTGGCAATGCTGCTCTGCACCTTGAGAAAACAGCTCTGGTGTTTCGATAGCTGTTCTGGAGAGTGATGATCCTAGATAGCGAAAGCATTTTTCAGGGTTTAAAAAAAGGGCTTATTAACTCTCTCTTCTATTTTTGAAGAGAATTTATTTTATTAAGGATAAACGCGGTCTAACGCTCTTCTTGATTAAAGTCGGCAAAGCAGCGGGTCTAAGCAAACAGATATTTAGAGAGTTTTATGTGATCTAACTATCTGACGTTACTTCCGAACATCTTCAGTTATACGACGAACAATACGCATTGCAAAGCTATTTTATAGATCCTTTACAAAATAGATCACTGTTAAGAAAAACACGTTAGACTAGCTAGTTTTAAGGTCATCCTTACTTTTAAAAAACAAGTAAGGATATGGGAATCGGCTACAGCTGCCTATAGGTTGATGGTTGCATGTTTGGGGAGATGCGATCGCAACCTAAAAAGAAATTCATCTCAGGATATTTTCTAAACAAGTAAGGATATTTCCTAAGCTCTAACGCTGTTCAAGCTTAAAATACAGCTATCAAAAAATACAAATTACACATGTTCAAGCATTAAAAGAATATCGAGTAGTATCTGTTTAGTACAGCTGCGTCTGTTATTTAAGACAGAGACTCAAAGATACTAACAGTTAAGACACCTGTCCTTTTTGCTTATCTTCTATCTGGCGATCGTGGAACTTGAGCTTGGATTTGAGATAGTTATACAGCCAAGTCTCTGATAATCCGGTAATCCGAGCAATACTTGCTACAGGGATGGCTTCAGATAAAAGTTTGTCAACCAGTGCTTTTGTCTCACTGGAAACCAGTAAATTTGTCGGTGCAGAAACAAACTGTCGCCCACAGTTACGACACTTGTGATTCTGTTTGCCGCTGTGGCTTTTGCCATTTTTGACAACACAGGTAGAACCGCACCCAGGACAGTTAGGTAAGGGAGCTAACATTGGCAGATATCGGAGTAAGCTACATAGGCATATATGTATCATTAGCTACACATATGCATCGTCACCTATCTTATATCGCTTCAAAAAGATATCTCAACTATTCTAGGTCAGACTATCATTTTCTTTATAGTTAGTAACTACTTAGGCTGAGGAACGAGAGCAACAGGCTGACCAGAGAATAGTCCAA
>ERZ1740072.109-NODE-109-length-40325-cov-9.314303_pt1 | contig 40325 bp, 33 predicted proteins | sample MGYA00581733_ERZ1740072 | MGnify/ENA primary metagenome ERZ1740072 (study PRJEB43018, sample SAMN04849741) | marine metagenome | isolation source: floating plastic debris | place: Pacific Ocean | collected 2008-08-30 | study: EMG produced TPA metagenomics assembly...
AGTTTGAGGTACACATTCGCATCAAGGATAAAAAGCAGTGGTACCCGGTGGGCGTGGTGGCAGTCAAGCGCTCTGTGGATATTGACCGGGCGATTTTTGCTAGCGAAGAAGACCTGCTCCAGGGAGCGTTTCGGATTTATCCGATTCTGCGAAAGAATAAGACCAATCTGGAATACGGCTATCGGGTAAAGGCGTTTAAGGATGAGCCGATTACGGTCGCAGTTCCGCCTAAGCCGGGTATTGCCGGTGGCGTACAGGCGTTGGCTGACCAGGTTAAAAATGGCGTCGCTGGTTTGTTTAAGCGGTAGGTATTTGAAAGACACGGGTGGTCAAATTCATCGTGTCGGTCCCCGGAGGGTGGTTAGCGACCACCCTCCGGTTTTTAATGATGGTTGGGTTTATTGCGATCGCATCACCGCTCATTCATTAGCTCGTATCTCCCAAAACCGGGCCACCGTGATTGACTATTACACCCATCACTATCGCCACTCCGATCGCGCCACCTGGCAACACCGCATCAGCTCTGGCCAGGTGCTGCTCAATGACCAGCCCACAAGACCCGATACCCCCCTAGTCCCCGGACATCGTCTCAGCTACCATCGCCCGCCGTGGCAGGAACCCCCAGCGCCTCTAGATATCGCCACGATCTATGAAGACGACGTTCTGCTGGTGGTCAATAAACCTTCAGGTTTGCCCGTACTCCCCGGCGGTCGTTTTCTGCAAAATACGCTCCTCTGGCAGCTGCGTCAGCGCTATCCCACAGCCGCCCCGATTCATCGGCTGGGTCGGGGCACTTCCGGCATTTTGCTCATCGCTAAAACCAAAGCGGCCCGTGCCCACCTCAGCCAGCAGCTGCGTCAGCGCCAGCTAGTCAAAACCTATCGCACCCTAATTGGCCCAGCGGAGGACCTGCCTGAGCAGTTTTCTGTAACTCATCCCATCGGCAAGGTTCCCTATCCCCAGCTGGGGTACATCTATGGTGTAAATCCAGACGGTCTCGATGCCCAGAGTGACTGTACTGTGGTGCAGCGGTGGCCTGATGCCACCTTGTTAGATGTCACTATCCTGACCGGCAGACCCCATCAAATTCGGATTCATCTAGCGGCTATGGGCTATCCTCTGCTGGGCGATCCGCTTTACATATCAGGAGGACAGCCTCACCCGGACGGTACGGCGATTCCCAGCGACTGTGGCTACTGGCTCCATGCCCACTGTCTGTCTTTTACCCACCCAGCCGGTGACCCGATGCAGCTAACCTGTGAGCCACCGTCACAATTGCTACCGTAGAGGTGTAAAGAAGTTCGGTCTACCGCTACTATCAACATTGGCCACCCGGCAAATGACGACAATTATTAAGACCAGACCCAATGACTGAACCTACCGCCAGCCGCATTGAAAAAGACTCCATGGGGGAAAAAGAAATTCCCTCGGCAGCCTATTACGGTATTCAGACCCTGCGGGCGGTGGAGAATTTTCCCATTAGCGGTCTGAAGCCGTTACCCACCTATGTGGATGCTTGTTTACTGATTAAGAAGGCGGCTGCGATCGCAAATGGCGAACTCGACTGCATCCCCACCGAACTTTCTCAAGCTATCGTCAGCGCCGCTGATGAAATCCTCAAGGGCAGTCTGCGCGATCAGTTCATTGTGGATGTGTATCAGGCCGGAGCAGGCACCTCCCACCACATGAATGTTAATGAGGTGCTAGCCAACCGGGCCCTGGAGCTGCTGGGCGATGAAAAGGGCAATTACAGTCGCGTTAGCCCCAACGACCATGTCAACTATGGTCAGTCTACTAATGACGTGATTCCCACCGCCATTCGCATTGGCGGGCTGCTGGCGTTGGAGCATACGCTGTATCCGGGGTTGGAGGGTGCGATCGCAACCCTTAAAACCAAAGCCACCGAATTCCAAGACATTGTCCGCTCGGGCCGTACCCACATGCAGGACGCGGTCCCCATTCGCCTGGGCGAAAGCTTTCGCGCCTGGGAAGTGATCCTTAGCGATCATCTCCGGCGTTTGCGCACTGCCGCCCAGGATCTTTGCGTGCTGGGCCTTGGCGGTAGTGCCACCGGCACCGGTCTCAATACCCATCCTCAGTATCGCTATCGGGTGGCTGAGCTATTAGCTAGCTTTACCGGTCAGCCCCTCACCAGCGCCCCCCACCTGATGGCCGCCATGCAGAGTATGGCTCCCTTTGTGTCGGTCTCCAGCGCCCTCCGCAACCTGGCTCAAGATCTGGTCAAAATTTCCCACGATCTACGCCTGCTCGATTCTGGCCCCAAAACCGGTCTCAAAGAAATTCAGCTACCCCCAGTCCAGCCAGGCTCCTCCATCATGCCAGGGAAATACAATCCGGTTATGGCCGAAATGACCTCCATGGTCTGCTTTCAAGTCATGGGGTACGATCAGGCCATTGCCTGCGCTGCCCAGGCCGGTCAGCTGGAGCTAAACGTGATGATGCCCCTAATTGCCTATGACCTGATTCATAGTATCGAAATCCTGGGTAACACTATCAGTGCCCTCGACAAACGCTGTCTGGCCGGTATCACTGCCCGCCCCGACCGCTGTCGTGATTTCGCTGAAGGTAGTCTGGCTCTAGTAACGGCGCTGAATACCCACATCGGCTATCTCAATGCTGCCGCCATCGCCAAAGAATCGTTGGAAACCGGAAAGTCCATGCGCCAGCTCGTGTTAGAAAAAGATCTGATGCCTGAGGATAAACTAAACGAGGTGCTCAATTTGGAGAAGATGAGCCAAATTCTTGAATAGTCCCCTCTCGGGAGGGGTGCCGCAGGCGGGGTGGGTCTCGATCGCTAGCGCCAATGGCTACCCACCCCGGAGCCCCTCCCAGGAGGGGATAGGTTATCAAAGTTGTGCTATGCATTCTGTCTCTTTCCGCTAATTCTCTTCTCATCCTAGAAACTATCTCTATCCACTCTCTTTTTACCCATTACAACTATCTCCAACGCCCATGACCTCTTACCAAGCCGCTGCCAATCCCTATGAACTCGAATCCGAAGCCTGGTGGGTACAACAGTGGGTGGACCTGCTCAACTCCTACCGGTTCAAAAAGCGTCTAGAGCGAGGCCGTCGCTATGCCCGCGAAGGTCATATTCTCAAGCTCGACTTCAAAGAATCCAAAGTCTTTGCCTCTGTTCAAGGCACCGCTGCTGACCCCTACAAGCTCTCCATTTGGATCGACCGCTTTGCCGATGAAGACTGGGCGTTTGTGATTGATACGCTATCGCAAAAGGCGCTTTACTCGGCCCAGCTGTTAGCAGGTGAAATGCCAGCCGATATTGAGAGCGTGTTTACGGCTAACGGGTTGAGCCTGTTTCCCTTTACCCTCGCGGATGTGCACTCTAAGTGTGACTGTCCCGACCCTAAAAACCCGTGCAAACATATTGCGGCTGTTTACTACCAGCTAGCGGATGCTTTTCGGGAGGAGCCGTTTGTACTCTTTCAGCTGCGGGGTCGTACCAAAGAGCAAATTATTGCGGCTATTCGCGAAAGGCGTAAACAGCAGGTAGCCGAAAATCCTGTGGAAACGGTGGCTGACGATCCAGAAGAGATTGTTGTTGCCCCTGAGCCAAAGTCTCAAACCCTCGATTTAGAGAACTTTTGGCAGTATGACACTCCACTGGATTCATCGCTTGTTGTGATTACTCCCGCAGACCAAACGGTGCTGGATCTCTTGGGGCCAATGCCGCTACCGGCTAGCGATGCACAGGTATTGAATGCCCATTTTACAAGTCTGTATCAAACGGTTGCCCAGCAGGCAATGATGTCAGCCTTAAGTTAGGCAGTCTCTCGTTTATAGAATAATCAACAGAATAACGACTAGATACACGCCATAGAGACCTCCTAGCGCAGCCACCTCCCATAGCTCAAAGCTATATTGGTCCTGCTCATCACCCCAGCGGATCATGCCTCCGTAGGCCGCTGCAAATAAAGCAACAAACCCTAAGTTGACTAAGAACATCGGCATGTCTTCGATAGGTGTGCTTACCAGGGCCAATGGCACCAACGCCAGAGACATAGTAGCGGTGTTGTCGGCAATTACGCTGGTGGTGGCAGCTGTTACCTGACCACTGCGGGCAACACTCCAGGTGGCGAAGACCTCGGGGGCAATGCTCAGAGTAGAGGTAATAAACAGTCCGCCAATGAGCTGGGAAATGCCGAGGATGGACACAAGTTGTTCGGTGGCCGTCACGGTGAGGTAAGCGCCAAAAGAGAGTGAGAGGATACCTGCGATCGCAACCCAAATTTCTTGCTGAGACCAGCGTACGGTCTGCCTGTGCTCTCGTTTACGCAGGATAGCCTGGGCCAGATAGACTCCGTAGATTCCCAGCATAATGTAGCCATCAATGGGCTGTAGCCCTTGCCATGGAGGGGGCAGCGTCAGCAGCGCGGCGATACCAATTACAGCCAGGTAAGGCAGTGCCTGTACCGTTAGCGCCTCACGCTTGACCCGCAGCAGATGGCGAGCCGGTAGCGGTGAACCCGAAGCGGTGGCATCTTGAGGACGGCTGCGATTGGCAAAATAGGCGACCGCAACAATGGCCGGTACAGAGATAATATTGCTACCCAGCAGATTGCCCAACCCAATATCAGACAGCCCTTTGACCGCGCTGGCCGTATTGGTGCCAATTTCTGGACTGGCGGTTGCCAAGGCGACAAAGGCAGCCCCAGCAGCTTCAGATAGTCCCCACTGCTGACGAAGCTTTTGTAGAGGCACAGACAGCTGATCGGCTCCCCAATGAGCTGCCCAAATGGCTCCTAGCAGTGCCAAACTCCAAAGTAGAAAATCCATAGTGGCTTATGGGACGAACGGGCGTTTCTCTGGCTTGAGCGTCTTCCCAGCGTAAACATGGTAGCGGCCATAGCGGATCTGTTCGCTATGCCTGTAGCTTAGTGGTTTTTGGCGCTGTTGTCTTAGGATCTATACCCTTAGACCGATAGCCAGCCCTAAAACGGGACATCGCTTGCAAAGCACAGCGGCTGATGGGTTCGCGGATGGACGAACTCTAGTGATGCTGCATGGAGATATAGCCGTTCTGTAGGGGTAGACCCTCCATACAGCCCGTCTCCTAAAATAGGTGAGTTTAGTCCTTGCGGATGGGCGGCATGGACACGGAGCTGATGAGTGCGCCCTGTCTGGGGGATGAACTGAACTCGTGGATGTTCACCAGCATGTACGCTCTGAAAATGGGTTATGCTGGCCCTACCGTGGGCGGCGCTAACAGATTGTTTAGGGCGTTCTTGAGGATTGCTCCAGAGGGGGAGACTAATGGTGCCAGACGCGATCTCAATCGGCTGAGACAAAATCGCTTCGTAGCGCTTGCCGACCTGTCGCTGGGCAAACTGCTGGCTGAGTTGTTTATGGGCCGTTGGTGATACCGCTAAAACGAGCAACCCTGATGTAGCTTGATCTAACCGATGAACGACTTGTAAGGCATCGTTTGATAGCTGATAGCGCAGCCGGTTGAGTACGCTATCCTGCTGCTGGTATCGTCGTCCCGGAACTGAAAGCAGTCCGGCAGGTTTATCAACCACTATCAGGCTCTCATCTTGATAAAGAATGACAGGCGGCTTTTGCGATCGCGAATTTGAGACATAGCCCGATCGGTTGCCGCTGCGATCTGACGGTTTCTTCCTAGCAGCGTCACCCCGAGCATCGATATCTAGTTTTCTATCTATCCAAGATTTTGAAGGGGGCGCTATCTGGGCGACACGCATCAGCGTTTGGCACTCTGCTGACGAGGCTCCATAGAACTGCCCTGGACTGTAGCCTCCTTGGGGTGGGCCCCACCAAAATTCAGCCATCGCTATGGGGCTGAGCTGATTGATTGCTGCGTGGTAGAGCAGTTTTGTTGCGGCGCGTTCTAGCAGACTAGCGCTGATACTACATTGCAAATCGCTAACAACATCTTTTAGGATGAGACCTGGATATTTATCCGTCATCTCAGCGGTATAGACGCGCTGCATTTGGGTTTGCCACTGTTTAGAGAGAGCAGTGTATGTTTGTTTGAGGTTTCTTTGTTGCTGCTGGACGCGGTCAATGTCTTGGCTCAGAGGAGCTAGAGTCTGTTTGTGTAACTGTTTGAGACGACAGCGTTCTCGACTGTCTTGCTGACTTTCTCTTTTGAGGCGATCCAATGCCTTAGACAGAGCCCCTTTTTCTAGTGTGTTTTGGTACTGGCAGCGGCGGCGATCGCGATTTTGCTTTCTCTGTTGGTGAGTGAGGGCCAGCTGATGTCGCTGCTCTGCGTGCTGCTGAGCTAGCCGTTGATAGCATTGATGTACTGGCAGCTGATCTAACGCTATTAATTTTGTTTTAAGCTCATTAAGCTTTTGTAGAACCTCGGTTTCTAGCACGCTCATCTGAGCGGAGACCGTTAGGGGGGGCACCCATTCGCCTGCTGTCGCCAATGAGCCCGAATAGGCATGCAGCGTACACGGCTTACCCGAGATGGTGTGGGCAAGTAGGACGCCATACAGTCGGCCTGTTGGTGGAGACGTGCTGCTAAGCTGCTCCATTAGCCTTTTGGCGATAGACTCCGCTGCGCGGGTACGAGGCAACTGCCAGGTTACTTCGGTATGAGGGCAGTAGGCGCTATAACCTGACTGAGCAGAGGCGGATATCATCGCTCAGCGCTCGCACCGCTGTTTGAGTCCGGCTGCAAACTCCTCAAAGGAGGGAGTCAGATCAGGAAGCATGCGACCTAAGATCGGCTCTAGCGGCCCTGTAAAGACTTCCTTCATTATAAATTCAGTACGGCTGTCTGCGAGCGGCGTCAGGGTGCAGGTACGGTTGCCTCTAAACAAGCCTAAGGGTAAACCACCAGAGAGGGTGAATGTTCTAGGCGCAACAACGTCTTTGACTGTGAGAGTCATGGGCTGTTGCGGCTTAGATTGGGTAAAAAGCTTTAGCACTCCGCCCTCTGTAATCTGGCCTTCAAGCCGATGGGTGCCCGTGGCCCAATCTGAATAGCCCGCTGCATCGGTTAAAACAGACCAGACAGTAGCTGGGGGACGCTCGATAATGGTGCTAGCTTGAAAGGATTTCATATTGACCTCGTGGGAGACTACCAAACGGTCTGTTTAGGCTTATGAAGACGCTGTCTTGCTGCTGCGAACGATGCAGCCAACGCTGAGCATCCATAATAGCGGCACTAGCCAATTTCCCCAGCGGACATAGGCTGTTTTTGTGTCGCGTCGATAAATGGTGTTTACTTGGGCGTCATAGGTGTTAGGTTCTGAACTCCACTGAGTTCGGCCATGGGGATCTACGATCGCTGACAAACCAGTATTTGTGCTCCGAGCGGCCCAGCGATCTGTTGCGATCGCTTGAATGACATCATGACCGTGGTGCTGGCCCATCATCCGCCGTGGATAGGGATCATTGTTGGACGCCGTTAGGATAAACTGCCCACCTTGAGCTACCTGACGACGCACAATCCATCCATAGGCAGAGTCGTAACAGATTCCAACTGCAGCAGGCCCCACACCGGAAGCAAACTGGGGTTGCTGTGCCGCACCAGGAATCATTGTAGTATCCAAGGGGGATAGACGATCGATCAGTCCTCCTAGCAGCCACTGGAGTGGAACATATTCTCCCAGGGGAACCAGCTTTATTTTGTTATATTGATTGACTACGGGCTTGTTGTCTAATAGATCTTCTTGCAAAGACTCTGGCAACAGTGCTAGGAGACTCTGATATATATGAAAGTCTTCAGTCGAGGCTAAGACAAAGGTGCCTAACCACAGGGGAACCTCTGTGGCCTGCACCGCTTGATAAAACAGATTGCTATCTCGCAGTCTGGGATTCCATAGATCAGGAATCGCGCCCTCTGGCGTCAGTACGGCGTTGGCTCCGCTAGCCGCTAGCCGTTTGTAGCTGTTGAGATAGCGATCGCGAGCAAGGCGAATATTGGCCGGAGTGAGCTTTTCGCGGGTGGGAATATTGCCTTGAATAATACCGATGCGAAGAGTCTCGGTTTCATCATTAGCTAGGGGACGCAGGTAGAGATTCCAGCCCACTAGATGTATCGCACCCAGTAGGGCCAGGGCTGCCAAAAGCCAGCGGTGATAGATACCGCGCTCACGGATCTGAACCGATGAAAACAGCCCAGCTGCCACTAGAGCGTTAACGGCGACTAGGGCAGCGGTGATAGTTAAATAGCCCGATAGACGAGCCAGATGTAGGCCGACAAGATTACCCGGACTTTGGGTAATTGCTAGAGATGTGCCATAGATCGGTGTCAAGCTGGCCAATGCTTCAAGGCTACACCAGAGTGTAGTACCGACTAAAATCTGACCCCAGCGACTTAGAGATACTCGCCGCTGCAATGTGCTTAGCAGCCACACCCAAACTGCAGGAATAGTCGCTCCCCACAGAACGACGAACAGGTAGGCGGCAGCTGCGATCGCAATACTGCCAAGCCAAGGTATCCCCAACCACATCAGTGGGTGTAAGTGCAGCACCCAGGTGAGCAGCGTTCCCTGATAGCCGATTCCCCACAGCAGACCGCATAAAATGCCATAGCGTATCCCCACGCCGCGATACACAACCAGCCACAGCGGCACCAGTGCGATCCAAGCCAGGGACCACGTTGGCCACGCCCCCATCAACATCCCTGAGAGCAGTAGTCCCAAACACTCAATTAATCCAGTAGTTCCAGCCTTTGGGGCTAAAGACTTAAATAAATGAGATAGCGCCATCGTGGGTATGAGGGTTTGCTGCTCTCGCTACAACGAACTCGAATTTAAGCTTTCGGCTTCCCCTTGAGTTTGGGGCAAATGTAGCCCACATTCCTGCTTTAGACCCTTAAATCGAGTGTCGCGCTCATCCTCGTCGGCTGCTGTCATGGGTCGGCTAGAGTGCCAGTCGCCTACGGTGACATAGCCTTGCTCAAATAGAGGATGATAGGGCAAATCGTAGGTGGTCAGATAGTTATATATATCTCGCGAGTGCCAGGACAAAATTGGGTGGAGCTTATAAATGCCATTTTGCTGGGCAATGCGCCCCAGCGTCTGCCGATGGGATGTTTGATGAGAACGTAATCCGGCTAGCCAGGCTTTGGCCTCTAGCTCATTGAGTGCCCGCTGCATCGGTTCGACTTTGCGGATGTAGTCGTAGCGATTAAACGCTTCTACATTGTCTTGATCCCAGAGTCGGCCATAGAGGGCTTCCATCCGAGCCGGACTCATAGGTGATTGATAGACCTTGAGATTTAAATTTAGGCGCTGAGTGAGCTCGTCTGCGAACCGATAGGTCTCAGCGGGTAAATATCCCGTATCTATCCAAATAACAGGAACATTCGGCATCACTTGAGTTACCAAATGCAGCATAACCGCTGATTGAATCCCAAAACTGGTACTCATGACCAGCCCGTCACCAAATGTGTCGGCACCCCATGCGACAAACTCGGCAGCGTCCATCTGGCTTAAGGTCTGATTGAGTGCTTCAAGATCCAAATCGCTTTCTAGCACTGCATTTGTCATAATTTAAGCCGCTCCGTGATGCCGATGTCAGGTCCATGAACTGCTGTAATTCACAGCGCCTGCCAACGTTCGTCCAACGCTGTAGCGATGCCATGAAGATAATGCCGCAGATGTCAGATGGGCCTGCTTCATCATTGCATCATAGCGGAAAGGCTTTCTCAAAATTGTCCAATGGCCTAATTCTGTAGGCGATTGCCTAAGCCGGTTTGATAGCAATCAGTCGTAATCGACGATAGTCTGCGCTCCACTGATGACCGTCATACAGTTGGGAACGTAAACGATCTTCGACTCGGTTGATAATGACGGTTGCCTCACTGGGGGTAAGTCCTGCGAGCAGATGCTGACCAAACATTGTGAGCCAGTTTCTAAGACCTCGCTCACCTTCGTTGAGGGGGGTGGGACGATCGATGAGGGCCGCTGAGATGACCTCTAGTCCGTGGCGTTCTAAAAGGTGAACGTAGTCGCCCAGACTGGGAAAGTACCAGGGGCTCAGGTTTGTCTGCTGTCTAGCGACTTCAACCGCGCTAACAATTTTCTCAACATTGCCCTTTCCACCAAGTTCAGCGACAAATTTACCCCCCGGTTTAAGCGCCTTGACGATGGCTTGGACAGCTTGCTTGGGTGGTTTGACCCAATGCAGTGTGGCATTGGAGAAAATGCTGTCAACGGGCTGCGGCACTTGAAAATCGCGGGCGTCGCCGACGGCAAAAGATAGGTGAGGATAGTGGGTCTGAGCCGCAGCTATCATGTCAGCGTCGGCGTCAATGCCAGCAACGATGGCACCGGTTTCGGCAATGGCTTGGGTAAGCTGACCGGTGCCACAGCCTAAATCTAGAATGTGCTCCCCCGGCTGTGGATTGAGCAGATCGAGCAGCGGTGTCCCATACTGCCAAACAAAGCTATGTTGATCCTGATAGCGTTGGGTATCCCAGGTCTGCTGAGTATCAGTGGTCATGGCTGCAGCGGTGTTTTATAAAATGCCTGTATGGAAAAAATAAGGCATTCTTAAATCCTCATTTTTGAGTGGGCTTCATGGTTAGAGTCAAATCAAATTCTTGCTCAAAGCAGTCTTTTTTATCGTTGACGCTCCACATTTCTAGTTCGCAGCTGTCATTAGGCTGGGCTGGGGTAAAGTGCAGGGCCATGGTTTGGGCCTTAGACTTATAGGCTGTTTGAAAACTTGCGATCGCACCTAGCCGTCGCCGATCCAACCCTACAGCTATCCGCAGCATTGCACTAAGCTGACTGACAATTTTTCGGTTAGTTTTGGTCAACGCTTTATAGGGCTCATGCTTAGGCTTAGGGGCACTTTTACGATGGTAGCGAGCAATATTGGCAATGAGCTCGATTTCAGTGCTGGTAAAACCCAACAGCTCACCATTGCGAATTAAATAATAGGAATGCTTGTGGTGAGACCCATGGCTAACAAAATGACCACAGTTGTGAAGCATTGCTGCGGCCCATAGGATTTCCCGTTCTACCGGTCCCCATGTGTGCAGCAGTCCGCGAGTTTGGTCAAATAGCGCGATCGCAAATTGGGCTACCAACTGACTGTGGGGATTGTCTACTCGATACTTACGGGTGGCTTTACGTACGCTGCGCTCCCGGACCGACTGCTGGTACTGCATCCGGTTTTCGATTAAACCGTGGGTCAGCATCCAATCCACCACCAGCCCTTCACGTAGAGCATGCTCACAGATAGTGATACGGTCAACTTTTAGCATCCGCATCGCCTCTTGCAAAATGACCGCACCGGGCACGATGATCTCGGCTCGCCGGGCTGAAACCTCTGGCAGCTTTAGGCGTTCGCTAAAGCTCATTTTCCGCAATTTTTCAATACAGCGTTCCAGTTCACCCAGAGTCATGGTGTAGCCATTGATCCGCTCGGGCGCGGCCCCCAACTTGTGAATAGCGGTCAAAATTGCCAGAGATTCAATGGTGCCTGATGTGCCGACTAAAGCTAAAGACTCATCGGTTCCTAACTTGGTCTTAAGCTCATCGATATTAGGTTCTAGTCGTCCCCGCACGTAAGCTTGCAGCTGTAGAAATTCCTCTGTACTAATGGGGTTGGTGGTCACCATTTGAGCATTGAGTCTGACAGCTCCTACCTTGGTGCTACTCAAAAAACGATGGCGCTCCCCAGTTCCTAAAATAATTTCTGTAGACCCTCCCCCAATATCAATAATGGTATGGGGTTTCCCATGGAGCTCCATGCCGGACAGCACACCCAAGTAAATTCGCCTGGCCTCCTCAAGACCAGAAATCAGATTGATATCGAGTCCCACATCCTGTTTGACTCGATCGATAAAAACCTGACCGTTGCTAGCCTCGCGCGTAGCGCTTGTGGCTACCGTGACAATATCATCGGCGTTATAACTATTGGCTATTTGCTTACAGCGCTTCAGAGCTGCAATTCCTCGCGTTATCGCCTCATCCGATAGACAGTTGGTCCCTGGCCGAAAATTACCGAGCCTTACCGTATCCTTTTCTCGACCAATAATCGTAAATGCCGGTAGTTCTGGCTGGATTTTGACCACCACCATATGTACAGAGTTAGTCCCCACATCGATAGCGGCTAAGATACGCTCTCCGTGAAGCGACTGTCGTAGCTCAAGCGATGTTTCTAGTAGGCTAGAAGGATAGACGGTCTGGCTCGGAGCCGTGGCTGAATCAACCATGAGGTGTATTGAACAGGATGTTCTGTATCTTACGATTTCGGTACTTCTACTGAAATCAGTAATGAAGGACCTTTTTGTCGGCTTTATACCTTAAATACTTAGCCTTGTATTCCACAGTACATTTTCTAGGTTCTAGAAGGCGACACCCTAGCCTACTGACTGGGCAAATTTTGGGTAAAAGCAGTGAATTGGCTAAATATGCTAGCCTCTGACTAAGGGATTGCCGATTGACAGTCTGCAGACTCCGTGCTGTCTAGACTAACCAACTTTTCTGCCTACAGGAGGCATTTGTTTATGGTTATGGTGGCTCAGGCTCGTCCGAGTGAGCGAGCAGAATTTATTAAGCGTACCTACACCCATCTTGCTGGGGCGGTAGGTGCGTTTGTCATTGTTGAATTTTTGTTCTTTCAGCTGGGAATAGCGCCATTTCTCGCCAGCTTTTTTATGGGTAGCCGCTTTGGCTGGTTGGCCCTTTTAGGTGGCTTTGCTTTACTAGGCTATCTGGCGAGTAATATGGCCGCTAAAGCCGATGATGTCAATGCCCAGTACACGGGTTTAGGGCTGTATGTTTTGGGCGAGGCGATTATTTTTGCGCCATTGCTCTATATCGCATCGGCATTTTCTGATCCCTCGGTCATTCCTACGGCGGCAATCATCACCTTATTTTTATTTGGCGGGCTAACGGCGGTTGCCTTCACCTCCGGTAAGGATTTTGCTTTCCTTGGCGGCATCCTTAAGATCGGCGGTATGGTGGCTCTGGGGCTAATTGTTTGTAGCTTGCTATTCGGCTTTTCTCTCGGGCTATTCTTCTCATTCTTTATGGTGGCCTTTGCGGGGGCAGCGATTTTATACAAAACGTCCAATGTGATGTATCGCTACTCCACGACCCAGCATGTAGCCGCTTCGTTAGAACTGTTTGCTGCGGTCATGCTGCTGTTTTGGTATGTGCTCCGCATTTTGATGTCCTCCCGTCGCTAGGACGGTCTAGAGCACTTTAGTGTGCAATGCTTAAAATCTCTGGCCCTACGACCAGAGATTTTTTTGTCGTTACCTGTAGCCTGGGTCATATCGACGTTGTTGCATGAGGTCGAGAATTTGATTGCCAATGGCTTCGTAATCTTGCCAGCCTCGTTCAGACCGCTGGTCTTTGACGTCGTAAACAGGGACTCCCTGTAGGGCCGCTTTTTGAAAGGCGGCCAATCGGCTAATGCCCGTATCGAAAGTAGGGATATTAGCCTCTTTAAGCAGCTTTTTGACCTCATCACCAGCGCGACTGGGTTTGGGTGGGATAGACGTAATTAAAATCCGATACTGACTGGTTTGAATTGACTTTAAGTATTCAATTGTTAGGACAAGGGCGTCTAGGGAGAGAATATCTGGCATGGTGGGCAGTACCAGTAGATCGCAGGTGTTGGCTAGGGCCGCTAGATCTTCGGTTGTGGGGCGTGCTTGGGTGTCGATGATGACATGCGCGTAAGCGTCACTCTGCGTTTCGGCCTGCCACTGGTTGACCACGACAAAGGGCAGTTCTCCTCGGCTAGCCCAGCCCAATGCAGAGCAGTTAGGGTCGGCATCAATCAGTAAGGTTTTGCCCGTGCCTTGGAAAAAAGCGGCTAGGTGAATGGCTGTCGTAGTTTTGCCGACACCTCCTTTAAAGCTGGCTACCGTAACAATCATTCGGTGCTGCCTGTCCTAAACTCGTTGTGAACTCGCTATTAGATTAACGATACAGTTGGAGGGCTGCCTATCCAAGGTTGGCTTTTGTTGCCCGACCTCGTTTCAACGTTAGTACTATTGATGGCCTTTTCAATTCAGCTGAAAGATCTGAGGGCGACCCATCGGTTTGGGTGGCTGATGGGACAGCAGTTGCCGGCAGGAGCCGTGCTGTTACTCTCGGGTCCTTTAGGCAGTGGTAAAACGACATTTACCCAGGGATTGGGAGCCGGGTTGGGTATCGAACAAACGATCGATAGCCCTACGTTTACCCTGATAAACGAGTACACGGTAGGACGACTACCCCTTTACCATGTTGATCTGTATCGTTTGGACACAGCAGGGGCGGCAAGTTTATATCTCGAAACCTACTGGGAGGCTGAAGAGGTAGAGCCGGGCATCGTGGTGGTTGAATGGGCCGAACGTCTGCGATATTTGCCGGAGAAGCCTATCAGTCTGACGTTGTCGTATACGGAAACGGGACGCTGTGCTGAGCTAAGCTGGCCTGCAGACTGGCACGATAGGGTATGGAATGTGCTGAGGGAGGACCTAAAAAGCGATGAAGTATTGGTTGATGAAGTCTGAGCCAGATGTATACAGCATTGATGACTTGAAACGCGATCGCAACGAAATTTGGGATGGTGTGCGTAACTATCAGGCACGTAACTTCCTAAAGTCAATGACTGTTGGCGATATGGCATTTTTCTACCACTCCAATACCAAGCCCCCTGGGATCGCAGGTTTGATGACAATCAGCGAAGCAATGGTGGTTGATCCAACCCAGTTTGACCAAACCAGTAAATACTACGATGCCAAGTCTACTCCCGAGGCCCCTCGCTGGCATACGGTAACCGTTACCTATGTAGAGACATTTCAGCACTACCTGAGTCTTAATCAGCTCAAGGATGCCTTTGAACCTGATGAACTACAGGTGGTTAAACGAGGTAATCGTCTTTCGGTTATGCCTATCAGTGACGCTATTGCTAAACGCATCCTGGCCACGGCGCAGTCGGACTAGGCTCGTCAGTCTCCACTCAATTCCCTCAACGACTCATATGGGAGAACGACATCTCTGTGGGAAATATAGGTCTATTACACAGTTACACGTAGCGCCTGTGAGATAGTCACTGTTCAGCACTTGATTTGTTTCTTGAGAGCTGTCTGTCGTGTAGTTCTAGAGTGGTTTCTTCATAATGAGACAGTTTCCTCGAAGTCGAGTAGGATGGCGACCCATTCTACTGTTGGCTATTGCGATTTGGTTGGTTTGGAATGGGGCTGTTTTGGCCGCAGACAGTACTACTGCTACATCGTTACCAGATTCTCTTCAGGTGACTGTAGATACGATCTGGGTGCTATTGTGTGCGGCTCTAGTGTTTTTTATGAACACTGGATTTGCGATGTTAGAGACCGGTTTTTGCCAAGGTAAAAATGCAGTCAATGTACTGACTAAAAACCTGATTGTATTTGGAGTTGTTTCATTATGCTTTTGGGCGGTTGGTTTTGCCGTCATGTTTGGTGACGGCAATTCGGTGATTGGTTATTCTGGTTTCTTTTTACAAGGGCTAGATCTGAGCCCGCTAACCGGAGAACACTATAGCGGTGTGTTTGATTCACTGGCCTGGGTAGGGATTCCTCTAGATGCTAAATTCTTTTTTCAGCTGGTTTTTGCCGGGGCAGCGGCAACGATTGTGTCGGGTGCTGTAGCAGAGCGCATATCCTTTTTTGCCTTTTTTACCTTTAGTGCCATTTTGTCTCTAATTATTTATCCGATGGTGGGGCATTGGGTATGGGGGGGAGGCTTTCTCCAGGCTATGGGATTTTGGGATTTTGCTGGTTCCACGGTCGTTCATAGTGTCGGTGGGTGGTCTGCTCTAACGGGAGCTTGGCTGTTGGGACCGCGGGTCGGTCGCTACGCTCAGGGGCAGACTATTCAGGGGCATAATCTTGCGATCGCAACCCTAGGCGGATTGATTCTCTGGTTTGGCTGGTTTGGGTTTAATGCGGGATCCAATATGGCCGCTGATCCAGCTACTATTAGCCGGATTATCTTGACAACTAATCTATCAGCCTCTACAGGTGCTGTGGCTGCTGCTGTTGTGTCCTGGTTAGTTACCAGTAAACCTTCGCTCAATATGATTATTAACGGGGCTCTAGCAGGACTGGTTTCCATTACAGCCGGCTGTGCCTATGTTGCACCGACGAGTGCCATCATTATTGGCTTTGTCGGAGGCATGAGCGCTGTTTTTGCCGCTAACTTGTTTGACCGGTGGCATATCGATGACCCCGTGGGGGCTTTACCCGTTCATCTTGTGGGCGGTATCTGGGGGACCTTGGCCGTTGGTTTGTTTAGTCTTGGTCCGGGAGTTAATCCCTGGCACACCGAGTTGTCAGGTCCTGCTCTGGGTACTCTTGTTGGCGGTCGTATTCAGCCCCTGTTGATCCAGCTGGTCGGCGTTGCTATTGTGGCACTCTTTGTTGGTATCAGCGCTCTTGTAACCTGGTTTATGCTCCAGCTTACAGTTGGTATACGAGTATCGCCACAGGCGGAAGCTGCAGGCTTGGATTTGAGCGAACATGGACTTGAAGCCTATCCAGAATTTTCTCAACGGTCCTTGGTACCCAATACATTTTCGCCTTCTATTGAAAACAGCCTTGTTCGCCCAACAGCAACCAGTTCAGAGTAGTAGGAAGATGCTGTGCCTATTCAAGAGAACATTATTTTCCCGGTCGAAGCTTTTTTGAGAAAACTACAGGTTTTAACTGACAGGTAGTTTAACAGTCTGGTTAACCCGATGTTTCATAACTACAGGAGACCGAACGAGATACTAATAATCCAACCGAGTTTGTTTATCCTGCCAATGTAATGTCAATATCGATGCCCGCCAAACAGTCTAGTATCACTATCCATGAGTTTACGGCTGCAAAACAAAGCCGTCTCTTTGGGTTACTTAAACAAAGTCAGTTTAATGGGCAGCTGCAGCTAACTGCTCAAAGTAACAAGTGGACGTTCGAGTTTTACATGGGACGTTTGCTATACGTCACGGGTGGCCAACAATCCATGCGTCGCTGGCATCGCCATGTCAAACATTTTTGTCCTGATCTGTATGTTGAACTCTCATCGTTGAACAATGAAGTCAAGAGGCTTTCTAGAATAGCCCCTCATCCAGAATTTTCCTGTTGGGAATATTTGCTTCTAGGACTATGGTACAACCAGCAAAAAATATCCCGTGAGCAAATTAGTAAAATTATCGAAAATAGCTTTGTTGAGGTTTTCTTCGATATTAGCCAATCTCGTGAGATTACATATCAGGTTAGTCCCGAAAATCGATTATCTAATCAGCTGTTGCTAGTCAATGCTGATGCTATGATCTATAAAGCTAGAAGTCTTTGGAAGGCTTGGCTTGAGGCTAATCTAGGCGATCGTTCTCCTAACTTGGCTCCCATTGTTCGTCATCCTCTAGCGCTCAAAAAACAAGTTCCTGAGCCGCTCTACCGGACATTGACCATGATGCTTACGGGACAGCTCACCCTGAGGGATCTCAGTGTGAAAATAAATCGTGATATTGTCTCCCTATCAGCGTCACTATTACCCCATATACAGCGGGGAACGATAGAGCTGATTGAAATTGACGATCTACCCTCGCCACTACCTCCCTCTCAACCCACAGAGCAGACGGCTAGAGGTCCCCTAATTGTATGCGTAGACGATAGTCCCGCAATCTGTCGTGCCTTAGAAAAAGTTCTAAAGACAGCGGATTATCAAATTTGCTGTGTACAAGATCCTTTGAGGGCTATCGCTGTTCTGCTGTCTAAAAAACCTGCTTTGATTTTTTTAGACCTGGTGATGCCAGGTACCAATGGCTATGAACTCTGTAGCCAGATACGTCGGATATCCTGCTTTAAGGAAACGCCAATTGTAATTTTAACGGGGAATGACGGCATGATTGATCGGGTTCGAGCCAGAATGGTAGGAGCTTCTGCTTTTTTGGGTAAACCTGTTAATCCATATCAGGTTTTATCTGTTGTCGAGAGACAGCTCTCTAAACAGGCATCTGTTGAAATCTAACTGTTGAGAATCAAATTCGTTGTTTAGACCCAATGGCCGGGAACACTGATGATGAGATGTTCTAGGCATTCGCTCTTGAGTTTGCTCAGACTAATTTTTTTGTTTATTGGAATGAGGTAAATTCATGGGAACAGTCTTGGTTGTCGATGATTCTAAAACTATTTTGGAAATGCTGGCTAAGTGCTTGACCCAAGATGGTTTAACTGTTGTAACAGCTATGAATGGCGCTGATGCACTAGCTCAACTAGATGCCCAGACACCCGATATTATTGTGTTAGATGTTGTATTGCCAGATCGTAGCGGATTTGAAATCTGTCGCGAACTAAAAGCAGAATCGTCTACTAGCAACATACCTATTATTATCTGTTCTACAAAAGATACTGATATGGATAAGTTTTGGGGTAAAAAACAAGGTGCTGACGCTTATTTGACTAAGCCCATTGACCAAGAAGAACTATCTAAGACAGTTAAACAACTGATGGGGCATTAGATCTGCTGTAGGAGCTGTGTTGCTCCTAAAAACGACCCCCGGCCAGTATTCGAGAGTTGTTATAAATTATGCAATTATCTGCACAGGATTTATCGCAGTCATCGGCAGTTACTCAGTTTTTAAGGTTTAGCCTTTCGTCTGATATGAAGTTACTGTTGCCAGTTAAACAGCTGGCTGCAGTTTTGAAGATTGAAATTACCAAGATTACACCAATACCCCATTTACCCACATGGGTGATGGGCGTTTACAACTGGCGAGGTGAAATTCTGTGGATTTTGGACACGGCACATTTGCTAGGAATATCCTCCTGGCAACAGCAGCCCATATCTACTGCTTATGAAATTCTACTGCTAGAAGATCTGACTGTAGAAGCGTCCGAACGACGTTACTTGGGCCTATGGGTAAGGCAGGTAGGCGGCATCGAGCTGTTATCCCTAAACGATATCCAATCTTCATCGACTGTATATGACGGGGTGGTTCCATTTTTGCGAGGTCATTGGTTGAACCCTTCTGGTGATGTGCTTTCTCTTCTAGATGGAGCTGCAATCTTTAACCGAATGCCAGCGTAGACCTGATGCGATCGCTGATTTAGGGGATGAGTCCATCTGTAACCACGGGTATTTGACAGTCCTTTACAGTCCAATCCATCTCGAGCAGCAATGCCGACCTGACTACTATTTCATCACCTATCTGAACTTGAGGTATTTTCCATGACGCTAAGCACACCAAAACCATCTGATAGTAACCATTCTGTCTCTACTGAGGATTGGACTGCTGCAGTACGATCTGATGAGTTATTTGCTGGTTTGGTGACTAAAGCCCCCTTGGAAATGACCGCTAAATCTATTCCTCGCCAAGGTCGATTAAACGATTGGTGGCGACAGATGAGACTGCGGACCAAAGCATCGTTATTAGCAGTTCTGTTAGGAACACTGCCGGTAATCGGTGTGGGGGCAATCGCTTATAGCATTGCTAACCAGGGAACGCTGGCAAACCTGGAAAAGCAGGAAATGGTTCGTGTGGGCGATCTGCAGCTAGTAATCGATCTCTTTATGAAGGATCGTTACTCAGATATTCAGTTTTTGGCAAACCTGGATGTTTTTACCGATCCTAAGCTGAGGGCAACGGGGACAGCTCAACAAAAAAACGATCTGCTAGAGCAGATGATGACAGCCTATGACGGTATTTACAGCAGCATTGCAGTATTTGATCTGTACGGCAATCCACTCGCTCAAACATCTCCCAACCAAAAGCTTACCAACCACCTGAATCGCTCTTATATCCAATCAGCAAAGGCTGCTAACGGGCCAATTTTGAGTCAGCCGTTGATTTCTACCTCCTCGGGGGAATTTAGTATCTACTCGGCATCTGTAATAAAAGATAAAGCTACTGGTCAGCCAGTGGGCTACGTACGGGCTCGGATACCTGTGGCAGCATTGAAAGAGAAGCTCAATAACTTTCTGGGCAGTGGTCGTGAGTACTATCTAGCGAGTGAGTCTGGAGAGATTTTTCTTTCTCCTCAGTCTGATCACGTTGTCCCTGTGAGCTCAGATGGTCAGCCGGTTGAGCTTTCAGAAGCGGCTGATATCAAAGTACTATCTTTAGCCGAGGTATTTCCTGACATTGCTGGTATTGTTCAAGGAGACCGTAGCAAGGCTGTGAAGGCAAATAATGCTTTAACGGGCAGTCGCGAAGTGGTGGGTTTTTCTCCTTGGGTTGCTGTTAATGGTTTGCCTGATTTGAATTGGAGTGCGCTCACATCGGTAGACCTGTCGTTATTGGAAGAAACTCAAAGACGCCTGTTTTTTGCGATCGCACTAGGTACGTTAGCTGCAGCAGGGGTAGGAACAGGACTGGCTGTATGGGCAACACGTCGCTTTACCCAGCCAATTTTAAAGGCGGCTGAGGCCGTCAATAAAATCGGTAAAGGAGACTTACGTACTCGGTTAGAGGTAGCTGGACAAGATGAAATTGCCCAGTTAGGTAGTAACATCAATCAGATGACTGCGCAATTAAAGCAGTTTAATGCCGAACAACAAACGACGACACAACAATCAAAGCTACTAGCTGCTGCTACCGCAATAACAGGTGATTTAGATAGCGAAAATAATCAAGTTCAGTTAAATCTTTTTATTGAACAGATTCGCAAAACTGTACATTCTGATCGAGTTGTTTTATATCGCTTAGACCAGAATCGATTAGTAGGTACAAATGAGTCGGTAGCGGCTAATCAGCCAAGCATCTTCGATGACAGTATACCGAATTTAGTCATTTCTCCTATGGAAAACGGTAGCTATACCAATGGTGAACTGTTAATCGCTGATGATATTGCTATGGTTGATTTATCTGATGACTTGCGTCAGCGCTGGCAGACCCTCCAAGTTAAATCTGCTTTGGTAATTCCACTGGTTAATCAAGAGCGCTTATTTGGCTTGCTGACGGTTCAGCATACTCAAGGATTACATATTTGGACGGCACCGGAAATTAGTTTTTGTACTCAGTTAGGTAAACAGCTAGGTATTTTACTGACGGTGCAGCAGTTTTCTACTTTGGCAGCAGAACAAAAGGCGTTAAAAGAGAGCTTACAAAAACGAGCTCTAGAACTGATGCTTGAAGTAGATCCTGTCAGCCAAGGCGATCTGACTGTAAGAGCTCAAGTTACTGCTGATGAAATAGGGACTATTGCTGATTCTTACAACGCTACTATTACCAGCCTCAAAAAAATTGTAGGTCAGGTACAGACAGCTTCACAGCAGGTGACAGACACGGCAAGTCATAATGTACTGTCCGTTCAAGACCTCTCGACGGCAGCACAGCAGCAAAGCAAAGAGATCTTCCTCGCGCTTGAACAGCTTGATCACGTAATTACCTCTATTCAAGCTGTTGCAAATAATGCAGAGCAAGCGGAACTCATGGTAAAACAGACAACCGCGACAGTAGCTTCGGGAGATGCTGCTATGGATCGCACCGTAGAAAGTATCCTGACAATTCGAGAAACAGTAGCGGCAACCGCTAAAAAGGTAAAGCGATTGGGAGAATCATCTCAAAAGATTTCTGGTGTAGTTAATCTGATTAATGAATTCTCAGCCCAAACAAACTTGTTAGCGCTGAATGCTTCAATTGAAGCAGCCCGTGCTGGTGAAGAGGGAAGAGGATTTGCTGTAGTAGCTGATGAGGTCCGTTCATTGGCTCGTCAGTCAGCTGAGGCAACCACAGAGATTGAGAACCTAGTAGCTGAAATCCAATCAGAAACTAACGAAGTGGTTAAAGCTATGGAAATGGGAACCGAACAGGTTGTTACAGGTACCCAGCTTGTCGATGAAACACGAGAGAGCTTGACCAATATTGCTCAAGTAACAACTGAAATGAAAACCCTTGTAAAAGCTATTAGTCAAGCGACACAGTCTCAGTCTGAAAGCTCTGAAAATGTCACTAACGTGATGAAAGATGTGGCCAACATTGCGCAGAAAACATCGACTGACGCAGAACAGGTTGCAATATCCTTTAACGACCTGTTAGAAATCTCCCACGATCTTCAAGACAGTGTGCGTCAGTTTAAGGTGAGCTAGCCGTGATCATCATATTCAAACGTTTGACCACCCTGGCTGATTTGTTATGACCATCGATCCCGATATTCGCGATCAGGCCTATCAATTTTTTATTGAAGAAGCCTCCGAGTTGCTAGATGTTATTGAGACTGGGTTACTGAACCTACGTCCAGAGATCACCGTGCACAAAGTGCACGAGATAATGCGAGCGGCTCATTCGATTAAAGGAGGTGCAGCCAGTGTTGATTTGGATATCATTAAAACTATTGCCCATCGTTTAGAAGATGCATTTAAGGCGTTGTATAGCGATACCGTAGTTGTTGATACAGAGCTGGAAAATCTCTTGCTACGAGCTTATGACTGTTTGAGACATCCACTTCAACAGCAAATTAGTACGGGATCTTTTAACCAAAAACAGGCCACTGAAGCGTTTGATCTTATTTTTAGTGAACTTGAAGCTCGGCTTGGACCGGCAATAGACGATGCCGACAGCTTTCTTCCTAGCGCTGTTGATTTAGGCGTAGATATTATTGCCTCAATTTTTGAGGTGGATGTGGCTGAAGTGTTAGAGCAGCTACAGGCAGTATTATCGCACTCAGATAGCTACGACTGCGCTGCAGAACTTCAAACTCAACTCGAGATCCTAGCAGGGTTTGCTGAACTGGTAGATTTATCTGAATTTACATCCGTTATTGCTACGGCACAAACAGCAGCGAGTAAGCATCGACATCGACCACTTCCAGTGCTTGAGCAGCTTCTCAATAATGTCAGAGATGCTCGTACGACTATCCTGGCAGGGCATAAAGATGCCATTAGTGGACCTTCTGAAATCCTGTTGTCTCTAGCTGAAGGAGAGGTCTCAGGATCTGACAATCCTACTTACGGTGATGCCTCTCCACTCGATGCTCTAGAAGAGTTTAGTTGGTTAGATCCTGCTGAACTCGATCGGTCATTCAATGATGATAGCTTACCGACCAACAATGCTCTTTACGGGGCTATCAATCAAGTATCTACTCTCGAAGAGATTTGGTCTATTGACGCTGAAGAGTTTCCCTCAGCAGAGAGAATAGATGATTTAGCAGATATTATTTCTACTGATTTAAGCGCTTTAGAAAACGTATGGGGTGAGTCTGATACCGTTGATTCGACCTTAGATGTTGAGGTGACTGACTTTGAGTCTATTGTAGAAGAACCTTTATCAGCATCACTCGATTGGCCGGAGCAGACATCGTCGCTTCAAGAACCAGCTGTAGATCTGGCTAGTCAAGAAAAAAGATCTAATCCGGAGTCATCAGAACTGCTAGAGGAGGACATTCCTACTAACATTGAATCTGCCGTTGGCTTTATCAGTGATGTGTATGATTCATTGCCAAAGCTTCCGTTTGATGAAAATCGAGTTCCTGTTAATTCTGTTCCTAAGAAGCCAAAGGCACTGCCTAGATGGAAATCGAGTTCTAAGCTATCTGCCAAAGTTTCGTTAGATCGTCTAGATCGGTTCGATCGTTTGGTAGGGGAACTCGCTATTAATCGCAATAGCCTATCGCTACAAAATGATAATTTTCAACGTACAGTTCGCCGGTTGGGACAACGGTTTTTTTCTTTTCGCTCCATCGTCAAACAGCTACAAAGCTTGTCTGATCAAATTTTAGTGTCTCCTGAGCAGCGGCTAATCAAACCTGCAGCTGCCCATCCTGCGTTTGACTCTCTAGAAATGGATAGCTACGGTGAAATCAATCTCTTGCTAGAGGGGATCTTAGAGGAGGTCTTGCAGCTGGCAGAGTCGATTGATGATGTAACTCTGTTTGCAGGGCAGTCAAATCATCTGTTAGAGCGTCAGCGTCGTACGCTAACCCAGCTCAGAGATGAACTGATGTGGTCTCGAATGGTCCCTCTCAGTCATGTGTTACAAAGATTCCCTCGGGTTATACGAGAACTGTCAGCGACATATAAAAAAGAAGTGCAGCTCAATCTGGTAGGTACTGATGTGTTAGTGGATCGAGTCATGCTTGAAAAACTATACGATCCGCTTCTGCATTTGTTACGCAATGCGTTTGACCATGGTATTGAGACTCCCGAGCGGCGTCAATCTGTGGGGAAGCCTACCCAGGGTACGATTGAGATTCGTGCCTATCGCCAAGGTAACTATACCGTGATTGATATTGAAGATGATGGTCAGGGGCTCAATTTTGATGAGATTGCTAAGCGAGCTGTAGCTACACAGCTGCTTTCGCTAGACCAAGTAAAGACTGTGCCAAAGCAGCAAATTCAACAGCTGATCTTTGAACCAGGTTTTTCAACTGCACGTCAAATCAGTGAACTCTCAGGACGAGGTGTAGGACTTGACGTTGTCAAAGAGAGCGTGCAAGCGTTTAATGGCAAATTGTCACTTACTACGCATCAGGGTAAAGGCACCGTCTTTTCACTTAAAGTACCCCTTACGCTGACGCTAACAAAGCTGGTGGTGGGTAATATCGGGACTGTAGCTGTAGCATTCGTCTCTGAAAGCATTGAAGAGATTTTGAGCCCCCATCCTGACCAATTGAAGCTATCGGGTGGAAAACAATTTCTTTCTTGGCAGAAGCAGCTAATCCCCGTGTACGATTTATCCAAACTGTTGGCTTACAACTGTCAAGTACCTGCTCAGCTCCCACAAGAGCTGAGGGAGAGTCAAAGCCGTCAAAAGCAAAAAAGCATTATGCTGATTATTCAGCAGGGCCAGACACGCCTAGCACTGTGTTTAGAGCATATCGTAACTGAACAGGAGTTAGTGATTAAACCTGTAGGTAAAGCGATTGCTACTCCTGATTATATTAATGGCTGTACGGTCTTGGCCGATGGTAGTTTGATTCCTGTTATTGACGGAGCGGCTTTAGTGCAGTTTGACGCTGGACCATCAATGCCAGTGTTACGCCAATCTCAGCAAAAAACTGTTAAGACGCTGATGATTGTTGATGATTCATCTGCTCTTAGACGTACGCTGGCACTGACCCTGGCTAAGGCTGGGTACCAGGTGTTACAGGCTAAGGACGGCTGCGATGCTGTAGAACAGCTGCAACAAGGAGCCTCACCAGATCTAATTATTTGTGATGTAGAGATGCCACGGCTCAATGGATTTGAGTTTCTGAGTCAGCGTCAGGCAAATTCAAGCTGGGCTAAAATCCCAACGATAATGCTGACATCCCGTGGTAATCATAAACACCAGACTCTTGCTAGACATTTAGGAGCCACCGACTATTTTACGAAGCCTTACATTGAAAAAGACTTTATAGGTGCGATCGCAAAACGTTTAGAACAATCTCCATGACTATTCAATCGTCGACCAATACGAGTCAAATGCTGAGGCTAATTGTAATGAGTTTGGGGGACTTAACGGTGGCCTGTCGTATTGAAACGGTCTATAAAATTGTCAAACGCTCCCAAACCCACAGCAGCGGACTAACCTATACTGGGATAGCACATTTAGACGGTCGAGCCGTTACCGTCGTCGACCTGCAGTACAAACTCTTCCGCATATCTATTCCTAAAAAAGAAGGCTATTTTACAATCATCAAACCTCAACAGGGAGAACTGCTGGCTATCCCTGTAACTACCTCTCCCAATTTGATGGATATTCCGCGCGACAATGTCAGAACATTACCGACAGCCTATCGTCAATCGGATACCCTAAGCATTGCTAGTCATGTTGCCATTGTTTCTCAGGGAGATATCACTCAGACGATATTTCTCTTAGATGAAAATTCTCTGATCTAAATTCTTCGAATCTGAGTAGCCCACAGATACAGTTATCTTCCGTATTAATAACAGTGGTCAAATATTTTGAGATTTAAGCCATTCTAAGATTAACGCATTGACGATTTCCGGTCGCTCATCGTGGGGACAGTGTCCCGTGTTTGGAATGGCATGAAAAGTCATAGACCGCTGTGGATCGTCAGCCATTTCTTGATAAAGCGTAGCCCCTTGAATTGGGGTCCAAGGATCGATTTCTCCCCAAAGCACTAAGAGCGGTTGTTGTATTTTAGACAGCAGCTCGCTTGGTCTCGGTCCTGGCGGCGCAGTCAAAATAGATGCAAAGACTTTTTGAGCACCTGCGTCACACGAAGGACGATAGAGGATTTCCACCAACTCGGGTGTAATAGCCTCGCGATTGCCATAAACCTGTCTAAGGGCTCCACGAATGCGAAATCGCTGGCGGACTTGGCCAAAAATAAGGGCCCCCAAAATAGGGGCACTTACCGACTTGCTAAATAAACCCATTACAGCTCCCAGGGGTTTAGGTAAGTCTTCTGGGCGATGATTGAGGCTACCCGCACAGTTGAGCAATACGCCTCCTTGAGCCATGTCAGGAGAGTTTGCTAGGGTCATTAAAACGAGTAAACCACCTATAGAATTACCTACAAAAATTGCTGGTATCTGAATATGGTGCTGCCAAAAGTCTCGTAATAAAACCTCCCACAGATCTAGTGAATAATCTAGAGCAGGTTTTTCAGAGCCACCGAACCCTAGTAAGTCCAGAGCATAGACTCGATAGCCTGCCGCAGCCAAAACAGGAATATTCTTACGCCAGTGCCCTAAGGATGCTCCAAATCCATGGATGAGCACTAATGGAACACCACATCCTTTGACAGTGTATTGAATATCATAGCCTCGCCAATTCCAAATATGGGTTGACCGCTTTTCGGTATCAATAGCTGAAAGAGGGCTAGATACTGTAGACAAATCTAATGAATGCGGTTGGATGGAGGAGTTGATTGTTTGGCCGGTCATGCCTGTAGATGAGCGTTACGCTTTTTAAGCTTTGTTTCATCATATCGGTTTGCGCTCTGACTGGATTGTCGTAAGCCAGACTGCTCTAATATGTTTGACAGCCAGTGAGTGGCGTCTGCAGGTAATGGAGGAATGGGATCCCGCTCATAGTTAATAGAAAAGGTATGTAGCGATCCTGAGCAAGCACTATCTAAGGCTTGTTTAAGATCGATTGTGCAGGATGCCTGACTACCGTCTCCATCTTGGGGGCGGCTCAAGGGAATCGTCAGACAGGGGATTGGAGCATGTACTTGCCAAGTGTAAAGTTCAGCTTTAGGTCGCCGATCGCTACGACTCACTAGAACTTGATAGTCGGTATCGCTAGGACCGTAGGCAGAAATAGGTTCCCATCCGCGCAGTAAATCGATTTCGACAAAATGGGTATCACTGCCAAAAATAGCCTCACAGCGCTGTTCATAGTGGTCACGACCGCGTCCTGGCCGCTTTTTCTGGGGTGTGAGTACTTCAATAATGGTTACCGTTTTACCGATTTGGTGATCGACGATTTCTATGTAGTCTTCTTGTATCGTTTGAGGTACCGCAATATAAGTGGGGATCGGCTGTTGCTCTAAAGAAGAGGTACCGTGCGAATTGTTTAAGGACGTTTTAGAGTCATGGGATTTGCTAGCTGACTGTTCTACTACTAGGCTGTCTTCTCCGCTAACACGGTAAACCCGCTTACGGATAGTGACGTTATAGCGCTCAGAAACATCCCTTTGTAGAAGACTGGCCAAAGCATCGACAAACCGTGGATGCAGGGTAGGCCAAAGGTCGGGATGCTCTAAGTAAGGGTTCATGCCGGGAAATATATCAGGCATTCAAAAACCTCTAAATGGTCGTTGTCCAAGTCGGTATGACAAATCAGATTAATGCTAACTAGACGGTTTAGTCCTGTTGCCGACCAAACTGCCAAAAATGAACCCCATGGCATTCTAACAAGTAGTACACCTGATAGGATTTTCATGAAGTTCATAGTTACGGGCAATTTTATCGTAAAGATAACTGATACGAGTACTAATATTTGCTCAACATTGAAAGTAAAGGTTATGTAAAGCTAGTAGCGGAGCCTTAGGCCCCAGGTCGGTCTGATCATCTGTAGGATTTCATAAAATCTTTTCATATAGTTGCTGTGCCCAACAGGATTTTGTCCAAATATTTGTTAGGTGACAGCTGATGCCGAGTCAATGAATTTCAGTTAATTTTACAGAAGAATTATGGCAGTATCGAACGATGGACTGATTGTGTTGGCTGTAGCCCTAGCGATTCTGGGAATTGGCGGTGGTGCGATCGCAATTACCACGCTACGACCTTTGGGACAGCGTATTCCCTTCTCCATCCCCATCACTGATTTATCGACGCCCATCAGTGGCGAGGCGAGGCATCAGTTTAATCAGGGCGTATTAGCCTATCGTGAACGCTCCTACGCCCAAGCAGCCGAGTGTTTTACCAAAGTTCTTGATGTTGAACCTACACTAGCTGAAGCCCTACATAATCGGGCGCGGGCCCAAGCAAACCTCGCCAAAAAGCAAGATGCTGTGATTGATTTTGTGGCCGCCAGCGATATTTATGACCGTCAGGGAACGAGGTCAGGAATTGAGTGGATCAAAGCAGATATGAAGGCGCTGTCACAGCTGTAATCCCATGGCTTCCGGCACTATGCCAGTGGCGCTCTTTGAGACTCTTGACGACGGCTTTTTTAGTAATGCCGGATCATCAGAAAGCGGCGTAAAAACTTAGAAGGCTGGAGACTGTAGAACCCCTTGACTGGAAGTTTCCAAGATCTTCGGTCAGTTTAGATCGCGGGCTCGTGGTATCTCAGCTTGGGTTTTGGGCATTTCTGTAACAAGGATTTTAAGGTTACACCTCCTTGTAAAAAGATTTGAAGTTGTGATGAACGCCGATTTGAGTCAGCCGTTATATAAGTAAATTTTGCTAGATTGCAGAAATATTGAGGTTATGGCTAAGCCAACTGTGTTTAGTTCTCAATAATGTTTAGACGATTCTATTTAATGGATTGTTTCTTAAACCATGTTCCTGCTTGGAAGGTTTATCTACCTGGCTAGGCTGTATGTGAAGTTTTAACATCATAAAAGCGTATAGTTCATTCTGACTTATTGGTGTCTTACTAGTTCAAAGCTACTATGCGAATTTTAGTGACCGGTGGAGCCGGTTTTATTGGTTCTCATCTTATTGATCGCTTGATGGAGGCTAACCATGAAGTGATTTGTCTGGATAACTTTTACACGGGGCGCAAGCAAAATGTCTTGCAGTGGTTGAATCATCCCAATTTTGAGTTGATTCGCCACGATGTAACCGAACCCATTCGTCTTGAAGTAGATCAGATCTATCATTTGGCCTGTCCCGCTTCGCCGGTTCACTATCAGTACAATCCGGTAAAAACCATTAAGACCAATGTGATGGGCACCCTCAACATGTTGGGGTTAGCGAAACGGGTCAAGGCCCGATTTTTTCTAGCGTCTACCTCTGAAGTCTACGGCGATCCTGAGGTTCACCCTCAGCCTGAAGAATATCGGGGTAGCGTCAATACTATCGGTATCCGTAGCTGTTACGACGAAGGTAAACGAGTAGCAGAGACGTTGGCCTTCGACTATCACCGTCAGAATGACGTAGATATTCGGGTGGTTCGCATCTTCAACACGTACGGCCCTCGGATGCTGGAAAATGATGGCCGAGTGGTTAGCAACTTTATTGTGCAGGCACTTCAGGGGGTCCCTCTGACTGTCTATGGTGACGGTGCTCAGACGCGTAGTTTTTGCTACGTATCCGATCTGGTCGAGGGATTTATTCGGCTGATGGACAGTGATTACATTGGTCCGATAAACCTAGGCAACCCAGGTGAGTACACTATTTTAGAGTTGGCACAGTCTGTTCAGAAGATGGTTAATCCCAACGCTGAGCTGAAGTATGAACCCCTGCCTCAAGACGATCCTCGTCGTCGTCAGCCGGATATTACTAAGGCCAAGACCATGCTGGAATGGGAGCCGGTAGTGCCTCTGACAGAAGGTCTGGAGCTGACCATTGCTGATTTTAGGGCTCGTTTGGAAGCGCAGGGCAAATTGGCGGCCTCCGTTTCAGCCGGATCGGGTTTCTAAAGTTTTGGTTTGAATCGCCGTTGCTTGGCTTGCTATCCAAGCGGCTTGTCACCTCTGTTGGGGAGTGGCTCGATCTGTTGGAGATAGCACCATGAGGGCTAGTTCAGTCAATTTAATTTTTAAGTAAGGAGTATTTATATGCGTGTTTGCGTTATTGGTACAGGCTATGTTGGCCTAGTTACGGGTGTATGTCTTTCTCATATCGGTCACGATGTTATTTGCATTGATAACAATGCGGAAAAGGTCAAGCTAATGCAGTCAGGACAGTCTCCTATTTTTGAGCCAGGGCTGTCCGAGCTGATGCAGTCTTCTATGGAAGCAGGTCGTTTGACTTTTACCACCGATTTAGGGGCTGGAGTATCCCATGGAGATATCCTCTTTATCGCGGTTGGCACACCTCCATTGCCCACAGGAGAAAGTGATACTCGCTATGTTGAGGCGGTAGCGCGTGGTATTGGTGAGCATCTGAATGGCGGCTATAAGGTGATTGTCAACAAGTCCACAGTTCCTATTGGTTCAGGGGATTGGGTCCGCATGATTGTGATGGATGGTATGGCGGAGCGTCAGCAGGTGCCAGTAGGCGCTGGTGCTGTTGCTGAAAGACCGGAGACGCCAGCCTTTGATGTGGTGAGCAATCCCGAATTTCTGCGTGAAGGTTCAGCCGTTTACGACACGTTCAATCCCGACCGGATCGTGCTAGGCGGTAGCAATCCCAAGGCCATCGCTATGATGAAAGAGCTTTATGAACCGATTGTAGAGCGTCAGTTTGCTGAAGATACTTCTGCCCCTCAGGTGCCGGTTTTGGTGACTGACCTCAGCTCGGCTGAGATGGTGAAGTATGCGTCTAACGCGTTTCTAGCAACGAAAATTAGCTTTATTAATGAGGTGGCTAATATTTGCGATCGCGTTGGTGCCGATGTAGTGCAGGTGGCCCAGGGTATCGGTCTAGATTCCCGCATTGGTAGTAAGTTTCTTCAGGCCGGTATTGGTTGGGGCGGCTCCTGCTTTCCTAAGGATGTTTCCGCCCTGGTCCATACCGCTGACGATTATGGCTACGAGGCTCAGCTGCTTAAGTCTACGATCGACGTTAATACTCGCCAGCGACTGCTTTCTTTAGAAAAGCTACAGCAGATTCTAAAGATCCTCAAAGGTAAGACAGTGGGTTTGTTAGGGCTAACCTTTAAACCAGATACGGATGACATGCGTGATGCGCCATCGCTGATTTTGATTGAGCATCTAAATCGTTTGGGTGCTCGGGTCAAAGCTTACGATCCCATCGTTTCCCAGAGCGGTATGCGCAATGGTATGACTGGGGTCATTGTAGAAACTGATGTGGAACGGCTAGCCGACGGCTGCGATGCGCTGGTCCTGGTCACTGACTGGAAACAGTTTAAGGATTTGGACTACTCCAAGATGGCTGGGCTAATGCATACGCCGAATCTGATTGATGGTCGAAATTTCCTAGACCGCAAGGCGCTCGAAAAGGCTGGCTTTACCTATATGGGTGTGGGCCATTAGATAGAGTCTGCAGGCTCTGCTTGTTTTTGATATGTATCAACAAAAGGCTCGCAATTTTGCTGGCCTTTTGTTGTTTGTCTGTATAGCCTTAGAGACAAACAAGCGATTGCTGTCTTATTTAGCTTCTACCATCGGGCGATGCCCAACGATCGAGCGCGCGTTTACCGCCCCAGCGAGCCACTATTTCATCATCGTAATCATCGGCAAGACGCACCACCGTGGTGACGGAATGCTTGAGCTCGATGCGATCGCATGTAGAACCCACCAGACTGTGCTCAAATACGATGTCGTCTTCACTATCTAGGGCAAAGCGCCCAAAAAGAATATTATCGTTTGCCCTTAACAAATAGTAGGTGAGCTCTGGTGTGGCATCAACATCGGTGACAACGTAGGAGCGAGTGGTAATTAATGCTTCATCGTCACCCCAGGGCACGACGCGGGTCGAAGCAACTGCTGAGCCAATAGTAATGATAAACAGCGGTTCGTCTTCAAAGGCCACCGTTGCTTCACCAAAGAGTTCGTCCATCCAAGGTGCAATGCGGTCGTAGCAAGTTTTCTGAGCTGAACTTTGAAAATCCATGAAGCGGTAGCAAGATCGACGACTGAGGGAGACGTTAATGACATCTGATCAATATTCTCTCATCTATGTTTTACAGGTGCTGAAAAGTTTCTCGATAATGTTGCCGCTGCGACAGCGGTATTAAACTTAGAGAGCCTGTTTCTATTCAATAAAGATTGACCAAGTTGACTGATTTGCCAGATTCGCTATCGTCTGCCGACGAGCCGGTGATGTTTGCAGAGTCCCTAGAGAGCCTTCACTACAAGCAGGCTCAAGCAAGCCTCAAGCATGTGATCAATAGTTTAGATTTAACGCCTCGCGAGCGCGAAGGGTTGCAGCCTGAAATTGATAACCTGCTTGGGTTTCAGAAGAAACTGGAGCAAGGAAGGTTACACCTGGCCGTGTTTGGTATGGTGGGTCGTGGCAAGTCGTCACTGCTCAATGCGCTAGTAGGGCAGCCGGTATTTATAACGGGACCGCTCCACGGTGTAACTCAGGATATTTTAAGTGTGGACTGGCAAGTGGATATTGCTGAGGATGCTCATGTTCGGCGAATTTCACTAACAGATCGGCAAAGTCAACAGCATTCGGCTGTGGAACTCATTGATACCCCCGGTATTGATGAAGTGGGGGGAGAGCAACGACAGCAGCTAGCGGAGCGTGTGGCTCAACAGAGCGATCTTATTTTATTTGTTGTGGCTGCCGATCTTACTCAGGTCGAATATGATGCCCTGGGCTGGCTGCGCCAGTTGGGTAAGCCAATTTTATTGGTTTTTAATAAAGCCGATCAGTACGCTGCAGACGAGCAGACACTGCTGTTAGCAAAGCTGTGCCAGCGGGTTAGGCCCCTGAATATTTTGTCCGAAGACATTGTGACGGCGGCCGCTGCTCCGCTGCAGACGACTGTGGTGTATACCGATGGTCAGCGGCGACAGCAGCGCATGCGAGGGATACCTGATATTCAAAATCTGAAGCTAAAAATATTAGAGGTACTAGAGCGCGAAGGAAAAGCTTTGATCGCGCTTAATACCCTTCTATATACAGATGATATTCAAGCCAAACTGGTCGCACGGAAGTTAGAGATTCGGCGACGGCGAGCAGATGATCTGATTTGGCAAACGACCTTGGCTAAGGCGGTGGCGGTGGCTCTTAATCCTTTGCTGCTGGCCGATGTTGTCGGCGGTGTGGCCATTGACTTAGGTCTGGTGGTCAGCTTGTCTAAGCTCTATGGATTACCGATGACCCAGCAAGAGTCCTTAAAGCTTTTACAAACGATTGCGATCGCAACCGGCAGTCTCTCTATTAGTGAATTGCTCATTACCCTTGGACTTAGCTCCCTTAAGGGAATTCTAGGAGCTGCGGGGCTAGCGACTGGGGGACTGACCCTGGCTCCCTATTTTTCTGTAGCGCTTACTCAGGCTGCTGTGGCAGGCGTTGCTACCTACGCCATTGGTCAAGTGACCTGTACCTACTTGGTCAACGGTGCTAGTTGGGGGGATCAAGGGCCTAAGGCGATCATTGCCAAAATCATTGATGACTTGGATGAAGCATCAATTATGGCGCGTCTCAAGCATGAACTTAGCCAAAAACTCCATCGCAGCGATTGAGTTCTGTCATCACGAGTTGTGTCATCCATTTAAATCGCGTAGCGAATACCTTCGTCACCTAGTTTTAGGAAACTACATGTTCCTATAGACTCGCTTGAGCTGTTGCTTCTATGCCGATAGACTATATCGGTCAACAAGATAGTCAGCGAGGTAATCAATGCGATTTACCGTTAGCTGCTCCTGTGAAAAAACTTATCAACTGCCCATGCAACGGTTCACCGTCGAAGTTATTTCCCAAACCCCTAATCCCCAGCAGACAATTTATGCTGCGATGCACCAGGATTATGCCGAGGGCTTTGTGTGGAACGAACGTGAAGATTGGCCTTCTGAGGAAAAATGCGGTGACCTAGTGATTCGTAATTTACTAAAAGGGGGACGAGGACACTATGGCCCCTTGGAACATCCTCAAATTGTATTGAACTGTGGTTGGCTGCCCCATTCCACCATGCAGCAGATTCGCACACATCGGGTAGGTGTTTCTTTTGATGTACAATCCTTTCGCTACACAGGTTCTCGGATTTTAGATGTAGTGGCAGGTAAACGTTCCGTCGAAGAAGTGTTCTATCTGCGGCCTGTGGGTGACTATAGCGATCGCCAGGGTAAAAAATATACTTACACAGAAGAACTACGTCAGCAGGATGTCGCCTGGTGCTTGGAAGCTTGCGATCGCTACAAAACCCGCATTGGCCAGGGGTTTGCCGAGGAACACGCCAGAGGGTTAATCCCATTTGACGTTCGTCAACACTGGGTCATGTCGGCCAACGTTCGCTCGCTGATGCATTTGCTAGATCTGCGGTGGAAAGCAGATGCTCAATTAGAGGCCCAGAAGCTATGTGAAGTCATCTGGCCTCATTTTGAAGGATGGGTTCCGGCGATTGCCGCTTGGTACGAAACTACTCGTCTCAAAAAAGCGCGTCTCGCTCCCTAGACCTTTGCTGAGTTAAGACCTGAGTAATATATTAGAAACTCTATCTATCAGAGGTTTTCAGATAAACTACATCAAAGCACAGCGAGCTTGTACCTAAGTATGAGGATTACCTACTCTGGTCCATCTTGCAATTCATTAATTTGGATGTAGTAGTTCCCAACTTTAATAACCCACCCTAAGAAGCATATCGATACCTTGCATTCACCTGCGATTTTTGTATGGTTGCCCCTAAACTTAAATGGCTGAAATAGGCCCCATAGGTAATGGCATATGGATAGCTCTAACAGTTACATATTGTGGCTAGGGCAGCGCTTGGACGCAGATATGATAGTGCAATCCCTCTCTAATCAAGTAGAGGGAAAGGTTTTTGTGACCCACTCAACCGATCAGGCCGTTGCCCGTATTGAGCAAAGTATTCCTTACTTAGTGATTCTCTCTGGGGCCTACCAAAACTGGCCACCAGCCTTTGTGGATCGGCTAAGAGAGACTGTAAAACCATTGGGAACGACCATTGTTGCTCTGACACGCTCCCACGAACCCAGTTGGTCACCCCAGGAAGACCATCCAGGAATTGATGGTTTTTTAGTAGAGCCTCTGAGTCAGGACGTCATCCACCTTCTAATAGAATCAGCGGTAGCTAAAACAACGCTTTAGTAGCTTTTGAGAGTCAAGTTAACGATTTTTAAAGTTGAGATCTATACAGAGAGAAAACACTTTTTCCCTCTCTAAACAGAAAAAATAGTGGGGAGCTCTAAACCAATCGACTTACCTGCTAATCCCTTCTCATTCCAATCCTTTAGTGCACATAAAAGTCCGTCCAATGTTGGGAAGTTAACAGCGGCGTGCATGGGTTCGAACATCTATTTAAGGATGGGGTTATCTCTCCACATCTATTTTTAATATAAAGCATTCTGTTAAAGAGTATTGACAGCTCAGCAAATGCGACAATCAGAGCGCAAGCCTAACGTCACAGCCTTTTAGGCATTCAACAAAGATAATGTTTGGTTTCTAACGCTTGTGGTTTCCAAAACGCTCAAAAATCAGCAGATTAGGCGATTCAAATTTTGGTTGGACCGAGATTTGCAGGATGGTTTGCAGTATCAGCATGCCCTCTTTTATCGAATATGCACGCTAGACTACAGTGCCCGGCACCAGCTGTATGAGCGGGCTAGTAAGCTCACTCAGCAGGGGGCAGACACCTTAGTTACCTATGAAAATGGAACCTGCCATTTGTGGCTAAATCTCCAAAGCAGGTCGTTCAAGATGTCTGTTTTACCGGTAAAACTGTCTTAACGCTACCGGCTTGTATTTGGTGCACCTTGCCTACCAAGGCTTTTCGCGTATCAGGTACCAATACAAAAAGATTTATAATTTATTTTGTTCTGATAGGCAATATTTATGTGTGTATTGATACCGCTCTGTAAGCCTTGGAGTATCGGCTGTTGAGTCTATGACTGTTTTTGGAAAGCTATGGATTTATGACAACTCGCTGAAAATCCTCTGGGCGTTTTACTAAAAAGCATGTTACTACTGTAGAAACACGGATAGACTCAGCCGTCGGTCCTGCGTTTTTACATCGGTAGTGATAACTTCAAGCTTTGCTGACTATGGAATCTTTATTCAGGGTGTTGGCGAACACTTACCGCCGTATACGGTTGTTCGATATGCTGAGTAGTCTGTTTAATCTATCGAATCAGTCTTTTATTAACCGATAAGCCTAGTGAGGTCTTTCTCTACGACTTGGCTCTTATGGCTGTTATCTGTCTTGGAGTTGATCTAAGCTAAGGCCGAGGATTGATTTGATATCTTGATCTGTTGCATTAGAAGGAATACGAGGAAAGCGGCATGACCCAAGCAAATACTGTTCTTGAGGACTTGAGGCCCAGAAATGAGCTGGATTCGCTAATCGATCCTGAGGCCGCAAAGGCTTTTACAAGTTCCGAGGAAGAGGTCCAGGGTACTAAGGCCGCTAAAGGCACGTCTCGACGTCGCAGTAGTGCGGCGTCTACTCAGTCGAAGAAGAAGCACTACACTGAAGACTCTATTCGACTTTACTTACAGGAAATTGGCCGCATTCGTTTGCTGCGTGCGGAAGAAGAAATTGAGCTAGCTCGTAAGATTGCTGACTTGCTGGAGCTAGAGCGCATTCGCGACGATTTGTCCGATGGTATGGACCGTGAGCCAGATGATGCAGACTGGGCAGCAGCTGTAGATATGCCTCTACCTGCTTTTCGCCGTCGTTTGCATTTAGGTCGCCGTGCCAAAGATAAGATGGTGCAGTCAAATTTGCGCTTGGTGGTGTCTATCGCCAAAAAGTATATGAACCGCGGCCTATCCTTTCAGGATTTAATCCAAGAGGGAAGCCTGGGACTAATTCGTGCGGCTGAAAAGTTTGATCATGAGAAAGGCTATAAGTTCTCCACGTATGCAACATGGTGGATTCGTCAGGCAATTACTCGTGCCATTGCCGACCAGTCTCGAACTATTCGTCTTCCTGTCCATCTCTACGAAACGATTTCTCGTATCAAAAAGACAACCAAACTTTTGTCTCAAGAGTTAGGTCGTAAGCCTACCGAAGAAGAAATTGCTACTCGTATGGAAATGACCATTGAGAAGTTACGCTTCATTGCTAAGTCTGCTCAGCTACCAATTTCCCTGGAAACTCCCATTGGTAAGGAGGAAGACTCCCGTTTAGGCGACTTTATTGAGTCAGACGGTGAAACGCCTGAGGATGAAGTTTCAAAGAGCCTTCTACGTGAGGATTTAGAAGGTGTACTGAGTACTCTGAGCCCTCGTGAGCGTGACGTTCTACGTTTGCGCTACGGTTTAGACGATGGTCGAATGAAAACCTTAGAAGAGATTGGTCAAATTTTTAACGTTACCCGTGAGCGGATTCGTCAAATTGAGGCCAAGGCGCTACGTAAGCTGCGTCATCCAAACCGTAATAGCGTGCTCAAGGAGTATATTCGCTAAGCTGCTTTTGAGCACTGGTTAAAAGCTTGGAATTTTTCAGGTTCGAGATTGAGGATATGCCCTCAATCTCGAATTTTTGTCTGTGTATCCATATTCTGTCGGATTGGTGAACAGGTATGAAGAAACGTGAACCCCCTTGTGCAAAAAAAGTATGTAGACAAAAAGGATGGTTGTTGGTACTGTTGTTCTTGTAGGGGTACGTCTGTTCCCTTATGGTTCGTCCTATTAGTAACCCATGGAACCGCTTACTAATGCTCAAGAAGAGCTTTATAACTGGTTAGCTGACTACATTCGTGAACACCAGCATTCGCCGTCTATTCGTCAGATGATGCGAGCTATGGGACTTAAGTCCCCAGCTCCTATTCAAAGTCGTCTCGATCACCTTCGAAAAAAAGGCTACATCGACTGGAACGAGGGTAAGGCGCGTACAATACGTATTCTGCAAGGTGGGGGTGTTCCCATCAAGGGCACAATTGCCGCTGGTTCTATGGTTGAAGCATTTGTAGATGTGGCTGAGGAACACCTCGATCTGGCTTCATTACCGATTAAATCCCGTGATTACGCTCTACGGGTGCGCGGTGATAGTATGGTCGATGCTCTGATCGATAGTGGCGACTTTGTCATTATGCGTCCTGTAGAGGATCCAGCTAGCGTACGTGATGGAACTATCGTGGCGGCACGGGTTGAGAGTGCAACAACACTGAAGTACCTCCATCGTCAGGGCGACGATATTATCCTTAAGCCTGCTAATTCAAATTATGAACCTATGGTCTATCCTGCTCAGGATGTAGATATCCAGGGGCGTCTTGTCGCTGTTTGGCGTAGTCATGACTTAAGTTGAGTTCTCGCTTGTAAGGGCGTTGCTGGCCCTTAGTTTTAGTTTTATCTGTAAGCGGTCACCATTAAGCAGCATGTTTAGCTGCTGGTTCATTCTTTGAGCCAGCAATTGCTCTTTACGTGCTGTTAATTCGTTACCTCTGCTCTACTACACTAGAGGCGCACAAGATGGAGCAAAGCTTCTATGGTGAACGTATTGGGGTGGCGCTGGCGAACATTTATGATATTTGCGATCGCACTACTGCTGATTAATCTGAGTGGTTGTACGCAAGTTTCACGGTCATTGAGTCAGCCTCACAGTACCCAAGGCAATCGTCTACTAGAATTTGTTCCTAAGTACTCTATTTTTGCGACTGTGGTGGATGCCACCATCAATCCTGGAAAGGTTTGGCCGCGCTCAAATTTTGCTGAGTCGTTCTCTAGTGCCGCGACAGCAATTTTTAGCCCCTTGGCTATTGGATTTGATGAAGAAATTCTGCCATGGCTAGGAAATAACGTTGTTTTTGCAATTACAGACAAAGATCTCGATCGCGATCGGCGTAATGGACGTCAATCTGGTTACTTACTAGCGGCTGATGTTGCCGACAGCGACCGGCTACGTGAGTTTTTAGAATTCTTTTGGCAGAGACAATCATTGGCAGGCCGTCAGACTGTTTTACTAAACGATAGCGGCATTCCAATTATTTTTGGTGCAGTTGGCACACAGCAGCTAGCTACCGCCCTTGTGGGGAAAAGCACCTTCTTAGTTGCTAACGACGTTAGAGTACTGCAGCAAAGCTTACGGGCAGCCCAGGCCCCCGATCTACAGCTTTTAGGCCAAAGCTGCTGTGCAACTGTCTGGATGAATTTGCGATTGCCAGAATTTTTAGATTGGCTAGGGGTCGCTGCGCCAGAGAAGCTGTCATTGCTATCGGCTGTTCGGTGGCGGCAATTAAATACAGCTGCTGAATTTTATCCGCAGCAGGTGGTGCTGACCACAGCCTTAACGAGATCCGATGACGGACCTGTAGCCGAGATAATAGAACCGGGGCCAGCTGTAGAAGCCAATACATTGGCTCAATATGTGCCTGAATCTGTTGCTTGGGTAGCCATGGGCCATGACTTACGCCCTTTATGGACCGAATTACAGAATGAGCTAGCGCACTATCAACAGATACCGTCGGTCGTTCAGCGCTGGCGTCAGTGGCTGTCGACTCAGTTGGCCCAAACCCTAGCTGACCCAGTCACACAGCTACTTTCAGGTGACTATGCCGTAGGGCAGTTAGGAGATGGTGCTGGACTCGTGATTGCTCGAGAAGCTAACCCTACCGTAATTGCTCAGCTTAATAGTATTGCTGAGCAGCAGGGACTAACGGTTAGCCAATTCTTACTGAAAGGGCAGCTGGTCACTGCTTGGAGCCGCTTAAAAACTCGTGTAGATACTCGCAATCGAGAAACTACGGTTGAAACTGATTTAGTGGGTGTCCATACCGAAGCTGATGGCTACCATCTATTTTCGACATCGATTGGTGGATTGACGGCTGCTTTAGACGCTCCTGGTCAGAATCTGTCTAGTGATCAGCAATTTCAGCATGCTGTACGGTTGATGAATACGCCTAATCAAGGGTACGTCTATGGAACTTGGCCAGATCTAGAACGTCTTTTATCTAGCGATCGCTGGTTTTCCCTAGTGAACCCTGTTTTGCAACCCTGGAGTCAATCGATTGATGCGATCGCCCTTACCAGCTACGGGCAAACTGCAAATCAATCGACCGGAACGGTTTCGATTCAATTGAAAAATTAACTAAGCTGCAGGAAAGTATTCACTCGTGGGCAGCCTGATGTATACGGGGACAGACACTTTTTGTAATCTAGGTTCGGTTGGCTTTGCTGATAAGCCTAGTAAAAGTGCTAATTTTGAACATCTGTAAAGCTAAACTATAAGTTACTGATATTTAGCCATGACAATCTCTATGGACTTAGGTGTTCATGTAATTGAGCCCA
>ERZ1740072.110-NODE-110-length-39741-cov-9.329109_pt1 | contig 39741 bp, 34 predicted proteins | sample MGYA00581733_ERZ1740072 | MGnify/ENA primary metagenome ERZ1740072 (study PRJEB43018, sample SAMN04849741) | marine metagenome | isolation source: floating plastic debris | place: Pacific Ocean | collected 2008-08-30 | study: EMG produced TPA metagenomics assembly...
CCTTTGAGCATCAGCTGCGAGTGGGTCTAAACTGGCTCAGTCAGCCGTTGCGAGAGCTGTTGTCGGTTTCGTAAGTCCTTTTCCCTGTTTGTGCTCCTATCGCTCTTCTTAACATGCCTAACCCCAAAGTGATCTTTTTGGATGCCGTCGGTACTCTCTTTGGTGTTAAGGGGAGCGTTGGTGAGGTGTATCAAGCGTTGTCTCAAAAAGCGGGAGTCAACGCGTCTGCTAGTCAGCTAGATCAGGCTTTTTATCGCAGCTTTGCCACGGCCAGTGCCATGGCCTTTCCAGATGTATCCCCAGTGGATATTCCCCACCGTGAGTATCTTTGGTGGTTAGCTGTAGCCAAGGATACCTTTCAGAGGGCAGGCATTTTTGACCAGTTTGCTGACTTTGAGGCGTTCTTTGAAGGGGTTTATCAGCACTTTGCGACGGCGGCTCCCTGGGTCGTATATGAAGACACCCTTAGTTCTCTTAAGCGCTGGCAACGGATGGGAATTTCCTTGGGAATAATTTCTAACTTTGACTCGCGGATCTACGCAGTGCTCGATGCTTTGGACCTAAAGCAGTATTTCGAAACTATTACCATTTCCACAGAAGCCGGAGCCGCTAAACCCGACCCGCTGATATTCACAACTGCTTTGCAAAAGCATGGCTCCAATGCCAGTGAGGCATGGCATGTGGGAGATAGCCGTAAAGATGACTTTAGGGGAGCCAACGCTGTTGGACTCCGAGGCATTTGGCTTCAGCGCCCCCATCAAGCTAATATTCAAGCCCCTAGGCAGCTGTCCTAGGCAGCAAATTCAATAGATTACTAGTTTTGGGCGTACAGACATTCCCTAGAACGTCTTTTCTATATCTGCTCCTGATCGCTTTGGGTAAATTTGTGCTCAGGCCATGGGAAAGTGTCCCCTTAACCCACTGGTCATTGTGGTCTTAAGTTTATTATGATCCTTCAAGACTGCCCTCGCTAGAGATGCCTGGCTTTATCCGATGGCTATCTAAGCTAAAGAATAGCTGTGTTCTAGAGAGCTTCTTGCTCCCACCAGGTTACGCTTGTTCTTAACTCTCTACCCAACCGTTTCTAGTCGTCAACTGTGTCTCAAAAACAACAAAATCCCTGGGTTGAAGGTCTCCAAACCATTGGACTTAGTGTCGCGCTTGCTCTAGGAATTCGTCAGTTTGTAGCTGAAGCTCGCTACATTCCATCTGAGTCGATGAAGCCAACTTTATTAGTAAACGATCGCTTGGTGATTGAAAAGCTGAGCTACCGATTTCAAGAACCTCAGCGAGGTGATATTGTTGTTTTCTGGCCGCCATCAGAGATTTTACCGGCTGGGCAAAAAGATGCGTTTATCAAACGTATTGTTGGATTGCCAGGGGATACTGTAGAAGTTACTGAGGGTGTGGTGCTAATCAATGGTGAAGCCCAGGAAGAAAGTTACATTCAATCCCCTCCCACCTATGAGCAGGACCCGCTAACTATTCCAGCAGACAGCTACTTTGTGCTTGGGGATAACCGCAACGCCAGTTATGACAGTCACGCTTGGGATATTTCAACACCCTTTGTACCGGAGGAGCAGATTATTGGCAAGGCTGTGATCCGTTTTTGGCCTCCCACCCGTGTTGGTGGTTTAGATTAGGCTGATAACTGTACTAGGGTGCTCCTATTTCATAGGAATCGATGCTGTGGCTCATCAAAACCAAACCTCAAAAGACACCAAGGATCCCAATATTTGGATCGAAAGTCTACAAACGATTGGTCTCAGTGTAGTGCTGGCTCTGGGCATTCGCCAGTTTGTAGCTGAAGCTCGTTATATTCCTACTGGCTCAATGGAGCCGACGTTGCAGGTGAACGATCGCCTGGTGGTTGAAAAGATTAGCTACTATCTGTCCGATCCAGAACGTGGGGACATCGTCGTTTTTTGGCCCCCTGAGGAATTAACTCCAGCAGGTCAGCCGCGTAATGCGTTTATCAAACGTGTGGTCGGTTTGCCAGGGGATACGGTAGAAGTCACAGATGGCCAAGTTCTGATCAATGATGAACCCATCGACGAAGCTTATATTAAGGCTCCTCCTAACTATCAGTGGGGCCCTGAAACCGTACCCGACGAAAGCTATATTGTCTTTGGAGACAATCGGAATAACAGCGTTGATAGTCATGCCTGGCCTCGTCCGTTTTTGCCCGAAGATCAGATCATCGGTAAAGCTGTAGTGAGATTTTGGCCCCCTGGTCGGATTGGCATGCTTGAGCGTGACTAGGTTAAGCAGACGATGGGCTAGATCCAAATATGTTTGACATATCCCTGAATCGTCTGATGAGCGTAGGACGTATTGATGACGTGACAGCCTAAGGTCTCCGACGTTGCCACCCACGGGTGCTGAGGGTCGAATAAAATCAGGTTGGCCGGGGTGTTGACGTGTAATGTAGGTGTTTGGATACCGAGACACTGAGCCGGTTTGAGACTAAGGTAGCTCCATAGCTGCAGAGCCGTCCATCGGTGGGTTGCTACAAACGTTTGCCAGAGAATAGGCAGGGCCAGCTGTAAGCCAATCGCTCCTGGTGGAGCAATACTGAAGGGCACTGCTTTTTCTTCGTAGGTGTATGCACAGTGGTCAACTGCGATCGCATCCAGCGTTCCGTCTTCTAATCCACCAATTAATGCCGCTTGGTCTTCCGGGGTCCCCAGGGGAGGAGCCAGCCGTAAACTAGGAGCATAGTTGTCCAAACCAGCCGTGCTAACCAGCAGATGCAGCCAGGTAACACTGGCTGTTATCGGCAAGCCACGACGCTTGGCATCACGAATTAATGCCACACTGCGAGCAGTAGAGACTCGCATCACATGGGTGGGGCGTAAGCTGATTTCAACGTCTTCGAGCAGAGCGGCCAGCGGTTTTGTTTCCGCCGTTGCTGATAAAGGCGATAACCCTAAACGAATGGCATCCGCCCCATCACGACAGACACCGGTGTGACTGCTGTCGCATGGCCACAGAGCCAGTGGTAGAGATAACGACTGAGTATATTCAAGGAGTCGCTGGACTAGACGTCCGTTGTTCAACGGCTTCCCGTCAGCAAATCCTACTACGCCAGCGGCTGTCAGCTCCATCAAATCAGTAAGCCGATCGCCTTGAGTATCGTGGGTAACGGCTCCCCAAGGACGCACCTGAGAACGATGGGGCAAATTACATGCTAGCCGCTGAGCTACCTGTGCCGGAGTATCGATGGCTGGAGTTGTACTAGGTAAAAGTCCGACTTGGGTAAATCCCCCATGGGCTGCAGACTTAAGCAGCTGCTCTAACGTTTCTCGCGCCTCGTGCCCCGGTTCACCCGTCTGACTATAGAGATCCACCAGCCCGGGGCCGACAACACAGTGCTGACCGTCAATCTCATTAATGTCATCGTCCAGGACCTCGATGGAGGGGCCAATGGCCTGGATCATGCGATCTCGTATCAACACATCTCCCACCTGATCTCGCTGGGTCAGCGGATCTAGTATGCGTACCCCTCGTATCCAACTATCCATGACTTTCAGGCATTCCCAACTGTGGTCTTACAGCGCTCCTGCTGCTGTTGTATCAAATAAACTTCCTGATAAATGGGCGGTAATGTTGGCCGCACTCAGCATCGGTTCGCTCCCCACCCCTTCTGGGTAGTCAATGACGCTGACCGCGCCGTTGCCCTGCTTAAACTGCCAGAATGCGTCCGGTCCTAGCCCCGTCACGTAGCACAAAATTGCTTTATTAATAGCATCGTGAGCTACTACCAGTACAGTTTTAGGGACTGCTTGCTGGCTATAGCTGGCTACGATTTGATCCCAGGCTTTTACCGCGCGCTCCCAAACATCTTGTAAGGTTTCCCCATTTGGCATCTGAACTGTTTCAGGCTTTGTTTGCCAGGCGTCTAACATGCCAGGAAACTCTGCTTCAATTTCATGCTCAAACTTGCCTTCCCACTCACCGTGACTAATTTCCCAGAGCCCGTCTGTGACTTCTAGAGACACGTCCGAATGTGGTTTCAAGATGATCTCAGCCGTTTCTTTTGGACGCATCATTGAGCTAGAAACGGCAGCATCAATCGGAATGGCTTTGAGAAAATCCCCTGCCTGAGTTGCTTGGGCACGACCATTGTCATTTAGCGGAATATCAATCTGTCCTTGAAAGCGAGATTCACGATTCCACTCGGTTTCACCATGGCGCACTAGTAATAACCGAGGTCCCTTAAACCCGCTGCGTAAAGGTGGGAGCGGAGCCCCCATATGGCTAGTTGAGTTCATTGACTCTAGCTGAGCGTTCTGCCCCCAAGCTCCGGGAAAATTAAGTACGCTAACGCCACAGTTTGCCTGATATAAACGATTGAGTGCTTCTGGACCTAAACCAACGGCTGTTCCGACTAAGGCCCGGTTGATTGCGCTGTGGGCTACCACTAAAATGGTTTGCCCTTGATGCTTAGTGAGTAGCTGTTGCCAGAACTCTGCTGCCTGCTGCCATATGGCTCGTACAGGATAGAAAACCTCGGTGGTTCCATCTGCCTGAGGTACAGACATTTTGAGTTCTTTGGGGGTTTGTCGCCAGGCTCGGTATTCTGCCGGATACTGCGCCTCCACATCAGTGAACGACATCGCTTCCCAAAGCGGAAGACTTATTTCCTTGAGTAAGTCTGTTGGCTCAGGAGTGATACCACCCACGGTTTCTGTAATTAGCGCAGCTGTTCGAGCCGCCCGCTTTAGAGGACTGCAATAGGCGGCATCAACGCTAATACCCTGAATAAATTGACCTACCTGGCGTGCTTGGGCTTCCCCTTTTTCGGTCAGTAGGGACTCATCATGGTGCCCTTGAATAATACGTTTTACGTTAAATGTACTTTCACCATGCCGCACAACAATTACACGTGTTTTCAAGGGTCTATACCTCTCTCAACTTTACTGGGCCAGGTCAAACAGTGTTGATTGTACGTGATCTTCACCAACCCATGGGCGAGATGTTTCCAAGGAAAGGACAAATTGCCCCTATGACAATTTGCGTAAACCAATCAGAACTCTGGCGGATGCATTCTAGTTTCTTGAAGCTGTGATGGGTCGAAGATATCGAATCTTTGGGTAAGCTTAAAATTCTCAACGTTCTCAATGTTCTAGCTAGCCGTTAGGATCACATTAGTAAATTCATTTATCAGTTAAAACACTCTTCTTTAGAGGTATTAGGGTGCTTATCTTTTTTATGGGGACAAAGTATCAAACATCCATGATTTCACCCTAACGATAATTGTTCAGTCTGATGAACAATTAAACATATTCTTATCTCAACCAATTGGTATGAAACCTGCTAAAGATCTTTTTGCCCAGAAAAATCAGAACCAAGGTAGCGGCCAATCTTCAAATAACTTTAAAGAAGACAAAGGCGATACGATAGCTCTGGTTTATCCTGATGGGAGTGTCAAAACTATCAAGCTTCGTCCCCAAGAAGGGGATTCTTAGGAATAAGTTGTTTTTTCCTAAGGTGGCTGATATGTCTTGGCATCCAGTTCTGCGACAGCTGAGTCGTTTATTTCTAGTCTCTACCTGTTCCCTTTGCCAACGCCCATCTTCAGATGTGGTTTGTTCCAACTGTCATCGACAGCTTCTAAGCTGTCAGTGGAAAGGCTCTGTAAAGAGTGACCCGATGCCGTTGCTTGGCACATCAGCTTCTTCAAATATTCTGTCTGTTTTGCCGTGGGGGCAGTACCGTGGACTGCTCAAACAGGCGCTCACTCGTCTTAAATATGATCATCAAGATGAACTGGGTTTTTGGCTAGGTTGTCAGCTAGGGCAGCGGTGGTCGCATCAAACATATCCACCCGGGGCAGTAGTTATACCGATTCCTCTACATGGGCAGCGTCTTAAAGAACGGGGATACAATCAATCCGCCCTCATTGCCAAAGGATTTTGTCGAGTAGCGGGACTACCTTTGGCAGAGCATGGTCTCGTTCGCGTTAAGGATACCGCTGCTATGCATAGTCTGAGTGCACAGGCAAGGCAGCAGAACTTGACTAATGCTTTTCGACTAGGGCAAAAATTACCGCCAAGAGGACGATCTATTCTTCTCCTGGATGATATTTACACGACCGGTTCAACCATTCAAGCTGCTGCTATTACTCTCCTACAGGCAGGCTATAAGGTTCACTGTGTTATGGCTGTGGCTCGAGCGGTTTTTTCTTCGCCGTAGTCAAACGAACTTTGCCACGCTCATCAAATACTAGACTTGCATCCAAACCGGTGATTTGCTCAAACTGACTGGGTGTTATCAACGTATCTACAGAATCTGGATCAAATACTCTTGAATGGTTCGTTTTACTAGCTAAAGAACTATCTTCAAAGTGCTTGGAGTTGATAGTTTCAAAGGATATGAAAGACGGATCTATAGAGTCTGACTGCCAGCTCTGTAGTCGCTTATGTACTGTCTCAATAAAAGGTATGCCTCTCTGCATTGGAATGTCTGACCAGCCTCTAACGATGGTTTCAGTCAAGGCCAGCTCTACTAAAGAAGGTGGATAGGCTGCCAATAGCTGAGTCAAAAAGTCTAAAAATGCTTCACCATCATCACCTTTAAGCTGGTAGCTATCAACAATATGATGTGTCCGTGGGTGGGTAATACAGTTTTGGATATTCATATGCCGAGAGATTAAGTGCTAGCAATAATTGAATCTGACATACTCAATAAATTAACTATAAAGTATCTGGGCGTCACCTTTCTTAAATTAGCAATCGTGGGGTAGCTCTTGAAGGCTAGAACGCTTATACTAAAAGCCATTCTTTTAATAAAGTAGCTGCGATGAATGGCTTTAAGTGGAACTATTAAGTGGTTTTTCGGATAGTTTTTCTGTCCGATATTTATATAGTTTCGATGGAATTAATAACAGCGTTCTACCCTTTATTGCTAGCTATGGGTGTTACCTGTTAAAAAATAGCATTGCTGCTCCTTGAGATGACATGAATAGGTGAGGACTAACAAATAGCAGTGGCTACAGACTGTCCCATTCCTCAAATCAGCGATCGCAAAAAAATCGTTATCATCTCTGGATGTGGGGCAACTTAAGAAGGTCGCTATGGACTTTTAGGTGTGGGTACTTCTCTAGAAAAGCTCTATTTTATTCAGGCAGACACGGCCTGAAAATATAACTCTCTTTTGTTGAGAGTCTCTCTAGAGAGGAAATAAAGCATACCAATTGTTTTAGAAATCAGGGTAGTTGTTGCATCTAAAAATCAAGACTTGCGATCAGGTCACGGGGCTTTCGCTAGATCTGGGCCGAAATACTATAGCCGGGCATTAGAAACATGACTGAGTCTGTCCTTAAGATACTGCCGTTAGATAGCGGTTTTTCAGTCACTACGCTGATCAAAACCGTGCAGGCAATTATTCAGAGTCAGACTAATGGCTATATTCACTTAGAAACAGTGGCTGGAGAGCGGTGGTGGCTTGACTTTCGTGTCGGTCGGCTGCTGTGGGCTGGGGGTGGTCAGCATCGATTTCGGCGATGGCAACGTTTACTTAACAAGCATTGTCCCGACCTTCAGCCTAGTGATGTTCGTTTGCGAGAGTCTGAATTTTTTGATCATTGGGAATATGTGGCTTTGTCTGTTTTACTCCGGCGACAGCAGCTACATCGTGAGATTGCGATCGCAATTATTCAGTCTACCCTTTCAGAAGTTTTGTTTGATATTTGCCATGCTGTTGAGGACCTGACTCAATTTTCTCACACCACAGATCGTCAGTCTCGTCTGACTCAGCCGATGGCTATTCTCAGCAGTACCACTCTGTTTTACAACGTTAAAACTGAGTTAGAGCTATGGCAAGATGGTGGGCTAGGGACAATCTCTCCTAACTTGTCCCCTGTCATTATTGACAATCGCCAGCTAAAACAATGTACTCAGCCTCGCACCTATCAAATTTTAAAGCGACTGCTCCAGGGCAACCGTTCGTTACGAGAGCTAAGTCAAATTACAGGGCGAGAGGTCTCTGCGCTGGCTCGAATGTTAACCGGATATGTGGGACGAGACATCGTAACCTTAAACCCCATTGACGATCTTCCCAGCCCGTATGCTTCAATTACGCCTAAAGTTCCACACAAGGTTGCTCAAAATTTACCCCTGATCTTCTGTATCGATGATAGTCCTCAAGTTGGCTATCTTATAGAAGAAGCGTTACGCCCAGCTGGATATCGCTGTATCAGCATTCAAGACTCGATTCAGGCTCTAGCGCAGGTGATTCGTCATAAGCCTGACATGATATTTCTCGATTTGGTGATGCCTATTGCCAACGGATATGAGATTTGTAAACAAATTCGTCGTATCAAAGCGTTTCGTCAGACGCCCATTGTTATTTTGACTGGCAACGATGGCTTAGTCGATCGTGTGCGGGCCAAGGCATCAGGCGCTACAGATTTTATGTCTAAGCCTGTCGATCCAATTACAGTGATTGAAATGGTGAGATATCAGCTGGCCAACGCCACCGACGAACCTGAGAAACTCTAGCACTACGCTCTGAACAATGATGAGACCGTTGTGGCAAATTTCTGAGGTATTTCGAAAGAGATATTCTCAGATATCCGTTTAGATAAACATGGCTGTGGTTTTTGGTGTGAATCTATTCTACTTGTCCTATCGAGAAAGATAGCTCAGCATTACTCCTTAAATTGTTGGGCATAGAATTGTTCATACCGTCCGCGTTGCTCCAATAGTTCAAAGTGAGTCCCTGATTCAGAAATCTGACCGTGCTCAAGAAATAGAATGCGATCGGCTTTACGCACCGTACTCAGCCGATGGGCGATGACAAACACCGTTCGATTCTCCATCGCTCGTTCTAGGGCTTCTTGGACCAAGGCTTCAGACTCTGAATCTAACGCTGATGTAGCCTCATCTAAAATCAAGATCCGTGGATTTAACAAGATAGCTCGGGCAATCGCAATTCTTTGACGTTGCCCCCCTGATAAATTGACCCCGCGTTCTCCCACCCAAGTGTGATATTTCTGAGAAAACTGCTGAATAAAGTTGTGGGCATTGGCGACTTTGGCGGCGGCTTCGATTTCTTCGTAGTTCAGGTTTGTCTGTCCATAGGCAATGTTCTGCGCGATCGTTCCCGAAAATAATGTTGTTTCTTGGGGGACTGCGCCGATTTGTTGACGTAGACTTCGCAGCGTTACGTCACGTATATCGGTGCCATCGACTAAAATCTTTCCTGCTTGAGGGTCATAAAATCTTGCCAGCAGATTGACTAACGTTGTCTTGCCAGCACCCGATGGACCTACCAGGGCTATGACATCGCCTGGATTTACAAGTAAGGAGAGGGACTGGAATACCGGTTTGTCAGAGGCGTAGGAAAAGCTAATGTCGCGATACTCAACCTTGCCTGTGATGGGTGGCAGTATCTTTGCATTCTCTCTATCCTGTAGAGTCGGCTCTTCTGAAAATAGCTCAAATACTCGTTCTGCAGAGGCCTCGGTTTGCTTAAATGTGTTGTAATGCTGAGTGACAAGATTGATGGGATCGATCAATAGCGCCACCGCTACTAAAAAGCTCACAAACTCTTGAGGCTGGAGCTGACCCAATGCAATTTGCCACCCTCCTAGCAAAAATAAGAACATGATGCCCACGGCTTCTAAAAAACCCACCACTGGGTACTGAATAGCTGTGAGATGCTCTATTCGATACTTGGCTATACGATTCTCGTCAGCAACTGCTCCGAAGCGCTCCACCTCATATTCGTCTGCTGCAAACGCTTTGACCACTCGAATATTGCCTAACACCTCCGTGAGCAGAGAAGAGAGATTGGAAATCTCATTTTGGCTGCGGCGAGACAGTGACAGCATGCGATTACCAAAGCTACCAATCAGCCATGCCATTAGTGGAGCAATTAAAAAACCTGCCAATGTCAAAGGCCAATTTAGATAAAACATGTAGATGGGAATAGCAATCAGCTGAAAGACACAGGAGATAAACTGCTGCGACATTTTATAAATTACTTCGCCAATGCGGTCTATATCTTCGGTTAAACGATAGGAGAGATCGCCCGTCTTAGCGGATGCAAAATAATCAATGCTGAGCTTGTGTAAATGCGTATAGACCTGCTTTCTGAGTGCGAGGACTGCAGCCAGCGATGCTCGGATAGAAAATACTTTTTCACCATATTGAAAGAGATTTTGAATCAAAAATGCAAGCGTTGTCAGTCCTAGCCACCGGGCGATATTCGGTACCTGTCCCTGGCTAATAAAGTATGTTACCTGCCCTGCCAGGTAAGGCAGCATTACTGTTGCTAAAACATAACCAACGATGCATACAAATGACCAGGCAAACAACGACCACTGAGGCTGGAGAAATGGCAGCAGCTGCCAGTAAACCGATCGTTTTTTTGGAGACATGAGTATGCTGTTTGAAACGTTAGGAGCAGTGGAATAAAGATGTGAAACGAGGTTTTTCTGTGAGATAAAAATAGGGTCAACGTGAATAAGACCTAGTAGTCTGTTTTATTCTGGTAGTGCCCTGTCTTTGTCTAGCCTTTCTAAGGTATTTAAGATCGTTTGAGCAATACGATACGATGCTCCGAACGGTCCAAAGCGCTCTTTTCCGTTGGCAATGCAGGCTTTGAGATAAGCTTCATCCTGAATGACTTCGACAGCATACTGGGCCGCTGCTTTGAGCGTATTGGGGGTGGCCGGCTCAGTCCCCACTGTTTTGACAGAAAGTCCCAAAAGACGATCCTGAGCTTCCGCAAATGCGTAGGTAAACTGGGGACCTGGGCCAGGAATTTGCAGAATAGGTTTGCCAATGGCCATGGCTTGATCTACGGCCAGCCCAGCCATACCCAGCACAAGCGTGGTATGGCAAACAATATCGTTAAAGGCATTGCTAAAACATAGAACGGTGGCTATGGACTGACCGTCAACTAGATAGGTGAGCTTACCGTGATCGTGGTGCCAGCCTGCTTCTTGGGCAACGGTGTCTAAGGCTGTCATGACATCGGGGACCAAAGCCGCACGAAACTGTACTTGGGAGTTGCGTTGGGCAATTTCTTTGGCCAGACCTAGCAGTAGTTTGAGATTGTGCATGGCCTCAGGAATGCGAGACCCCGGTAATAGAGCCATCATCGGACGGTCTGCAGCTAGCTGTAGGTCTTTGCCCTGTGGTTTTAATCGATCAAGTGATGGAATGCCGCCGAACTGAGCTTTTTTAAATCCCTGTTGTTGATAGTCTTTAGCTGTGTACGCATCTCGAGAAAAGAGGACAAGACAGCGAGGAGACCTCAGCACAGCCTTAAGCACCATGTCAATTTTGAGAGTGCCCTCATACATGGCAGATAGCGGTGAGGTAAAGGAGATAAAGGGGCGACCGCTGAGGTACGCAAAACATTGACCAACGACATCTCCAGTGGCAAAGACAAGATCGCACTGTGGCGCATAGCGCTGCACGGCCCGTAGCTGTTTCCAGGTGGAGGTCAACAGACCGGCTCGGATATCGTTAATTAACCGCAGGCGATTGGTGTAGGTAAATCCTCCGGACGGTAACGTCAGCGTTGGCGAAATGATCGGCACATTGATGTTGCGATAGGCATGTCCCTGGCCAACGATAGGGGCAGCGGCGATGTCTAACTCGGGGGCCAACTCTTGGAGACTGCGAATAATGTGGGAAGAGTGATTGTCTTCACCGTGGCCATTGCTAATAAATAGAAGTTTGTGGGGCATGGTTAGATGGCCAATCGCGCGCAGCTCTGCCCAATTGCTAGAAAAGTTTCAAACGTTGGATTGGCCAGAGATTTAATTGAATCTATAGTACAGCCTAGGGACAACTTGACTGCGGCTGGCCTTGCTGCTTGTCATCGCTGCGCTGATCAAATTCCTTGGGGTCGCCGTCATTGATATTGAAGAACTGGGAAAAACCAGCAGTGATGTAGGTTGCATCGTTGAGGTGTGGGTTGCGATCGCATCTGGCTAATACAGCCATAACACCAAACGGGGCTGAATATTACTCCCGTCATCTTCGTTACCTGCATCAAAGCCATTTCCCTCAAGGCTATGGTCTTTAAGGTCGAGGCACTTAACAGCTGTAAAGGTTTCAGTATCTAGATTCAATCTGAAAGTAGGTGTATGACTGTAGACGCAGGTTAAGAAACGGTAAACTCCCCGGATGCCTTAAACGAGTCTTGATACAGGCTTATCGTGGGTTCATTTAGTGATTGAATTCCCCAACTCTGCTCTCCTCTGGCACAATGAGGTGGTTAAACCCTACGCTCAGCAAAGGTCCCCAAGGATTTTGGTCTTAACGCCTGACGAATTATTTCCATTTAAGCTCGATCCGTTTCAAATCGAGGCGATTGAAGCGCTCAATCAAGGGAGCTCCGTAGTCGTTTGTGCCCCGACCGGCTCTGGCAAGACACTGGTTGGCGAATATGCGATTCATCGCGCGCTGCACGCGAATAAACGAGTTTTTTACACAACTCCTCTCAAGGCGCTTTCCAATCAAAAGCTGCGGGATTTCCGTCATCTCTTTGGTCCCAACAAGGTGGGTCTCCTGACTGGAGATGCCTCCATCAATCGGGATGCCCCCATTCTGGTGATGACGACAGAGATTTTCCGTAATATGCTCTACGGCACCACCATGGGAGAAGTGGGAGAAGCGGTTAAAGACTTACAGACCGTTGTCCTAGATGAATGCCACTACATGAACGACCGGCAGCGAGGTACTGTCTGGGAAGAATCCATCATCTACTGCCCTCCCAAAATTCAGCTGGTGGGTCTTTCAGCTACGGTGGCCAACGGCGATCAGCTGACAGATTGGATTACCAAAATTCATGGTCCCAGCCAGCTGGTCTATTCAGACTTTCGCCCGGTTCCCTTAACGATTCACTTTGCCACTGGGAAAGGACTGTTTCCACTGCTCAATGAGAAGAAAACAGCTCTCCATGGGCGGCTAAAGAGACACCGCAAGCCGCCTCGACGTCAAAAAGGGCAGAAGAAAAAGCCTCTGACTGCCAACAATGCCTTTATCGTTTCCCAGCTACAGCAAAAAGATATGCTGCCGGCGATCTTTTTTATTTTTAGCCGTAAAGGCTGCGATAAGGCCGTTCAGACCATCAATAGCTTTTCTCTAGTTAATCTGACAGAATCCGAATTGCTCAAGGAGCGGATTGATGCTTTCTTGGCCGCTAATCCTGAAGCTGCCCGTGCGGGACAGGTAGAACCGCTCTATCGAGGTGTGGCGGCTCACCATGCCGGGTTACTTCCTGCCTGGAAGGGTCTAGTGGAAGAGCTTTTCCAATCGGGACTGATCAAAGTGGTGTTTGCGACAGAGACCCTGGCGGCAGGTATTAACATGCCTGCTCGCACTACCGTTATCTCCAGTCTGTCAAAGCGTACAGACAGTGGTCATCGCTTGCTCCATGCGTCTGAATTTTTGCAGATGGCCGGACGAGCCGGGCGACGCGGTATGGATGATGAAGGGCATGTCGTTACGGTGGAAACTCCCTTTGAAGGTGCTCAAGAAGCAGGCTACATAGCCCTGGCCAAACCTGATCCGCTGGTGAGCCAGTTTACTCCGAGCTATGGCATGGTACTGAATCTGTTACAGACTCACTCCCTAGAAGAAACCCGCGACCTGGTAGAGCGCAGCTTTGGCCAATATCTTTCCACACTGCATCTGGCTCCTCAACAGCAGGCTATTAGTGATGTCGAACAAAATATTGCTCTGATTCGTGATCAGCTGGCTGAGGTGGGTGCCGATACCATTGCGGAATATGCCAAGCTCAAAGAGCGACTGCGTGAAGAACGTCGTTTGCTCAAAATTTTAGATAAACAGGCCACCGAGACGTTGGCTTGTAATCTGGGGGCTGCTGCAAATTTTGCTGTACCTGGGACCGTACTGTCGCTAAAGGGGAAGCATGTGCCAGTGGCTAACCCTCTACCAGCGGTGATTGTGACCAAAGCGTTGGGCCCTGGTCAGTATGACTATTTAGTCTGTCTGACGTCTGACAATCGCTGGATTTTAGCGGCTCCGCGCGATGTCTTTGCGCTCTATGAAGCCTACGGCCGGATTGCTGGCGTCGATACGCTAAATCCTCCGTCAGGTCTGGGCTCCAAAGCGGGTAATAAGTGTGCTGGCAATGAGACGAGTGCTACGGTGGCATCGCTTGTCCCTGAGGCGCTCCCCACCCTGGATGAACTAGCCCCAGAAGTCAAAGAGCAGCGCGATCTCATGGAGGCGGTCGAAACTCTGGTGTTTAATCATCCCCTCAACAAATTTGGTAAACCTAAGTCCCTCTTAAAGAAGCAGCAGCGACTGAAGCTTTTAGAAGAAGAGCTGGCGGATCGAAAGGCCAAATACAAAAAGTACGCCAGCCGCTACTGGCAAGAATTTCTCAACCTCATGGCTATTTTGGAAGCCTTTGGCGGTCTAGAAAATAATCAGCCCACCAACTTTGGGAAAATGGCTGCCGCTATCCGAGGCGAAAACGAACTTTGGCTGGCGCTTGCTCTGGGGTCTGGTGAATTTGACCACCTACCTCCCCATCAATTTGCTGCCGCCTGTGCCGCCATTGTCACTGAAATTAGCCGTCCCGATACCTGGACTCACTACCGCACCGCTGCCGCTGTTGAAGAATCCCTCGCCGGGCTGCGCTCAATGCGACGTCAAATGTTTCAACAGCAGCGTCGCTACCAGGTGACACTGCCGGTCCCATTAGAATGGAATCTTATTGCCCTCGTAGAGCAGTGGGCTCTGGAAACTGAATGGAATGAACTCTGTCAAAATACCAGCCTTGATGAAGGCGATGTCGTTCGCATTTTACGCCGTACGTTAGACATTTTGTCTCAAATTCCCCATGTTCCATTTTTGCCCGGTGCGGTCAAATCCAGCGCTCGTCAAGCGGCCTATCTCCTCAATCGATTTCCGGTCAATGAGGCGGGCGATCCGCTGAGTGACCCCAAGGGAGACATCGACGATAGCAGCCGTAATACCGAGGAAGAATAACCAACACTTGGCTATCGTCTGTCTTTTTTAGCCTGACTCTTTCTGCCTATGACATCTTTTGGCCTATGACATCATCGTCGTCTTTACCCGTTCGTTCTAAAACTTTGGCGCGAGCACAGCGAGCCGTTCGCTGTGCCCCCTTTTATATGAAGCTATTAGCGGCGATGCGATCGCACAGCGTTCCCCTCCGAGCCATTAGCGATGATCGAGGTATGCTCAGCGGCTACACGCGTCAGCCCTTGTCAGATATCGCCGCCGATAATCACTTGAGCTGGCTAATGTCGGTTGGTATTGTGCGTCGAGAAGTTGACGGGCAAGGACTGACCGATAGCTTTCGCCTTACCCCCATCGGTCGTCAGCTGGTTGAGCAATGGGAGGCAGCAGGTCGTCCGGATTCCATGGGGAGTCCTCTGGATTACTTACTCAACGCCAAAAATCGCTGGTTAAGACTACCGACATGGCTACGGTAGCAACGTTAATTTTTAGACCTTAACGCTTGCCGCATCAGAGCGGTGACAGCGACGGTGCTTAAAAGCCTAAGTTTGGGTATGGTTATGCAATGATGCACACCAAGTTGCAGCTTCTCACTTGACACAGAACAGTTCCAGAGACGTTGTATTGAAAAGTCTGTATTCAAAGTCGTTATTCCAAATTTCAACCGGATATTTCGAATTGATATTGCAACCACTAAATAAAACAATTGGATCGGGAGACGCTCTAGCATGAAGGCCATTATGGTTGTGGGGACCACCTCCCACGCAGGGAAATCTCTACTCGTGACCGCACTTTGTCGAATACTCAGCCGTCGTGGTTGGCGAGTTGCCCCTTTCAAAGGGCAAAACATGGCCCCCAATGCCTATGTCACCTCTAACGGAGCTGAAATTGGCTATCCTCAGGCAGTCCAAGCCTGGGCTGCAGGCGTTTCTCCCCAAGCAGAGATGAATCCAGTCTTGCTTAAACCTCAGAGCAAAGCTGTATCTCAAGTCATCATTAAAGGCCGTCCTGTTGGACAAACCCCCTCCTCCCATTACTACGAAACCTACTTTGAAAGCGGCTGGCAGGCTGTTCAAGAAAGCCTGGCTCGGCTCGGTCAGGAGTTTGATTTGCTCATCTGTGAGGGGGACGGCAGTCCTGCAGAAATCAACATCAAGCACCACGATTTAGCTAATATGCGAATTGCTAAATCCCTAAATGCTCCCACTATTTTGGTGACTGATATTGATCGCGGTGGCGCATTTGCCCACATTGTTGGCACTCTCGAACTTCTAGAGCCCGATGAGCGCGCTTTAGTCAAAGGGATTATTATCAACAAATTCCGGGGGCAGGCCGACGTACTACAGCCAGGTATTAAATGGCTAGAAGAACGCACAGGTATTCCCGTACTCGGTGTCATCCCTTGGATTGACAGCGCGTCTCCGGCAGAAGATTCCTTGTCTCTGATGGAGCGTCCGGTAGAAAAGCAGTCGGCCGAACTCAACATTGCTGTAATTCGTCTGCCGCGAATCTCCAATTTCACAGACTTTGACCCGCTAGAAGCCGAACCGTCGGTCAATGTCAGATATCTGAGCCCTAAAGATGACCTGGGGCATCCTGATGCCGTCATTCTACCGGGGACCAAAACCGCTATTGCCGATCTGTTGATTTTGCAGCGTACTGGTATGGCTGAGGCTATTCAAAACTATGCAGCAGCCGGGGGTACTGTTCTGGGGATATGCGGGGGCTTTCAGCTGATGGGCCAAATGCTGGCTGACCCTGAAGGCTTAGAAGGGCAAGAAGGCCGGTTTAGAGGGCTGAGTATCCTGCCTCTACGTACGGTCATTACTCAAAATAAAGTGGCACGTCAGCGCTCCGTCAGCTCTAAACATCCCCAAGAAGGGCTGCCGGTTAATGGGTATGAGATTCATCATGGTCGCACTCAGCTGGTCATGACGCCTGAAGGGGGCGAACCAGGACCCAAATTTCAGCCGATCTTTGACGATCGTAGCCTAGGGATTGTGGATGAAACCGAGTCCCTGTGGGGAACTTACTTACACGGTATTTTTGACAACGGGCCTTGGCGACGCGCCTGGCTCAATCGTTTGCGTCAGCAGCGTGGTTTGGGTTCTTTGCCGACAGGTATTGCCAACTATCGTGAACAGCGCGATGCCATGTTGAATGACTTGGCTAATACCGTAGAGCAGTACATCAACTTGGACCCTATCCTGACTCAGTCCTAAAGGCTAGAAAATCAACGTCACCTCCCCTTGTACTCGGGGCAGGCTATGGGACGATATGGGCTAGTCCTTTAATCACGATAGCCATGCCTCCTATAGAAATTGCACTGTTAGCCCTGGGCGGCTTAGCTGCCGGGCTTTTGGCAGGCCTGCTTGGTATTGGTGGGGGCGTCTTAATGGTACCGGTGCTACTTTTATTTGGTTTCAATGTAGACCAGGCAGCGGCTACCAGTCTTCTCGCAATTTTGGTGACAGCAACCACAGGCAGTATCCAAAATTGGCGGATGGGCTATCTTCGACCAAAACAAGTGTTGATGCTAGCTGTACCCGCCATTGCTTTAGTTATTGTTGGTACAGAAGTTGGCGGTCTGCTGGCCGAACATTGGCGTAGAGCCGCTTTCGGTAGTCTGCTGCTATCTAATATCTATCTGGTAGGGCTGAAAAAGCGAGTTGTTTCAGAGGTTGCTCCAAAGCAGCTTAATCCCTTAGCAGCTCGGTTGATTACAGGTGGCACCTCCGGATTTATGGCCGGACTGTTTGGTGTCGGCGGCGGTGTGATTATGGTCCCGCTGCAGGTTCTACTACTTCATTCTGGTCTTAAAGAAGCTGTACGCAATAGCTTGGGGGTTATTGTCCTTACCTCTCTAGTTGCCTGTCTTCACAATGGATTGAAGGGAGATATCGTTTATGGAGCAGGCTTGAGTCTGGGGCTAGGTGGACTGATCGGCGTTCAAATCAGCACCCGATTTTTACCAAAACTGTCCGATCATGTGGTTAGTCTGTTGTTTAAACTATTGCTCTGTGTGCTGTCAGTCTATGTATTTTGGCAAGCATGGGTAGCCCATACAGGCTGACAGCCGTAGCCCACTAGAACAGCCGCTAGAAGATTGAATTGGCGGCTGCTCTAGAGCCTGTGAAACCAACAAGCATATGCAATAACAAATTGCTAAAACGAACGGGGTCTAGCCTAAAGGAGCTAGTCTCCGTCAGCTGCTAGGACCGCCTGCCGAGAACCTACAGCCCATAACTAGTCACGAGTAATCACAAGCAGATTACTCGTCAGGGGCTCTCAACTCCAAGCAATAATTCGCCAATAACTACTCTTTGGTCTGAATAAAAAGGATGAGCAAAAACACAGTGGGAACAAACACAAACAGGATGCTTGCTACAAACCCTAAATTATTGACTTCCATAGGACTTAGCTTTTAATTTCTCTCAACAACAAACCACATGGCTAAGCATATCACCCTGTTTCGACTCAATGAACCTATGCCTCTTGAGGACCGCAGCCAGTGATACATCAGTTTGAGAAAATTCCAGAATTTTGACGAGTAGCGCTTGACTATTATTTCTTCTTAGGCTTAGTCACAACTGTGATAGGGCCATTGACTAGGGTTTGACAGGCTAATCGGCAGTTTTTTGGCCGCTTTTTAAGCCTTTTCTCCTCAATGGCGGTGCGGGGGGATAGATTGTCTAAACCTTCAGCAATCTCTACGACACACAACGCACACTGGCCATAGCCACCGCAGTTCATCATTTTGCCTGTGAAGGTATATATATCAACGCGATTATCGATCGCCTTCTGCCGCAGATTTGCTCCGTCCGCCGCTATGATCTCAACATCTTCGTTAATAAACTTAATAGTGGCCATCGAATAGCTCCAAAAGCAATCGTTATAAAGTCGAGAACGCCACGATCGGCATGATTTCAAACAATCCAACTTGCATTGGATTATGAACTCTAGTTACACTTCTTTATACACTTTAATCTTCATATTTGAGTGTATTAGTCCGTTGGGAATCGTCTGGATTCACTATCGTACAGGGCTATTTGATCGTTACTCTGAATCCGCACTGCCCTGGGATAAAAATCTTGGGTCTTAATTTTGGAGTCAATGGGAGGATCTGGTAGCCTGTTTGTATCGGTATTTTAATGTACGGCTAACATTTCCAAACTAGGAGGAGGCGCGTAGTCAATGGGACTACCCTGGTACCGGGTACATACAGTCGTGGTTAACGATCCCGGACGACTGATTTCTGTACACCTAATGCATACTGCACTTGTGGCAGGCTGGGCTGGCTCTATGGCCCTGTTTGAGCTTGCTACATTTGATCCGAGTGATCCTGCCCTGAACCCCATGTGGCGTCAGGGTATGTTTGTTCTTCCCTTCATGTCCCGTCTCGGTGTTACCGGGTCTTGGGGCGGCTGGAGTGTGACTGGCGAGACAGGGGTTGATCCTGGCTTCTGGTCTTTTGAAGGAGTTGCTTTGGCACATATCGTGCTATCTGGCCTACTGTTCTTAGCGGCAGTTTGGCACTGGGTTTTTTGGGATTTAGATTTATTCCGTGACCCTCGAACTGGTGAGCCCGCTCTGGACTTGCCTAAGATGTTCGGCATCCATTTGTTTTTATCTGGTTTACTTTGCTTCGGTTTTGGAGCATTCCACCTAACAGGCGTATGGGGGCCTGGTATGTGGGTATCTGACCCCTACGGTATTACCGGACACGTTCAGCCAGTGGCTCCAGAATGGGGACCTGGTGGTTTCAATCCATACAATGCTGGCGGTATTGTGGCTCACCACATCGCAGCAGGCATCGTTGGTATTGTGGCAGGCTTATTCCACCTGACAGTACGTCCACCGCAGCGTCTCTACAAGGCGTTGCGTATGGGTAATATCGAAACCGTGCTCTCGAGTAGTATTGCGGCAGTGTTCTTTGCTGCTTTTGTCGTAGCTGGCACCATGTGGTACGGCAATGCAACAACTCCTGTTGAGCTGTTTGGTCCTACTCGCTATCAGTGGGACGGCGGTTATTATCAGCAAGAGATCGAGCGACGTGTCCAAGCCGACATGGCTAACGGTCTGAGCCGTCAGGAAGCCTATGAGAACATTCCTGAGAAGCTGGCTTTCTATGACTACGTTGGAAATAGCCCTGCTAAGGGTGGTCTGTTCCGTGTAGGTCCTATGGATAGCGGTGATGGCATTGCGACTGGCTGGCTGGGACACCCTGTCTTTACAGATTCTGAAGGACGTGAGCTATCGGTTCGCCGCTTGCCTAACTTCTTTGAAACGTTTCCAGTTGTCTTGACTGATTCTAGCGGCGTAGTTCGTGCTGATATTCCTTTCCGTCGTGCTGAGTCTCAATTCAGTATCGAGCAGACTGGGGTAACAGCGACTTTCTACGGTGGTGCACTTGATGGTCAGACCATTAAGGACCCGGCTCGTGTGAAGCGATATGCCCGTAAAGCGCTACTGGGTGAACCCTTCGAGTTTGATCTTGAGACGATGGATTCTGACGGTGTATTCCGTTCTAGTCCTCGGGGCTGGTTTACCTTTGGTCATGCGGTCTTTGCGCTGCTATTCTTCTTCGGCCATATCTGGCATGGTTCTCGGACGCTATACCGCGATGTATTCGCTGGTGTGGATCCTGACCTATCGCCTGAGCAGGTTGAGTGGGGATTCTTCCAGAAGGTTGGTGATAAGTCTACCCGTACTTCTAGCTAACGGGTCTTAGTTTGAAGAAAAACGGCCTAGCAAACATCGCTGGGCCGTTTTTTTATACTATGTAGATAGCTGAATCACGTCGATTGAGTAGGATTAAACCATGGAAAGTGTTGCTTACATTCTGATTTTCGCCTGTATTATTGGGACTCTGTTCTTTGCGATCGCATTTCGTGAGCCCCCTCGGATCAAGAAAGACTAGTGGCTGATCTGTATATCAGTTCGGCAATAGAACTAATTTGATGTCCTTAGGGGCATCGATGACATAATAGAGGCGTTAACTTCTTTGCATTTGACGAAGTTAGCCTCTATTTTTGTTTTGAGCGTGGTCTAATAAGCCAGGCCTGCCGCTTTTGGGTTTAGTTCTCTATGCAGTGTCCCTTCTGCCAGCATTCCAGTAACCGCGTTTTAGAATCCAGATCGGCTGAAGCCGGTCGCAGTATTCGCCGCCGTCGGGAGTGCCTAGAGTGTAGCTGCCGGTTTACTACCTATGAGCGGATTGAGTCTGTGCCCATCACCGTGATCAAACGCAACGGCGATCGCGAAATTTTTAACCGCTCCAAGCTTTTGAGGGGCATCATTCGAGCCTGCGAAAAAACCGGCCTTGAGGCAGCGCGTCTAGAAAACCTGGTTGACGATATCGAAGCCGATCTACAGCAGCGGCCTACCCGAGAAATTGCCAGTGCCGATATCGGTGAACTCGTCTTAGAGCAGCTCAAGCCTCTAAGCGAAGTTGCCTACGTACGTTTTGCCTCAGTCTATCGTCAGTTCACCGGTATTCGTGACTTTGCAGAAACCCTAAGCCACCTGCAGTCTGGTAACAGTGCTGATGTCCATAGATATAATGGCAAAAATGGTAGTCGTAACGGTTCTGCCATAACGGTTTAGGTTTGCTATCGGCGCAACTATTAAATATTTATCTAGAAATTAATCCCATCATAGCCAGTGACAGTAGGGCTAAATTCACTTATCATAAATAGTCTTGCGAAGGTTTTGTGTACCTTACTTCTGCTTTGGTGGGGTTTCCATGTTCAGCCCTTCTGGGGTTTAGTATTGCCTACTTTGCAAGGCTCTAAGTTTTGGGCCTAATTCAGGTTCACGTTAGCTGTAAGCGTAAGGGTTAGAAATACCTTACTTTTAGGCGGCTACTCAGAGTTATTTACCAAGGAGAACGGTGGTTCATATTTAAGTGACGCCCTTCGCCTTGTCTGAGATAAGATCTGGATTAATGTAGGGGCGACACACAGACGCACAACATGTCCACTCGATTATGGAGAAACCGTAGGAAACATCTAGCATGGTCAATCTTGAAACGACACAAGCCGATATAGGTTTTACTCATGAAGACTTTGAAGCTTTATTAGATAAATACGATTATCATTTCAGCCCTGGCGATATTGTTCCAGGAACAGTTTTTAGCATTGAGCCCCGAGGCGCTCTGATTGATATTGGTGCCAAGACCGCTGCGTACTTGCCCATTCAGGAGATGTCGATCAATCGCGTCGAAGCGGCTGATGAAGTGCTTCAGTCTAATGAGACTCGTGAGTTTTTCATTCTTACAGATGAGAATGAAGATGGCCAGCTAACGCTTTCCATTCGCCGAATCGAATATATGCGCGCCTGGGAGCGCGTTCGCCAGCTGCAGAACGAAGATGCCACCGTTCGCTCTGACGTGTTTGCCACAAACCGCGGTGGTGCCCTGGTTAGGATTGAGGGCCTGCGCGGATTTATTCCCGGTTCTCATATCAGTACGCGTAAGCCCAAGGAAGATTTAGTTGGTGAAGCCCTACCGCTAAAGTTTTTGGAAGTTGACGAAGAGCGTAATCGCCTAGTGCTTAGTCATCGTCGTGCTCTGGTTGAGCGTAAGATGAATGGCCTGCAGGTGGGCGAAGTGGTTATTGGTGCGGTTCGTGGTCTTAAGCCCTACGGTGCCTTTATCGATATCGGTGGTGTGAGCGGTCTACTGCACATCTCTGAAATCTCTCACGATCATATTGACACTCCCAACACGGTGCTCAATGTCAATGATGAGATCAAGGTCATGATCATCGACCTCGATGCTGAGCGCGGTCGGATTTCGCTGTCTACTAAGCAGCTTGAGCCTGAGCCTGGCGATATGGTCAAGAATCCTGAGATCGTCTTTGAGAAAGCTGAAGAAATGGCTGAACGCTACCGTCAGCAGCTCCTGAAGGCAGCCGAAGCCGAAGCCGCTGCTGCTGCTGGTGAAGAGCTTAGCCCTAGTGAAGAGGTAGATGAGACCTATACCGAAGATGATGCCACCGCTATGGCTGGCGTTGCTGAATAGCTGATAAGGCATTCATGCAGCTAACGTCATCGATTTTTGGCTACAGGCTAATACTCTTTTGAACTTAAATGTGGAGCCCTGGGTTCCACATTTTTTTTATATCCGGGTGCTTGAGGTGCAGCAGGACGCGTAGATGTATCGAAACTAGGCTTGTGGCTACTATTTTCTGTAATGGCACAACCTTTACGGATGTCCGTGGAGTATTTTTAGACAAGGACGGTACCCTGGCTGATGTCGCTACCTATCTTGCTCGGTTAGGCCATATTCAGGCTCAGCTGATGGAGCAGCAACAGCCGGGTACCTACGATATGACTCTGCAAGTATTGGGCTTCACCGCTGATGGCCTATCAGCATCTGGCCTGTTAGCGGTGGGCAGTCGTCAAGAAACCATTGCCGGTGTCGCTGCGGCTGCCGCTATGGTGGGCTGTCCATGGATACGAGCAGTAGAGCTAGCAACGGTAGCGCTGAGCGCAGCAGATCGACAATGTTCACCCAAGACTAGCCATACGCCACTGCTGCCTGGCGTTTTAGGACTTTTGCAAAGGTTTAGAAAGGCTGGACTCAAAATTGTAATGGTGTCAGCCGACATTCAGAGCAATCTGGAGAATTTTGTAGACTGCTATGAACTGTCTGCTTACTTTGATGGACTGCAGGGTGTCAGTATTGAGCATCCCTCTAAAACAGAACCTAGCTTTCTGCAACAGGCGTGCCACAGCCTGGGCATATTACCAGCCCAAGGCTTAGTCATTGGTGATGCTGCTAGCGATTTTTGTATGGCCCAAGGAACCAAGGGATTTATTGGTTTTTTGGGCGGCTGGCAGCCGCCTGTCTCTGAGCAAGATATTGTATGCGCTGCTACGACTGCGCTCCCATGCGCTTTTACAAAGGATGTTGACCAAATCCAGTTAGGTGAGTGATCCAACAGTAAGATTCGAGCATGTCGGATGAATTGCCTGATTCTGTGTGGAGTAGTAACTATCCCTAAAGGTCTTCACGAATACGAACATTCCCCACTGACCCGCCAGACGTTCTCTATAAAACTCCATAAAAACAGAGGTGACAAGCTGCCACCTCTAAATTCAACCTTGATTTGCATATGCGCTCAATTAAACCCATTGTGTTCGGTGTTTCTAAAGAACTCAAGTGACGCTCCGTCAGAGTTTGTAGAGTCGTGACATATTTCTTAGCCGGGTGTCTGAGGGCAAACGTTCTGCTGAGACGATAGACTAATGAATGAAGCTGAAACAACTGGCGGATGTCACCATTTCCTACCCATCGTCCTAAACGGTTATCTTTAGGACCACTGGAAGCCGAAATTTTAAATATTTTGTGGGAGGTGGGCGCTACCTCTGCAACGGTCATTCACAATCAAATCTTGGAAGATATTGATCGAGATTTGACGTATTCATCAGTCGCCACCGTATTGCGACGTTTGGAATCCAAAGGTTGGATCGCGAAGCGTCGGGACGGACGCGCCTATCACTGGGAACCGTTACTTTCTAAAGATAGTGCCAAAATTCTTAAGTCCCACGAGCATTTGCAGCAGTTTCTAGCGGCGAGTAATCCCGATATTGTGGCGGCGTTTGCTGATACGTTGGACCAGGCCAGTCTGGATCAGCTAGAAGCTATTACCCAGCGGATTCAGACAGCGCGACGCACCCAGGCAAACCGACTGCGGGGGCAGCGCCAGCCATGATGCATGCAGGGTTAATGACGGTTGCGATCGCAGCCGCTATGCTACTTCGTTTGGTCTTTGTGCCCCGCTGTTTACAAGACGTTCACTGGTTGACCGTCTTATCGCTGTTTATTGTGTCGCCGTTGCTATTGCTGACCACAGCCGTGGCCATTGTCATCATGGGACCCCACGGTCATATGGTGAATCCCATTGAAGGCTGGCTGAGCTATGGAGCCGCCTGGGGATTTCTCATACTGAGCGCTGGGCTGCTAGCCTATCTGAGATGGCAGGCTCACATTAGCATTGTTCATATTCAACAATATCCTCAGCAGCTGGTACAGGATATCCCCAGCCGATTGATGGATGAAGACACTGCTTTTAGTGCTCAAATTGGGCTTTGGTCATCCGAGCTGGTCATCAGCCAAGGCCTGCTTGATACGCTAGATAGCGATCATCTGGCCGCCGTCATTGCCCATGAGAATGGGCATGCCCATTACCACGATACCTTTTGGTTCTTTTGGTTAGGCTGGCTGCGACGACTGAGTTTGTGGCTTCCCTACACGGATAAGCTATGGCAAGAACTGCTACTGCTAAGGGAAATTAGAGCAGATAGCTGGGCGACGCGCTCGGTCGATCGGCTGACCCTGGCTGAGTCCCTGGTTCAGGTCATTGCTGCTCCACTGGCACCGATCACGGTAGCTAACTTTAGCTGCACAGTTCCCAGTAGCCGTCTGAGTCGTCGCATTGATGCGTTGCTTTCAGAGGAGAACGACTACAGATTTCAACCTCGGTGGTCATTTGTCACCTACGGCTGCATTGCTAGCTTGATACTAGGACTCTTTCCCCTGTGCTCGATTCCCTTTCACTATTAGTGTCCTGCTAGCACTACCTGTAGGGTTTTAGCCATATTTACGGTTCCACAGGCATCCTTGCCTATCCGACTAGAAGGGCACATCGGGGCCAGGTTCTGTTGACGGTTGAGCTGTATCCTCTCCCGACTGACTGACTTCGGTGGGTTCATCATCTAGGTTGACAATCTGACCGCTAAAAAACTGAGCAAAGCTTTTTACACTTCGCTCTAAATCGCTCTCAGCCTGCCAGGTTTTGGGGGTAGGCGCTTCTGCTGAGGCTGGTGCGGAGGGCGATACTGCGGGAGCTGGCTTAGCCGGCGGTGGTGCGCCGCGCTCAAACTGCGGTGGGGCCGACGGTGCTGTCTTCGGTGGAGCTGGTGGCGGCATTACTGATGGCGATGCCGATGGCGCAGCTGGTTTTTTACTAGAAGCGACAACCATTGTGACTCGAATGGTGTGGCCAAACACTTTCTCAAAGGCTGTTTGCACATTGCTTAAACGGTCTTGAGCCATGCGCATTAGCTTGTCATTGGTGATCCCAACCCGCGCTTCTACACCGTCACAGGCCAGCAAATAACCATGCTGACGCATCAGTACCTGAGTACCCATGGGCGTCAGCTGAGCGACTATTTTGGCCCAAATATCACTGAGACTGCCAATGGCGGCGTTGGCGTCGGCAGCTACGACTTTTGGTGCTGGCTGAGGTGTTGTTGGTGCTGGCTCAACTTTAGGTGGGGGCTCATGGACAACGGGCTCGGGCGCTGCTGCCTCAGTGCTCTTAGGTGACGCTGGTCTGACCGCAGCTGTGTTAGAAACGTCTGGCGACGGCGGGGGAGTTGCTGGTTTAGGATTGGGCGGGTGCTCTACTGGAGGTGGCGCTGGCTGAGGCACCAGGGGTTTGGTGGGCTTGGCTGCTGTCGTCCTCGACACTGCTGCAGACGGCTGAGCTGGAAGCGTGGGAGCTTTGGGCGCCTCTGTTGCGGACTGTCCCTGTGCCGATGGCAATAAACCCATGAGGGTAATTTCGAGCCAGAGCCTGGGCTGGGTCGTATGTTTGACCTGCACCTCTGCTGCTCGTAAATGCTGCTGACTCGCTAGCAACCATGGCAGCGGTAGCGCCTGGGCAAAAGGGACCATCTCAGCCCAGACGGGGGGCGTGATGGCTACTAAATCTCGCCGTTCTCCTGCTGTTTTTGCAATCAGTAAATCCCGATAAAAGGCTACCAGGCTCTGGAGCACCATGAGCGGCTCTCGGCCTCGGTCCATCAGCTGCCGAGCTAAAATCAGGGTCTGTGCCCCATTGTCTGTCCCAATGGCCTGGACTAGAGCCAGCAAATCTCGCTCAGAAACTGCTCCGACTAAATCCCAAACGGCTTCAATCGTAATTTCGCCATCTAGAAGCCCCAGCTGATCCAATAAGCTTTCCGCGTCGCGCAGTCCTCCCTGAGACAGCTGGGCTACCAGCTGTAGGGCATCGGCAGCAATGTTAATGGACTCTCGCTGGGCAATGTAGTCCAGATGCTGCACCATGGCATCTAAGGGAATACGCCGAAAGTCAAACCGCTGACAGCGAGAAATAATGGTTGGCAGTACCCGCTGGGGATCGGTGGTAGCGAGTACAAACACCACATGGGGGGGCGGTTCTTCGAGGGTTTTGAGTAGGGCATTAAATGCTGCCGTGCTCAGCATGTGAACCTCGTCGAGCACGTAGAGCTTTTGCCGACACTGGACTGGGGCAAACTGAGCCCGCTCTATGAGTTCGCGAATATTATCGACGCCGGTATTGCTGGCGGCATCAATCTCGATAATGTCTAAAGAAGCACCCACAGTAATCTCTTGACAGACCTGACATTGGCCACAGGGCTCTGGAGTGGGTCCCGGGCTGTTCAGACAGTTTAGTGACTTGGCTAAGATGCGGGCGCTGGAGGTTTTACCGGTACCTCTAGGACCACAAAAAAGATAGGCGGGAGCAATTCGATTTTGCTGAAGCGCATTGGATAGCGTGGTTGCGATCGCACGCTGTCCAACTAGTTGGGCAAAAGTTTGCGGACGATACTTATGATGTAGCGGTTCGTAGGCCATAAACACCATGTCCTACTCTAATGACAGACCAAAGTAGCGAGCTGAAAGTCAGCCGTAAGCGGTCGTGCCTAACTAAAGCAGTGGGCACATCAATTATAAAAGCATCAGCCGCTTTCAACCTATGGCCACGGTGTCTTTCTCAGTCCCGTTTTCCTGCCACCAGGTCAACCAGTGGGGCCAACGGCTAAATCGCTTACACAGATGGACCTCGTTGCCCCTAGAAGACCAGTGAACCTGATCAAAAATCTGGTGCAGAATAAACAAACCCCGACCACAGTCTTCGGTACTGTCGCTATCACTGCCATCATCGGGACAATCCTGACACTCGTGCGGGATCTCAAAGCCGCTGCCCTGATCCTTGATAATCCACCAGTATGTGTCGTGGACCTTAGCATACTGAACGGAAACATGCTTACTAGGGTCCAGACTATTACCGTGCTTGGCGGCATTGACCAATGCCTCCTGCAAGCCTAGACGTAGTTCCTCGCGCATTGCTGCTGGAGCCTGCTCTAGCAGCGTATCGATAATTGGATACAGATACAGAGTAGAAGCAAAACTCAGCCTGTCCCACTTTACTCTAGTGGATGATGTCACCACACCTACCATGAAATCAATCCCCAAAATCGGGCCAATCAACTGATGGCCGCCCTATAAATCAACGCAAACCGTAACCTGTCAATCAAGCTGAACCTGCTATGCAAGATTAAAAACGGATTCTTTTTAAAGGATGGTATGTAATAGGTACTACAGGGAATTAATAAGCTTTTTTGCCCTTTCCCAATATAACAGATATGCAATAAGCCGTACTGAAAAACAGGAAAATCAGCTGATGAAGTTGCGAATTTCATAATTGTTTGAATTCCAAGAAAGGTGTCTTTAATCGTGACACTAGCGTGCGTTCAGTTGTTAGAACTAAGTAGTGTGGGACTATCTTTCCGTCGATATTGGGCAATACTTATGTTCTTACGAGGCAGAGCCTAGGTAACAGCTTTAATACACAAATAAAATACCGATTAGAGATCTCTGAAATTATCTTCAAACTAGGAGAATGATGTTTTGTTAGAAGAGTCTTTAGCCATAATAAAGATGACTGAAGAGTTTTTCCTTAACGAAGGAACAAAAAAATATACGAGCCAGAAAATAACGTTGAACATCCGGTTTAGTGCAATCACCGAACCGGATGTTCGCAATGCCATTTTGTAGAAAATTACGACAGATATTGTTGCGCAGCGTCAGCTACGATCTCTGAACTATCGCTGGCGAGAGTTGTTAGCGTTGGTAAAACATTTTCAGCTTGAGGCGTTTGCAAATAGTTGCTAAGAGCCTGAGCCAGACGGTGACGTACTTGCCAATCATCATTTTCTACAAAGGGCAACAACAACGGTACACCCCGTGGGTCTTTTAGTTCGCCCATTGCACCAATTGCCGTGAGAGATACCAAACTGTTTTCAGACTGCAGTGCCTGTTGCAAGAGTTCAAAGCTGCCGTCAGCCCCTAGCTCGCCCAGACAAGCAACAATACTCATCTGGACAATCCACTCTGAGGTTTTGTTGTAAACAGTGACTAAATCATCATAGGCCTCTATGAGTTTCAATCCACCGATGGAGTCTGCTGCCGCTGCTTGTACATCGGCTTCTGAATCGTGGTAGAGAGCTTCTCGCAAGACAGTTAATGCGGTTGTTTTATCCTGATGTCCTAAGCTTGAAAACTGGCTGATGGCCGCATAGCGCACGCGGGCGCTGGGATCGCTAACGACGGTTTGTATGAGCTTGAACGCGACTGCTGGATCAATTTCTCGCAGTAGATTGACTGCTCTTAGCCGCTGACCTAGGTCTTCTGATGCTAGCTGCTGTTGAATTTGATCTGGGGAGATGACCATAGTCTCAGGGATAAGAAAGGGAATGAGTGCTAAAGCACGACCTCAATCATGCCGGTTGGGTATACTGCTGTGCAAGCTCACGTACAATATCCCCTCGAGTCAAAATGCCAATTACACGGCTGTCATCGTCGACAACTAGCAGACGACGAATCTGCTTGTCGTGCATGAGCTGGGCCGCACGCTGCAAATCGTCATCACGCTTGACCAACGTCACTTTTCGCGACATGACATCGGCCACAGTCTGCCCCAGAGCCTTGTGCAGTTCTTGATTGTAGCGAGCCGGGTTGGTGAGGTAGACAACGCTGTCTAGCAGCATGACATAGGCTGGTAGGGAAGCGCCGCTGACTTGCCACATTAAATCAGTTTCCGAAATCTCGCCAATAGCTGCGCCGTCTTGATCAATGACAGGCAGTCCGCTAATGCGATGGGTGGCAAGTAGCTGCACTGCGTCCTTGAGGGGCATATCTGCTGTGACGCTCAGCGGTGGAGCTGTCATCATCTCACCGACTGTTTTAGTCGCTGTTACTGTTGAGACTGCTTTGCTGTCCATAGGCGCATTGTGAGGAACTGCTTGTACCTTCATTGTAGGAACGCTTCCTGTGGAAAACACTGTGGGTTCAAAGGTCGTTACATAGCGATATATAGCTGCACAAAGGAACTTTCAAGCCTTAGATTAAAGAAGTGTCTGGGGGCGTGGGCTGTCTGCGATGGGCCATTCGCATCTGCTATAGCTAAAAAATTGTTTCTTAAATCGACGACGACAGAAAAAATCTCCTTGCAAGGATGGCCCGCTGATCTGGCGATGGAGATCTGTATACCTGGGCTGCCGCTGCTAAGTTGGCTCGTGGCGCTGCCATGGTAGATGTGAGCCAAACGGTGCCCCCTAATGCCGTCCCATCACAGCGATATAGTCTGGGTGCGCTGTGGAATATGAGTTTTGGCTTCCTGGGTATTCAGTTTGGCTGGGGCTTACAGATGGCCAACGGCAGCGCTATTTTTGAATCTTTGGGCGCTAGCCCGCATCAGCTACCGTTACTGTGGCTGGCAGCTCCCATGAGTGGATTATTGATTCAGCCGGTGGTGGGCTATTGGAGCGATCGCACCTGTACGCCATTGGGCCGACGACGACCCTTCTTTTTGGTGGGTGCTTTGCTGAGTTCAGCCGCGCTGGTACTACTGCCCAATGCGTCTAACCTGTGGATGGCGGCGGGACTGCTGTGGCTGCTGGACGCCTCGGCCAATGTCAGTATGACGCCATTTCGTTCGTTTGTTGCGGACCTAGTACCGGCTAAGCAGCAAACTCAGGGATTTGTTGTACAAAGCTTACTGTGCGGGCTGGGGGCTGTTTTAGCGTCAGCGATGCCGTGGTTATTGGCCCATTTGGGGACGCTGTATCCATCCTTGGTAGAAGGCACCGAGCTAGGTCGGATTCCAGGCTCGGTTAAATTTTCGTTTTATTTGGGCGCGGCTGTTTTTCTCAGCGCGGTGCTTTGGACGGTGGTGACGACCTCGGAATCGGAGGATATGCCCCTCGCTCCGCGCTCTAAAGAGAGCATGGGGCAGCAGATTTGGGCTGCGATCGCAACGATGCCCCCGACGATGCGTCGGCTCGCCTGGGTTCAGGGCTTTAGCTGGCTGGGGATATTTTGCATGTTTCTCTATTTGCCTCCTGCCATTGCCAATCATATTTTTGGGGCTGTGCCAGGGACGCCTCTCTATGCCAGGAGCGTTGAATGGTCGGGACTGTGTCTGGCGGTGGGTAACCTGGTGTGCTGTCTAGCAGCGCTGGGGATTTATGCTGTGGTCGCTCGCTTGGGCGAACGGCATACCCACAGTTTAAGTTTGCTGTGCGGTGCCGTCGGACTGATTTCGATCAATTGGATTCATCAGCCGGTGCTGCTACTGCTGCCCATGGTGGGTGTCGGAATTGCGATCGCGAGTATGCACTCACTTCCCTATGCCTTACTCACTAAGTCAGTGCCAGCAGAGCAAAACTGTCTATATATGGGTATTTTCAACTGCTTTATTGTGCTGCCAGAGATTGTTGCCTCCTTAGGGTTGGGCTGGGTCATGACCTACATAGGCTGTGAGCGCATCACCATTGTTGTCATCGGCGGTTGCTCCATGGGAATTGCCGCTCTGCTAGCCCAAGGAATTCCCCAGCAGGCCCCAGCGCTGATAGAACAAAATGGGTAAGTAGCCTACCTATTGGGCGTGTAGACGTTTCATGGAACGTCTCTCCAGCATCAATTTTTGTATCCCCTAACTCTTTAAGAATGTTACCAACTGCTCCAGCTTGTCCCAGGCGGCACCGCTAGCAATAATCTCTTTTGCCTGGGTGATGCCGGCAGCACAGGCTGCTTCAAAGCTATCGTTTGTGATTGCTCCACCTACCTGCAGCGCTAGGGCCGCATTTAGCGCTACGGCCTCTTGCTGAGCCTGGGTCCCTTTACCCTGCAGCACATTCCGTAAAATAGTCATATTTTCCTCTAGTTCACCCCCGCGCAGAGCCGCGACATCCGCCTGGGCCAATCCCAAATTTTGCGGCTGAATCACCTGGGTGGACACCTGACCGTTGGACAGCACGGCCACATCTGTCGCATCTCCTAGACCCGCTTCATCAAGACCTTCTCGTCCGTGGAGCACCATAGCTTGCCCCATCCCCAGCTGGTTTAAGGCTTCAGCCATCGTTGCAATGACCGACGGGTCAAATACGCCAATCACCTGACCGCTCGGGCGTAACGGATTGACCAACGGCCCCAATAGGTTGAAAACAGTCCGAATCTTTAAGGTGCCACGGATGGGCGCTACTGCTTTCATGGCTGGGTGCCAGCCTCGGGCAAACAGAAACGTGACACCGACTTCCTTTACAGCCGCTTTAGCCTTTTCAGGGGGCGCGCTCAGGTCTACGCCCAGACCTTCTAGTACATCGGCAGACCCTACTTTGCTAGAGGCCGATCGATTACCATGCTTGACTACAGGAATACCAGCGGCGGCCGCGACAAACGTCACGGCGGTAGAAATATTAAACGTAGAAGCGCCGTCACCGCCGGTGCCGCAGGTGTCAATGCGAGGGGTCGGCAACGAGTCATCTGCCTGCATGCCGCCTAGGGACTGACCCTGCAATACTCGGGCCATCCCGGCTAGCTCGTTGGCTGAAAAACCTTTGGACTGCAGAGCGGCCAAGATAGCCCCTGACATAATCGGATCGATCGATTCCGTCAGCCAGCCTTGCATGAGCGATTCAGCCTGATCGACTGAGAGGGACTGCTTATCAATGAGCTGCTGTAGCAGGCTAGACCAGTTGGTTGTCATTGCAGTAGCGCGTTTAAGACTTCAGTCAATAACGCTACTACAGAAGTTATTCGAAACCCCGTACCGTAGGTCAAACTTAAGGAAAGAGTCCTGAATCATGCCTATTGAGTACTGATGTTTACTAGACGACAGATGAGAAAATTGCCCCACAAGCCGGTACCTTTGCTGCTAGTTGTTTGTAAAACTCTCTTTTTCCAGCATCCTGAATCGATCTGTACGGTGAAGCCAGCCCTGGTGTAAAAAATGAGGCGCTGCTGATCCTCGGGATGGTTTTATCTGAAAAATGCTGACATTTGGCATTTCTAATAGATTGGTGCATCCCTTAAATCAGCAGCGGCAAAAATGAGACCGCAGCTCTAAGCGACTATCATTACAGACATCGCCCCGAAGTTGATTTAGAACAGCTCTATGACAGCCAGCAATAAAGTTGAGGTTGCGATCGCAATCATCCACCAGAATGGTCAATTCCTAATGCAGCTACGAGACGACCTGCCCAATATTATCTTTCCTGGCCACTGGGGATTTTTTGGCGGTCACATAGAGCCCGGTGAAGATGCTCCTACAGGTATGCGACGAGAGCTAAAAGAAGAGATTGGTCATATTCCTGAGCCGCTGACGTTGTTTGAGAGAACCGAAAATGATCGCGTTATTCGTCATTTTTATCAGGCTGAGCTGACGATCCCTATGCAACAGCTTCAGCTAAACGAAGGCCAAGACATGGGACTGTGCAGCCCTGAGGATGTTCGGCGAGGCTATATGTACTCTCCTAACGTAGGAGAAGATCGCCCCCTAGGAGATCCGCACCAGCAGGCATTGCTAAAATTTATCGCACAGCCCAAATTCTCGAATTAAGTCAGGCAATGTTTAGTCTCTTATGGGACGTACAGACGTTCCATGGAATGTCTCTCCTGCATTAATTTCTTGGACCTGATAAAATCCTTATCCCTAAACGAACAAACGAATTCTTTCTAAGGTCGGTCTTCAGCTTTGCTCAGGTCTATGATGCTGTTCGCAAGGAGCGTATACCACTACTTTTGCCAAGATGCATTACCCTGTGAGGAGCTAATAACGTGATCAACGACCATGTCCGAGGGGCTCACCAATCATTCATCATCGTCTGCTCCACAGGACGATGCTCCTCCAGTTAAAAAATCAGCGGCTCCACCCAAGCTCCGGCCCTATCAGGTAGATCTGGTTAACGATCTCTATCGCAAGCTCAATGAGGGGCACAACCGAATTGCCATCATTGCCGGTACTGGAGCTGGCAAAACCATCATTAGCGGCCAAATCTGTGCCCATGCTGAATCAGCCGGTCGCAGGCTAATGTTTTTAGTCCATCTAGATGTGCTAGTAGGGCAAACCTACGAAAAAATGCAGTCCTTTGGTTTAGACTGCGGCTTTATCAAAGCAGGCTGGCCAGAAAACCCCGATGCGCCGATCCAGATTGCCAGTATTCAAACCATGGCCAAGCGACGCTGGTGGAAAAACTGGCCCGCCGATGTAGTGTTCTATGACGAAGGTCATATCACTCTGTTTAGCCAGATTGGCAAGCAGGTGATGCACAAAACCCACCCCAATGCTGTGCACTTAGTCATGACGGCCACGCCTCTGCGTCTGGGGAAAGAGCAGCTAGGAGATGTTCTAGACACCCTGGTGGCATCGCCTGTGCCCAGCGAGCTGCAGCAGATGGGCTACTTGGCCCCGCTTAAGTATTTCAGTCTGCCCATGGATAGCATGGCCAACCTGGAAAAGGTGGGCACCAAGGGGGGTGACTACGATGAAAAAGATTTGAAAACAGCGTGCGATCGCCCCGAACTGGTAGAGCGCATTGTAGAAGAATGGCAGCGGCTGGTACCCGGTAAGCGCACCATTGCATTTTGCGTGGATGTGGACCATGCGCGCAATGTGGCCAAGGAGTTTCGCAAAGCGGGTATTACTGCCGATACTGTTGATGGCAACACCCCCATCAAGGAACGCAAGCGGCTATATGAGGCCCTCGGCAGTGCAGACCTAACGGTGCTCACCTCCTGCAATGTGATTAGTATCGGCTTTGACGAACCCAGTGTCGAAGTGGGGCTAATGCTGCGGCCAACAAAATCTAGCGCTCTTCACTTTCAGCAGCTGGGTCGGGTGATGCGGATTTCTCCTCAAACGGGTAAACACTACGGCATTATCCTGGACCAGGCTGGTAATTTGGAGCGTCTGGGCTTCCCAGAAGATATCCGAGAATATACGTTGCCGACTCGCAGCCAGTCATCTGGTCAGGGCGGACCTGCACCGACAAAACCCTGTCCAGCCTGTGGTCTGGTAGTGTATTCGTTTATTGTTAAATGCCCTGAGTGCGGTCACCAGTGGGTGAGCGATCGGCCTATTTTGCTAGAAGATATGGTGCAAATCTACTCATCGCAGCAGGCTCACCAGATTAATGATATTCCCACCCTGGTGCAGCTGTTTCACGGTCATCGCCGCCGCGCCTTTAAGAGTAACTATGCGCCTACCTGGGCCGAACGCTCATTTTTTGAGCATACGGGACGCAAGCCTCAGACTGAATGGTGTCGGGGCTCTATCTATGGTCATCGACCCAGCTGGGAACAACAGCTGACGATTCTTGACTATCTGCGTAAGAGCGCCCGCCGTCTGGGTAGACGAGACGATTGGGTAGCCCTTGAATTTGAAAAGGAAGTTGGTCCTGGCAGTTGGAAACAGCTAGCCATTCACGAGGGGATGACTCAACGCAGTTGAAGGGGAAGGGCAGCGCGATCGCAAAAAATCTAGATCCACGGGCATGGGGCAAATAGCTGATTGTTTAAGGTCTTCTAGCTGATATTTGGCTGCGTCCTTTAAAAAGGCCATAGGGCTTGACGTGCAAGTGGTTCCAAGGCACAGACACATAGAGTTACATAATTGCTTCCGGATTATGGCCTTCCCATGGGGCTTTAGAAGTAACAGTGAGAAATCAATCACCGTCATGATTGACGGGAAATCTGAGCTCACGTTCTTACTGTTCGACATTAGACATCACCCAGCATCATGAATGTGCCTCTCTTACAAACAAAACGGTGGCGGCAGCTAGTTTTAGGAACCCTAGTGGTGACAACGGCGGTGGCTCTAGCACCGGCGATAAAAGCCCAATCTGTCACAGGTCGATGGTTACGGGTTCAGCGTATTTCAGGAAACGTGACCACTCTGATTGGCAGACGTAAAAGTGCTCAGGTGGGGGAGCGGCTATCGGCGGTGGGTCATGGCTTGATTACAGGCAACCGCTCTAGTGCTAATCTAGCGGTTGATGATGGCATCGGTAGTATCGCTGTCGCCCAAAATACCCACCTCACGATTCAGCAGCTATACGTGCTACCAGATGGCGGTAAAGTCACGGTAATTGACGTACCACGAGGGCAGGCTAGACTGCAGGTGCGTCCTTTTACTCACCCGAGTTCCCGGCTAGAGCTGCGTACTCCCAGTGGTGTTGCCGCTGTGCGAGGAACCGTCTTTGGGGTATCGGTCGATGAGGACGGACAGACCAACGTAGCGACCTTAGAAGGTCAAGTGGAGGCCAGTGCCCAGGAGGTTGCCGTACCGGTCAATGCGGGTATGGTTTCCATCATCCATCCGGGTGAACCGCCGTCTCCGGCTCGGGAGCTAGACCGTGAATTAGATATTCAATGGGACAGCTATGAGTGGCGCGGCGATCACTTTTATATGGCCGGGCGGATTGATGCGGCGAATACACTGCTGGCCATGGGGGACGAGCTAGCCACTAGCCGGGCCGGGCGGTTTGAGGAAAGCCTACAGCTGACCAGTCGCAGTCAGCCGGTTGTTTTGACGGTTCAAAACGCGATGGGAGAAGCCCGTACCTATCGCCTGCTCCCTTGGCTATCGAACGATTAACTCCAAAACAGGTTTAAGCCATTGTGAGTCACTGGACGATCTGAGATGAGGCAATTTTTGCAATGGGCTAAAGCAGCGCTGCAACCTGGACCGGGTAAACCGAGATCGCCCTGGATCACGATGTTCTTAGGCCCTAGTCTGGCGGCAGCAGGGTTGGGCATGGGGCTGTTGGGCTTGGGAGTGTGGGAACCTCTAGAGCAGCAGGTATATAGCCGTCTATTTCTCACTCGCGATCGGCTGGGGCCAACTCAGTGGGACGACCGGATTGTTGTCATTGCCATTGACGATGCGAGTCTGGCTGCCGTTGGTCCCTATCCCTGGTCTCGCGATCGCTACGCGGCGCTGCTGGACCAGCTGATGACGGTTCAGCCTGCTGCCGTAGGGTTTGATATTTTGATGCCAGAAACCACCCCTGAAGATGCTCAGCTGGCGGAGAGTATTTTATTTAGTGGCAATGTGGTTCTAGCCGTAGGCGGAGACGGGCAGGGTAATACGCTGCAGGTATCACCCTCTTTGAGCGCGCCGACTCAAGGATTTCTGCAGCTGGGTCATGTCAAACATACGCCCGATGACGATGGGCTCAGCCGCCAAGGATTTCTCTATGAAAGCTATCAGGATGCGCTGGCTCCTAGTTTTGCGATCGCGCTACTCAATGTTTATAAACACAGTCTTGACAACCTACTTACCGACAATACTCAGACTGATCTAGATCGCTCGTCTGAGTTTTTAGACGAGCCCCATCGCTTTGACCAAAACAATCCGCTGCTGATCAATTGGCCAGGACTGACTCGACCTGAGGATAATAGAAAATCTCCTCAAGGGTTAACTACGCTCTCTTTTGCTGACGTTCTCACGAATGACGAACTGATCGACCGGCTCCAAAACAAAATTGTGTTAGTGGGCTACACCGCCACGGGCATCGTCGGCACGGCCGAAGATCCGATTAGAACTCCCTTTGACCAAAAGATTCCCACATCTGGAGTCTATTTGCATGCGGCTATTATCGATAACTTGTTAAACGATCGTTTTCTCCGTCGGCTGCCTCGGGGTTGGACAGTTGTCCTGATCGTGCTGAGTGCCCTGGGAAGCAGTTTTGGGTTAAAATTTCTCCGATTACGCGGTCGGCTGATATTTATCATTGTATTAATTCCAGTCTGGTTTGTTGTAGCCTACAGTGGCTTTACTGCAGGGCTGTGGCTGCCCATGGCGGCTCCAGTGGGTACCATCCTGTTTGGGATGATGTTTCTTCAGGTGGCAGAACAGCAGGAGCGTCAGGCCCTTACCGATCTCTTCTCGATTAGTTTATCGCCCCAAATGGCTGACTTTGTTTGGCAGCATAAAGACGAACTGCTCAACCAAGGAAAAATTCACTCCCAAGAACTGACAGCTACGCTGCTATTTACTGATATTCGCGGCTTTACAACAATCTCTGAAACATTACCTTCAGACCAGCTGCTCACCTGGCTGAATCGCTACTTTGAGGCCATGACCGAGTGCATTATGGCCCACGGCGGCGTCGTGGACAAATATATTGGCGATGCAATTATGGCGGCGTTTGGCGCGCCGGTATCACGTACAGGAGACAATGCCGTACAGCAAGATGCGCTAGCGGCAGTGAGCGCCAGTATAGCGATGGTGGAACGCTTAAAGGACTTAAACCAAGAGTTTGAGGCGCAAGGACTTCCCACTGTAAAATTTGGCATTGGACTACACACGGGACCGTTGGTGGCCGGTACCGTTGGCAGTCGTCAGAGAGCTAACTATTCTCTCTTTGGTGACACCGTTAATATCGCAGCGCGCCTGCAGGATATGACCAAAAAACTGACTAAAAATGCCACGTTCCCCATCCTGATGAGCGAAGCCACCTATCAACAGGTGGCAGGACACCATACCCTCATTGCTGAAAAAGCACATGTGCAGCTGCGAGGACGCCAGGCCTATACAACGGTATATACTCTGGGGACGTCATACGAATAGGCGGAGATATTCACTGGCAGGTTTTGTCTCTGACAGTTGTAAAAAATCCACCAAGGTCAGTGTTTTAGATGGTGTCTGTGCCATTTAGGTTTACCCTTTCACCTATCAGATCAGAAACTATCCACCCAGTCATTAGCACAGTCTTTATGCTCATTTTTACAACTGCTAGAATGGAGCAGCACAGTAGATTAACTAGTACATCTGATGACTGCTTTAACCGTTAATCTTGAATCGGCCATTACCATAACCGACCAGCAGTTCTATCAGCTTTGTCGTCAGAATCCCGACTTGAAGTTTGAACGTACTGCTGAAGGAAATTTAGTGATTATATCGCCGACGGGTGGAGAAACGGGAAATCGTAATGGTCGTCTAATTCAGCAGCTATTCAACTGGTCCGATGATAACGAATTAGGCATTGTATTTGACTCGTCCACTGGTTTCAAACTACCCAATGGTGCTGACCGTTCACCCGATGCAGCCTGGGTTACGTTGGAAAGATGGCAAGCCCTAACACCTGAACAACAAGAACAGTTTGTTCCCCTCTGCCCTGACTTTGTAGCGGAGCTAATGTCTCCCAGTGATACGCTTAGCAAGGCTCAAGAAAAAATGGCCGAATATCTGGACAATGGTCTACGCCTTGGGTGGTTGATTAATCGTAAGGGACAGTTTGTCGAGATTTATCGTCCTAAGCAACCGGTTGAAAGATTGGAGAATCCAACTCAGCTATCAGGAGAAGCTGTATTGCCTGATTTTAATCTCAAGCTATCTTACATTTGGTAAATTGGTCGATCTAGGATGCAATCGTATTTGGGGCGCTGGGTGGCGATTGTCTTACATGCTGTTGGCACTTTAACCGTTTGACTGGACAGTGAAAAGTTTTTCTCGATAACTGAGCGTCATCTATAAAAAAGAACATTCAAAAACAAGGGGCTAGAATCCTCCGGCCCCTAACCGCATCCGTGGTGCGTTTATCTTTTCATTTTGTCGGTTGACTTATCTTTCTAAGCCGTAAACTGCCAGACAATGGGTTCCCAACCATAGGCATCTGCCTGAGGTCTCACATGGCCCAG
>ERZ1740072.111-NODE-111-length-38775-cov-9.770919_pt1 | contig 38775 bp, 35 predicted proteins | sample MGYA00581733_ERZ1740072 | MGnify/ENA primary metagenome ERZ1740072 (study PRJEB43018, sample SAMN04849741) | marine metagenome | isolation source: floating plastic debris | place: Pacific Ocean | collected 2008-08-30 | study: EMG produced TPA metagenomics assembly...
GTGTACCTACGACCGCCGATTTACCCGAACCTTTGCCCGTCAATCTTCCTCGTCTAGCTGTGCTGGTGGTATGTGGGGCGGTTGTGACGGCAGCAGCGGCGGTAGCTTCGGCGGTGGCGGCGGTGGGGACTTTGGCGGCGGTGGCGGTGACTGCGGCGGTGGCGGTGGTTAAGAACTAAGTTCCTACCTGCGAACTTTCAGCCAATGGGGGGGGGCCAACAGCTTTAGGCCGCTTTCCTCTGCCAGCCCAGTTCTCCTGATTCAGAGTCGTTCTATAATAATGGCTAGAACAACTCTGCAGATAAACGCGGCTATACACATAATTACTGAGAGGTTTGTCTGATGGCAAAAGTTATACCCGCAGTTCTAGTGACAGCGGCTTTAGTATCCGGGCTGGCAACTCTGACTGCAGCTGAGCAGCGATCTATTCAGAGTAATGATACGGCCCCAGTAATTAGTCAATTAGCTTTTCGCGATCGCACGGTCACCATCACCTCTCACCCTAGCGGTTACCGATATTCAGTGGCTGATGCGTCTGGAACTATCTTGAGCGCGGCGCTGAGCGAACAAGAGATTGCTGACCAGTATCCTGATTTATTTGAGCTGCTCCAGCCTGCCGTGGCCGGAGATGACGACGCTGACCTGATGATGCTTGCTCCTCTTACAGAGTAGGCTTATGGGAGCGGTGTCTAAGCCTCTGGGAAATGCAGGTTTTTGCGAGGCTGCAGGCGTTTTGGGGCTAGTGCATCGTCAAAACTTAATTTTGGGATAGACAGACGCTAACTTGTAGCGTGCATCGTCAATCTTCATCTGCCAATCGACATCTCTCTGAGTGTTGTTGATGTCACTAGCCCAAGCCGCTGTTTCAGCCCGTAGCGTTTCGATGTCACCGAAGCGTCTGCCGTTGACACACTGCCGTGTCATGGCACTCAGCTCATTCTCCGCGATGTTGAGCCAACTCCCATGCTTCGGGGTGTAACAAAAGTCGATACGACGCACCAGTTGTCGTGCCTGTTCAGGCTCAAAGGCTTCGTAAAACGCACCGATATGGGTGTTGAGATTGTCGCAGACGAGTTGTACTCGCTCACCTTGCCCGTAGCGTTCTGCTATCACCTGAGCCACTTCATGTGCCCAATCAGTCTTGGTTCGACGTTCCCGCACGCTAACCTGACGCCATCCCACCAAGGGCTCTGTGAACATGAAAATACTCGCTGTCCCCGCTCGCTCATACTCGTAATCCACGCGCTCACCATGGTGAGAGGTTGCCGGTTGCGATGGGCGGGTTTCTTTTTGTAGCTGTACCGGTTGTTCGTCCATGCACAAGACTGGGCGAGCGGGATCGTACGGCTGGGCGTAGAGGTCAAGCACAGCCTCCATGTGAGCCGCAAACTCGGCATCTGCCTCAGGCGGAATCACCCAGTACTCCAGTTTGCTCGCTCGATGTCGGCTTTGAGCAATATCTGGGTTCGTCGTACTTTCTGGCTGCTGCCACTAAAGGTTTTGACGATCTCTTCAAGGTGCTGACGTTCGGATTCGCTTAATCGGACAATATATTTCTTCTGCATGGGACGTTGACTCGCTCCATACAGACTATATCAACACTCTCGATAATCCCAAGTCTTAGCTTTGACGCTCCACTAGTCTGAAACAGATGCTTAGGAAAGGTTGGTCTGTCTTGATGGCATCGCTCCACACTATGGGCAAAAGCGACCGGTCTGCGCCGGGGCTAGTCGGTTGGCAGTTATGGCGTTAGCCTCACCTTAAAGAGGTTCATATAGTCTTCTTGGCGGTAGAAAGCTTCGTTGACAAACTGCCAGTGCCCTTCGATTTCTCCATACTCTCCTAGAATAGTTTGAAACTTGTCGGGTTCAAACTCTCTACCGCATAACAGCCATGTTTGCTGCAGCGGCGCTGATACCTGTTGGAAGGTGAGTACAGCCTCGGGTTGGGTAACGCTGTCATGCTCACACAGCTGTCGGATGAGAACCATGGGCGCATCGCCCTTGTGATAATACCTGAGGGCATTAGTAAACTTTTCTGGATTGGCTAGCTCCCGGGAATAGATGATCGTGTCACCGGGCTGTTCCTGCTGATTGATAAATTCAAACAGCGCCCGCCAATCTTGACGATCTTGAACGCCGTAGTATCGTCCTAAACCCATGGTGACGATAAGGGCATATGCGATCGCAATTCCTGCTGCGATCGCACGATTCATGTGCCAAATTCTCACTAAACCGGCGGCCACCAAAATAATTAAATACGGCGCAGTGTAAAAAACGTATCGATCAAACAACATTTGCTTAGCAACTGCCGCGTGGATCAGCCAAGGGAGAAAGGCCCAACCGGCAATCGCTAAAAGCCAGCCTGTATAACGACTTTTGTAAAAACCGACGGCAGTCAAGCTGAGCAACACTAGCGTGAATCCTCGCATGGCTCGGCTCATCGTCGCCGAGGTAGACGGGAATGGAAAAACTGTAAATTTTTTTATTTTCCGAAATAGGTCAAGGGGCAAATTAAATGTCGAGGTTTGCTTAGCTGTTTCAACACTCTCCTTTAAACCCACTGCTTTTTGCAGAAACGGCAGTGACTTAGCTATCAAAGAATAAGCAGATGGAAGACATAAAATTCCGAGCAGCAGCAGCCATTTCCAAAGCCCCTTTAAAGTCTGGGGCTGTTTTCGAAAGGTAGCCCCTAGCAAAATCAGATCTGGCAGCAGCAGCGTTAAATTGAGCGGCGTTGCCAAAAACATCAGGCTACGGCTAATGGCCCAACCAGCAAAATACTTCGTTTTAGGAGCCTCTAATACCAAAATCAAAAAATAGCTTCCCAAAAGCCCCAAGAGAAGTCCAAGGGCATACATACGAACCATTTGGGAAAAATGAACAAACATCGGTGACAGCGCCAGCATCAGTGAGGCCAAAATGCCCACCGATTGGCCTGCAACTTTGCGACCGAGACGATATGTAAGAAAGACGCCACCAACTCCAAAAATGACCGATAGGCTCCGCAACCAAACCTCATTCTCTCCAAAGACCATCCAGATCCTGAGGAGAACATAGTAAAGAGGTCGGATTTGGGTAAATCGAGCCAGCAGCTCCACAGGATTTAGATTGACCTTGGTCGCATCATAAATACTGTAGAGTTCGTCAATCCATAGGCTCTCGGTGCCAAGGTTATACAGACCTAAGCCTAAAGACAGCACTAGGATAGGTAAGACCAAGGTCAGCGGCTGAGTTAGTTTTGAAAGCCATAAATTTGGCTGGTTTATACTAGTTTTGATACCCATGCTCTAACTTAGTAAAGAGTATTTAGGATAGAGAAATTAATAAAATCTATATTCCTCGATGTTGTTAGTAGAGAGCGGAGTCGTATATGCCTGTGGGTATGTGCAATCATAACGCGCAGCCTCATTGTAAAATTAGCCTGATGTTGCTAAGAATGCTTTTTGTCTCATTAGCATTGCGATACTCAAGAGACTAACTAAAATCAGAACAGCTCCAGCTAGCGGGGGTAGCCCTACTCTGATTAGCGAGGGGATAGATGCAGCTAATAAACTCAAGCAAGCAATTTTCTGAAGCCGCCATCCAATGTCTTGATAGCCGAGGCGAGCGATTAGAAAAAGCCCAACTAGAGCCAGAATGATCTCACTCAATACGGTTGCGATCGCAGCGCCCACAGCGCCTAAATAAGGAATCAAAATGATATTGGTAACGATATTAACAATGACGGTGCCCAGCAGTAAAGGGGGTAGGAGCCTTTCTCGTCCTGTAGATTCGAGGAAACGCTGAACCAAGCTACCAAACAATTTGATACCTAAACTGGGTATGAGAATACTTAGAGAATTAACCGCTAGCTCGAAAGATTCACCGTATAGAATGCTGACCAGGGGGTCAACGCACAAACCAGCAATAATAATGATGGGCAGGACTCCTGCTATCAGCAAACGAGTCGACTTATAAATTTCTCCAGGCAATTTTTCTGGTTGCGTCGCGTGATAACTAGCAAACTTTGTAAACGTTACATAGAAAATGACTCGAGGTAAGGCCGAGAATATCTCGATAATCCGGTAGGATGCACCATAAAGACCTGTTTCTATTGACGGAGCTAGCCATTGTAGCGTCAGCATGTCTAATTGATAGTATAAAATCCAAAGGACGCCGGAGACAGCAAAGGGATAGGCGATGCGCCAAGATTGCCAGCAGTCTTGCCAATTGAGTGAAGAGAAAATCTGCGTTTTGCGGCTGATGTAATAGATTAAGCCTAAAACATCGATAAGGCGGACCAGAATGATCGTGACAATTACCCAAACGATGCTTTGGGTCCAAAAGAGAACGGCCCCTGCCAAGCCATAAGTACAAACCCGTTCTAAGGAAACTGAAAGCGTTTCAGTACTAAATTCATTAATGCCGCGTAAAACTCGCTTTAGGGTTAATTTGGCACTGCGGCACACCTCGCTCAAAACTACCAAATAACAAACTAGTACACCAGTTCCTTCAAATCCCAGTATCTGGGTGATGGGAAACAGAAATAGAAGGACAGCTAGAGAGTTGACAATCTCAAGCAGCAAAAAGGTAAGGGTTGATTTAGCCCCGGTCAGCGGGTTGGCAGCTACATTCCTTCCTAGTAAGGCAGGAAAGCCGAACTGAATAAACAACGACAGAACACCGGCCAATGCAATCGCCGCTGCAAAGATGCCGTACTGTTCAGGGCCAAGAACACGGGCAAGCGCTATGTAGAAAATAAAGGTTAGCGCTAGCGTTGCTTCGCCTAGAAATGCATAAATATAAGACATATCTAGACGAGCAAAAAAGAGATTCATAACCGGCTTGTGCGGAGGGGGAAAGACTGTCAGCTGTCTGACTCTTTTAGGGGTACAGATGCCGCATCCTCGGTTCTGAGGCGAGCAACTTTGGCCGGAACGCCCATTGCGATCGCATAAGGCTGTATATCTTTGGTGACTACAGCACCGGTTGCAATGATGGCATCAGACCCTACCGTAATCCCATCCAATACAGAGGTTCTAGCCCCTAACCAGGTATGCTTCCCAACTCGAATGCCGCCACGCGGTTTAACTCCCTGCACTGCAATTGGCACATCAGTGCGATCAAACCTATAACAGGTGCCGCCAATATAGGTGTAGGGGCCAATCAAAACATGATCGCCGATGTCTACCGCATTACCAGCTACGGCATAGATACTGCTATGGGCGCCAACATCAACCTGATTACCCAGCCTCAGACAGCCGTTTTTACACGTTAGGCTCACATTTTGCCCGATAATGGTGTTCTCTCCGATTGTAATTCCGCTGTCTTTATCCCCTCGAGCGTCCAACACGCATCTATCGGCAATGACAACACCCTGCCCCAATTCGATTTTTTGAGGATGGCGGATGGTGACACCCCTACCGAAAACGACGCCTTTGCCTACAGATTTAAAGAGAAACTTATACAGCTTTTGGCGTAGAAATAACCCTAGAGCCCCTGGCAAATTATCTAACAAACCGAGGATAATTTCATATTTTATAGTAAATACAAGACTTTCAGAACCCACTACCAATTTCTGGTAGAGCTGAAGAGCAGACTGGGACTTATCAGTCATTTGTGTCCGCAGTTTTTCATGATGCGTATTCATATCAGAAACCTAACGTTCTTCTGGTGGCGGTCCACATAATTGTCTAAATAATATTTTGTTCTCGATACCATTTCGCTGTTCTCGCCAAGCCTTCATCCAACCCTATACGAGGCTGATAGCCGATTTCTCTCTCAGCTTTAGAGATATCAAATGCCCGATTCTGCCGAAACCAATCGACCCGACGGCGGAAAAGGGGTGGATCAATTCCAATCAAAGGCTTGTAAGCAATCTCTGTTAAGAGGGCTACAGTCCATAACGGCAAAAAGGGAAGATGAATAATGTTGACATCAATGCCCATTGCTTTACCAACCGCTGTTACTAGGTCATTGAGAGAGTAGTAATGCTTGTCAGCAATCAGGTAGGCTTCCCCACGGCCTTTATCAGAAGCGGCCGCTAGTTCAAAGGCATCCACTAAGTTTTCGATATAGAGCGGATGATAAAACGTATTGCCATCACCAAACATTAGGAAGCGGCCATTTTTTGATCGTTTAAAGATAATGGAAAACCGCTCTGGATCTCCAGGGCCGTAAATGGCGGCGGGGCGAAGCGTGACAACGTTGAGACCCTGTTCTACAAATTCTGGAATGATCTGTTCGCCTTCCCACTTTGTGTACTGATAGTAATCAGCCGGATTGATTAGAGTATCTTCTCCTGCAGGAACTGTTTTGACATTGCCATGGACTCCACAGGTACTACAGTAGACAAACTTTTCTACGCCGTATTTGAGAGCGGCTTCTAGCAGATAGCGGGTGCCTTCAACATTGACATCCCAATAGACCTTTTGGGGCAAATTGATTTTGCGAAAAGCAGCGGCTAAGTGATGAACAATAGTGCAGCCATAGGTGACTTTATCGACAATTTCTCGGTCGGCAACGCTGCCGATATGAATGTCAGCCCCCATCTCTTTGAGTTCGTCATGAAATAAGCCGGGCTTATTGTCTAGAACGACAACATCATGACCTTTTTGTAACAAACGACGGGTGAGATGACTTCCTGTAAACCCAGTGCCGCCAGTGACTAAAATTTTCATAGGATGCTTCCAATTCTATATGAGGTAGCTAAATAGTGAGCGCTAGTAAGTTAAGACCGGGAGACCTTTAAAATGACCGGCGATCCCAACCAGTGGGTAATGCCTGTTAGTCGTATACAGCGTTCTAGTAAAGACGAGATTTTAGGCCGCTTTAGAGCTCGATGTATCACCATGGGTAAAGCAAACTGCGCGTAGCGATCGGTTTGAGTAAAGTCTAATGATTGAAACTGTTCTGTGATAGCGGTTTCCTGATAGCAGGTGTAGGGTCGCGTGTTGCCTTCTAATCCTTTCTTGAGTTTAAATAACAGCGGCGTCGCGTAATTAATACTCCGCACAGTTGGATAGTCAACAAGAACAGCCTGCTTAGCCACGCGGGTGAGTTCAGCGAGAAACTTTTTCCACTGGGTGACATGGGCTAGAAATCGATAGCTAATCACTACGTCAAACGCTCTGTCTGAATAGGGCATATCTAAGACATTTCCCACCTCAAAAAAGCACTGCTGTCGATCCAAATACGGCTGAATTCTGGTTTTACACGCCTCAGCGCTCCCTAGAACAGTGACCTGATAGCCCCGCTCAATCAATGCTTGCGTCAATTGACCGTGACCACCGCCCACGTCCAGCACTTTGGCATTGGGATAGGGCTCTAGCATTTTTAGCGTGGCCGTTTCCTGTACCTGTAATAGCCATGCCCCAATGGCATCTGCAAATCGCGTAGCGTAGTCTTCTGAAGACGTCTCAATATCGGCAGTTTCAGGGAATTCGCCAGGGGCCGGGCTGTTCTCCATGGGGGATGACAAAGCAGGTGGGGGACTGAGTTTTAGGGCCGTTTGGTTTCGTACAAACTGCCAGGGATTTTCCAGGTGTCCGTAGGGCTGCCAACGAACTGCCGGATTGAGCAGGTGAGCCCTCAGGGTGCTACCCGGTGCATTCTCGTTTAATTTTTCCATTAGCATCAGCCCAAATCTGCCGGGGCGATGAGCCTCCGCTGTCAAGGGGAGGGGATCGGTTCCTAGAAGTATGGGATGCTCTGCTTGCGCAAAATAGGAAGGCTTTGCCCAAAACCTGGGCCGACCACTGTTATCGCCGAGAAATAAAGGAGATAAATGCTTTTGATGTAACAGGTGAGTCACTAGCTGGCCTCGGTGGCCAACCCATTTGCCTACACCCCAGGGCAGCACGGCAATACCTCCCGCAGTTTGAATGGCTTTGATGGTGGTTTCAGTAGCCAGACCATTGGGGAAGGTGCGATCGCAAATTAGAGCCAAAACCTCCAGCTTTTCAGCCGTCACTATCTGGCGACCGGCCATCAGATAGATCGTTCTGCCCTGATTATCCATAGCCTTTAAAGAATACGGTTCTGCGGTAGCAAAGACTGTCCAGGGACTAGCCGGTGACAGGGGCTCGCCGACGTTATCCGAGAGTGTTTGAAACCAATTATGCTGGTGGCTTTCTGTTAATAGCAGCACTCCTGTAAAGGTATCTTGAGCCCCAGCCTGGCTGGCCTGAGTGGAAAAATTTTGCCAGGCTGACGCTAAAAGTGTGTCGATATTAAAGCAGTCATAAATATGAACATGAGCGTCAATGAGAATATGGTGATTGTTTGGGATAGCCCGGCTCGGGACAGAGCTTTTTAAGGATTTCATAGAATCTAATCAATACGTGTAAAAAATAAATTTATAAATTGCAAGAGCTGACTTTACTTACATCATCGCTCAATGCCAGACGTCTGTTTCTGCCGTTGATGTTGGTAAGTGCTCCACTGGGATAGTCCCCATAACAAAATGACAGTATAGATAAGCTCAAAGCTCAAAAAGCGGAAATGAATAGAATTAAACAGCCCACGGGAATGATGAACCGCTGGAAATAGAGCAATCGAAGATTGAAAATGACTCTCGCTGATGGGCCAGAGTAGCGGGATGCCGGTCCCGCCTTGGGTCAAGAAATCGAGCAGTAAATGGGATCCGTAGATTGTCAGGGTGAGGAAAAAAGTTGGTAAGGATTTGAAGGTGGTTCGGCGGGTGACAATGGCGCTCAACATCCAGCTAAACAGCAGGGCAAAGCTTAAACTGTGGGTAAGCCCGCGGTGGGTATCAATGTTCGCAACCAGTTGGGGAACAAAGTCGATATCTGCTGCGATCGCAACAAAAACAGCATATAAAGCAAAAGGCCACAGTCGAGACACTTTTATAGGATTAAATCCTTTAGCAATGGCGTAGCCAGAAACGGCATGGGCAATGGGGGACGGCATTGGATAAACAAAGTATTAATAAATAACAGATAAATAATGATATTGCAGATAGCCCCTTATCTCGTGATAGTCTCCGAACTAGTTTTTACCCCAAAGGGCCTTAGTTCCGATTGAGTGCGAGTCCGGCTCCAACCCAGTTCCTGGGCCATCACCTGCGCACATAGACGAATACTCGTTTTGTCAGGCTGTCCCGCCGATCCTAGGTCAGTGCGGCGCAAGATGACGTCCTGCAACGTCTGGGCCATTTCTGACCTGATGGCGTAACGCACTTGGGCTGCCAGCACCTGATCTAGATCTGTGATGTCATCTTCAAAAACCTCCCCATAGTCACTGCCATAGTTGTAAACCAAACTTCGAGTCGTCGCGGGATCAAGCTGACTGTGGTGGATGGCCTGCTCAACCCATCGTTCAATATTATCGATGGCCCCGCCCGCTAGGGGTGTAGTTGCCGAACAAGACGCAGGAGCTGTCTGCGCCCAGGATTTAAAGAGATAATCCACCACTTTTTGAGCCACATCCCTGGAGGTGGTATATTTCACGCCGGTGACGGACAGCAGTCCTGGGTAACCCTCACGTCGGTGATCTTGAATGGAATAGCGTTTGGCCAGTATCGGCTCGCCGCTGCGATCAACCCCTGTTTGTGGTAAGAGTCCACCATGAACAAACGCCACATCATCTCTGGTGAGCTGAGCTGGGGGATAGGCTTGATTGATCTGCTCTAGTAGCGTGTGAATTTCTGTTTCATGCACCTGCCAGCTGTCGAGATGCCGCTCGCAAACGCTGTAGAGCGTTCCCACCATAGAGGTCCCTCGCCAGGGCACGACAAATAGCAGGCGGGGCTTGTCGGCTGCCTTGGGAGAACTTTTGAAGGCAACAGCATAGGGACTGTTCAATAGCGGCTGACGCAATATCACATTGACGGCTTTGGCAAACGGCTGATGGGCCGGTGATTCAGGCAGCTGTTCTAACACCTGATTGAGCCAGGGACCGCTGGTGTTGATCACAGTGTTGGCCTGAATGTCAAACCGATCGCCCGTCAGGCTATCTTTAGCGCTCACTCCTTTAATCTGATTGCCTGTCCTTAAGAAGCCAGTGGCTTCTACATAGTTAGCGACCGTTGCTCCAGCTTGAGTAGCCGATTTGATGAAGGAGAGAGTGAGCCGCTCGGAATTGTAGACCTGGGCATCGTGAAAGGTTGCCGCCCCGGTTAACCCCTGCTCATCGATCCCCGGCACCTGCTGCTGACACCGTTGGCGAGAAAGAATCTGACCGGGGGGAATCTGTTTCTGGGGATCGCTGAGATTGTGGTTGCGATCGCAGCTAATCAGATCATTCAGCTTGAGTGCAACAAACATAGCCTCTTTGCCCTTTAGCCCGTGACCATAGGTGGGTACCAAAATTGGCAGAGGATGAATCAAATGTGGCGCAATCCGCATGAGCACCTGACGCTCTCGAATAGATTGACGCATTCGCCTAACGTCAGCAGTTTGCAGATAGCGTAGCCCGCCGTGAATAATCTTTAAACTGTTAGCCGACGTGGCCGCACCAAAATCAGACTTATCAATTAACCCCACCGACAGTCCCCGTAGCGTTGCTTCCCAGGCCACACAAGCGCCCTGAATCCCTCCACCCAGGACCAAAAGATCAAAACCTTGATTGGATAATGCCTGTAGATCTCTTTGCACCGGACTCAGGCCTATTCAAACGAAAGATTAGAAGGCTGTATATCTCCTAACAGCTGCCCCTGAAGCCAGTCATACAGACCGACTAACTTAGCAGAAAATGCCTCATACGTATGCTGTTTAGCAACTAGCGCTTGGGCTTCAGTACCCAGACGTTCTCTTAGAGTCGGGTCTTGAATTAAATCCACCATTCCCTGGGAAAACTCCTGTGCGGTCGGAAGAGCCAACCAGGCAACCTGATGATTCAGTACCTGAGTATGAGTGGGTAGGTCAGTTGCCAATAGAGCTTTACCACTATCTAGATAGGAATACAGCTTCATCGGTGTATTGTTGCCCTGCACCCGTGGAGATACCAAAATATCGGCCTGGGCCAGGTAGTAAGCTAGATCCTCAACCGGACGCTTACCCACAAAATGAACACACGTATCAATACCCAACTGCTGAGAGCGTCGCTGGTATTGGGCAATATGCTCAGGCGCGCCTCCAATAATCACCAAGCGTGCGTCACGGGTCTTGGCCAAAGCCAGCTTAAAACTGTCTATAAGTAAATCAATCCCCTGATATCGCTCTAAATTACCCACATACATCAGTAGGGGACCTGTGATGTGATAAGCGCTTCTCAACTGATTTAACTGCATTGGTAAAAGCCCCTTTCAAGGAATTTAAGGTAGATAGAACAAGATAATCTAACGAGATTGACTCAGCAGCGAGATATCAGGAATAACAACGATTTTCTTGCCAGGACTGTAGCGTTGTACCTCAGTTGCTAAAGCCCGACAGACTGGGATGACAGCTTTAGCATTCTTTACGGCGGCACCTTCAAATATCTCTAGAACAGCCTTAAAAAACTGTAGGCCAGGATACTTATCAATGAGCTGTCCTACCAAGGATGAATCCATGTCATAGACATAGGGAATACCAAAGACCTTTTTAATAAACAGTGCGATAAACACAGATTCTTCTCCAGCGTGTACCAAATCGTAGCAACCGGTTCTCACTAGCTGAATAGCCTTGATAAAAACAAACAGGTCGCAGATTAGCTTTTTGCCAGAAAATCCCGGTCTAATATTCCGAGTGAACTTAAATGACGGAGTGCGATAAATCTTAACATTTGTGTAGTATATGTCCTCGCCTTCAGCAAACGTGACAACATCTACCACCTCACCACGACTTGAGAGGACCCGTAATACTAAATCAACAGCAATGGGAGTACCTCTAGCCTGATAAAAAGGATGAGGTGCAAGCATTAAGATGTTCATCGAAACTCTTCTATGCTCGGGTTGCTAAGTTAAATCAAGCTGAGAGGAAGAAGTAAAAGAGTCTTAACAGAGTCGCTAACGGTCAAAAGTAAAAGATACTCTACCGTTATCGATTTGCCTTGGTAAACATGTATACAGACAAAGAACAGAAACTGGCTCTGATCTTAGCTAAATTCATACTTCAGAACGGTAATCGAGCCAGCGTCTATCTGGCCAACACAACTCAGTATAATCCCAGCTTCATCAGCACTAGAAAACCTATGATACCAAGGTTTCTAGTAGCCTTCTCGGCAAGTTAGGTCTGAATATATCGGTATCTACTTAAGAGATCAATATTTGGGCAGCCTACATTATGCAATGTCTATATTTAGAAAGCTTTGGTAAAGATTATGTGAGCTTGGCTTGGTCATCTGCATATGAATAGGCTTTTGTCTGTGTTTCAATCTATTATGCTTGTTGCCTCAGTAGCTCAAGTAGATGTAGTATTAGGGCTAAGTTGTTTCGCAAAATTTACGGCGGCGTCTTTGATTTTTGAAGCCCGCTGCAACATCTACACGTCATCTGTGACCCAAGGCATATTGATAGAGAACGTAGTACCTACACCTACCTGACTTTCAACCTCAATTTTGCCGCCGTGGAGTTCCAAGCATTTTTTGACAACGGCTAACCCTAGACCGGTACCTGAAAATGATTTTACATTTTCACCTCTATGAAATGATTCAAACAGATGCTGCTGGTCGGCGGCGGGCACCCCGATGCCTTGGTCACTGACTTGAAAACGAGTCTGACCTTGCTCTCCCCAAATGGTTAGCTGAATCTTGCTTTCCTGGGGTGAGTATTTGATCGCATTGGTCAGCAAGCTCATTAGCATTGCCCGTAGCAGTCGTTCATCCAAACAGGCGTGGTCGCAGCTGCCCTGCTGCTGAACCAAAATGTGGTGCTGCGACTGGGTGTTGAATTTGACCTCGTCTACCAGGCTCTCGCAAAAAGACTGCAGATTAATAGTCTGTGGATTAAATTCTAGTTTGCCCGCCTCAGCTCGAGTCAATAGCAAAATATCAGACAGCAGCTGGGCCATAGTTTTGGCCGCCGATTGAATGCGTCTGAGATTCCGGGATCGTTTTTCTTCAGACCAGGCGACATTGCGATTGTCTAACAGCTGGGCCGAGACTAAAATAGCGCTCAACGGCGTTCTGAGTTCGTGGGAGGCCAGAGAGAAGAAATTGAGTTTGAGATCGGTGATTTCCTTGGCTTGTTCAATTGCTTTGTAGGTGGTTTCCATTTCCTGGCTACGGTCTAGCTCAGCTGTGAGAATCTCTTCTGTACTTTGTAGTGCGTCTGTCTTGGCCTGCAGCTGCTGACTCAGAGACTCTGCCTCAATTTGCTGTGCCAGCAGTGTCTTTTGGTGCTGCTGGAGAGACTGTATCAGCCATCCGTATAAAATCCCTAAGCTTAAAACCCCCAAACCTGCGACCAGACCGGTTAACCAAAGATTGTTATTGATGCTGACGCTGGTGTCGGCCATGTCCCACTGTCGTTCGACACTGCCCTCGTCTAATAGGGCCTGCAGGGCTAGATAGGCATCTACTCGAGCTTCGCTGCTTTGTTGCGTGATCTCTAGCTGATCGGCAAGATCCAGCTGACCCCTGTCATGTTGTTCGATACTCTCTTCTAGAATTTTAAGATGGGTTTTGGTGGCTACCTGTAGACGTTCTAATGTTTCGCGGTAGACTAAATCCTCTTCTAGTGTGGCGGCCTGTTCGTCTTCTAAACTTTGATGGACTGTGTCAATTTCTTGGATGTAGCTGCTGATTAACTCCACTTTGGTCTGGTATCGATCTAAAATTTCGGTATCTCCTGTACTTAGATATGATCGATGGCTGGCTTCTGCTTCTGCGATCGCAACCAGTAATCCATTCAAATAGGCATAGGCATTGCCCTCCAGTTCGACCCACTCAGACGGATACACCCGATTGACGATGGCATTGCGGGCGAGCAGCGCCGTACCCAGGAGTGTGGCGATCGCAATGCCAAACCCCGCCGTTAGCCATTGCTGATTGCGTGAAAAGGTCATCGAACGTTCGCCTACGGTAATAGGCATCTACACTAAATCATCAGCTTGCAGGATCCACCATAGTCTAGACAGCTCGATTTAACCGTCGCTATAGTCGGAAGAAGCAACCTTAAACGTTTTCCCATGCGCATTCTCTTAGTCGAAGATGATCTGCAGCTAGGTGAAGGATTAACTGAAGCGCTAACCGATGAAGGCCATATCGTAGACTGGGTAACCGATGGTGAAATGGGCTGGGTCCAGGCAACGGATTTAACCTACGACCTGATGATACTGGATGTCATGCTGCCTAAGATCAATGGTATCCATCTCTGCAGGCGGCTGCGGGAGGCCGGTCGCCGGTTGCCCATTCTGATGCTAACGGCCCGTGATACCAATACAGATAAAGTAGCGGGTCTAGATGCAGGCGCCGATGACTATGTGGTCAAACCCTTTGACCTACTAGAGCTACTGGCTCGACTGCGGGCTCTCCTACGGCGCGGCAGCTTAAATGATACGGGTATGCTGGTTTGGGAACAGGCCCAGCTGGATGCGGCTACCCACGAGGTCTTTTACGACGGTACTCCCCTCCAGCTAACTCCCAAGGAGTTTAGCCTGTTAGAGCTGTTTCTGCGCAGCGGTCGTCGGGTGCTCAGCCGCTCAGTCTTGATCGATCAGTGCTGGGCCACCCAGGCGCTTCCCGATGAGGAAACGGTCAAATCCCATCTCAAGAGTCTGCGTCAAAAATTAAGAAAGGCTGGGGCCCCTTCAGATTTTATTGAAACAGTCCATGGTGTCGGCTATCGACTTAAACAGCCCTAGCCTGCGATTGTGATGGGAAGCTCAATCACAAATTCGGTGCCTTCGCCTAGCTTTGAAGAACAATAGAACTGCCCTCGATGGTCGCCGGTAACAATCTTGTAGCTAATGGATAGGCCCATCCCTGTGCCAATCCCCACAGGTTTAGTTGTAAAGAAGGGATTAAAGATTCTATCTTGGGTGGCTGGAGTCATGCCAATGCCATTATCGCGAAATTTGATCGCAATCTTTTCAGGGGATATCACTGTTGTGGTAATCGTAAGGCAGCCCCGGTGACCAGGAGACGTTTGCTGCTGTTCTTCAATGGCGTCAATGCCATTCACTAACAGGTTCATAAACACCTGGTTGAGTAACCCGCTATAGCATTCCACCAACGGTAGATCGCCATAGGCTTTGACCACCTCAACGGGGAGCTTTCCGGCTCGACCATTGAGACGGTTTTGCAAAATTACCAACGTGTTGTCGATGCTGTTATGGATATTGAATGCTTTAGCGCCTTCTTGTTGCGCATAGGAAAATGTCCGCAGTGATTGCACAATCGTTTGAATGCGAGTTGCCCCTGTTTGCATAGAGTTAATCAGATGGGGAAAGTCTTCGAGCGTATACTGAACATCCGCTGTTTTAATAAACTCTAAAATTTCTGGATGGGGAGCGGGATAATATTTTTGATAGAGCGCAATTAACCGAGACATGTCCTCTATGTACTCTTGGCACGGTCTTAAATTGCCATAGATAAAGCTGACCGGATTGTTGATTTCGTGAGCAACTCCGGCCACTAGCTGTCCCAGGCTAGACATTTTTTCCGATTGAATCAGCTGTAGCTGGGCATCTTTAAGCTGCTGATACGAGGCTTGAAGGTCGGCAGTACGAGCGGCTACTTTAGCTTCCAGCTCTTGATTAAGCAGTTCTAGCGCATCGATTGCTTTTTGCCGTTCTAGTTCAGCCGTGGCCCGAGCTGCAAACGAACGGATGAGTTTCTCAGCTCGATCTGAGCGCTCTAGGGGCTTTCGGTCCAGAATACACAGATGGCCGACAACGTCTCCTGTGGAGTCTTGCATGGCAAAGCCAAGATAGCTTTCGGCTCCCAAACTGACTAAATCTGAATCTTTGGGGAATAGATCCTGGATAGACTGGCCACAGTGAAAGCCACCTGTCTGTAGCACTTGCTCACAAGGGGTGCCCACAATTGGATATTCATGGGTAGGCTGTAGTACCTGGTCGACCACAAACGCCAATGTCCGCAGTCTGTCGCCATGGCGCTCGGCTAGGATGGCATGGGCCACTCCCAGGGATTCGGTTAGCTGCATCACAGATATGGGAAAAAAATCAGCCCCTGTTTTGGTTGCGGTGACGTCCAGTAGTTTTTGCAGCTGCTGCTCAGCCTTGCGGCGTTCTTCTAGTTCGGACTGGGCTCGTTCATGGGCCTGGGCCTGCTGCACTGCGATCGCAACCTGCACCCCAAGCCGACGCACAAGTTCAATTTCTTCAGACTGCCACTGTCGAGGTCCATCCCGCTCACTGGTCAGCAGCAGCCCCCAAATTTCGCCTTCAGCCACAATGGGCACCATCATCTTGGAGCGAATATCAAACCCGTTGAGCATTTCCTGATGACATACGGTCATCTCCGTCTCGTAGATGTCATTGACAATGCGTACTTTGCCCTGGCGATAGGGTTCAAGCCATTCGGGCGTGACACAAGGATCGCGCACTTCGTTGTGGAGTACCGACCGCGACGGCTCCTCAATCGATTCGGCAATGACCTTGCCGGTGAGATCTGAGCGTAGACGATAGGTAATAACGCGATCGCACTTCAGTACCGATCGCAATTCAGCCACCGTTGTATCTAAAACCGTCTGCACATCAAGCGACGAGTGCACCTGAGCAATAATTTTGGTGATCACTTGCTCTCGCTGCATTAGATGGCTCGGATTCGAAGGCGGGCGTGTCTCGGTAGCCGAGATGCTAGGGCGCACAGGCTTTACGGATTGCACCTGGCTAGCTAAAGCAACGGCGTGTACTTCTTCGTAGGTCAGCAACCCCGCGAGCTGATTGTGGTCATCTACGATCACAATTGGGCGCAGCTGGTGCTGTCTTAGTAAATTCAGAGGCGTGTAAAGCTCCGTCAGTACTGATTCTTTTAGGGTGGCAAAGGACTGAGTCATGCACTCAGCGATGGTGGGCGCTGTACCGTTGGCGGGGGGGCTGCGGGTTAAGAGGTCCTGGATCGTCAGCAGGCCGGTGATTTTCTGATGCTCTATCACCACTAAATATCGCGATCGCAGCTCGTCGTGACATTCTCGCGTGACAAAATCAACCCGATAGGTCTTCAGCTTTTCTTGGGGAACTCGATAGGGGGTATGGGGATTCTTTAGATACGCAATCGCCTCCTTTAGCGGTGTTTGTGGCGTAACGACTGTTGGATTACGTGTAATTACAGATTTGAGATCAATAACGACGGAAGACATCGTACGAAAAAATACTAGGGTGGATGGGTGTTGTCAGTATTCGATTCAATCTGTCTTAGAAAATTTGACCTCGTCTGTGCTGATAGATTTTTGCCATAATTCACTATTACTCACCACAACCACTCATAACCTGGAAAATCTGGAAAGGTTCCAAATATAAGAGGCCTCTCATAATCGGATGAGGGACTGTTAAGGTCTTAGCATCGGAAGATTCTTAGATTGTACTGACTTACCAACAGCCCATAAGGTTGCAGAAGACCACAGTTAAAAAAGTACAGCGTACCAACTTTAGTATGAGTTCATCGGTGCACTCCTGTCTGGTAGCGAAGCTTACTAAGCCGTTCATCAAGCCACTGTGCAAGCTACCGGTGTTCAATGTTCTGACCTAACCGATATCTCCCCGAATTATTCCTCAGTTTTTCCCAAATCGCTTTCTACCGTAGAGAAGTCGCATCAAGGAAATGTTGATTTCTAAAAGAGTATGAAACTTAAACTTTTGTCTACGTTACTAGGCGCGATCTCACTGCTGGCAATGCCCCTAACCCGTCACGTTCAAGCCGAGGAGGCAGCCTGTCCGACCAAGTATGAGGGGATCGAGCTGAGCGAGGGCCAAAGAGCAGACCTACTGGTTTTGCAAGAAGAACTAGACAATCAAATCACTGAAATTGTAGCGACCGCTGCTGAGTCAGATTCTCCTGAATCAGATGAAAAGCTAGCTCAACTCGAAGAAGAGTTTGACAGCCAGGTTGCTGCTCTTCTATCGCCTGAACAAGAAGAACAAGTTGGCCAGCTAGATGCCTGGGCCGAAGAGCAGGTGGCTACCATTGCCCCTGAATTGCTCACCGAAGAGGAAGCACCGACATTAACCCCCGAACAAGAAGCGGCCTTGAATTCTCTCAACGAACAGTACGATCAGTACTTTCAAAGCCTGTTAACCCCCGAACAGCAGCAGCAGGTAGGAGCTATCGAAGAAGAGTTCGATGCAGAAGTAGGGGCAGCCGGCTTGGGCCCCAGTGCTGAGCAAGAAGCCAACATCGAGATGGCTGAAGCGGCCTTTGAACAAGACGTCATGGAGATTTTGACCGATGAACAACGTCAGCAAATTGACGATAACCTAGCCGCTTGCGCTGGGTCGGCCCTTGAGCCCGAAATTGCGCCTGAGCCTGCCGCGCCTGAATCTGAAGTTGCGCCTGAATCTGAAGTCGCGCCTGAATCTGAAGTCGCGCCTGGAACGATCTCTGAACCAGCAGAAAAGTTCTAGATCAGCAGCGCTACATTTGGGATGGAGCGTTCCCAGCGGAGTTATAACATGGCCTTTTCACAGGCAACAGGGAGCGCTTGGGAAGATCATATGATGGGCATAGACATATCATCTATGCCCACATGAGTTCACCCCGTATCCATCCCGATACCATCGACGATGTCCGTCAGCGCGCGGATATCGTCGATGTGGTGTCTGAGCATGTGGTGCTCAAAAAGCAGGGCAAGGACTTTACCGGGCTGTGTCCGTTTCATGATGACAAGTCCCCTAGCTTTAGTGTCAGTCCGTCTAAGCAGTTTTATTACTGCTTTAGCTGTGGGGCGGGGGGGAACGCCTTTAAGTTTTTGATGGAGCTGGGGCAGCAGTCATTTGCTGACGTGGTGCTGGACCTGGCCCGACGATATCAGGTCCCGGTTAAAACCCTAGAACCGGCCAAGCAGCAGGAATATCAGCGTAAGGTGACGCTGCGGGAGCAGCTGTTTGAAATTCTTACGGTTACGGCTAAGTTTTACGAGCATGCGCTGTATCAAAGTGCCGGACAGGAGGCGCTAGAGTACTTGCGATCGCAGCGGCAGTTTAGCGACGATATTCTTAAGCGCTTTACCTTTGGCTATGCGCCTGACGGCTGGCAGCCCCTCTATGGCTACCTGGTAGAGCAAAAGCATTACTCCGTCAAGCTAGTCGAACAGGCGGGGCTGGTGGTCCCCAACAAAAATGGCACCAGCTATTACGACCGCTTTCGCGATCGCGTCATGGTGCCCATCTACGACCCCAACGGGCGCATCATTGGCTTTGGCGGTCGCGCCCTCGGAGATGCCAAGCCTAAGTATCTCAACTCGCCAGAAACAGAGCTATTTGATAAAAGTAAAACGCTGTATGGCTTAGATAAAGCGAAGGGTGCGATCGCAAAGCAAGACCGCGCCATTGTTGTTGAAGGCTATTTTGATGTGGTCGCCCTGCACGCGGCCGGTATCACCAACGCCGTCGCTTCTCTGGGGACTGCGCTCAATGCGGGGCAGGTACGTCTGCTGCTGCGCTATACCGAGTCCAAGCAAATCGTATTTAACTTTGATGCCGATGCAGCGGGGGTGAAAGCGGCCCAGCGAGCCATCGGAGAAGTGGCCGAAATGGCCCATAGAGGTGACGTCCAGCTGCGGATTCTCAATATCCCCGATGGCAAAGATCCAGACGACTACCTCAAGACCCATGTCTCCGATGAATACAACGCCCTGGTTGAAGCTGCTCCATTGTGGCTTGACTGGCAAATTCAGCAAACCTTACAGCCTTTAGACCTCAAACAGGCCGATCAGTTTCAAACAGCGTCCCAGGATATTGTCAAACTGCTAGCAGATATTGCCAATGCCGATACCCGCACCCACTACATTCGCCACTGTGCCGAGATCTTTAGCCAGGGCGATGCCCGACTAGTACCTCTCCTGGCCGAAAATTTTCTAGCCCAGGTGCGTCGTCAGCGTCGTTCGCCCGAGGATGCTCCCAAAAAGTTTCAGGTTGCAATCAAAAAGAGTGCCTTAGAAGAAGCAGAAGGCTGGCTATTGCGAGTTTATATTCATATTCCCAACAATCGTCAAGCCGTTAGAGATGCTCTAGAGGAACGAGACCTGCAGCTTAGTTTCTCTCACCATCGAGCGCTCTGGCGTATGATGCTGCAGTGGCAGACCGCTGATGAAGCCCAGCCTGAATCTTCTCCCGTCAGTCTTCTAGAACAGCTGCGAAATCTCGCTTCAGAATCTACCGGCCCTCTCTCCCAGGTCCATCATTTACTGTACTTAGATGAAAAGACTCAGCGAGATATTCTCCGAGCGCCGCTAATCATTCGTGCCTCTGTTGCCTGTATGGAAAAGACACTGTGCGAAAAACGCTATCGCTACTTTCTTAAACTGTGGGAAGAAACCGACCTAGAAACCCATGCTGCAGAATGCGCCTACTATCAAAAACAAAGCTACGCCGAGAAAAAGCGCATTGCTGAATTAGACCAAGAGCGCCAGGTTGCCTTTGAAGATTTGGCCAGCCTCCCCTGGGTCGGTGAGTTTTACGGACAGTTAGAAAAGTAGTAACAAAATAAGACTACTTACGACTGCCTTTGAAGAGCCGTCCCCAGCCTGTGCCAGGGCCATCGACCTCAAATCGAGCCCCTAGATTCTTATGGCTGTAGTGGCGAAAAGAACCGTCTGTGGAGCCCGGATACCCCCCGTTGACCAAATCCATATCTCCGTAAGGATCATGGATAAACATACCGGTGGCATCATACCCAACGGCCAAAATCATATGCCCGCCACCGCGAGGAGCACTGGCGGGTCCTTTGTGTAGCACTCCCATGACAACAGGACGACCGGCATTAAGTTCTTTTTTGACATCATTCATGGTGAGCGTTGTGTGCCATGCGGACTTCACGCCGATGCTCTCTAGTGCCTTGGTTTGAGCATTATGATCGGTCGTGTCACCATAGGTTTCTACCTTGGGTAGGTAGAAATTGAGGTCTGCATTTTGGTCCTCGCCACACTCTTGCCACAGGGCGGTTCTCATATACAGCGCTCCCATCCAGCAGCTGGCGGTATTACAGGTTCTATGGGCCTGGACTGAGTTGTCCCGCTGGGAAAAATACATCACGGGCAGTTTTCTAGTGCCGCTCTGAGCCGGTTTCTTTTTGGCCACAGCGGCCTTAGGTTTGGTGCTTTTGGGAGTACTCTTGGCCAGCGCGGTCGTATCTACGAGTCCCTGGCTCTGGAGATGCTTGAGAATTGCTGCCGCTCCCATTTGCTGAGCCTGCTTGCCTAAGACACTCGTGCTGCCCCACACCCAGGTAGATTCGTCGCCCTCGCCATCGCGAAACCCATTCCAGAGGTCAAAGCCCCAGAGATAGGCGGCCAGCGTGCGGGTCTGAGCCTGGTGATACTTTTTGGCGATCAGCGCCTCGGTCATCTGGGTTTCAAACAGGCCGGGCTCGCGAAAATTCCATTCTTTGTAATGCAGGATGCCCGCAAACCACCAGGGCACATTGGTGGCTTTTTCAATGGCGCTGTAGTGCGATCGCAAGTCCACTATTCGTTTGGCTACACCTTGTGCTAAGCCCAGAGCGTCTGGCTGTACTTTGCATCGGTCAAATGCTTGCTTGTACTCGACTCCAAGAGCTTCAAGTGTACGACCCATTTTTCACTCCATCTGTTTTGCTTTAGCACATCCAGGTTACCCAGGCGCGGCCTGATTTTGTGCTGGCTGCCTAGGGGAAATCTAAAGCTGGATCCACTATTGCTAACTATGTCAAATCAAGATTTGGGTATCTATGGTGAGCAGCTGGTAGAAACCTGGCTGACTCAGCAGGGCTGGTCTATTCTCTATCGACGATGGCACTGCCGCTGGGGGGAGCTGGACTTAGTCGCCCAGGGCTACAACGCCCAGGGAGGAAAACTGAGCAGTCAGCTACTGGCCTTTGTTGAAGTCAAAACCCGCAGTCGAGGCAATTGGGACCTGGATGGGCTTTTGTCCATTACCCCGGCCAAACAACGCAAACTTTGGAAAACCGCTCGCCTTTTCTTGACCCGCCATCCCCATCTGGCCCAGCTTCCTTGCCGATTAGATGTGGCCTTAGTCAGCTGTCACACTCAGCCAGTTTCAGGTGCTAAGACATACCGCAAGCTATCGGACGGTCAGCGATATCTGGCCCTGCAGGACTATTTAGTTAACGCGATTGAAATGTAGGTGTCTGTTGACTAAGCTAGGGTTTCAGGACAGTAGCCCAGTCCCTGGACAAACTGCTTACGAAACTCTTCGATTTCGTAGCGGTCAGGTTTACCATGGGACACCACAGCCACCTGATATCGGCGCATTACATCCACCGGAGTCTGTCCTGTTTCTAAGCCCCAAAGTGCCATCCGAATGCGATAGCCGGGGTTAATGCGCCCACCAACTTCATCTAAATAGGCTTGAAAATAGGACGCAGTGCTAGGGGAAACGCTTTCGTGTAATCTAATCCGAACGACCCAACCGTCAATCTGATGGATCACGCTAACGAACTCTAACGGTAGCTGAGTTAGGCGATGTAGCCGTTCAACCACCCGTAGAACAAGACTCGCATTGGATAGATAGTAAACGTAATTCATAGGTAAAAGGCGGTGCTACAGTCGAAATCGTCTAATCGTGTAGGCAGCCGGTCCACAGGACTTCTAATTGTATAGTCTGGCATTAAATCCATGCGCGGAGTCAGACTGATCATATGCCTTTATCAAAAAATCAACGGTATCTTACCCACTGATTCCTTGCGTCATGTCTCTAACCAATAGCCGCTCACCCTATCATTCTGACGACTCTAACGATCCAGACCATACGAACGTCGATTATTCTCTGACGGCTTATCAGTATGAGTTACCTACACATTTGATCGCTCAAGAACCTGTCACTCCTCGAGATCGGTCCCGGCTGATGGCCGTGTCGTCCCCAACGGAGTGCCAGCACGTTTATTTTAAAGACATCCCTGGGTTTATGGAGCCTGGTGACTTACTTGTCATCAATAATACGCGAGTGATACCGGCTCGAATGTATGGATATAAGCCCAGCGGAGCCAAGGTTGAAGTTTTGTTACTAGAACCACGTCCTCCTCAGTGGCTGGCCTTGGTTAAACCAGGACGGCGCTTAAAACCAGGTAGCTGGATTCACTTTGGCCCCGACATCGATCGACCCTTACTAAGAGCCTATATAGAGGATAGCGATCGCACCACGAATGGGCGACTCCTAACCTTTGAATCGATGACAGATACTCCGGTAGACCAGCTAATGGAATCCTTAGGAGAAGTGCCGCTGCCTCCCTACATTACCCAATCCCAGGCGGAACCTAATCAATATCAAACGATCTACGCCCAGCATCCCGGAGCAGTGGCGGCGCCAACGGCAGGACTGCATTTTACCTCAGACGTTTTTCAAGCCCTAGACGATAAAGGAATCCAGCGAGCGGAGGTCACCCTACACGTCGGGTTAGGCACCTTTCGTCCGGTCGAGTCTGAAACCATCACCGAGCACCAAATGCATGCCGAATGGGTGGACCTACCTCAGGCGACCGTGGACCTGATCCAAGCCACCAAAGCGAGAGGCAATCACGTTTTTGCGGTAGGAACAACTACTGTACGCACGTTGGAAGGTGTGGCGACCCAGGAAGGCCAGCTTAGGGCCTATCAGGGACCTGTAAATTTGTTTATCTATCCTGGCTATCAGTGGAAAGTCGTTGATGGATTGATTACTAACTTTCACTTACCGGGCTCTAGTCTGCTGATGCTTGTCAGCGGTCTCATCGGTCGAGAACGGCTCATGGAGCTTTACCAAGAAGCGATTGATCAAGCCTATCGTTTTTATTCATTTGGCGATGCGATGGTGATTTTGCCAACTGCCTATCAGCCGATTTAGGGAACTCAACCCTAGTCTATGCGTCATTTTCCATGTCCCCCATGGAGAACGTGCCGTCGTGCATGCTTCTTTAGAGGCATCGTCGCGAGGCCGTTCTCCCTTTCTTGCCAAAGCTTGTAACCCTTTTCAGGATACGGTTACAGACATTGAAGCAAGGTGGTCGCAGACTCCTTAGCGATAAATACCAAGCGGTTAAGGGCATTTTTCAGCAATACAGGTTTACTATGGTGGAGATGTTAACTGGCGAGCATCCAGCCCTGACGCTACCACCCCGCTATGACTTCACTGGTTCCTGTCGATTCAGAAAATCCAGTTATTGGTACGGTTAAAGGCCCCGGTGAAGATGGCAATCAATATGTCTTTATCACAGCCGACAATCATCAGGTCAAGATCGGTGAGTTTGTCTTTTATGAAATCGATGCTCCAGACAATCCGTCAGCATCATGGGAAATCCTAGGTAAAATCTCCGACCGGCGGCTGATTGATCATCTGCCCGACCGGATTTTTGCAGATACCCAGATTAGTCCAGACACTATTGCCTCTCTCATTGGGTTTGCCTTTCCCAACCCAGAACTCTACGAAGTTACGGTGGATGTGATCGGCTATTTCCACCCGGCCTTAGGCTTTATCAATCCTCGGATTACTCCCGATCCGGGGGCCAAAGTGCGGATTGCAGCCGATAGTCGACTCCAGCAGGTTGTTAATAAAAAACAGCCGGGTGAGGTGGGTTCAGCTCAAATTGGCTCACTGCTGCTACGCCCCGGTGGAGCTGTGCCCGTTGCCCTGGATGTTAAAGAAATTGTCAGTACCCACATGGCTATTTTGGCCGGTACCGGTTCGGGTAAAAGCTATACCGCAGGCGTTCTAATTGAAGAATTTCTACAGCCCTACAACCGGGCCGCTGTTCTGATTTTTGACCCCCACGGGGAATACAACACGCTTTCAGAAATGCGAGGGCATCCGTCCTTTCAGACCCGTGATGGCTATGCACCCAAGGTTCAAATTCTGACACCAGACGACATCCAGATTCGCATGTCGTCCTTAGACTACTACGACATTCTTACGCTGCTGCCCGAGATGAGCGATCGGCAGCAGTCTATTCTCAATAAAGCGTTTGCCATTTTGGGTAAACACAAACAGGGAGACTATCGGTGGAATGTCAACGACCTGATCGCAGCAGTTTACGAGGCAGATACCACGGCTGATGACGAAGGCAACGACAAAGTGGGTTCGTCTGCCCCGGCCCTGGAGTGGAAGCTAGACCGTCTGGCCCGGTCTCCTTATTTTCATCAGATGAACCACATGGCTCCTCGCGATCTATTTGAGCCAGGGCAGGTAACCGTACTGCAGATGAACGAAATCAGTCAAGAAGAGCAGCAGGTGATCTGTGCAGCAGTGCTGCGTCAGGGCTACCATGCCCGAGTTAATACCGCCCGCGACAAAATTGAAGAGAACGATGAGAACTATCTGCCGTTTCCGGTGTTTGTGCTAATCGAAGAAGCTCACCGCTTTGCCCCAGCCAAGGAACCCTCTCGTTGCAAGGCCGTTCTCAGGACCATTTTGAGTGAAGGTCGAAAATTTGGACTAGGTGTCGGGCTGATCACCCAGCGACCGGGCAAGCTCGATTCTGACGTACTCTCCCAGTGTATGAGCCAGTTTCTCATGCGGATTGTTAATCCGGTAGATCAGGAGAGTCTTAAGTATGGCGTCGAAGCGGCTGGGCGAGACCTACTCAAGGAGCTGCCGGCCCTTACTAAAGGCCAGGTAATTATCTCCGGGGCCTGTGTGAATACTCCCGTGCTCTGTCAGGTGAGAAAACGTCTGACTCAGCATGGTGGCGAGACTCTCAACGCGCCTGAGGAATGGCAAGGGTATTTTCAGAAGCATCGGCTGCGTACTCAGCAAATTAAGGATGCGCCAGTAGCAGCTAAGCCCAAGGCCACCACTTTTAAAGGGGTCAGTATTGAGTGAGTTTTGTTATGGAACGTTCCCGTTGTAGGGCGGGTATCTTCGAGTACCTGCACTCAAGGAAAACTCGTATCGGTTGTCACAGACTTAGATCGGTTAAGAGAATAGGTTGAGGTAGCTATTTACACATTGAGAATCTAAAGCTGATGAGCATTTTGGCTCTGCTGCAGTCAGGTTCACCCCAGGCAGACTCATCGCAGTCTGATGCGAGATAGCTGTTTTAGCATATTCAGCGAGGCTAGGAAGTTTCAACTATGTCAGAAGGCTTAGATAGGCGCGAACCCTCTGTTCTCTTGTGCTTGATTCCCATCGGGGTTTTGATTGCGCTAATGGTTTTTAACGTTCTCTTGTTTAAGGACAATGCTACGTATGGCCCGAATCAAATCGCTTTGAGTCTCTCGGCTCTGCTAGCAGGATTGCTCGGTGTGTTTGTGTTGAAACTTCCCTACAGTGCGTTAGAAGGGCAGATTATCAAGTCTATCAGCATGGCCCTGCAGGCTGTTTTGATCTTGTTTGTGGTGGGTGCGCTAATTTCTATTTGGATCGCCAGTGGCATTGTGCCGCTAATGATTTACTACGGTCTAGAAATTATTAACCCTAAGGTTTTTCTGTTTGTCTCCTGCCTTGTGAGCTGCATTGTGGCGCTATGTACGGGCAGTAGCTGGTCTACGAGCGGCACCATCGGCATTGCCTTGATTGCTATTGGCCAAACCTTTAACGTTCCGGTCGGCATGGTGGCCGGGGCTGTGATATCAGGTGCTTATTTTGGTGACAAGATGTCGCCCTTGTCGGATACGACGAATTTAGCGCCGGCCATGGCCGGTACTGACCTATTTACCCATATTCGTCATATGGTTTACTCGTCAGGGCCAGCGATTGTGCTGTCTTTGATTGGGTTTTTGCTGCTGGGTTTTTTCTATCAGGGCGATAGCTTGAGTGGCAATGCGATCGCAGATGTGCAAAACGTGATTCAAAGCAACTTCAACCTAAATTTGCTGTTACTGGCTGTACCGCTGCTGGTTGTTACCATGGTGGCGCTGCGAGTGCCTGCATTACCTGCTCTGGTTTTTGGCGTGTTGTTGGGCTGTGGGGCAGCGCTGATTTTTCAGGGCGAACTTCTGACTACGATGTTGGATGGCAACTATACCCTGGGCGGAGCCTACGGTTTGCTAGTGGGTGTCGCGGCCGATGGTTTTAGCATTGAAACGGGCAACGAAGTGATTGACGGTCTGTTCTCAAGGGGAGGCATGAGCAGCATGCTCAACACGATCTGGCTGATTGTGACAGCTATGTTGTTTGGCGGCATGTTGGAAGCCTGCGGCATGCTACAAAAATTGGCCAACACAATTCTGGCAGGAGCCAACGGGGCCGGTACCCTGGTGGGGGCAACCGTCGCCACCTGCGTTTTTATGAATGCCACGGCGTCTGACCAATACATCGCCATTGTTGTGCCAGCGCGCATGTTTCGTTCCGCCTATGTCAACTATGGCCTACACCCCAAAAATCTTTCTCGGGCGGTCGAGGATGCTGGCACCGTTACCTCAGTATTAATTCCTTGGAATTCTGGCGGCGCATTTCACTCCGGTGTCCTGGGGGTGCCCACCCTGAGCTATCTACCCTTCTGCTTTTTCAATATTCTTAGCCCGATTGTGTCTGTTTTCTTAGGGGCCATGAACTTGACCATTACCCGGATCAATCTGGATGCTTTGGAAAATCCAGAACTGGGGGCACCGGTGGCAGCGACTGTTGAGTAAGGTTGCTGGCGATTTTTATCTCAATTGATAGTTTCCGCTAGCCCTGAGACCGCATCCCATAGCCTGTATTCGGAGTCAATCGCGATGTTTAAAGCTTTACTGCCCATCGATATCAATCAGCTAGATGCTAAGCTCACCTGCCTAGACCGGGCCATTGCCTACATCAAGGCATTAGACGGTCAGCTGGTGATTATGACCGTAATGGCCGACTACGGTTCTTATTTCGTTAGCCCGCTCCTGCCGGAGGATTTTGTAGAAAAAGCTAAGGCTAAAGCTATGGATGCTTTAGAGACGTTTACAAGTCGTCAAATACCACTGGAGCTGGTGGCTGGTCTGAGCGTTCGCTATGGTTCAACCCATACTGAGATTGTGAAAGTGGCCAAAGAAGAAAACGTAGACCTGATTCTTCTCTATGCTGAGCGCCCAGAACCGGTAGACTATCTGCTAGGCACGATGGAAGGACGAGTGATTCGCCATGCACCTTGTGATGTTTTGTTTTTTCACAACAGCTAGGTTGCGGACTTGGGTCTGTTCTACCGCGTCCTTCGTTTGGTGATCGTTTGCAATCAAGGCTATAGCGACAGTGACTCAATCCAATCGCCGATGCCGTTGAGGATGAGCTGTACGCTAATGGCCATGACAAACAGCCCTAGTAGCCGACTGAGGGCGTGGATGCCGCTGGGGCCAAACCATTTGAGCAATAGGCTAGAGGAGCGCAGGGCGATAGCGGCAGCAGGCAACTGACAAACAAGGGCTCTCGTTTGTCCGCTGCAAGGGGCTGGTTATGTCTAGGTTATTCTTCAAGATCTTGGCCAATCATAATGCGATGCCCATCGATAGTTCTAACACCAAATTCTCGCATTCCCCATTTTTCAGTCCTGAGAGGCTTAATTACCTCTGCACCTTTTGATGTGACCATGCCGTAGTAATCATCTACATCATCGACAACAAAGTATCCGAAATAAGAATGATCACCTAGTTCACTAGGGGGAATAGCATCAGGACAATGTCCAGCCATTATTCGACAATTATCTCTTACGAACATTCGCCATCCTTGATCACCAATCTCGTGAATAGTGAAACCTAATACATCGCGAAAGAATTCAGCAGATTTTTCAAGATCTGGTGCTGCTAAAACATAGATGGTTCGTTGAATTACCATGCCTGATTAAATGAGCTAGAACTTTTTTATAAAGACTCACAGAATACATCCCAATTATGCAAACTCACGAGGTTAGAGTGCTGCCATCCCACTGGTGATTAGGATCTGGATAAATGTTACCCCACCATCTTTACCAATGTAGTGTGGAGTTGCTGGCATTCACGGTGAATTTAGGCAACTTTAAGTCGTTTTTCAATCGCATCACATGCTACAGTTACTCCATTTTCTGCTCGAATAGCTGCTCCAACTTCCACAGCTCTATCTGCATAATTAGGATTTTCTAATAATTCATTTAATTGCTTGGCAACTCGTTTTGCTATGTATTGTTTTCGAGAAACTGTTCATGAAGTGCCCAGGCGTTCAACTCTGGCTGCATTGTCTGGTTGATCGACGCTGTAAGGTGTCACAAGCGTCGGGCGACCCGCTCGTAATGCCTGAGCCGTTGTGCCAACGCCGCCTTGGTGGACAATAGCGCAGGCCCGCGAAAAGAGTTGAGAGTATGGCGTATAGTTCACTGCGATTATATTCTTGGGAAGATCGGCTGGCAGCGCATTTTTACCCATCAGAAGTACAGCACGACGGTCTAAACGGCTGACCGCGTTGATGCTTTCCTCATAGAACTGTCCTGGAGACACCACTGCGGCTGACCCTAGCGTAAATACAATCGGTGGCTCACCTGCATCCAGAAATTGGTCTAATTCAGTGGGAAGTTGTCTACCGCCCTCACTGCCGTCGTAAAAGGTAAACCCTGTGAGTACTGTATTAGTCGGCCAATCTGGCTGGGGTGCAGCAAAGACTGGTGAAAACATCGCTAGGACTAAACCTGGAGAATATTTATCATCAATCAATGGGTTGCCTTTAAGGGAAGGTAGGCCGATCTCCCGTCGGAGTTGGTAAACAGGTTCTGCCCAGGCTTTTGATAAAAATTTTGAGAGGGGTCTAATTCCACGTTGGGCAATGACATTTAATCCGGGTAGTTGAAAGATAGCGGGGAGTGCAGGCAGAACGGACGGGTCGTAGGCAGAGAGAAAGGCTAGGGGTTGCAGAACCGTCAGTACCCACGGAATTTCTAGTTTTTCTGCAACCAATCGGGCTGCCAGTACGCCTTCACCATTGATAATGAGATCGGCATTTTGAGCTGTATTTATCAAGTCCGTGTAGGTTTCACGCAAGCTGGCACAAACCCAATTTCTAACCACGTACTCTGTGCCTGTCCTCAGATCCATCATTCGTGACATCTCTTGGGGATCTGTGAGTGCGGTGTTGTCAGGTCGCATTCGGTGAAATTCAAATCCTAGAGATTCTATTTTGTACTGATATTCTTGATGGGTTACAAACACAACATGGTGACCTCGACGACGCAACTCAAGTGCGATCGCAATCTTTGGATGCAAATCACCAAAAGACCCAATTGTGGTCAAAACGATTCGGCTCACTCCTTGGCCTCTCGATTAGCTACACCGTAGAGATATGATAAGTCGATCCTAATGTTTTGCTACGCTGCTGGAAAAAAAAAATACTGTCCTTACCAAGATTAAAGCTGCCCAACCGTGCGCTTGAGCGGCTGCAAATAACTTGTGCAATGAACCAAGAGCTTTCGGCAGTCCGCTCCAGGCGAATTGTCAGATTGCGCTACATTATCACTGGTCTCTGCCTTCCCAAGGCGGTAATTTTAGTAGGCTTTCGATTTGTAGAAAACGCTCCTCTGTGGAACCTCTTGCCTCCAAGATAATAGGGTGACAGAAGCTGAATATGTTGAGATCATTGCCGCGAAAAATATCGACGAGCCAGTCATCTACTGCAATCCTCAGTTCTTGCTCCTCCGCATCGGACATCACATCGCTATCCATCCCATCGAGCGGTAAAAACACAATCAAATCCAGAAGCTCGATTCCATCCTTCACGATATCGAGCGATCGCTCCACAAGGAGTGATGCCTGCTTATCTGTGCGGAGGTCGCTGAGAGCAAGTAGGTATGCAATAAAATCAATAGGGCATCGCTCGTAGATTACCTTTTCACCGGGCTGGTAACGGCGTAACCGGTCAATGTTGAATTTGAGCTGTTGATAGAAGTCGTCGGCAGAAGGTTCCGCTGCAAAGACTTCGCCGTAATCCTCCTGGAGGACAGTGTAAGGTTCAAGCTCGTGGCTAAAATCAGGATGAGCAATTAAGAAGTGATCTATAAGCGTGGACTTGCCAGAGCAATGCGTTCCTGAAACTGCAACTCTCATGGGCAAAACCTCTGAGTATCTTTTCGATGATAATCACGGGTACCTGTCCCGTCGGTCTAACGATCACGTTCAGCCGCGCGTGTTGATTGCGACGAAGGGTTAGGCCGCAGTGCAGGGTGCCGTATATTCAAATATTTGAGTGTGGCAGCCATCGTCCTCGGCGCGGAGTTCTCCTCGGCTCATGCCAGCTTTTTCAAGCACCCGATGCGAGGCAGTGTTTTCTGGAGCCGTGGTTGCCATCATATAGCGGATGCCATGCTCTTGAACACCATACCGAATGAGTCCCACAAGTGCTTCCGTAGCAATGCCCTGTCCCCAAATGCAGCGTAAGTAGGCGTACTTGACTTCTGCTTCCTTCTGGTCGCCCGGATGAACAATGCCGCAGAAACCAATAACACCGGGCTCCGACTTCAACTCAACGGCAAACATGCCATACCCACGCTTCTCGTAGTTCAAGTTGGTAACCTCCAGCCACCGAAGGCACTCGTCTTCCGTGATGGGCTCACCGCCGTCAACCCATTTCATCGCATCCGCGTCTCCGTAGACTGCCATCAGATCCAAGAGATCCGAGTCTTGCCAGCGGCGAACCAAGAGTCTTTCGGTTTCAAAAACGAGATCGACCAATCTAGCGCTTTCCTCTATGCGGTCTAACGTTTCTGTTAGGCGACAACAAACTGAGGCATGAATGGAATGTCTGTGCTCCCAATATCTAACCCCATTTGTGAGAGCAAAGTAGTCACTTGCCCCCTGTGGTGTGTTTGATGATTGAACATATGCGTCACCAAAACCCAGCGGGGAACTGTGCGAATTTTACCGTCAACCTTACTTTGATATGTTTGCTCTTCGTCCAACCAAATGGGATCTAGCGCCGAAACCCAATCTATGATCCGAATATCCAACGCTTCTCTTCCAACCCTAAGAGCCGGAAATGAAGAAGCCAACTCTTGATCTAGCTCAGGAACCTGCACTGGATTGCCTGTGAACCGAGATAAAAATGCCAAATCCCCGTACATAATATGGTTAAGCGTCATGTAAATGGAATCAAAAAAGGCTTTTCGATCTAGTCGAAGCTCCTCTTCAGACAATCTCGAACACACATCATAGAGCTTGATATTCATCCACTGGTTATATTCAGCCAATAGCTGAAAGCGTTCGTATTCAGACATCACTACTCCAGATCAGAAATTTGACAGCCTTTATGAATCGTAACGGAACACTCTTTCAGGATAAGCGATCACTCTTAATCCAGGTCCGGTGCATTGACTGGTTATGTCAGCTGAGAAGTAGGATAAACTTTGCCCTTAAGCCGAGCGTCTACCAACACTTCATACCCATCATCCGATCACTGGGGTCTATCAAGACTGCTTAAACGACGGTCTTGAATCGAAGCGATGTAACGGTTCTTATGACCTGCTGGGAAAGCCGGATGGGGAAAGCCGTTATTTGTCCATGCGCTTGTTATGTGGTGATTTCCCATTTCATCAACAAACAACCGTCTTCATGTCTAATAATCTCATTTTCTCGCAAGTCAATCTTCTGTACAATTTTGAATCCAGTACGTTCATAAACAGGTATTGCCAATGTGTTATCCGCGAAGACTATCAGACTCAATGTATTGTATCCATTTTCAATAGCCTTTTCTTTGGTGAGTGAAATCAGCTTTTCACCAATGCCACGCCTTCGATGACTTTCAACAACACACAACGCATCAAGAAACCATGTATTCTCAACACGAGATGAATAGAATTCACTAAAATACTCTAATCTGTCCGCAGGGAAAAAGCTTCTCATCTCATCAGTGATTTTGTGATAAGAGGACGGATAGGAAAGAGCCATTCCGACTATGTCATTATTATCTGTTGCGACAATTGCACTTTTATAAGAGTGAGGGTAATTGTCGTTTTCATAGTTGTGAGCTATCACTTGAATCGGTGTCATTTCAGGGATCAAACCGTGAAATAAGTATTCCACAACGCCGTCTGAAGCGATGTTTGTCAGCTCCGCTAGTTTTGCACAGTCTTTCTTTTCGCTAGGTCTGTATTTGAGCTTCATGCCTGATCCTCCCATGTCTTTGATACATAACTTGTAATTCAGTGTCAGCTCTGCTGGATAAGATCTGAAAGGTTGGATCTTATCCAGCAGATTTGCGTGATAACACCCCTATTCATAGAACTTATATTTCTGTATCGTCAGGTTCTAAATATAGAGCTACCGTACATAGACGATATTGAACGAGCTAGACGACCTCAGCGCCTACCAGTCGTATTTACCCGCTCAGAAGTCAAACGAATCTTAGTCAATTTGGTCCATTACAACAACAGTTGTAAAAAGCTAAAAGCTTTATTTTTGGAGTGATCTTTTTCATAGGTCGTTCTGGGGTCTTCAGCTCCAAAACTCATCCAAATTAACTTCGGCGATTTCCTCCTGGACTTCTTGAAAGTAGCTGCTGGTGGTTAGGGTAGCGACTTCTTCTTGTCGCTGCTGCTGATCGATTTCTATTTTTAGCTCAGCCAGCTGACGCTTTAGCTCATCTTCGTGCCGTTTGCGTTCGGTAATGTCTTGGACGATGCCCTCGTAGTACAGCACGTCACCTTGGGAGTTACGAACAGCGCGAGCATGGATTTGGGTCCAGATAATACTGCCGTCTTTGCAGTAACACTGATATTGAAATCCGGTGATGCTGTCTTGCTGGTCGATTTTGTCCTGAAAGTCTGCTCGTCTTTCTGGGTCAACATACAGCTGTGAGCCAATGTCAGTAATGCTGTCGATCATCTCCTGGGGAGAGTTATAGCCATAGAGTTTGGCTAGAGCCGGATTGACATTGATAAATCGTCCTTTGGGGCTCGATTGAAAGATACCTTCCAGGGCGTTTTCAAAAATACTGCGATAGTTTTCTTCGGCAATGCGCAGGGCCTCGAAGGACTGCTGCAGCTGCCGAGTCATCTTGTTAAACGAGTTGGCCAGGATATCAATTTCAGCAATAAAGCTGGACTTTACCTGCTGGTCTAGCTGGCCTTGGGCGAGACGATCGGAAGCTTGGGACAGCCTGAGGAGAGAGCGGGTGATCCGTCGGGCGGTGAGCACACTTAGGGCAATGGCCAGCAGCAGCGCTAGCCCACACAGCAGGATGGTGTTGCGAGTATTGGCATTAATCTGGCCCATAAAATCAGCCTCGGGCACCACGACAACGATCAGCCAGTCGAGACCAAACCCATCCTGGAATGGCAGCACTTCTAAAAACTGGCGTTTTCCGTTGAGCTGTACCTGTAGCTGCTGGGCGTCGGTAAATCGGTTAAATCCATCAAATCGCTGAGAGAGATAGCGAGCTGTTTCTTGAACCAGCTGGTCGCTGCTGTTGATGGCAAGCAGCGGTGTTGCCGTATTGCCATTGTTCACCATCAGGGGCTCATCGGTAGAGTTGGAGATTAGCTGACCCTGACGATCGATGACAAACGCTTGCCCCGTCTGACCGATTTGTAGACTCTGTAAAAAGGTTCTAAATTCTTCTGGCAGAACCACATCCGCTGCACACACCCCCAGAACTTTCTTCCCGGAGCGGTCATACACAGGGAGGCTGGCAGTAATGTTGGGTAGCCCGGTGGTAAACGCAATGTAGATATCGGTCCACTGAGGCCGTTCGGCTTGGACAGCGGCTCTATACCAGGGACGCTGCCGAGAATCGTAGGGGGTGTCGGCCTGCCACAAAAAGCTGGTGCGCTGTCCCCGTACATCTAATCCGTAGTACTGACGCAGATTCTGGGTGGAGGGGTTGCTGTAGGTAAGCTGCAGCGCGCCATTCTCAGGCGATCGCAACACGCCAAAAAATTCGCCATTGCGGGCGCTACCGCAGTAGGCCAGGGCCAGGGTGGGCGCAATGCGCATCTGCTGATAGAGCTGGGTTTCTCCGAATTCTGCTCCGTCTACATCGAGCATGCCTCTGGCAAAGGCGCTGGCGTTGAGCCGATTGATCTCGTGGGGAGTTTCAAAATAGCTTTGTAGTTCTTGCTCAATTCGGGCGGTGACCTCATGGCGCAGCTGAGTTGCCAGCTTATTGACGGCCTTTTGACCATTACGAAAAGATAGATAGCCCACTAAGCCAACAGCCCCGACAATTTGGCTGACAAACAGCACAATCAAGACTACTCGCAGGGGTAGATTGTCGGGCGACTGTAAACGGGCTGGTAGTTTCATCGGGCCTCTACCAGCTATCCGTATCGTTGCCATCAATCCAGGCCTGCAGCTCGCGCTCAGGCTTGGCCGCGTTAAATAGATGCAGCCCAAAATCTGTAGCCAGGGCTTCACAAACTTTGATGCCTCGGACGCTGTTGCCCTTGGCATCGAGCGGTGGAGAAAAAGTTCCTATGCCTAGCTGCTTGGGCACAACGGCTAAAATGCCGCCGCCCACACCGCTCTTGGCGGGCATTCCCACGCGATAGGCCCATTCGCCAGAGGCATCGTACATGCCGCAGGTGAGCATCACGCTAATGACGTCTTGCACATAGCGCTCATCAATGGCGCGCTCCTGAGTGACGGGGTTGATGCCACCATTGGCCAAGGTGGCGGACATCATGGCCAGATCACGGGCATTGACCATGATCGAGCACTGCTGAAAGTACAGATCCAGGGTTTCGTCGATTTTGTCGCCCACCATGCCAAAGTTGAGCATCAGATAGGACATGGCGCGGTTACGGTAGCCGGTGGCTTTTTCGGATAAAAAGACGGGGACATTGATGTCGTGCTCGCGACCGGTGTAGCGCCTAAACATATCCAGCATGCGCTTGAGTCGTTCGGTGCTGCTGCTGCCTTTGATCAGATCTGTGGTTGCGATCGCACCCGCATTCACCATCGGGTTATAGGGCCGATTGGTCACCTCATCCAGCACAATGGCATTAAAGGCTTCTCCAGTGGGCTCCACACTCACCTTGCTATTCACATACTCACGCCCGTGATCTTCTAAGGCCAAGCCAAATACAAAGGCCTTAGAAATCGACTGAATCGTAAACAGCTGGTCACAGTCTCCCACATCAAACACCTGACCATCTTTAGTGACCACACAAATGCCAAACCACTCCGGTTTGGCCAGAGCCAGCTCAGGAATATAGTCAGCGACGGCACCGTCATTAATCGCTTGAAACGTTCCGTGCAGCTCAGTTAAATAATTACGAAACGGAGAGGTAACCGCCGTAATTGAACTGGCTAGGGACTGCAAATCTCCGATGTCTGACATCCTGGCTAATCCCCTACAATTTGCTGGGCGACTTTACGAAATTCTTGACTGACTGGATGGTCCGGGTAGTTCACACAAAACACCCCTTCACTCGCCAGCTGGACGATGTCCTCAGACAAAGGAAACAGACCCGCTACGGTTTCGCCGTAGGTTTCCTCTACTTTTTGCTTCAGGGCGTCTACATTTAAGCTGCTATAGACCTTATTGATGGCCAAGAGCATTTTGCGAACCTTGAGCTGTCGGGCCACATCTACCGTCACCGCCGTGCCCTGATAGTCCTGTTTATCCGGACGCAGAATCAAGACCAGCACATGGGAAATAGCAATGGATAAAAAGGTTTCCTTGGATAAACCTGGGTGGGTGTCGATAAATAGATAGTCAAGCTTTAGTGACTTAACCAGGCTACGAAACCCATCGTTCATTAGCCTAACGTCGTAACCCTCATTGAGGATGCGGGCAATGTCATCGGCTTTGACACTAGACGGCACTAAATAGAGTTTGCCATCGCCAGCCACACCCAGCTTTTCACCCACGTCATAGGCAGCATCTTCAATCGGGGTTTCCCCCCAAAGATAGTTATTCAGAGTTTTATTGGTGTGCTCAGGCTCTAGGCTAAACAGGTTATGAATGCCAGGGGACGGCACATCAGTATCTACAACACCGACGCGATTACCCTGCAGGGCGATAGTGGTGGCTAAATTAGCAGTAAAGTTGGATTTACCAGTACCGCCTCGATAGGAATGTATCGAAACAACTTTAGGCATACCTGGAAAAATTATGGTGAAGGCTTCTCAAGAAAATACCAGATATAAATCTGCTAGCAAAGGAAATGCCAAATTCCTTAAGTAAAAAAACGGCGGTGCCGATCCTCTGGCTAGCGCCTGTATCTTGAGAACCATTACAAAGTCGGAAAAGTCGGCTCATATTTCGAGCCTCAATTCTTCCATAGGTTTTTCATAGGTTTTTCATAGACTACGCTGGAGGAATTTCTGAGAAAACTAGGTGAGACTCTTGACCGAGGCCGCTTAATTGTTAGCTCTAAGTAGGTTGACCCAATTAGCTATCAGATGTCGAGGCCCCCTCCCGTCCCCCAATTCTGGGGGAGGCTAGACTCAAAGCCCCCAGAATTGGGGGGGTTGGGGGCTAAAATCTGCGAAATCAAACTGCTTGTTCATGTCTTATAAAAGATTGAGTTCACCCACTTATTTTCATAGGTGCATCACCACCTGGTTAGTTGTTCTAAGGTCGGAAAAGTCGGGCCATTGGTCAGGCCTTAAAAATCTCTTCAGCTGTACCAGGCAAAACGTCTGGGGATCTTTTATAATCTTTCGCAAAGTGGCCCATAATAATGTGGCTATCCCGCTTAAGTCTGGTGTTTGATAACAGTTTTGGATTTGTTCCCAATGGCCTTCCAACAAACCTAGTTTAGGGATTTGAAGCTAAATCATGTACCCGAGCAACTCGGCTTCGACTTAGACGAACGGACGGCTGGAGAAGATTAAATTGATAACTAATAACCCCCTTCACTCCCCACGCTCTCGCAGTCTCCGACTCCGGACAACGCTGGTATTACCTTTTGTGTTGCAAATTGTTGCCGCTGTCGGGCTGGTGGGATATGTTTCCTTCTTGAACGGGCAAAAAGCTGTCCAAAGTTTAGCGAATAAGCTAGTCGAGGAAATCGAGGATCAAGTAGCCCAATATCTGGACAACTATACGTCTGTCCCCCATCAAATTAATCAGGTCAACCTGGATGCCATTGATCTAGGAATTTTGAACCCAGAGGACTTTGATGCCATGGGCGAATATTTTTGGCGTTAGCTCCAGGTTTTTGATGTCGGCTACATCAACTTTGGCAATGAACAGGAGGCCTTTATCGGGGCAGAACGGCTAGATGACGGCAGCCTGATGATCCACGAAGCGCCAATTGCCGATGTCAACCAATTCTACTCTTACACGACTGATGCTGAGGGCAACCGCCTGAGTTCAACCGTCGAACCTGCCTTTGGCACCCTTGATGATGAAGAGTGGTATGCCGCTGCTGTCGAGGCCGAGACGGCTGTCTGGAGCGAGATTTATCAGTGGGAAGACCAGCCCGAGGTGCTTTCGATTTCGTCCAGCTACCCTGTGTATGACACCAATCAAACTCTGCTTGGGGTGATCGGGTCCGATTTGATTTTGACCCAAATCAGCACGTTCTTAAGCAATCTGAACGTAGAGCCAGCGGCCACCATCTTTATTGTGGAACCGTCTGGCTTGTTGGTGGCCAGTTCTAATGAAGTCCCGCTTTATGAAGTTGAAGCAGAAGAGGTCAGTCGGCTATCGGCTTTGGATAGCCCTGATGTTGTTATTTCGGCCACAGCGGATCGCTTGTTAAAAGAATTTCAGTCTTTTCAGCAAATTGACGCGCCTCAAGCATTGAGTTTTGCGCTGCAGGGTGAACGGCAGTACGTCCAAGCTTTTCCGTGGCAGGACAGCTTTGGGTTGGACTGGTTAGTGGTGGTCACCGTGCCAGAGGCGGCCTTTATGGGGCAAATTTATGCCAATACTCGCCTCACGATTCTGCTGTGTTTAGC
>ERZ1740072.112-NODE-112-length-38580-cov-9.441765_pt1 | contig 38580 bp, 44 predicted proteins | sample MGYA00581733_ERZ1740072 | MGnify/ENA primary metagenome ERZ1740072 (study PRJEB43018, sample SAMN04849741) | marine metagenome | isolation source: floating plastic debris | place: Pacific Ocean | collected 2008-08-30 | study: EMG produced TPA metagenomics assembly...
ACAGTCTCTCCAGCTGACGGCTACGAGATTGTCATGGATATCAGACTATTCTGATATCTTTTCTGAAGGACTGTCTGTTATTTTAGGAGTCACAAGTACCTTATCGACTCGATTGCCGTCCATATCTACAACTTCAACCGTAAAGCCCTGCCATTCGAAGCGATCGGCAGCTTTGGGAATCCGACCTAGCTGATGAATGACCAGACCTCCCAGGGTGTAATAGCTAGCAGTTTTGTCTGAAAAGTCTCCTAATTGCAGGCAGTGATAGACCTCTTCAATATTCATCATGCCGTCTAGCAGCCATGAGCCATCTTCTCTCTGCCGGGGCTTATCGCTGGGTTCGTCTATGGCAGGCGCATCGCCTACTAACGCTTCGAGGATGTCCCATAACGTCACCAAACCCTGGATCGTTCCATATTCATCCACAACCAGCGCCGTATGAACTCGAGATCGCTTAAACTGCTCCAGCAGCGGCAGCGATCGCGAAATTTCTGGCACCACCAGCGGCTGCTCTAAACCTACCGTCAGGTCCAAAGGCTTTTGGCTAAGCGCACCGCTTAGCAGCGAGTTAACGCTAATCAGACCCAGGTTATTGTCCAGGCTACCCTGACATACCGGCAGACGACGATGGCGGCTAGCCATAATTTTGCGCTGATTTTCCTCAGCAGTATCTTCTAAATTTAGCCAGGTAATTTCAGGGCGTGGGGTCATAATCGCCGTAATCCGTCGGTCTCCTAGACGAATGGCCCGCTCCATAATTTCCCGCTCGGTCGCTTCAATCGTGCCAGCTTCGGTCCCCTGCTGGATAAACGCTCGGATTTCGGCTTCGGTAATGCTAGGACCATCATCGGCTTGCACATTGAGCAGCCGCACCACCAGATTAGTGGAGAAACTCAGCAGTGCTACAACCGGGGCGGCTAGCCAAGATAGGGCGGCCATCGGTCGGGCGATAATCTTTGCGATCGCTTCTGGCATCGTCAGGGCCAGCTGCTTTGGCACCAGCTCTCCTAAGATCAGCGATAGATAGGTGATAGTCGCCACCACCAGCACAAACGCCAGCTGCTCTGCATAGGCCGCCACGGGAGGAATTTTACTCAGCAATACCGCCACCGGGCCCGATAATGCCGGTCCCCCAAAGGCACCGCTAAAGATGCTGATCAGCGTAATGCCCACCTGCACCGTCGAGAAAAAGTTGTCCGGTCGTTTGGCTAGCTTGAGCGCGGCCTGGGCGCTGCGATCGCCTTGGCGGGCTGCCTGCTCTAAACGGACTTTACGGGCCGATACGACGGCCAGCTCAGACATGGCAAACACGCCGTTGGCAATAATAAGTGCTAAGACAATAAGACTATTGGTGAGCATAGCAGCAAGCAAACAGCAGGATCTTTATCCTACTATCAGTCCGCCAGACCATTTTCTAACCTGGCGCAGCCTGCAGACGGGTCTCTAATGCCGGTATTTGCTGTGATTAGCGACTTAGAGCCACCGACAGAGGTACTGCCGATGGCCTCACTCGTACGATTCTCTAGCAATCCTACGAGCACAACCTAGGCTACCCTGCTTTCTCGAATTTGCCATCCGTTGGACATCCGGCCCTGGCAAACTAAATGAAGCGCCTGTGAGCTAGGTCATTCCACAATCTTGAACTCTGTGGGTAAGCTGAAGTCAGTGACTATAAGGGCAGCTATGCGCGATCGCATCGATCAAATCGTTCAGAACCTGAATAAAACGATTGTGGGTAAAGAAGACCCCATCCGGCTGGTTCTAGTGGCGCTGCTATCGGGCGGTCACGTTTTGCTTGAAGACGTTCCTGGTGTCGGTAAAACGCTGCTAGCTAAATCCCTGGCTCGATGTATTGATGGTAAATTTCAGCGGGTGCAGTGTACTCCCGACCTGCTGCCTAGCGATGTCACCGGCACCAATATTTGGAACCCTAGCAGCGGCGCGTTTCAGTTTATGCCCGGCCCGGTCTTTGCCAATGTGCTACTGACCGATGAAATCAATCGGGCCACCCCCCGTACCCAGTCAGCCCTGCTAGAGGTGATGGAAGAGCATCAGGTTACCCTGGACGGGGTATCTCGGCTGGTCCCCGACCCATTTTTTGTCATTGCTACTCAAAACCCGGTGGAATATCAGGGCACGTTTCCCCTACCGGAGGCGCAGATGGATCGGTTCGCGCTGTCCCTAAGTCTGGGCTACCCCAGTGCCAATGAAGAACGACGGATGCTGCAAAATTTATCTCAGCCCGTTAAGCCTGCCGATCTGCAGCCCTGCATTACCCTCGATGAAATGCAGCATCTGCAGCAGCAGTGTCAGCAGATTACGGTAGAGGATTCGGTGCAGCAGTACATGATTGCCCTGGTGCGCGCTACCCGTGACCATGATGATGTGGCTCTAGGTGTTAGCCCCCGAGGCACCGTTGCCCTATATCGCGCTGTTCAAGCCCTTGCCTTTCTAGAAGGACGAGACTATGTTCTTCCAGATGATGTCAAGTCTTTGGCATCCTGTGTGCTAGCCCATCGAGTGATTGCCAGCGGCGGTCACAAGAGCGAACCGATCATTGCCCAATTGTTAGATACGGTTACTGTCCCATAACACCAAAAAATGCGAAAACTGTTAGGCCTCATGCTAATGACGGCTCTCCTGGCTGTCAGCTGTACTCTCAATTCTCCCACACCCAGCCAGTCGGTGGCTGATAGCCAGTCTGCCGCCATGGCAGAGCTGCACAAGGATGATGTGCCCGTGGCGTCTCCGGCGGCTAAAGATGTGCCTGCCGATGCTGTCACAACAGAAAATATTACCTACGGTACCGCTGAGGACAATCCGTTTACCGGCTATCTCGCTAAACCCACGAGTGAAGTCTCTGCCTTACCCGGTCTGATTGTGATTCAAGAATGGTGGGGCCTCAACGACAATATCCGTACGATGACCCGTCGCTTAGCAGCCGAAGGATATACGGCCCTGGCGGTTGATCTTTATGACGGTGCCGTGGCCGAAAATCCAGATGACGCTAGAACCCTGGTGCAGGCGGCTATGCAAAACTCTGAGCGTTTAACGCAAAATGTTGTTGCCGCCTACAACTATTTGACTGATGAGCAACAGGCTTCCAAAGTGGGCAGCATCGGCTGGTGCTTTGGCGGTTCCTGGTCCTTAAATACGGCGCTGGCACTCCCCACCGATTTAGATGCTGCCGTGATCTACTATGGCGGTCAGATATCCACCGATCCGGCTGTTCTGAGCCCGCTGACGATGCCAATTCAAGGACATTTTGGAGCCTTAGATTCAAATCCTTCGCCAGAGACAGTGCAGGCGTTTGAAACTGCGCTCAACGACCTGGGTAAAAGTACTGAGATTTATATGTATGAGGACGCCAACCACGCGTTCGCTAATCCCTCCGGCACCCGTTATAACGCTGAGGCGGCAGATCTAGCTTGGCAGCGGACTACAGAATTTTTTGATCAGCATCTAAAGGGGTAATTGCTGCAATATTCAGCATGCGATCCGTGTAAACAGTTACACCTCACCAGGTAAGCTATCACTAGAGAATGCCCCCTCTCTCAGTCTGTATTTCTATGCCTACAACTCAAGATCTCTTACCTGAGCTGAAAGCTGCCTGTGATGATTTGCTTTGGCGCAGCGAAGCAGACTATCCCTTTGAGGTGACAGTTTTGCCGGAGCAGCCGTCTTCTTGCATTGATATTTTGCTAGAGCCTTACCCAAAAGACACGCCAGTGACCGTTATTGATCTAGACGACTTTTTTGGGCAGGCCACTGTAGAACGTGCTTGGTTTGACTCTCGTGAGCTAGATTTGGTCAAACGCTATCGCAATCTACGAGACTTGCTGGAAACCACCTTAGAAAACCTGCAGGTTTATCGCATTGGTCAGGTAGAAATGGACGTTTATCTACTCGGGAAAACAGAAGACGATCGGATGATTGGTGTGAAAACAAAAGTAGTTGAGACCTAGAGCCCTTGTCTAGTCGCTGCTGTGTCAATAGCGGCTACGCTGCATTTCTAACTCTGCTTGTACAGCATCAGGCACCTCTGACAGTAGGTCGTAGCCGGTGGCCAGCTCAATGCGGTCAATAGAGGTTTGATAGGTCTGCCACTGGTCATCTATGCGACTGCTGTTGGGCATATCAACGGCAATAACTTCGGTATCGTAGGTGACATTATCGGGCGTTGGCGCACCGTCAAAAATAACGACAACTTTCCAGGTGCGGCTAGGAGGAATAATGCGCTCCTTGGCAATGGGTTGCTTTTCACCATAGACACCCCCAATGATGTAAAGCGTCTTGCCTTGCTGATAGAGCAAGTCGCGACAGTAGCTTTCTAGCTCTTTCCATGGACCCCGATTATTTTCAGCCGTTTGCGGAAAGATATTGGTCATTAAAAACGTGGCTGAATTATCCTCGTCACTGGTGGTTCGATCGGCTGAGGGCACCATATGTCCACGGTCATAGCCGCTACCGGTATAGTCTCGCGGGGTGACCTGGTAGGCCCCTTTTGGCAAAATCCCATCGGGACGAAAGTCATTTTGTCGGTTGCTACCGCCTACCCACTCAGGACTGAGTATCCAGCTAGCCCAGCGCAGAATACCGTGTCGTTGGCTATAGGCCAGCACATACTGCTCGCGGTCAATCAGGTAGTTGTCGCCATTGTCTTGACCGGCATGACTAGGATTGCCCAGGGCAACATGGGGGTTATTTGAGAAATAGGTTTCCCAATCTAGATCGGGGGTAGTTGCGGGCAATCGCTCACAGGCCTGTCCGTTGCGGTCTCCGTCTAAATTGTGGGGATCGCCTTGAACCTCATCTAGCACAAGCTGGGCTAATTCTTGACTAATAAAATCGCCACAGTTACAGGTTTGCTCAACGCAGGGCGGCAGGTGGGCGTTGGGGTCGGCCAGGCCGCTGGTCAAGCTATCACAGCCTGTCATGACCAGCAACAAGACAGCTGCAGGTGTAAATGGCTTTACCCAAACGGGCCAATGCCCTAGATTCCAAGGTCTCAATGTCTGCTCAGTTCAGTCGATGTGTACTGTTGAGTGTACCCCTGTGTTAGTACATAAATATTAAGAATATTACAAAAAGAATGTATTCTTCAAAATGCATTCTTTCGTATCCCCCAGAGAGGGATGGGAAAACGGCAGTATACTGTTAACTGCGCTGGATAGTTTCGCTGAATAGTTTTTCCCAGCGGAGCTTCTAGTAGAGACCCATCAACTTTAACCGACTGGTGACTATGCTCGACAACGCAATTGCATTACTGAACGCTTGGTTCCCCCCTACTGAGGTCCATGCCCACTGCGATGGTCCCTGTGGTGTTTATGACCCTTCGGCTGCACGGATTACAGCTGAAGCTGTTCTGTCGATGACTAAGAAAATCTTGGCCCTTGAAGCACCCTCTGATGCTGCTGGTAAGGTGGCCTATGCCAATACTATGTCGCGCTACATCGCGATCAAAGAAGAGCAGGCTCAAAAGACTAAGGATGACTTATTAATTCTGTGGACTGACTATTTTAAGCCCGTACATTTGGAGTCCTATCCCGATCTGCACGATACTTTCTGGAAGGCGGCCAAGCTGTGCTCGTCTTGTAAGGTAGAAGTGAGTCAGCAGCATGCTGAAGAACTGATGGCTGCTGTGGAGAAAATCCATAATATCTTCTGGGCAACCAAGGGCCGTGATGTGACTTGGTATACCGCTAGCTAGTAGCTGTATTGTCATAACCTTAAAAAGTCCCGTAAAGCAAGCTTTACGGGACTTTTGTATCTCTATGGGCAATGGGTATGGGCCAGGTCCTCTTTGAACAGTCAATTCCTGATGCGAACTGGTATGAATATTTTCAATGGTTGTTGAGGCAGCGGCGACGCTTTGTGGTGCGAGAAAATTCTATGGTACCGACACTGATGCCCGGAGATACGGTGTTGGCTGAGATCAGGCGCTCTGTGCAGGTAGGGGATGTTGTCATTGTGCAAGCGCCCGCTAGTGTCGCCAAATTAGCCGATACGGCTGGGCTGCTGCTGATTAAACGGGTTCATGACATCTTCTATGACGGTGGGGTCTACGTAATCAGTGATAATGCAAAAGAACTAAGCGCGCGCGATAGTCGCCATTTTGGTGCGATCGCAGCCAATCAGATTGTTGGCCGTGTCACCAGCCGTTTGGCTGCAGCGCCCTAGTTGCTTCCCCGTATCGTTTTCACTAATCGCCCCATGGCTGCTCCCGTTACCATTAGTCCTGCTACCTGTAATGATGTTCCTTTGCTGTTTGAGCTGGTTATGGCGCTGGCCGAATATGAAAATCTGGCCCATGAGGTAAGTGGAGCCCCGGAAGATCTAGAAGAATACCTATTTGGCGACAGTCCCAAAGCCTATGCCATTGTGGCCCGTATCGACGGTGCACCAGCAGGGTTTGCGCTGTATTTTTTCAACTTTTCTACCTTTTTAATGAAGCCGGGAGTCTACTTAGAAGATCTGTTTGTGCTGCCGGGCTATCGACGTCGTGGTATTGGTACCGCAATTTTTCAATATCTTGCTCAGATAGCGCTGGCTAATAACTGCGGTCGATTTGAGTGGAGCGTTTTAGATTGGAACCAGCCGGCTATCGATTTTTATATGTCGAAAGGAGCCATCATGCTTAGCGACTGGCGCACCTGTCGAGTTGCTGGCGTAGCACTGGAGCAGCTAGCCATTGCTGATGAATAAGGGCGTGGATCACGTCTGAATCTGAGTTGTTATCTGATAGTTTGTTATCTCGTAGCTATCTCATTGAGAAAATTCTATGGTGTGTCGGTCTCACCAAAATAGCTGTTTAAGGCTGTTAATAACGGCTGTAGCTCTGTTGGTAGGCGGCGCGCGATTTTACGGGTTGTCATATTAATTGGGACCAGCACCACCTCCCCGGTAACGCATAGCCTGTGGGGCTGTGTCGACATATCGTAAATCTCATATAGCCACGTTAGCCGAATACCTCCATTGGGTTCTAGTCTAGTTTTAACAAGACCCTCGGCTCCCAGCGTCAGCGGCTGTCGATAGCGCATCTGTAAATCCACAACTGGTAGGTCGTAGCCGGAGGCCACGCAGTCTTCAAAGGCGACGCCGATGGTGCGCAGACAGTCTACCCGCGCTGTTTCCATCCATTGGATATAGGTGCCATGCCAAACGACACCGCTGTAGTCTGTGTGATGGGGTTGAACCCGGAAGCTAGAGTGAAACCAGCGATTGGCCATAGATGCTCAAACTACGATTTGTGAACCCGGCTATGGTTTGTGGAAATAGCCTGCATATCATGGATATTTGGATATTACGATTGCTGATTTGAGGGATGTACCGTTCTAGAGCCGTTGTTGTTTAACGGTTTCCTACAGCTAAAGCCATCTCTAAGGATCAGCAACGCTTAGATACTAATACATCCTTGAGAGTCTCTCTACCAGGGTTTAATCAATGATTGAAAAGATTTTGCTAGCTAGTTCTGGGCCTGGCAATACAGAAACTATGTTTAAGGCTCTGCTGGATATTCCGATGATTCAGCGATCGCAAGTGACTGTTCTAAAGGTGGTCCCTCCTAAAACCGGTGCCAGTGAAATGGGCAATAAACGCTCTGATGACCAGCAGGAGCTAGCAGAGACAATTTCGCGGCTAGGTATCGAAGAATCAAAAGTGACGCCGCTGCTGCGGGAAGGCGAGCCGAAAGATGTGGTCTGCAAGGTGGCCGATGAGATTGATGCGGGTCTCATTATCATGGGCTCTCGCGGTCTGAGCGGTCTCAAGGCGATTTTAAAGAATTCCGTCAGCCAGTATGTGTTTCAACTGTCGTCACGTCCCATGCTGCTGGTCAAAGACGACCTCTACAGCATTCGTCCAATTAAGCGAGTTTTAGTCGCTCTGGACAAGTCGGATATGGCTAAAGAGTCCTTAAACGCTGCGATCTCACTGACCCGCGATATCAAAGACAGTGAGCTTGTGTTTGTCCACACCCTGTCCAACCTGCGTAACTCTGTTGATGAGGCCATCAACGCTAACCCAGAAACCGATCCAGTGCTAGCGCCTGCCATCGCTGAGGCTAAGCGATATCGAATCAACTACCGCTGCGTAGCACCAGAGGGAAAACCCGGTCAACGCATTTGTGAGCTAGCCGATCAGCTCAATGTCAATTTACTGATTCTAGGGTCTCCCGATCGGCGGCCATCCATCGCTAAAGGACTGCCCGATATCGATCGCTTGCTGGGCAGCTCCCTCTCTGACTATGTGCGGATCAACGCCCCTTGTCCGGTATTGCTGACGCGCATGTCTACCAACTAGCTCTCCAGTTCCACTGAATTTTGCAGGGGTATCCCTGAGGGGTACCCTAAGCTATCCTTGACCAGCGCCGCTCGGTGTTAGTCACTAAAGCAAGTTCCTATGGCCTCGTTGTCCCATACTATCGAAGCAATTTTGTATCTCAAGGCTAAACCTCTGACCATTAGCCAGATTGCAGAACACGCCCGCTGCGATAAAACTACCGCCGAAGCCGGTCTGATTGAGCTAATGAATGACTATGCTCATCGGGAAGGGGCCTTAGAAATTGCTGAAACCGAAAGCGGCTATAGTCTGCAGCTGCGGCAGCCGTTTAAACCACTCCTAGATGAGCTGATTCCTTTAGATATTGGCTTAGGTGCCCTGCGTACCCTGGCGGCTATTGCCATGCGCGGTCCCATCAGTCAGACAGATCTAGTAGACCTGCGGGGGTCTGGCGCCTATGGCCATGTGCACGATCTCGTGGATCAAGGCTTTGTCAGACGGCGGCGACAGTCAGACGGTCGCTCATTTTGGCTACAGGTAACAGAAAAGTTTTATCAGCGCTTTGAGATTGATAAACTTCCGCAAATTAATATACCTGACGCCACCAATGAAGACGCTGAGCCTCCCCAAGATATACCCGCAGCATCCGCCAACATGCCTGCACAATTGACTCTAGACTCAGCGCCAGAGAACACCACAGAAGTCTCTCCTAGTCAGGAGATGACCACCGATCCGGTGATGGTTCTAGAGGATTAGGCTCACCATGAAGATGTCTAACGCTCAGAGCACAGGCGTTAATCAGCCTTTTATATTAGGGAATTTTACAAACACGTGATTAATACTGAACTTCGTGTAAGGGCTGGCTGAAATCGGCTCTATCACGCTAAGGTAATTAGAAGCAATACATAACTGTTTATGTTTAACCCCGATAGCACCCAATTCATCGGTATGGGTTCTGATGATGCTCAAGTAAATCAGCTACTGAAATACTTGCAGCACCAGCCGCCCGAGGTCCTAACTCGAGTTGCCCAATCGGTAAGCGGTGAGATCAAACAGATTATTTCTCAAAACGTTCAGGGGTTGATTGGGGTGCTCCCCTCGGAAGGCTTTAATGTTCAAGTCACCACTGACCGCGAAAATTTGGCTGGTCTCCTCGCTTCAGCCATGATGACTGGATATTTTCTCCGTCAGATGGAGCAGCGTATGGAGCTGGAGGCGAGCCTATCAGGTCTTTCCTCGTTGGATAACGACGCTGACGGCGATCTGTCTGGCTTAGATGGCTAGTGGAGCAAAGCTTGTAAACATAAGGCCTACGTTTACATAGGCCGAACATAGCCGGTTAGCTACCTACTGAAAACTAGTGGGTAGTTTGGTTGGTTTAATCTCCAAAGTTTTGGTTTGACCTTTACGGTCAACGTCTACCTTGAGTGGTTTGCCAATGCTGCTGGATTCTACCTGGGCTTGGACCTCGGTTGCTGTGGTTACCTCAATCTCATTTACTTTTTTGATGACATCCCCTCGCTGGATGCCAGCGGCCTCAGCCGGGGTCCCTTCCATGACTCGGATTACCATCACCCCCGAATCTGCTTCGATCTCAAAGTCAACGTCCTCGTCCTGATTAATGCGATCGCGCATTTCTGGGTTGAGGTTCACCATTTGAATACCCAAGTACGGATGCTGTACTTCGCCATCTTCAAATAGCTGATCTCCGATACGCTTGGCTGTTTCAATGGGGATGGCAAACCCTAGACCCTGGGCTCCGGCTCTAATGGCCGTATTCATCCCAATCACATTGCCACGGGCATCCAGCAGCGGGCCACCAGAATTACCTGGGTTGATAGCAGCATCCGTTTGAATAAACTGTACCCGTTTGTCAGAGATACCGACTTGGGAACTGGTCCGACCCAGGGCGCTAATAATGCCTGCCGTCACCGTATTGTCTAGACCCAACGGATTGCCGATGGCAATGGCCCACTGTCCTGCTGCCAGATTATCTGTTGACCCCAGGGGGGCTGTGGGCAGGTCTTGTCCATTGATTTTGACTACCGCCACATCGGTAACTGGGTCGGTACCAATTACATCCCCTTCAAAGGTGCGACCATCGTTGAGGGTGACGGTAACGGTTTTAGCCCCCTCTACGACGTGGGCGTTGGTCATTACCTGGCCATCTTTGCTGAGGATAAACCCAGAGCCGGTTCCTTGCTCAATCCGTTCAGGAAGCTCAGGCTCCATCGGCAGCTCTTCGCTAAAGAATCGTCTAAAAAAAGGATGCTCAAACGTTTCTGACACTCCCCTTACTGACCGTGAGGCGTCAATTCGAACCACGGCTGGCCCCACTTGTTCAGCGGCAGCGGCAATAAAATTAGGATTATCGATGGGGGGAGTCACTTGGGGCTGGGCCTGAGAGGATGACTCAGCCGTCTCAGCCGTGGTTCGTAGAACCGAGGTAGCCGCAACAGGCAGTTCGCTATCCTGGTTTTTGGCAGCAGGGGTGAAAAAATAGCTATGACTAGCCCAGCCAGCACCGCTGCCCACTAGCAGCAGTCCAACATATAAACCCAGTCGTTTTGGAGAAATATCCATTACTGCTGCCTCTCTATTCCTCGCGAGTTAAAGATAAGAATCTTACTGCTCCTACCTTAACGAAGATTGTTTCAGAATGTATGGGTTCAAGCGTATGCCGCTGATGAAACCTTATATATGGTACTGAATGCTGGCACCGTAGCCAGGCTATTTTCTCGATATTGCTGCCAAAATTTAGGTATGCCGCTGTTTACACTCTTGGGACGTTACTAGAATGCACCTATTCAAAAGATTTTATAAACATCTGCTGTTATTGGTGGGTGTCATTCCCCTTGGCTACCCTGTCTCGGCCCAGGCGTCATTATGTCCAGAAGCAGCGCTTTCGCAGGTAGTCCGCCATCGTGCTGAGACGGGGGAAACCCTCGGCGGCGTGGCTTCTCAGTATGGATTGTTGCCGACCACCTTAGCTGCCATGAATCCGGCCCTGCCCACCCAGGGAGTGCTGCCAGCGGGGCGCATTGTTGAAGTACCGCCGTTTAACGGTACAGCGGTACAAGTTGGTGCGGGGCAAACCTGGCAGTCTCTGGCCGAACGGCATGACACACGAGCCGATCTGTTGTTTGAAATCAACGGATGTCCCAGCCAGCTGCCCAGTAGAGTATTTATTCCTGGAAGTAATCGCGCTGTGACGGCGACCTCAACGACGCTGGGCTATCCGTTGTCAGAACCGGCAAGCCTGGTTTTAAGCTACGGCTGGCAGCCTCATCCCCAGCGAGACGAGCTGGTATTTAATAGTGGTATTGCATTTGGCGTCATGACTGGCACAGTGGTGCAAGCAGCGGCTGGCGGTACGGTTGCCTTTGTTGGAGACTACAACGGGGCCACGATGGTAGTGGTTAATCATCGAGATGGGTTGCAAACTCGCTATGGCAATTTGCAAGCGGTGGGCTTTTCTGCGGGAGATACTGTGAGTCAGGGGACCCAGCTGGGTACTGTCTCTGGAGAGGTATCGGAATCGTTTGTTTATTTTGAAGTGCGTACTAACTCTAGTGAGGGCTGGATAGCACGAGATCCAGGACAATATTTGACGGAGCTGGAGCTGCAGCGCTAGCGGCTAGTTAATGTTCAGACTCTAGGATATTGTCAAATATCTGAAGAATTACAGACTAAAGCTAGTCATTACGGTGAAGAGGGCTTACAATTCCGATATTCTAAGTCTTATGGGTGGGTTTGCTTCTTAAATAAAGAACGTGTTGTGCTATGGCTAGGCATCCAATCTTGACTGAGCAGTTTTCTAAGACATTGCAGCGGCTGTTGCGCCGATCTTCGGGACGTGTGTCCCCGGCCCGTCGCCGTAGAGCCAGTGGCAAATCTGCTCATTCTAGACCTGCTGTCAAACTTAAGACGGTAAAGCCTGAGTCTGCGAAGCCCCCTCCGATAAAAACATCTGTGGCTCCTGAGGTCAGCTCTAGCCATGCTAGTAAGGGCAAGCGCAGCAGAACGACTGCTCAAAGGAAAGGTGTGGCCCAGGTAGGAACCTTTTGGTTGGATTTGTTTTTGGTCCGACCGTGGCTGCTGGTGGGTGGTCTGTGGCTGTCGTTTGTATTAATGATTGCGATCGCACTAGCCGGTCTATCTAGCCCCGGTCGTGAGCTAACCCTGGAGCCCGTTAGCAGCAGTATTGCCGGACAGCCCTTGAGCGGTCCTGATGCGGCGGCGGCGGCGCGCTTACCGGGTGATGCCGCTACGCTTGCCCAGAGCGATCCGGCGGCGACCCTACCAGGCGCTCCCGAGCGGTCAATGCCAACATGGCCGCTGCTGGTGATGGTCGCTGTCTGTGCTGGCGGCTGTATGCTGATGTCTCGACCGGGTCTATTGACGGCAGAGTCTAGACGGGGACGGCGACGGATGCCCGCTGTCTCTGTAGGACCTCGCCCCCCGGCGCGTGCTGCTGCTCGCCCGGCGCGTAGCCGCCGAGCCAAACGTCGTCTTAACGCTCAGCAGCCGGCTTCTCAGGTGATGGCCTTTCGCACAGGGCAAAAAATTCGTCATAGCCCTACCCAGCGACCGACTAACGTGTCAAAGCCCGTTTCTTTTGCGATGGATACGGCGCGCTCGACAGCTGCTGTGAGCGTAGTTCCTGAGGGTGAAGCCTCACCGTTGGACTGGAAAGAAGGCAGTTTGGCCCATAAATTAGACGTGCGTCAGACCCGCTCAATCAATTCATTTCTTTAGGCTGCGTGTCGGGGAGATGCGGCAGCTTCCTAGACTTTTTGAGAAGCGCCGGGACTCTACACTGATAGGTGTTGCTTAATGCCGATTGCTCTTGTCTGGCCTGCCAGTTATTTATCATCCTGATTATGTCACCCCGCTACCGGCAGGACATCGATTTCCGATGCCAAAGTTTAAGCTGCTGCGGGACTTGCTGGTACGAGATGGGATCATTCGCGTCGATCAAATCTATCAGCCGGGGCGTCCCATCCAGGATTGGCTAGAGCTGGTGCATGAAAAGGACTATGTCCGGGCCTACTGCGAGGGCGGTCTTGATGACAAAGCACAGCGCCGGATTGGATTGCCCTGGAGTGAAGGGCTGGTACGGCGGACCTGTACGGCTGTGGGCGGCACAATTTTAACGGCAAAGCTGGCGCTAAATCAGGGTCTAGCCTGTAATACAGCAGGAGGGACTCACCATGCGTTTCCCACCTATGGCTCAGGGTTTTGTATCTTTAATGATATTGCGATCGCAGCTCGTCTCCTCAAGCGTCAAAACCTGGTAAAGACCGTGCTCGTCATCGATCTCGATGTCCACCAGGGCGATGGTACCGCCTGGATCTTTCGTGACGATCCCAGCGTTTTTACCTTTTCTATGCACTGTGGTGCTAACTTTCCTGGGCGCAAACAAATTAGCGATCTAGATGTTTCCCTAGAGGCCGGTACCGAAGATGATGGCTATCTGGTGCAGCTAGCCGCCCACTTGCCAGATTTACTCACCCAGGTCAAACCTGACTTAGTGCTCTATGACGCTGGAGCCGACCCCCACCGGGACGATCGCCTGGGTAAACTGGCCCTTACTGATGAAGGTCTCTATCGCCGCGACAAATATGTGCTCGAAACCTGCTCTAAAGCTCGATATCCGGTCGCCTGCGTCATTGGCGGTGGCTATGGCAAGGACATGAACGCGCTAATCTACCGGCACTCTTACTTGCACCGAGCCGCCAGTGAGGTCTACCTGAAATACTGCTAAGGAAATAAAATAATCAGACCGCTATTGGATATACAGACGTCCCATAGAGCGTCGCTCCAGCATGAAATTTTGGACGTTATAAAATCCGGCGCTGCTGATCCTCGGGATGATTTCATCTGCAAGGTGCTGCCATATCGCATTGCTAACAGATCGGTGCATCCCCTAAATCAGCAACGGCTAAAATCCTTCGATACCATCCACCGCAGATCAGCCATGCCGTTAGACATCTAGGATAGAGTTGTTTTAGCGCTCAATTTTTTCTAATGTCTTGGACCGTTATCACCTTTTATAAGTTTGTTCAGCTTGATAACTTTGCTGAGCTGCGTCAGCCCCTCGTGCAGATGTGTCAGACCGAGGGGATTAAAGGAACGATCTTACTGGCGTTGGAGGGAATCAACGCAACGGTAGCAGGCACTGATAAAAGTTTAGAGAATCTGCTGGCCTATCTAAAGCAAGACCCGCGTTTAGCCGATCTCACCCACAAAACTTCATCGGCTCAAGAACAGCCCTTTGAGCGCATGAAGGTCAAGCTGAAAAAAGAGATTGTTACCCTGGGCCAGCCCGATATTAGCCCGACTAAAACAGTGGGCACCTATGTTGATCCCCAAGACTGGAATCAGGTGATTTCTGACCCGGACGTTATGGTCATCGACACCCGTAATACCTATGAGGTCAATATCGGCACTTTTCAAGGCGCTACGAATCCAGAAACCGACTCCTTCCGAGAGTTTTCTGATTATGCAGCAGAACAGCTAGACCCTACCAAGCATAAAAAGGTCGCCATGTTTTGTACCGGTGGAATCCGCTGTGAGAAAGCGTCATCTTATCTACTAGAACAAGGATTTGAGCAGGTTTATCATCTCAAAGGTGGCATTCTAAAATATCTGGAAGATGTTCCGGCAGAACAAAGTCTCTGGCAAGGAGAATGTTTTGTCTTTGATGAGCGAGTGACTGTCCAACATGGGTTAGAACCCGGCAGCTACACCATGTGTCACGGCTGCGGTCATCCCGTTTCTCAAGACGACACTCGCTCTCCCCATTACGAACCTGGTATTGCCTGTCCTCACTGCTATGACAAACTCAGTCAGGACCAGCGTCAGCGTTTCACTGAACGAGTAAAACAGCGACAGCTAGAACAACAAAGAAGTTCCATCTAAGAGAGTATACATGGATATCGCTATGCCGCGATCTCAGGTGGTTTTTCAGCTAAACCGAGATCGGACGGAAGCGCAACATAGATTACATGATCCACCCATTGCTCATTTTCATAGTAAAAGCCTCGTCGAACGCACTCTTTTTGTAATCCCACACTTTGAGCAAGTGCAATAGACGGATGATTATCGCAGTTGATAGCCGCTTCAATGCGATGATATCCAAGCTGATTGAAACCAGCAATTAGCGCTGCTTTCACCGCTTCGCTGCCAAATCCTTGTCGCCAATGCTGATTATGGATGCTATAGCCCAGATTTGCCCACTGCTTTTCCTCGGCGAGCTAGCCTTTTTTAGCATGTTTACAACCTTTGGCACTCCCCAAGACATTACGCTGTCATCATTACGGGTAGAGCATCTGTTTGCAGCCGATGCCTTTACCCAAGCTGTACTGAGAGAGCACGTTTAGCCGATGCCCAAATTCAATATCCCTACGGTTAATGGGCGAGAGCTATGACAGCTTCAACTTCAATTTTTAATTCTGGTGCAAACAGACATTGGACTTGTACCAATGAACTAGCAGGCAGGCTACCTTTATAGCTATCAAACAAAACATTTCTAAGCTGCTCAACAGCTTTAAGTTCTGTTACAAATATCGTCACTTTAATCAAATTTTCGAAGCTGGTTCCTTCGGCTTCAAGAATGCTTTTGATCTGCTCGAAAACCACTTTAGCTTGAGCTGCAAGATCCTGATTCTGTGCGGCTGTATTGAATGCAGTCAAGCCTGATAGAAACAGGAGGCCGTTGTAACTGACAGCATGGACATAGGGGCCGACGGGGGTATCAAGCTGAGGATAGTTCTTACGCTCGATGTTCATATAAGCTCGGCTCCTGATGGATTAACGCTAAATTTAAGTGGCTCTGTCAGCACATCTAGAAGAGTTATTGACGAGAGCCGGTGGGGCTCGTTATTAGACTACTGCTGTTCTCGTTGAGTCACGCTGCCACTGTCAAAAGCAGACCCGTTTCTAAACAGCAAACAGGACTGTTCGTCGCTGTTTGGCACAAATAAGGTCCAGAGTGATGCACTATAGTCGTTAGATACTTCTGTCTGACTGGTGTAGGTAAAGCCTTCGGGAAAAGAGTCGCTACGCAGTGCGGGTAAATCTGCAAACACCAAAAACTTTTCTCGCCAGAAGACCCGTATTCTTAAAGATGGTTCGGATGATTCTAGCGTACTGTCTTGGTAAACATTGACAGCATGAAGGGGAGAATCACAGTAGGCTACGGTTTCTTCCGCGTGAGCCGGATTTAGTACGGCTAGGGGAAAGAGGATAGTTCCTACAGCGCTGAGCAGCCTCAACTTTAGACAAATCAAGAACGAGCCTGACATAGGATATCTTGCCTAACTCCACTACATAAATAACACAGTTAAAACGACTGATGCTCGTTTCGTAACATGCTATTGACTTAGAGTGCGCTCTAAGTTCTATGGTAGGACCTATGGATACGGAACTGTCAATTCAGCAAGTTGCAGCGATTACTGCGCTTAGTACGCATACCCTGCGATACTACGAGCGCATTGGTCTGCTGACTTCAATCGAGAGAGCGTCGAGCGGGCATCGACGCTACTCCCGCCAAGACATTGCCTGGATTAATTTTCTGATTCGACTGCGAGCTACCGGTATGCCAATTCGGCAGATGCAGCAGTTTGCGGAGCTACGCCGACAGGGCGATCGCAGCTTTAGCCAGCGACGGCAGTTACTGGAAAACCATCAGCTACAGGTCCAGCAGCAAATAGACAAACTGACTCAAAACCTGAGCGTTATCCAAAAGAAAATTCAGCACTACACAGAGTTAGAGGAACAACATGATGCAAACTTCCGTAGAGAACACCAACACTGACCGCTACCAGCGAGGATGGAAAAAACTGGCAGCCGTAGACGGTCAGGCTGGTGAGCAAGTGATTGAGAGCTTAAAGGATATTGCGCCCGATCTGGCCCGGTATATTATTGAGTTTCCATTTGGTGATATCTACTCACGTCCAGGGCTGGATCTGAAATCTAGAGAAATTGCCACCGTCGCTGCCCTGACGGCAATGGGCAACGCTCAGCCGCAGCTTAAAGTTCATATTCACGGTGCGTTAAATATTGGCTGTACCCGTGAAGAGGTGGTAGAAACGATCATGCAAATGGCGGTCTATGCTGGGTTTCCAGCTGCCCTAAATGGGATTTTTGTTGCAAAAGAAGTATTTGCCCAGCGAGATGCTGACGGCTGTGCTGAGGGCTGACTTTAAAGAAAAGGGATGCTAGCCAACAGAAAGATACAAGATAAAAAGAGAGATAAAATTTTGCCTCTCTCTTTTTATCGCTGGATATCCCCTAACTCAATCTTCGATGGGAGCGTAGAAAGTGCCTTCTACTTCAACAATATCGTCTTGATTGAGGCGATCCACCTCAATAATTGTGCGTGGTGGATAGGGGCCCTCTCCCCAGAGTTCTTCTTGAATCTGATTGACGACCGGGCGATAGCGATACATGTCGGTCACATATACGACCAAACGTACGGCATCCTGGAGACTGGCTCCTTCGGATTCAGCAATCAGCTGCATGTTTAGAAACGCCTGACGGACTCGACCTTCTGTATCGGGGACCAGGGCATTGAGTTCAGGATCAATGCCGCGCATGCCTGCAACAAAGACATAGTCTCCTGCTCGGGTACCCAGGCTCCAGGTAGCGGTCGGGACAATGCCGCCTTCCGGTGTCAACGTTCTAACGCCGTTGGGGGATACGTGATCGTCAGCCGCCGCTGGGACTGATGTGAGTCCCAGGGTTGCGATCGCAAGTAAAGCAGTCAGTTTCATTGAGTTACGCTCTATCACACCAAGCTGAGTGTAGGCAGTCGCTGAGTACGCCTATGTACTGTTTGATACATAACGCCATTAACCGGCAAAACGCAAACGCGCTTCACCTGCTGACTGGATCTCATAAACCCCAGGGATAAGGATTTTATGAGATCCAAGAATTAATGCCGAAGAGACGTTCCATGGAACGTCTGTACGTCCCATAGTGGAGCCTGATTTTGTTTTCTTAGAGAATCGCGTAGAGAACAGTTTAAGAGCCAACGCTGCGAATCACCCGACAGGGGTTTCCTGCTGCAAAAACCTTTGGCGGTATATTCCGTGTGACGACGCTGCCAGCGCCAATTGTAGAACCATCGCCAATAGTCACATGGGGGCAAACAATCACACCTCCACCAATCCAAACGTCGCTACCTATTTCAATCGGTAGGGCAAATTCCCAACCGTCTTTACGAACGGCTGGATCGAGTGAATGTGTTGCCGTGTAGATCTGTACTTTGGGTCCAAATAGAACTCGATCGCCAATGCGGACGTGGTTACAGTCAAGAATCACGCAGTCGTAGTTAATAAACAGACGCTCTCCAGCAAAAATATGTGAGCCGTAGTCGCATCGAAAAGTTGACTTGACTTCAGAGTTTGGCCCCAGCGCTCCAAACAGGTCTTTGAGGCGATCATGACGTTCTTGGGTAGCACCTGGGGGAGAACTATTAAACTTCTGTAGCGCCTGTTGTGCATGAAGATGCATTTTTACAAGTTCAGGATCGCTGGCAAGATACGGCTCCCCTGCTAGCATCCGCTCTCGCATAGACTTTTCTGGGTTGGATTGTCTCATAGGTTTACCCGTTATGAAATGGGGCCGTCCCCTTAAAACAGGAACTAGCCTGGGGCACTGGAGACAGCCTGACGCATCGAGTCAATATCAGCGTCAGGAATGGCAGCAATCAGCTGTTGGGTATAGGGTTTTTGGGGTGAATTGTAGACGGCTTCGGCGGGACCGATCTCTTCGATGCGACCTTGATTCATTACCATGATGCGATCGCTAACAAACTTGACCACGCTCAGATCGTGGGAAATAAAGATATAGGTGAGGTCAAACTCTTTTTGCAGGTCTTTAAGCAAGTTGAGCACCTGTGCCTGGACAGAGACATCTAGCGCCGACACCGACTCATCGCAGATGATAAATTTGGGCCGACAGGCCAGGGTGCGAGCAATGCAGATCCGCTGACGCTGACCACCGGAAAACTCATGGGGCATTCGTTTTAGAGCTGTGGCGTCTAACCCCACCCGCTCTAGCAAGTCAACGGCGCGATCGCGGCGGGCGGTTTCATCGGCTTCTAAATTATGTATACGCATCGGCTCCATAATAGCCGAGCCAATATTTTGACGAGAATCGAGAGAGCCGTAGGGATTTTGAAAGACAATTTGCATCTCTCTTCGCAGCCGTCGCATGGCCCCAGAATCAAGGCCCAGCACCGAGCGACCATCGAAGTGAATGGTGCCAGATGTGGGTTCGATCAGCCGTAGTAAACAGCGGCTGAGGGTGGATTTGCCGCAGCCTGATTCTCCCACCAGACCCAACGTTTCGCCGGGATATACGTCAAAACTAACCGTATCGACGGCCCGAAATTCTGACTTTTTGCCAAACCAGCCCTTTCGTACTGGAAAGGCTTTGGTTAGCTCATGCACTTTTAACAGCGGCTGCTGTTGCCACAGGATTTCATGGCGCTGCTCTAGCTCCTGGGAACTGACCTCAGCCAAGAGCATCGCCTGATCGGCCTCCGTGCGAACTTTAGCGATCACCCGTTTTGAGTGAGTGGCTTCATCTTCGACCACGTCCATAAAGTCGGTGACGGTGGGCAGTCGCCGCAGCTGCTGTTGAGGGCGCGGACGACAGTTGAGCAACCCCTGGGTGTAGGGATGCTGGGGCTCAACAAAGAGATTATAGGTGGAGGCAATTTCGACCAGGTCGCCTTTGTACATAACGGCTACGCGGTCTGCGATCGCAGATACCACCCCCATGTCGTGGGTAATAAAAATAGTGGCCGTACCGCGAGAAGACTGCAGATCGCGCAACAGATCCAGGATAGTGGCCTGAATGGTGACATCTAGAGCAGTTGTCGGTTCGTCAGCAATTAAAATAGCGGGGTTACCGGCAAGCGCGATCGCAATCATCACTCGCTGCTGCTGTCCACCCGAAAGCTGGTGGGGATAGCGACCTAAAATCTCTTCTGGGTCCGGCAGTTTTACCTCTTCAAACAGCGCGATGGCCCGAGCCTTGGCCGCATCGCCTTTGAGATTTTGGTGCAGACGCAGCGCCTCCATCACCTGCTCACCGCAGGGATATACCGGATTGAGAGAAGTCAATGGCTCTTGAAAAATCATTGAAATTACTTTGCCCCGATACTCGCGCCGCGCCTCCGGCGACAGAGTGAGCAGGTCAACCGGTTGAGCGTCCGGCTGAGCGGGGTCACGAAACCAGACTTCTCCAGAAAGCTTGGCATTTTTGCCGGTCAGACCGATTAGCGCCAGCGATGTCACCGACTTGCCCGAACCCGATTCGCCCACCAGTCCTAACGTTTCGCCCGGTGCCAGCGAGAAGGAAACGGCGTTTACCGCTGGCACAATGCCTGACTTAGTAACAAACGCTACCGAGAGGTTGCGAACATCAAGGATGGGGGTAGCCATAGGATTTAAATATGGAAACGGCGTTAAGTCTCTGCTGACAAGCTTTCTGATAAATAAAGAAAATCACTTGTTTAGAATGATGTGCAGATATTAACTGAATATCTGTATCGTTTGACTCACTTATTCATTAAGAAAGTCGGGTAAGTTCAGTAAATCTAATGAGAGGACACCTACCATCTCTCTACGGCAGTCAACGGGCTGTTAAGGTCCAGGACTGTAGGTCAAATCGCATATATATCCAGGGTTTCACTCCATTGAAGTGCAGTCTTTAGCTGATCAGTGGTGTAAACCATTCGCAACATTCATCTGGGGAGCGAACGACGATGGGCAAACATATATTTCGACGCCGATTGAAACAATTTGTCATGGCGTTGCTGGCGTTTTCGTTAGCGGTGGTTGTGGCGAACTGCGGTGGGGCGACCGATGAAGCGGCCCCCGCCGGAGATGCTGCCGCACCGGCTGATATGGGCACCTTGGTCTTTGGCTCTGGCGGTCAGCCTGTAAACCTGCGGCCAGGGGATGTCACTGACGGTAACTCGATGTATGTGCATCTTCAGATTTATGACTATCTGTTGGCCAATGAACCGGGCAGCACCGAGCTTATCCCCGGCTTGGCAACAGAATGGAGTGCCTCTGAAGACAGCCTGACTTGGACCTTTAATCTGCGTGAAGGGGTTAAATTTCACGACGGCAGCGACTTTAATGCCGAGGCGGTAGTCTTTAATGTCAATCGCTGGTGGGACCCGGAATTTGAATACGGCTACCGGGCTGAAGGACACCTGTATGAAATTTGGACGGATCTGTTTGGCGGCTTTAAAGGTGAGGACGGTTCCACCGTTGTGGACGTTCGCGCCGTTGATGATCTAACGGTGGAATTTGAGCTGGCCGAACCCTTTGCGGCATTTCCAGCTGCGATCGCATCCTCCTATTTTGGCATCGCCAGCCCCACCGCTATCCAAGAAGCCGGGGCGGACTACGGCACCCCCTCCGGTCTCGCCGTTGGCACCGGTCCCTTTGTATTTGAAGAATGGCGCAGTGGCGATCGCATCACCCTGTCAGCCTTTGAAGACTATTGGCAAGAAGGCATGCCCAAGACCGAGCAGGTGGTGTTTAGCTTTGTAGAAGACCCGGCGGCGCGGCTAGCTCAGCTCCGAGCCGGTGCGCTGGACTTCACCGTGGATCTCACTCCGGACCAGCTGCCTGAAATCGAGTCCGACCCAAATTTAGAAGCCGTATTTCGTCCTTCCTTTAACGTCGGGTATCTGGCGCTAAATCCGTCCTATGAACCTCTGGCATCGGTGGAAGTGCGCCAGGCGATTGCCCAGGCCATCAACAAATCCGCCATTGTAGAAGCCTTTTGGGGCGAGCTAGGAGAGACCGACGGCCACTTTGTGCCCCCCTCGCTTGAAGCCTACACCAGCGGCGATGTGGATGATTATGAGTACAACATCGAAGCCGCCCAGCAGGCTCTGGCCGATGCAGGCTATCCCGAAGGGTTTGACCTCGACCTGTGGTATATGCCGGTGAGTCGTCCCTATTTCCCTAACCCCAAGCCGATTGCCGAAGCCTTTGCCGCAGAGCTAAGCCAGATTGGCATTACGGTAAACCTGCAGACCAAAGACTGGGGCGCGTATCTAGAAGATCGCAACACCGAACCCGGCTTCCAATCCTTTATGCTGGGCTGGACCGGAGACTATGGTGACCCTGACAACTTTCTCTTTGCTCACTTTGGCCCCGGTGCTACACAGGACTTAGGCGGTTATCAAAATCCTGAGATGTTTGACATGCTAACTAAGGCCCGCTCAGCCACCGACCAGGCCGAGCGTGAAAAGATCTATCAGGATGTGGACGGTCTTTTGTTTGAAGAAGCGCTGCGGATTCCCATTGTGCATTCTCAGCCGCTGCTGGCGAAGCGTACCAATGTTGACGGCTGGTCGCCGAGTCCGTTTTCGAACGAGCCGTTTACCGAAGTTGAAAAGTCTTAGGTTGATGGGGAGGAGCTGTTTGTTCTGGTACAAAGAGAGTTTCTGTACTCAAGCTGGTCAAATAGATTTGGTACTTTTGGCGAGTCGTTTCGGAACATAGCAACCCTCTCGGAAGCCCCCTAGATCCCCAAACTTGGTAGGGTGAATTCGTTTATGGAAGAAAAGTCTAATCTTAGATTCTGGCTAGGAGATAGACGTTATCTAGGCCCCCCTAGCCCCCCAAATTTGGGGGGGATCAGACTCAAAGTCCCCAAACTTGGGGATTTAGGGGCCTGGATAGCTTCTCAGTTCTCCGACAGAACTTTGTTTTCAGAGTTTTCTACTGAGAATGAATTTACCCTACCAAACTTGGGGGTTGGGGGCCTGAACAACCTTCAAATTCTTGTATAGAACCTTGATCTAGACTTCCTTACCTAAAGAATCACTCCCACATTCCTAAGAACTGTTTACCCGCTCATATCCATTGCCCCCATACCCCACCCACACCTCCCATGGGTCGATATATCATCAGACGCCTACTACAGCTCGTGCCCGTATTACTCGGCATCTCCCTGCTAGTATTTGCTTTTTTACATCTCATTCCCGGTGACCCCGCCGTCACCATGCTGGGCGACCGCGCCACCCCCGATGAGGTCGCCGTCCTGCGAGAACGCATGGGTCTTAACGAACCGCTACCGTTACAGTTTCTGTCCTTTTTAGGCAGTCTCTTGACCTTTGATCTCGGCACCAGCATTTTTACCGGCGTTCCCATTTGGGAAGAAATTCGGCTGCGGTGGCCTGCCACCTTTGAGCTGTCAGTCATCGCGATGCTGATTGCCCTGGTTGTGGGCATTCCAGCCGGGGTGATTGCCGCTGTGCGCAAAAACAGCATTGTCGATAATGTGATGATGAGCGGTTCGCTGCTGGGGGTTTCCATGCCGGTTTACTGGCTGGGTCTGCTGCTGGTGTATCTGTTCGCGGTCAATCTGCAGTGGCTGCCCCCCAGCGGTCGTATCGGTGTCGATCAGGGCTTTTCATTTCAGCCCATCACCGGCTTTTTTATCTTTGATGCGCTAATTCAAGGAGACTTTGGCGCGCTAAAAAACATTCTCTCTCACCTTATTTTGCCCGCCGTTACCCTTAGCACTATTCCCCTAGCGATTTTGGCCCGCATTACCCGTAGTGCCATGCTCGACGTGCTCTCCCAGGACTATATCCGCACGGCCCGCGCCAAAGGGGTGCTGGAGTTTTGGGTGGTGGCTAAACATGCGCTCAAAAATGCCATGCTGCCGGTGGTCACGATTGTCGGTCTAGAGTTCGGCACCCTGCTGGGTGGGGCGATTTTGACAGAAACGATTTTCTCCTGGCCGGGTATTGGCAAATGGATCTACGAAGGCATTTTGCTGCGTGACTACCCTGTAGTGCAGGGCGGTGTTGTGTTTGTTGCCTTTGTGTTTGTCTTGATCAACTTGCTTGTAGATCTCTCTTACGCCTTCCTCGACCCTCGCATTCAATACAAATAAGCCAATACAAATAATATGACCACCACTCTCCCGCGTCCGGCAACAAAATTTCTCAAAAACCGAGCGGTACAGCGCTTTACTGAATCAACATCAGGCTTGATTGGCCTGGGGCTGACGCTGTTTATCACCCTGGCTGCGCTGCTGGCACCGGTTTTGAATCCTTACGATCCGGCGAGCGATCGCGACTATGCGGCCCGACTCCAGGGGCCGAGTCTGGAGCACTGGTTTGGGGCCGATGGCCTCGGGCGCGACATCCTTACCCAGGTCTGGTACGGGCTAAGGACGTCCTTGGTGATTGGTGTTGTGGCGGTGCTGCTGGGGCTGCTGATCGGCGTGGGGCTAGGTCTAGCCGCCGGATATTTTCGCGGTTGGATAGAGGGAATTATCGGCTGGCTAACGGATGTGATGTTGGCGTTTCCCTCTATTTTGCTTGCGATCGCAGTTGTCACCATTACCGGCCCTAGCATGGTCAGTGTGATGGTGGCCGTCGGAGTAGTACAAATTCCCAAATTCATTCGCCTCACCCGCAGCATGGTGCTCTCACTGCGGGAGCAAGAGTTTGTACAAACCGTGCGCGCCTTTGGGGCTAAACCGCCACGCATTGTCTTTTTACACATTTTGCCTGCCAGCCTGGCTCCGCTCATCGTTCAGGCTACGTTGGCCATCGGCACATCTACCCTAGAGGCAGCCGGACTCGGTTTCTTGGGCCTGGGCGCGCAACCCCCCACCCCTGAACTCGGCACCATGCTCTCTGATGCCTTCAAAGGCGGCTATTCTCTCTCCGCTCCCTGGACCATTGTGTTCCCAGGGCTGTTTATTACTGTGACCGTACTGGCGTTTAATCTACTGGGTGACGGTCTCCGCGATGCCTTTGACCCAAAGGGAGGACTGTCGTCTACATAAAAAGAATCCCTCTGAGTTTCTTGCTCTCATTAGGTCCTGTACGCCCCTGTACTTAACTCATCAATGCAGAATTTACTTGATGCCAGAAGTCCAAATACGGCACCTGTTGGATCTCTGAGGATGGCTTTTCGTTCACCATTGGGCATGTGGGCTGCGGCCTCATATACGCTTGCCCCCAGTGTTTTGGCGTTGGCAATGGCTGCATCAAGATCGTCAGTTGCAAGATAGGGTATCCAGACAGCAAATCCTACCGTGCCAAACAACTGAGTTGTAACTCCAGCGGCACTGGCGTTGTTCATACCTTTAAAGACGGCATAGTGACCCGCCTCATAGGATCTCCAGCCAAACAGATCGCCATAGAGCAACTTGGCTGCTTCAACATCATCGGTAATAAGCTCATCCCAGAGAAAAGTACCACTAGGAGCGGGAAAGGCATGCGTGGGAAAAGTAGGACAAATGATAGCACCTTGCAAATCTTGAATGACCGAGCTACGACCCACACCTGGTGTATCAAACGGTTCTCGAATAATGGTTAACCCAAGACTCTTGGCCTTTGCCGTGACGGCATCAACATCTTGAACTTTTACATAGGCAATCCAGCCAGAAATATCATTTTGTCCAGGATCAACAAAGCCGCCGTGAGCTTCATTCTCAGCAAAAATCAACGGATATTCGGCTGCGCCAGGCTTCCAAACAAAGTTTGAAGTATGTTCAAGCTGGTAGTCCCAACCCAGTAAGTCGGTGTAAAATTGTCTTGCTTTAGCAACGTCTTGCGTCAGAAGATCGTGCCAGATCACATGACTAGCCTTGATGGACATAGTCTCCTCTTTCTCTTAAAGGCTAAAATTTGGAGCTATTAACATCGCTATTATAACTTGTTCAATTTAAAACACGGTGCCTACGGTAACGGTCGCGTCGATGTTATTCCAGCATTTCTAAGTCATCGGAAAAACTGGGATCGGGACGTCGAATTTTCGGTGATTGCGATTTGTCCGACATTAATAGTAGTCATCGTTTCAAGGAATTTATGAAATGTCTCAGGATCAATACACCATTCTTTGATTACAATGCCTATTTTTTCCAACAGCTTCAAGCAGTAAGGCAAGCTTGCTAACGATCGCATTCAGCCGCACGTTAGGAAATCGCTTTGTTACCTTGAGCCTTGGATCTAGATGGTTTTGGTTGAGAGGAGGCACTCTTTTGCCCCAGCACAATGCTGGTGAAGATAATAGCAATTCCGCCAAGTTGGATGGGCGTCAACGTTTGTCGAAGCCAGAAAAAACCAATTAGGGTAGCCATCACCGGGCTGAGGAGACCCAAATACGATACGGCAGAGGCAGAGAGCTTACCAATACCTCGAAACCAGAGCAAATACGCCAATCCAGTCCCCAATAGCCCAAGATAAAGAAGCCCTTGAAAGTTTGTTTTTGTAAACGTTTCAAAAGGACCTTCAATGATGAGGGCAACAGGCAGTAGCAATGCACCACCTACCGTAAGCTGCCATGCGGTAAATGCAAGTAAAGAAACAGGTGGTTGCCAGCGTTTTACCAGCACTGTACCAAGCCCCATGGTGGCAGCACCGCCAATGGCGGCAAGAATGCCAAGAGAGTCGAGTTGAGCTGATGGGTCAAGCACTAAGAAGCCAATGCCAACAAAGCCTGCGATCGCAACTAAAATTGCCCCTCTAGTAGGCTTTTTGTGCAAAATCAGCCACGCAAACAGTACAACTAGCAAGGGTTGAATTGCCCCAGCTGTAGCCGCTACTCCACCCGGTAGACGGTAAGCCGCGACAAACAGCAGTGCCTGGAAAATACCGATGTTTAAACCACCCAAAACAAGGATTCTCCACCACCAAATTCCTTGGGGTAATTTTCTTAATGCAATAGTAAGCAACAGCCCGACGGGAAGGGCTCGCAATGCTGCCACCAGTAGAGGATGACCCGGCGGCAAAAACTCGGTTGCCACAATATAAGTTGTCCCCCAGGAAATCGGAGCCAGCGCCGTTATCGCAGTATCTGTCAGTTTAGAATTGAGATATTTCATGATTGTTTATGGATTGCCTGATCGCATCTGTTGTGTCGCTTAGAATATTTCTGGCTGTAAAACGTCTGGTTCTATAGCCAGAAACACGCCATCAGATTTCAAACGTCGCTTCGCTTATGAAGCAGGAAGTTCTGTAAGCTCAAGGACATTTAAGTCAGGATCGCGAATAAAGATCGATGTTTTACCATCGCCAAAGGTGACGGGGCCTCCGCTTAGCCTGATATCAATTGACTCCAAAAAGGCTTTGGCATCTAGAACAGACTCCACCTCAATCGCGTAGTGGGTATAGCCGGGATATCGTTCTTCCACATCCATCAAGATGTTTCGCTTGTCAAAACTGTTATCACCGTGAGCGATCAGATTAATCTCGATCCCGCTGGGATGCTTGATAACAAAGACTTGCTCTTCATAGTCTTTGCGCGTGATTTGAAACCCAAGAGTTGTATAAAACTGCATGGATGTGTCAGCATCCATTACTCGGATGCCAACATGATCTAATTTTTTGATTTGCATGGGTAGCTTTGTAAAATCAGCGTTAAAAGAGTTTATTCATTCGAACCGGGGGCCACAGCAACGGCGTCGATTTCAAAGAGTACGCCGGGAGCATAAAGTTCTGGCACCGGAATCAAGGTGCTAGCTGGAGGATTGTCGCCAAAAAAGGCTTTACGCTTTTCCACCAGGTAAGCGAGCTTCTCTGCATCATGCTCCACAATCAGCAGCGTAATTTTGGCAACGTTGTCAGGGTTGGTGCCAGCCACGTCTAAGGTTGCAGCCAGTGCGTCAAAGGAACGATCAACCTGGCTTTCAAAGTCGTTTGGGCCATCTTCGGTAATACCAACCTGCCCAGCCACGTGAACAAGTCGGGCATTGGCTACGGTGATCGTTGCTTGCGAATAGCCGTACTGCAACGAGTTTGCCAACTCGGGCGGATTCAGCGCCCTTTTTAACTCTTCCTGAGCCGCAACGGAGGTCAGTAGCAGCCCTGAGGCCAATAGTCCGGCAAAGAAGCCCGTTACCTGAAAATTAGTCAGTGTAAGTTTCATGTTCAAAGTCCTTATGTGTAGTGAGTTGCGATCGCTGATTAATAGAGCGTCACAGCAAAACGCAGCTTTCGAGGAAGAAGAAACTTCCTGCTTATTTATCTTGATATCAAGATAGCCGATATAAAGGTAAATATCAAGTATCTTGAGATAGAGATATAATGACCCCATGACTCAAGACACCATCGACAAAATTCTGGCTCAGTGGAAACAGGAAGCTCCTGCTTTAGATGTTTCGTCCTTAGCCGTTGTGGGGCGGGTTCTACAGCTTGCTCAATTGCTAAGTAAGCATCGAGAAACCGTGCTGGCCGACTTTGACTTAACAGTGTGGTCCTTTGATATGTTGGCCACTTTGCGGCGTCAGGGGCCTCCTTATCAACTCAAGCCAACTGAGCTATATCAGTGGCTGATGCTTTCTTCGGGGGCCATGACTAACCGCATTGACCGGCTTGAAAAAAATGGATTGGTAACGCGGCTGCGAGATCCTGATGATCGTCGTAGTGTTATTGTGCAACTCTCTGATGCTGGTGTGGAGCGCATTGATGCAGTAATGCCGGTATTGTTCGAGCGGGAAAAGCAGTTTCTAGCAGACTTGAGTCAGACCGAAACGACAGATTTGATAACGCTACTACGACAGTTTCTATCAACAGTGCATCAACAAGTATCGTAAACATCTACGACGCGCTCTTTATCCTGAGCTTAGAAAGAATATCTAGATTTTATCTTTCAATATGCCGCACAGAAGTATCTTCACTCTGAGCGACAACAACATCGCTTACGGCGGCTACGATAGCCTCTGGGGCATCTAAGGGAATGTAGTGTGATGCTCCTTCGATGACTCGCCAGTCCGTATTCGTAGATAACTCTGTGAGTTCGGCCTGTAATCTAGGCCATAGATCTGACCATACATCTTTTAATCGAGCTGTTGTTGTCGCATCAATCTGATAGGGTAGCTGTTCTAGAAATTGACCAGCTGTAAGAACTACTGTAGGCGTATCGCCAAACGGTCCAGTATGTTGTAACGACGGCAGTAATCTGACTCCATTCAGGTCCGTCGGTCGCTGCGGATGAGCCGGTAGCGGATGAAGCGCTGGTCTTGGATCACAATCTCGCCATCTTCGCGGAAACCAAGCCGTCGCAGCGCTGCGACCCTTGTCCTACTTGGGGGAAGCAGGGCGGTAACGGAGTCAACGCAGAGATCTTCGAATGCATGTGTCAGAATCCTCCGATAGAGGGCAGGACCTGCTCCCCAGTACTTTCGATTAAGGACGAGCCCCACGTCTACATCGTCGCCCTCTGGCTGAAGGCCACCCCAGCCGATGAACTCGTCATCCAGCACGAAGGCCCAAGGTCCAAAGCCTCTCTCCTCCCACATTCGTTCCTTGATAGCGACAAAGAGATCGCACTCGACCTCTCCGAACTCATCCCGAGCCAGTGGTAGGTGCCGAAGGACTGCGGGATCGTTCATCAAGTCGATGATTGCGGCCGGGGGAATCTTAGTTAGCCGCGTGAACGCGATTCTATCGTAATCGGTAGTTTCCATAGCGGAGGAGGTTGAACAAGAGACTGCGGCAGACTCACTGCCTAACATCCAGGCAGATATCTTACGATACCTAGCCGAGCAACCGTAATCCATCGGGTGCAGCCGGATAGTTAGGCGGCGATCTCATTTAGCAAAACCTGAATTCGTTCGCCTAAATCATGAGCGGGCAATCACAGTTAGCTCAGGCTATCCGTAACTGCTGAATATCCTGGATGGGGGGTGCCCCAAACAGACGGGAATATTCACGGCTGAACTGCGAGGGGCTTTCGTATCCCACCTGATAGGCGGCATAGGTCGCATCGGTGTCTTCAGCTAGCATCAGGCGACGCGCTTCTAACAGCCGCAATTGTTTTTGATACTGCAGCGGGCTCATTGAGGTGACGGCTTTGAAATGACGATGGAAAGATGAGGCCGACATGTTAGCTTGCTCTGCCAACTCCTCGACCCGTAGCGATTGGGCAAAGTCAGCTTTGAGCCGTTCGATCACGCTGGCAATACGCTGCATGTTGCTGCCAGAGGTGGCAATCTGACGAATTGCTCCCCCTTGTTCACCTGTGAACAGACGGTAGTAGATTTCGCGGGTAATGATCGGCGCTAGAAAGGGAATATCCTGCGGCGTATCCAAAAGCTGAGTCAGTCTGAGGGCGCAATCAATCAGCGGCAGATCGACATCGCTGACGAACAACCCTCGACATGAGCTTTCTTTTGCCCCTGTTCTAGGTTGAATCTGGGCGACCATATCGGAGAGTTGGAGGAGAGATAGTTTCAGCAAAAAGCCTAAGTATGGCTGGTCGGGCGTCGCCTCCACGATAAATCCCCTGACGGGCAGCTCCACGGAAACCACCAGATATTGACTGGCACCATAGTGATAGGTCTCCTCTCCGAGCAATAGCTGCTTTTTTCCCTGAACGATGATGGCGAGCGCCGGTTCATAGACGCTGCATATCATCGTGGAGGCATCGTCTCGCATGAACTCTAATTGAGCGATCGCAGTTGGGTGAATTCCATTGCCCCTCCCATCTGTGTATCGCGTCACCCGTTCCGCCAGTTCTGCGCAGCGACTCGCGATGTTCGAGCGGCGTTGTGCCATCGCATCGTGGTTAACCGTTTCAGTTTTCATGGTGGGTTTCGACGACTGCAATCGCTTCCTACGGGCTCATTATAGGGGAATAGTCTCTCAATTAACCTCTGCTTTGGGAGGATTAGGCAATGACCTGCCAGGTTTGGGCATTCAGCGCTAAGTTCTTCTGGCCTACGATTAACCCATGTCAAGCAAAGAATGGAAGGATAAGGCAATGGCACAGAATACTCAAAAAATCGCATTAGTGACCGGATCGAGCCGAGGGTTGGGTAAAAACACTGCATTGACGCTGGCCCAAAAAGGCGTTGATGTGATTGTGACCTATCACAGCGCTCAGGCTGAGGCTAACGAGGTCGTTTCTGAAATTAAAGCGATGGGCCGCAAAGCGGTTGCCCTACAGCTGGATAGTTCGGATACCCAAACCTTTAATGGATTTGTCGGCCAGATTAATCGGGTACTCCAGGATATCTGGCAAACGCAACAGTTTGATTTTCTGATTAACAATGCCGGAATTGGCATCAATAGGCCTTTTACTGAGACGACTGAAGAAGATTTTGACCGTTTAATGAATATTCAGCTAAAGGGCGTTTTCTTCCTAACGCAAAAACTTCTCCCGGTGATCAAAGATGGCGGACGAATCGTCAACATTTCAACGGGGCTTGCCAGGTTTACGCTACCAGGATTTTCCGCCTATGGCGCAATGAAGGGGGGAATAGAAGTACTGACCCGATACCTGGCGAAGGAATTGGGTGGAAGACAAATCGCCGTTAATACCATTGCTCCTGGCGCAATCGAAACGGATTTCGGGGGAGGTGCAGTGCGTGACAATAAAAACATGAATGACTTTATCGCCTCGCAAACAGCTTTAGGCCGTGTGGGTGTTCCAGATGATGTTGGCGGTGCGATCGCATCTTTACTCTCTGAAGACAACCGCTGGATTAACGGCCAGAGAATCGAAGTTTCCGGTGGCATGTTTCTTTAATTCACACCAGTTTCAACGATGAAGAAAGCCATCGTGGCGGCCTCCATGGATACCCGTGGGGTCGTCTCGACAGGTGCAGTCTTCTGAATTTTGAATTCTGCGTAGCGTTACTAGCTCAAGGATGTAAACAAGCCTGTTGTTCATGGGGCAAGCCTTTGGGCAAGTCGCCCAGCTGATAGGCGACGACCGCTTTATCTGGATCTGATGTAGTGGTAGTCAGTAGTTCTGTATTGCGCTGTTGCAGCCTGCGCCGAACTCCCTCACCAGCGGAAGCGGCGATGGCCACATCAATAAAATGTAGCGGATGGCGCTCACCATCTCCTCGAACATGCCATTCATGCAAGCAACCCATATTAGTCAAGTCCAGTATCCAGGCCAGACTGACATCGGCTGCATTAGAAACAACATAGATCTGCCACCGCAGCGCTCTTCCTGCGTGAGGTGCAATACTGCCATCATTTGCTATTGCCACAGCCACTAATTTTTCTGCCATTTAACCAAGTCTCCAAACAAGTGCAACATTTCAAGCTCAGAGCTTCTACTAAGACCTTGCAGTCTCACGTATCCAATCGAAACAATGTCGGAATTATAGGAGATAGCAATTGTTAAATTGCTGTTGCTAATTAAGCATGTACTCAAGGCTCAATGTCCCCACTAAACACTCTTTGCAAAATAGCTTGGGGCAATGTGCGAGTATTTTTGTCCGAAACTTGGTTGCAGGTGTGAGATCGCAGCCTAACGGTCTGATTGAGTGGCTACCAATCGCCTCTGCTGCAAAACCGAGTGCGATCGCGGATGTGCCCAGTGGTCCACGTTTCAAGGTTCTCCGCACCACTGGGCGGAGAACCCGTCATCATGCCTAGGCCCTATCCGATGAAGAAGAGCACGAGTATGTGGCTCTCAGGCTAACGGCCGAGCATTCTGGTCTTGAGCGATACGAGCTTCTTGATTTCATGGGTGATGTCCTCTCGGTCCTGATTTAGGACAGTGTACTCAGTGGCCTGAGTCTGCATGAGGGACGTCACTAAATCGCTTACTGCACTTTCGTCTGTTGAGTCAAGGAGAATGGGCTCTGTGTAGTTGTTCATCGTGCTTGGGTCTATTTTGCAATACATTACTTTCAGTTCTAGCTGTTCCAGCTAAAAGCTTTTGTTTCCTCAGGTACAGCCAGATCGCTAGCCAGCAATCTTAAGCAAGAAAAAATTATTGAACGTCGAGCAACATATCTTAGAGATGGTAGTTGCTTGTTCGTTATTTCTCGCACTAATCTTGTTGGTGCTTGTGAGTCAGGCCGAGTGTTTATAATGACTCAGTGACCCATAATATTCCAATTAAGTCCACTTGCCACGGACTATGCTAGCTCGCTGTTGGTGATTATCAGACCGGTTTTTGGCCGGAGTAAACAGCAAACCGATAGTTTTTATACCAGCAGTCAACTTGAACAAAGCCCACTTCAGATAACCAGTTGAGTTGGTCTTGTAATGTGGCAGTTTTATCTGCTTTCATGCGTTCAATAGCGATTTCAATATCGAGGTCAGTACACCCTTTGGCTTTAGTACCATTGAGCCAAGCCTGAGCATATTTTTCTTCGTTCTCCGGTGTGGTGCCTAAAGCTTGGTCTGCATTGATGAAGTGGCCGCCACTTTCAAGAACATTGAAAATCTTGTTAAATATGCTTTTGAGTTTTTCCTGCGGTGTATGATGCAACGCCAGCGCCGAGACCACAACATCATACTTTCCGGTAATAGGCTCATTGATAAAATCCAGAACCACATACTCAATGTTTGGATTTGAATCGAAACGCTCACGTGCCTTTCTCAACATTTCGTCCGAAATGTCTGCCAATGTGATGGCAGCCTTTGGAAAGGCCGCCGTTATTAAACCGGACAACAAACCTGTACCAGCACCGATATCAAGGACCTTAATGTCGGCTTGATTGTCGTGAGGAATAAGACCGAGAGCAGTGCTATAAAACTCTTCAAAACACGGAATGTATTGAGGGCGAGTGCGATCGTAATCTTGCGCGGCTGCATCGAAAAGAGATTTGATATTCATAATGTAATCGTACCGCCTGCAGTAAGGTCGTGCGCAGCAGACTAACGCCTCGGTTCACCCGACACAGATATCTTTTCAAATTACCAAAGGGCCTTTCTACGATCGGGTGCAACTGCATGGTTAGATGGTGTTCTGTAATTCAAGCAAAACAGCCACAGTGCTGATTAACAAAAAGTGCTGAATTCTTTCTTAATCTTTACAGCTGAAGTAGATTCAATCATCAACTCCGCCAATTTTCCCTGCACTGAAAATACAGGGAGCTGTCCAGGCGCTAGATTCAGAATAGCTTCAACTTCCCAATTAGCGAGCATAGGGGCTTGCTGTGTGGCCAATATGATGATGCGGTCAAACCACTGGCAATGTGGGAGCCACAGCCATTTTAGGAGAAGACAGCGAAAATCCTGGCTCTGCAGGCAGTTCAGATATTTTTCCATTCCACAGAACCAGTATCGAACAATGCTAAATAACGCTTAATGCGCCTTTTCTTAACCTAAACTTCATTTTAATTTAGACTTTTACTTAACCCATGCTTGTGCATTTTTTCTGAACAAGCATGGGTTTCTCCCAAGAAGGGAGATATCCTCTGTTTTGCTGAGATCAAGCGCCATGAAATCATCAACCTCTGGCGGTTCAGCGGCTAGCTGGCCCATCATCAGATCGTTATTACTCTTAGGATGTGTAGTCACAGGACTATCGGCCTGGGCAGGATATCGTCAGAATGATTTACTACGCTATTTTGATGAAGGCAGCATTCTGAGTTGGCTATCGGGGCTACAGCTGGTGTCAGTGGCTGTCATTGCAGGTGCTATCTACCGCCTGCTTCGCCAGCAACGGACGAGTTGGCGTTCGCCACACTTACTGTGGCTACTGGTGACTATTGGTTTTTTCTTTTTAGCGGCAGATGAGCTAGCTCAGATCCATGAGTCCATTGATAAATCGATCCATACGACCTGGCAGCTACAGGAAACAGGACTTACTGACCGGATTGATGATGCTTTAGTTGGAGCCTATGGAGCGATCGCAGCTGTGATTGCCTATGGTTTTCGGCGTGAGATCAAACGATATCGTCATTTATGGCCGCTGATACTGTGGAGCTTTGGTGTGATGTGCCTGATGGTAATATTTGATACATTAACCAATCGCTTCGACATTCTACCCATGTTGTTTGGCCAGAGCAGCCATTCTTTATTCCTCGCTCTAAGTGTTGCTGAGGAGTTTTGTAAGCTGGTTGTAGAAGCGATTTTGATAGGTGGTCTGTACCAGGTGTTCCGGATCGAAAAGCAGGCCCATCTTTCTCAAGCTGTTGACCCAGCCACCGACTCTGCTAATACGCAAGCCAACTAATAATGCCCCTGTCATAACGTTTGTGTTCAGCGGACACCCACCCCTTAACTCTAACAAAGCAAGCAAGCACGTTCCGCTGCAATACGGTTGTTAGCTGGTAATGCCTCACCGATCTACTTCGTTGAATTTCCATGGCTGCTGTCTCCATCCTAATCTTCGTTTTGCTGATGATGTATCCACTTGAGGTAGATGAATCTCCACAAGCTCTACGGTTTCTCGAACCAATGCTTCAAGCTGATTGACTGCTACTGGGGGTTCCTGATGAAACAGCCCTTCAAGACGAGCGGCAAGATTCTCAGGCGCAATCTCCATTTGCTCAATAAACCTGCTCATCCGCTTGAATTGGAATTTTGAATAATACAAACGGTTCAACCCAGATAACACGCCGAGAAGGTTTTGGGCTGACTCAACCAGGATTTGATAATACCAAAGCGTCGTATCTCGCTTGGCGAACTTTTCCTGCATTCCCCAAATCGCGAAGAACTTGAGGTAATGTTTAACCATCTTCTGTGCGAGTTCATCCGGATAATTCGCTACCTTGGCTTTCCATCGCTGAATGAGCGTTTCGCCGTACAGTGGGATTCCAAGCAATGTTCCAGACATCGCTTTCAGTAATGGGGATTGAATGTCACGCCCTTCTAAGACATTTGAAATATCTTTCTCCCATTGTGAGATTGTCACATGACCAAACTGACACTCGACACCATTTACAAGGTAACTCTCAGCGAAGCCACCCTCTTTTCGATCACCCAAAATCCAGAGCCGCTCTGAACCTTGATTCTGGTTACGCGCAAGCTGTAGTTCTTCCTCGGAAGGTAATTCGTCGTAATAAATGCTCATGTCACAATCAGAGTATTCGTCACACAGCCCTTCTGCAACTGAGCCTGCAACCATTGCTGCTTTTGTTTTCGGATTAGCAATGTACGCTTTAACATTGCGTTTTGCTAATTCCAATAAATATTGAGTTCTATTATTCATGGATTTCACGCCTTGGATGAGGATGTACATCCATGATGCAACACTGATTTTTACAGGCTAACGGTAGAGCTGAGCGGTGGCCAGTATTTTCTGATCATTGTTGGAATGTTTCAGGCCGTCCGCTCCTGCACAGAGTTAGACAGCTCATTCAGATGTTGGATTGACATCAAACTCCATCTTAGAGCGATAAAAGCAAACGTCAAATTCCATAAAAAAGTTGGTTTGACCGAGAATGACTGGAATGTTTTCAGCTCTCGCCCAAGCAAAAGCTAACCTTATAAAACCGCAGCCTTCGACGTCTGTCATGGCAAACAGTTGCATGGCTGGTTGGCCTCCTAGGTTGCCTACTAGTTGGATCACCGCTTTTCGAGCATCCCAAATCACTCTCAGCTTAAGGCCAACTTCATAAGGCAAAACATTTACTGTAGCGCCACTGTTCACTAAGCTAATCACCTCCAAGCTTCGATTCTGATAATTGAGTTGTGATTCTGATAATTAAGTATTAATAGGATACGAGGCAGGCTATCAAACTCATTTTGGGACAAGTCAGTTTGGCCAATGCTCTTTTTTAGCCACAGACCTGACAGTTTCCTCGACGCATGCTTGAGATTATTTACCTGTTGACCTCACCACCATAATATCTAATATAGCTTAGAAAGAACTCATTGAAGATTAGGTGAGTTATCAGAGAATTTTCAGAAAACAGTGACACTATCAGAATTGAATCACTGTTTTATTACAGTACAACATTTCATCCACGATATTTTGTCTAAAGGAGAGATGCTTGCACGTCAGACTTACCTGAAAGTATTGATCACCAGTTGTTTGAACTGCGATTGTGATTTTTGCGTGATGCAAGCACTACCCTGACTTGCCCTTATAAATTGAGACAGGAAACATCCATGACAAGCACCCAAAATATAAGAATCGGCTTAGCCACAATTCGAATTACTGTAGCAGCTTTTTTCTTGATTTGGTCCATCGAGAAAATCATTGCGCCCGAGATTACTCAAGCTGTTTTTTCTCGCTTTTACTTCCTGACCATACCTTCTAGCTTCTCTGTTTTTATAGGTATTGTACAAACCATAATTGTTCTACTGTTTCTCGCTGGTTTGTTCAAGTTATGGACCTATGGCGCGTTGCTGGGCATGCATGCAGTCTCTGTAATAGCCTCGCATCAACCTCTGCTTAATCCCTACATGCCGCCTAATCACCTCTTCTGGGCAAGCATACCTACACTGGGTGCGCTGATTGCGTTATTTCTTATGCGTGATGAAGATCAGCTATTTACGTGGTCTAGCCTGTTTGTAGCCAAGTCTAGGCAATAGCCTGCCGATACCGTTTCAGTAATTTTCCGATAGCGCGGCGCTGTCTCAGGCAGCGCCGCCTGTTTTGGATAATGCTTTATCCTTTTCTAAGGATGAACAAAAGTATTAGGCTTGCACTTCTTGATTAGAGTTCGACTCCTTTTCTGAGGAAGCTATTGCTCGTCTAGTTAGTGCCCCCATTCAATTCGTGACATTATGATCTCAGCTAAAGAATCTTTTTTATCAGTCTAACGTGGAGCTGAGCGGCGGCCAATATTTTGCATCAATGCCTGGATCGTAAATTCCGTCCGCTCCTGCGTAAGGTTATGCTTCATGGCTAGGGGCCTCATCTGCATACTGGTCTATCACAATATCAAAATCTGCCCTTCTCATCTATCACAGTAGAGTCGGTTAGCCAAGCTAGGATCAATCACAAAGGGATTCTCGTTCCCTTGCTTTACTGCAATTGCCTGGTTACGGCGCTGTTCTTGTTCATTAACAGGATCTAACTCATTCCAAGCACATAGGATATCTTTCTGCTGTCGAAAGAACGCATCATCTGCTTGATCACGGTAGATAGTGTAGAAATAAAACTGAGCGCGAGCGATATCACCTTTTACCTTCTCGCGGGGCTCAAAGGCTGCACGCGTAGCTTCACTGTAGTTATCAATATTCATACTGGGGATGGAGTTTAACTGATCTGAATCAATCACCCACCATCTCGTTTGTGAATCATCGATTTCGGCGAACGGTAAACTTTCTCTGCGATCATTAACCTGTACTTGAGCTGGAAACAGATGGTGTAAATCGCTTTTAGCAACACCTGTGGCTCCTTTGCCCTGAGGCCATGAGTGTTCTGCGTTCAAACCTTTTTCGTTTTGAAATGCATCCCTGCGAGGTGTTTGTGAATTAGGATTTACAGGCTGCTCAAAACCTGAGTAAATACCACGAACAATGCCGTTGTCATTATCTAACTCACTAAACATATAATCTCGAGCTTTTCTATACCCCAGACCTATGCACAGGACAAAAAAATAGCAACCTCCTGAAAGCCTTTCTGCTGCTGGGGTTGAGTC
>ERZ1740072.113-NODE-113-length-38386-cov-9.189872_pt1 | contig 38386 bp, 38 predicted proteins | sample MGYA00581733_ERZ1740072 | MGnify/ENA primary metagenome ERZ1740072 (study PRJEB43018, sample SAMN04849741) | marine metagenome | isolation source: floating plastic debris | place: Pacific Ocean | collected 2008-08-30 | study: EMG produced TPA metagenomics assembly...
ACGGAGACCATTGATTAAATCCTCACACACAAACTGAGGTGGAATCAGGATTAAATGAGCCATAGCGAAACTCACTACGAGTCACACCGTCTTCGTCAGTTTGAGCGGACGATCTGCGTTCGCCGCTGATGGCAACAGTTTCTGCGGTGACTTGGATATCCAAGTTATCTTTCTTGATACCGGGAATTTCCAGCCGTAGGAGATATGCGTCATCCTGCTCTTCAATCTCTGCAGCAGGGGTAAATCCTGCAACTCCATTTTGACGAGGGGATAGAGTAAACACATCGTCAAACAGACGATTCATTTCTCGTTGTAGAGAGTCAATCTCACGATTTGGGTTCCAACGAACAAGTGCCATATCTAAACTCCTTGAAAAAATTAAACAACAAATGTGGTTAACAATTCAGGGACCTGGCGTATCCTGAACATGTTTAATTTTAGGAAATTTTGTATAATATGACGTTCGGTTCTCTAGAAGGCGTAAGTTGTAGTTACCGAAATAACGTACTAGTGCATCGTCAAGACTAAGAATTAGGGTTAGCGAGAGTGTTTCGGTAAGCTCTAGAGAGCGTACCGAAATTCTATGCAGAAAAAGTACATTGTTCGCCTAACCCCCGATGAGCGTCGTCAGCTACAAGCCGTGATCAAAAAGTTGAAAGGGAGCAGCCAAAAAGTGCGTCGCGCTCAGATCCTACTGAAAGCCGATGCTGATGGACCTAGCTGGACTGACCAGGAGATCGCAGATGCGTTTGACTGTCGAACAAAGACTGTGGAGAACATTCGTCGCCGCTTGGTTGAGCAAGGGTTTGAGGTGACCCTCAACGGTGTGAAGCGACGCCGTCCCCCCACAGATAAGCTCCTCAACGGCGAGCAGGAAGCCCAGGTGATTGCCATGCGATTAGGGGCACCGCCTGCGGGATATGCCAATTGGTCATTACGGTTGCTGGCTCGTAAGGTGGTTGAACTGGGTCTGGTGGACGCTGTCAGTCATGAGACCGTGCGACAGACTCTGAAAAAAATGGCATGACCAATCGCAAGATAGAGTATTGGGTGATTCCACCTGAGACCGATGCTGAATTTGTGGCTCACATGGAAGGTGTGCTGGATGTCTATGCCCAGCCCTATGATCCAACGCGTCCGACCCTTTGCATGGATGAACAACCCAACGAGAGAGTCGTCCTCCTCTCCCGGCAACGGCTCAACACGGCAAACGGATTGACTATGAGTATGAACGGGCAGGGACCGCGAGTATTTTCATGTTTACTGAACCGTTGGCGGGTTGGCGGAAGGTGAGTGTACGCGAGCGTCGGACTAAAGTGGATTGGGCGATTGAAGTGGCTCACATCCTGGAAGAACGGTATGCCGATTGTGAGAAAGTACAACTCGTTTGTGACAATCTCAATACGCATACTAAAGGGGCTTTTTACGAAGCATTTGAGCCCGAAAGAGCTCGACAATTAGTACGGCGAATCGAATTTTGTTACACCCCAAAGCATGGCAGTTGGCTCAACATCGCAGAAAACGAGTTGAGTGCCATGACTCGACAGTGCATTGATGGTAGACGCTTTGAAGACATCGATACGTTACGGGCTGAGACGACTGCTTGGTCGAACGATATCAACAACCGACAACGGGGAGTTGACTGGCAGATGAAGGTCGATGATGCTCGCTGTAAACTAGCTTCTGTTTACCCTAAAATTAAGCTTTGACGCTGCACTAGATGTCTGGCATTGTCGCTCCTTGAGAGAATGACAGCAGTATGAGAACTGGCCTGTTTTAGCGATCGCAAACTTCTTTTTGAGCCACGTTTGCAGTTTGAGCTACTTTTGCCAGGGGCAGCTTTAAGCTGAACGTACTGCCTTCACCAGGCTCCGATGTGAGCATGATCGTACCGCCGTGGAGTTGAGCAATCCGCTGAGACAGATGCAAACCCAGACCGCTGCCCGCTCGCATATGGTCTCCCTGGCGAAACCACTCAAAAATTTGATGCTGTTCTTCTTTGGAGATTCCTGGCCCTGTATCCTCTATATCCAGGCAGACCGTTTCATCGTCTGATAGACGCAGCCGCATAGCTACATGGCCCGTGTCGGTAAATTTGATGGCATTACCCACCAGATTGGTGATCACCCGTCGCAGCTCTAGCTGGTCGCCCTTAATTCCATAGTCGCCATTTGACTCCAGGGTCAGTTTAAGTCCTTTTTCCTGGGCCAGGGGCAGCAGCTCTGTCACCACCTGATCTGCTAGAGAGTTTAGGGATACGTTGGACATAGCCAGAGATTTTTGACCCGCATCGTGACGATAAACCTCCAGCAGGGTATTGGCCATTTTTAATAAATTAGTGTTGTTGGTAATGATGTTGGCTAGGGCCGTTTGAGCCTCATCATCAATGTCTCCAAACGTTCCTCTTAAACACAGGTCAAGCACCCGATTAGCGGCCACCAGCGGTGTTCTCAGGTCGTGGGTCAGGCGGGCAACAAAGTCATCACGCTGCTTTACCATGTAGCGATGAGCGTCAATGCTGCGCTTGAGCCGTACCATGGCCCGCACTCGCGCCAGCAGTTCGTCCACATCAAACGGCTTACGTAGAAAATCGTCGGCCCCAGCGTCTAATCCCTTGACCAAGCTGGATTTTTCATGGGCCGTCAGCAGCAAAATAGGAATGTAGGGCAGATGGGGATTCTCGCGCACGCGCTTGGCGACGTCATAGCCGTTGAGCCCTGGCATCATAATATCTAGCAAAATAACGTCCGGTGGAGACTTGGCAATAGCTGCTAGGGCCTCTTCCCCATTTTCAGCCAGGTGCACCTGATATTCGTCAATTTCGTCTAAAAGCGACTCTAAAAGAAATAAATTGTCAGCCGCGTCATCGACAGCCAGGATATTAACCGCAGAAGAATTGCTCATTAGTTAGTCAGGAACTTTACACACGAATATCACAGGGCTGGAATGCTAAGTCGTCTATGCATGGCACATAGCATGAGGCAGCACTAAAACCGTGTGGGAACTAGTGAAGTCACCAGCTAAGTTATTTAGATACCAATCTATCAAGATTTAGATTCAGTTGATATCCCACCATAGGCAGATCAAGCTGCAATCCGAGTGTATCGATTCCTCAGCGATGTCACTTGGGAGCGATAGCCCCACCGTGGGGCGGTTGAACACATCGGGGAATTTGCACATAAAACTGGCTACCCTGGTCAACCTGACTCTTAACGGATATGTGTCCCTGCATCATCTCTAGCAGCAGGTGGGTAATTGAAAGTCCCAGTCCTGTACCCTGGTGTTTACGCGAAATTGACTGATCGACCTGATGAAAGGCATTAAAAATATGGGGCACGCTCTCAGCTGCGATCCCGATGCCGCTGTCTGCTACGACAATCTCAATGGTGTCGGACGAAATTTCTCGAGCAGTGATGCTAACAAAGCCTTCATCAGTAAACTTGATAGCGTTGGAGAGCAGGTTGGTGATGACCTGACGCAAACGGTTTGAGTCGTTGGCGATTTGGGTATTGGCTAAATCTGCCGTTACTTTTAAGTCGAGCTGCTTTTGCTCTGCCAGGGACTGTAGCCCCTCGACCGTCGTCAATATAAGCTCCTTTAGATTAATCGACTCTACGGTCAGATCTAATCGCCCCGCCTCGATTTTAGAGAGATCTAAAATATCGCTGATAAGCTCTAGTAGATGGTGACCATTGGTTAATACCCGTCGGATCATGTCTAGCTGACGGTCGCTAGCGCTGTCCTTGAGCTGCCGCATTAAAATTTGCGAAAATCCAATAATGGCGTTGAGCGGTGTCCTCAGCTCGTGGGACATGGTGGCTAAAAATTCTGACTTTAGCTGGGAGACTTCCACCAGCTGCAGGTTTTTGCGCTGAATCTGTTCCCGCTGGCGCTGCAGTTCCTCGTTTTGACGCTTAAGCAGCTCGTTTTTTTCTCGCAGCCGCTGGTTGGTCAGATCGATTTCTTGCTCTGCTTTATAAAGACGAGTTGTGCTCTGAATAGAGCGCGATAATGTTTCGCTAGAAAGCTTGGACTTGGGCAGATAGTCGGAGGCCCCCGCCTTCATTAACCCAACAGCCGTTTCTTCACTGCCCTGACCGGTCAGGGCGATAAGTGGAATCTTGACCCCGGCGTCGCGCAGGTTCTGCACCAGGGTGAGGCCATCACAGTCGGGCAGCTGATAGTCTAAAAAAGCACAGTCAAAGGGTTTTGTCCCTAGCAGTGTGGTTCCTGATTGGGCGCTGTCTACCTCTTCTAGCTCAAAGGAGAGTCCTGTTCCTTTGAGGGCCCGACGCAGCGCCATGCGATCGACGTCATCGTCGTCCACGACCAGTAGCTTGAGGATCTCGGAAGAAGAACTGTTCATTTAGGGAAACTCACACAGGGTCCAATAGTGGTTAAGAATGGTCACCACCTCGACAAACTTTGCAAACGTTACCGGTTTGAGAATATAGCCTGCTACGTGGAGATTGTAGGCTTCTACCCGGTCTTTTTCTTGATCGGAGGTGGTTAGAACAATGACAGGGGTCTGATGGAATTCGGGATCCTCACGGAGTGATTTAAGAAACTCAATGCCGTTCATTTTAGGCATGTTTAAATCCAATAGGATCAAACAGCGGGAGTTTCTAAAAGGATTTTCTGGAGACCGTAGCAGGTCTAGGGCCTCTAAGCCGTTACCGGCAATGTGTAGGGGGTTAGAAACTTTGCTCTTTTTGAAGGCTCGCTGGACGGTCATGACGTCTACAGCATCGTCTTCTACAAGCAATATATTGATTGATTTGGTATCCATCTCGCTGTTTGACTGGTCTGGGCGGGTTCTCTCAACTGATAACAGCATAGCCTTCTAGAGACGCCCTCTTGTATCCCGAGGGATGTATCCGGCCTGCGGGTGCGTCTGTCTTTAGATAGAGATTGCGATCGCAATTTTATATTTTTCTAACAATCAAGATTATTTTTTTTAATGAGAGAGATAGACCCTAGTCATAGGTACAGCCAGCACTGGGCCAGGTAAAGCGAAACGTAGCCCCCTGACCCGCCTCAGACTCAACCGTTACGGTACCACCTTCGGCTTCTATGGTCTTTTTGACAATGGCCAGCCCAATTCCCGTATTCTCGACTTTGTCCCGCGCTTCTAATACCTGAAATATATTAAAGACCTTGTGGTGAAAAGCAGGGTCAATTCCAGGCCCGTCGTCTGTGACAGAAAATTCGTGCAGACCGCTGTCCAGCAGCCGATAGTCAATCTCAACGTGACCATCGCTGCGATTGTGATGGTTGATGGCGTTGCTAATCAAATTGCTAAATACCTGAACCAGGGCCGGACGTGGGGCTGACAGCGTGGGTAGGTTGGGGGCGATCGCAATAGTAAAACCCGCTGGCGGGTCCAGCAGGTCAATCACATTTTGGAGCAGCGCGTTGACCTCGATCTGTTCCGCAATCAGGTTGCCACGACCGACCCGAGAATAGGCCAAGAGACCGTCAATCAGCCGTTCCATTCGATGCACCCGGCCCTGAAGCAGGTCCAGCTGTTCTTTATTTTCGGGGGGCAGCTGACCGTCTAGATCTTCTTCAAGCCAGGTGGCTAAGTTGGCGATCGCCCGCAGCGGCGCCTTCAGGTCGTGGGAGGCAACATAGGCAAATTCATCTAATTCTCGGTTACGCTGCTCCAGATTAGCCGTCGTCTGAGCCAAAATTAAGTTGCCCATGGCCAGCTCGTCTTTCTGGCGCTGCAGCATAAGCTCGCTCGCCTTGCGCTCGGTAATATCTGCAATAAAGGCAATAAAGTAAGCGGGCTGCTGTTCCTGATTGCGAATAATCGAAGCCGTAACGCTACACCAAACAGCCACACCGTCTTTACGCAAATAGCGTTTTTCCATCGTGACGGTTTCCAGCTCACCCAGCAGCAGCTGACGATAGACGGCAGCATCTTGAACCGCGTCATCAGCGTGGGTAATCTGCCGGAAATCCTTCTGCAGCAGCTCTTCAAGAGAGTAGCCTAAAATTTCACACAGCTTTTTATTTGCCTGAATCCAGTTCCCAGCGATATCCAAACGAGCAATCCCCACACCGGCTCGTTCAAAGAGAATTTTAAGACGTTCTTTTTGCTCAATCTGCTGCTGCCGCTCCAGCCGCTGCTCGGTAACGTCTTCAAATAAAACCCCTAGAAACCCATCTTCTAGCGGAAATATTTTGATCGCAAAAATGCGAGATTCCCCATTAGGCAGGCGATATGATACATCACCCAGATCGCTTTTCTGCCCGGACAGTACGGCCATACGACAGCTTTCAGGGACCGATGTTTTGGCTAAACCGGGCATCGCCTCAAACATGAGCTTTCCCAGTGCCTGCTTGTTGGGCCGGTCTAGCAGTCTCTCAGCCGCCGGATTTGATAGATGTAAACGAAAACTGCTGGCGGCGGTCGGATCTTCTAGATGCCATAAATCAAAGCCATCCTGCATGTTCTCCATCGCTTCGGCATAGTGCTGGATGTCGGCCGTGCGGTCGGTTACATCCTGGCCCATGCAGTAGAGCACCGTGCTGTTGGCCGGCCGACCGACTGTCCACGCTATCCATTTCCAGCTGCCGTTGCTGCAGCGATAGCGGCTACGAAAAACGCCTGTTTGCCCCTGCTGGACTACCTGGGCTATGACCGCATCGCTGCTGCTGCGATCGCCAGGATGAATCCATTCTTGAAACGACTGGGACACAATTTTGGCAGACTGCCAGCCCAGGATCTGCTCGAAAGTGGTATTGACCCGCTCAAAACAGCCATCTGTGCGAACCACCGCTAACAGGTTTTGAGACATCGAAAAGAAGACATCTAGATCCTTTGGCGAAAGCTGTGATGACAGATGGCTACTCATAAAGCTGCGGGCGAGGGTAGGTCATCACCAATACGTTCAATTAAATAAACCCACTAGATCGTTCAAACAGGAGTCTAATATATCCATAACCTAGCAGTAGAAACCCGTTGTCGAGTAATTTTAATGTCATCTATATCTTTGGGCAGATATCGTTTCTGTCAGGGTCACTCATTGGACAGATACCAAGGGACAACCGGACTGAGATACTGGCTAAATATATAGACCATGGTTGACTTTGGGCATGTACTGAGCCACGTGGGCATCTCTAAACTCTCTAAACAGATAAATCAGGCTTAGCTCGTGGTGGCCTAAGTCATAGAGAAAAGATCAGCAGTGCGTAGCATTTAACTAAGGTTTTAGAACGTTGTTGGGTAAGAGTTCATGAGCGATATTCGCATTGCACTGATAGAAGACCATGATTTGACTCGTATGGGACTACGGGCAGCCCTGAAACAGGCCGGTTTAAATTTTGTGGGTGAGGCCGCTAACGGCACCGATGGTCTGGCCCTGCTGGGGGAACAGGCCCCTGATGTAGCTCTAGTTGATATTGGCCTGCCTGATATTGACGGTATTGAGCTGGTCAAGCGCTTTAGAGAAGAGCAGCCCGGCGCTCAGACCCGGATTCTAATGCTGACTATGCACGACAGCGAAAAGGCCGTGCTGGCGGCTTTTGCCGCAGGCGCAGACTCCTACTCTACTAAAGAGATTGAAACCGACGATCTGGTGCAGGCGATTCAAGAGACCCACGAGGGCAACGCCTGGATCGATCCGGCGATTGCCAGCATTGTTCTTCAGCAGATGAAACAGCCTCTGGGGGCAGGGGTGGGACTACAGGATCGCACCGTAGAGATTCGGGCCGTGGAGCCAGAATTTGAGCAGATCATTGAGACCTATCCTCTAACGGATCGAGAGCTGGAGATTTTAGAGCTAATCGTCTCGGGCTGTAGCAATGCCCAAATTGCAGACAATCTCTACATCACGGTAGGTACCGTTAAAACCCACGTTCGTAATATTCTTAATAAGCTGGGAGCCAACGACCGCACCCAGGCCGCCGTCAGGGCTCTACGTTCCGGTCTGATCAGTTAGTTTTTGAGCCCATGAGGCATGGACTACCTAGTTGGAGATGATTTTCTAGAAGGGCTACCGCTGCTCATCGCCGGTCCCATGCTGCGACGAACGGAGCCAGAGTCTGTCACCGTGTGGGTGGCTCTCAAGCAGCCCTGCACCGTTAGGCTAAAGGTACTTACAACCCAAGACCAGGGCCAGCAGCTGGGGACAGCGGTGCTGTTAGGAGAGCGTCACACCGTAGCTGTTGGTCAGCATCTGCATGTGGTCGCTGTGACTGCTTGTCCCATCGAGCAGCAGCGGCTGGTGTGCGATCGCATCTATGCCTACGATCTAGAGTTTGCTGCCGCCGACCAAACCTACGCTCTAACCGAGGCGCTGCGCAGCCAGAGAGCCCCTACCGTCACCGTTAGCTATTTCACCCACGAAAAACCCACATTTTCCCTGCCTCCTCAGCGGCTAGACCAGCTCAAGATTGTTCACGGCTCCTGTCGTAAGCCCCACGGTGGCGGGCTAGACGCGCTGCCGCTGTTAGACTGTCTGATTGAAACCAATGCCGGACACCCTCATGAGCGTCCCCATCAGCTGTTTTTAACCGGCGATCAGATTTACGGAGACGACGTGGCCGATTCGCTGCAGTGGGTGGCGACTACTCTGGGGGATACGCTGCTGGGTTGGGAAGAACCGCTACCCGTTGAGCACCATACGACGCTCCCTCCTAAGCAGCTACCCGCTGGCAAGCGGGACACCCTGGCGACCGAACAGGCCGGATTTACCGCCGGTCTTAACAACAAAAGAGAAAAAGTAACCAGCCATTTTCTCGGCTTTGGTGAATACTGTGCCCTTTACATATTGGAGCGCTCACCGGTCTGTTGGCCTTTGGGGCTGCCCCCCGGTGAGAAAATAACCGCCGGTCGTCAGGCCATACATCGTTGGGAAAAAGACCGCGATAATATCCAGCAGTTTATTCATACGCTCTGGAAAGTGCGTCGCGCGCTGGCCAATGTCCCGACCTACACGGTGTTTGATGACCACGATGTCAGTGATGACTGGAACCTGAATCAGGAATGGTGCTTGCGGGTATTAGGCCGGCCTTTAGGCCGCCGCGCCGTTCAAAATGCCCTGGCGGCCTATGGCATTTTTCAGGCATGGGGGAATACTCCCGACCAGTTTGTGGCCGATCGGCCTGGAGCCCAGCTGCTCAATGCCGTACAGCGCTGGTCGGCAGCCCAGGGACAAGATGATGAAGCTGTCGCTGCGATCGCAACCTATCTAGGGCTGCCCCCCATCGACCCCGCCACCGACCTACCCAAATTTATCCAAGACGATGACGTTTGGGTGCTCCAACGCTCGGCTAACTCAATCACCTGGCACTACCAGGTGTACGGCCCCTGCCATGAGGTGCTGGCCCTCGACACGCGTACTGTGCGCGGCTACCCCGTTCATGAGAAACCCAATGCCCCACCTATGTTGCTCAGCCCCAGCGCTTTTGAACAACAGATTTCTAAACCCATACGGTCATCCTCAACGCCCTACGCGCCCAACGATTCGGCCTTCGCTACCGTGGTGATTGCATCTACTAACGTGATTAGCATGAAGGTGCTAGACCAGATTCAAGCCTGGCAGCTCAAAAATGGAAAAGTCTTCTCTGCGGATGTAGGAGATTCTTGGAATCTCAACGATAAAGCGCTGGCAATGCTCTTAACAACGCTGTTTGAGCATCGTCAGACCGTTGTTGTTTTATCTGGGGATATCCACTACAGCTCAGCCGTTCAGCTGAGCTATCAAGATGCTACCTCTAATCAACAATCGACGTTAGTTCAGCTGGTCTCCAGCGCAATTAAAAACCAGGAGCTGCTGACCCAGGTCCTCCATACCCGTTTAAAGCAGTGGCTGCTACCGGAAAAACCACGTCGCTGGTTTGGCTGGTCTACTCCTCCTGATATGGTGGAGCAATCAAACTACTCTCGGGACCTATCCCATCCTCCCCAGTGGTCCTGTCAGACTCAGTGGCTACAGCGTCACCGCGCCCGGCCCGTGATGGTAGAGACCGATATGTTTTGGCTAAGACAGCCCCAGTCAAGGCAGTGGCTCAAATGGCTACAGTTCTGGCGGGCTCGCTGGTTCCAGGAGGGACGTGAGGCCGTCGGCGTAAACAACATTGCCCTGGTTCATTTTCAAAATGGCACAGACAGCGCTCAATCTGTCACTATTTTGCAGGATAGCTACTGGTTTTCGACCTGGTTGCCAACTCAAATCGTCCGCAGTCGTTTTCAAACCCCTTTGGACTCATAATGGCTAGCCGTAAATACGGAACTGGCTTAAAAAAACTCCTGTAGAGCGAGTTCCGACTTCGCTCTACTCTCAAAATTGGTAGGCAAAAAAAAGGCGGATGGGACATCCGCCTCAACAGTTAATGCTTTAAGTGCGAAATCTAATCTGTAACGCTGTCGATAGCGTCCTTGACATCGTCTTTGACAGTCTGGGCGCCAGGTGAGTCACCAGGGGACTTCATCTTGCCAGTATTAGCAGCTCCCTGCACGCCATTAAGACCTTCAGAGGCTTTTTTCTGGACTTCTTTCATACCGCGAGGCTGACTCTCGGTAACCTGCTTTGACTCCTGGTAGACGTCATCCAATACAGCTGTACCTTCAGAGGGTTCGGCAGATCCTCTTATGCCAAAGGCAAAAGCAGGTGAAACGTTTACAACGAGTACAGTAGCACAGACAAAAGCCACCATGAGTGCTTTAGCAGCACGTACCCAACCAGAAATGCTAGTCAAAACCATAATTTTTCCTCAATTTACTAACTACGTGAACTACTGAAAGTGAGCAGCAGCTTTGTCAAAAGCCTTCTGCAGCTCGCCAAAAGCACTTTCTACTCCGTCCTTCATGGTTTCCCATGCAGCTTCGCTAGACTGCTTTAGCTCTTCTAATTTGAGTCGAGCAGCCGCGCGCCGTTCGGTCATTAGTTTGAGCTGCTCCTGATAGTTAGCTTTTAGCTCAGCACTGGCCTGGTCAGCCTTTGCCTGCATCTTCGCTATCTGAGCGTCTAAAGACTTTAGCCTAGTCTCAATCTCTTCTTGGTAGGCTTTCTTGGTACCCATTTTTATCTCCTTTGCAGAGCAATTATTGTCTCCACGTAACAGAAAAATTCAGTATGCAAGAGCACTCATCAACAAGAATTGGAGCAGTTACAAATTCTGTTTCAGCAGCTCCTCAGCTATGCCCATCAGTCTATTTCACTACCAAAGCAGCTGAATCTATCCCAAGAGAGACTATTCTCGCAGTCGGCTGAGCGAGCTTTATGCCTCAAAGCATATATTGTGGCTGTCTGAGCTTTTGGCCCAATATTTCTTTCCTAGGGTAGATGTATTGGTTTGTCGCACGTGATTTTGTAGAGTGATGATCGCAGGTCAAGGACCTGCAGGAGCTAGCATTCTGAATCCTGAATTTATGAATTCTTTAATTGAAGAAGTAAAAGGCACGCTTATAGCCCTGGTCGGCCAGTCTGTTTCAATACTGCCGGGCTTGCTAATGGCCGTACTTATATTAATAATTACCAGCTTTTTGGCGGGCATTGTTCAACGCGTCGTGCGGCGTTTAGCCAGTAAAGCCTTTGATAGTTTGTCTTTACAAACATTGATGGTTCAAGCAAGTCGCGTCGGCACTTGGGCAATCGGTGTGCTATTGGCCTGTGTGCTAGCCTTTCCCGACCTACGTCTGGGAGATTTGGTGGCCTTACTCGGTCTTAGTTCTGTTGCCATAGGTTTTGCATTTCAAGACATATTTAAAAACTTTTTGGCGGGTATATTGCTGCTTTTGCAAGAGCCATTTTCGATTGGCGATCAGATTATTGTTGATTCGTTTGAAGGAACGGTTGAGGACATTGCCTTACGGGCAACTCAAATGCGTACCTACCAGGGAGAGCGTGTTGTTATTCCCAACTCGGTTGTTTTTACCAGTCCGGTGCAGGTCTTAACGGCTAGACCTCAGCGTCGTACCGATCTAGGCGTCGGGGTTGATTACAATACGCCGCTGCCTAAGGCAATCAGGGTCTTGATGGATGCGTTGAAAACTGTAGACGAGGTACAGGGAACTCCATCTCCTGAAGTGGACATTGTTGAATTTGGTGATAGCTCGATTAATTTAGTGGCTCGCTATTGGACCCATCCTGAGCAAAAGTGCGTTCGTCGGATTCGTACCCAGGTGATGATTGCTGTTAAGCAGGCTTTTGACGAAGCGGATATTGGTATTCCCTACCCAATTCGCACCCTGTACTTTTATAACCAAGATGAGTACAGCGATTTCCAGCCTAAGCGCAGCCATGCTGACAACGGACATGTTGCCGCTAAATCGTAGGCGTTAGCTTGTGGACCGCCAATAGAGATAAACAGACGTGAATTCAATGCGCCGCACTGCCCATTTAATCTTTAATCCTGTTTCGGGTCGAGGAAATGCTCAAGAAGATTTGGCATATTTGCGATCGCACCTGTCTCGGACGTTAGATCTCACCGTCTATGAAACGTCTCCAGACTGCACCGCCCGCAGTCTGACCCAGCAATCGGTAAAGCAAAACGTCGATCTCATCATCGTCTCCGGCGGTGACGGCACGATCAATGCGGCTGCAGAAGCCGTCACATCTTCAGGTATTCCCCTAGCCATTATTCCTCGGGGGACCGCCAATGCCATTGCCACGGCCTTGGATATTCCCAGCAATATTCCAGACGCCTGCGATATTGCCGTCAGTGGCGCCATCCGCACGATCGATACGGCCTCATGTAATGGGCACCCCATGGTTTTGCTAGCCGGTATTGGTCTAGAAGCTGCTGTTGTTGAGCAAGCTTCGCGCGGCTCTAAAGATCGTTTTGGGGCACTGGCCTACATCATGTCGGGGATTCAAAAGCTGAGCGAGCTAGATTCTTTTGAGGCCACCATCGAAACCGATGACAAGATAATCTCCGTCAGCGCCAGCGCTGTTACTGTGGCCAATGTTGCTCCCTCTACTTCTGTTCTAGCCCAGGGACCGGCAGAAATTATCGCCGATGACGGGCTGCTGGATATAACTATTGTGGCCTCAGACGGTATTGGGGATACGCTGGCCGCATCCTACGAACTCTTTCGCTCTGCCGTTAGCAATCAGGCGGCCGCACGGGACGACATCGGCTACATCCGCAGCAAACGCGTGCAAATCACGACCGAACCGCCCCAAAAGGTGGTTCTAGACGGCGAAATGGTGGGTACGACGCCCCTAGACATCAAATGCATCCCCAGCAGTTTGAATTTAGTGGTCTCCCAAGAGCCTGTACAGACAAAAGACGAGGACCTGAGCGGACTGCCTAACCTCACCATTGAGCCCAAAGAATAGCCTCAACGCTCTGCGAGCTTAGAATCACCACACCGTTTGCCAATAAAACTGTTCCAACGATTGACAGCGCCAACAGTGCTTAACCAGCGAATATTCCTCTGGGAAGATTCGCATAGCCGTAATTTCGGGAATAATATCATTACAACATCATAAAGAAATGTTGCAATTGTTGATTTAGGCGATGCATCAATATACGGCCACTCGACAGGTTCTTGTGTTTGAAGCCATTCCAACGATCAGCAGTGCCGAACTGTTTAAAGGGGTTGCTCCCGCTACAGTCATTCCATTTTTCTGCACCTAACCGACAATCATGAAAAGCCCCAAGTCACTGTCCACCGACTATGTCAAAACCTACTTAAAAGAAATCGGTCGGGTTCCCCTGCTCACCCATGAAGAAGAAATCACCCTGGGTAAAGCGGTGCAAAAGCTGGTCCATCTAGAAGATCTAAAAAGCACGCTAGCCGAAGAGTTGGGTAGAGCACCCAGTGATGACGAATGGGCCACCGCCTCAGGACTAACCCGTGACGAGCTGCACAACGATGTTCGCCAGGGACAGGCCGCTAAGACTAAGATGACGGAAGCCAACCTACGTTTGGTGGTTTCCATCGCTAAGAAATACCTGAACCGCAATGTTGAATTTCTAGATCTGATTCAAGAGGGAACCATCGGTTTGCAGAGGGGAGTAGAAAAGTTTGAACCGGAGAAGGGATATCGGTTTTCTACCTATGCCTACTGGTGGATTCGTCAGGCTATCACGCGGGGTATTGCCGAAAAGAGTCGCACCATTCGCTTGCCTATCCACATTAGCGAGAAGCTCAACAAAATTAAGAAAGCTCAGCGTCAGCTTTCACAGAAGCTGGGACGGGCCGCTACCTATCAAGAGATTTCGGATACGATCGACATCGAAGTAGAGAAAGTGCGTAAGTATCTTTCTCAGGCGCGGACGCCGCTGTCTATTGACCTGCGCGTTGGTGACAACCAGGATACGGAACTCGGTGCCCTGATTGAAGACGACGGTCAGACCCCAGAGGAATATACGGCTCAGATATCGCTGCGGGACGACATCCGCAAGCTCATGATGTCTTTAACCCAGCAGCAGCAGGAAGTTTTAACTCTACGGTTTGGTTTAAAGGACGGCAATCCGCTGACCCTGGCAAAAATCGGAGCTGCCATGGGTATTAGTCGTGAGCGCGTCCGTCAGATTGAGCGGGATGCCCTTAAGCAGATGCGTCAGCGGCGCGGTTCTATCAGGGCATACCTCACAGCCAGCTGAGCCAGTTTTCAGAATCGTTTTTTTACACGGACTATACAGTGTGCAGACAAGTAGGACTACGGCGATCGCCGTAGTCCTTTCTTTTAGCGCTCCGGCCCTGGGGGAGCTAGACCGACTTCATACACAAATAGGGCTGACGATAGGTCATTAAAAACTGTTCAATCAGTCTTAGGGCGCGATCGCAGCCATGACGGGCCTTGGCCGAAAGATCGGTCTGCACATTACAAGATTCGATCGGAATCTGCACCAGCCAGGCTTGGGGATGACGCTGATAGAGCCGCTGAGTAAGATTTAACAGCGCCAGAGGACTATAGCTGTGGGCCGCAAATGCCATCGACGAAAGCTGTTGATTAGACGTCACAATCGGATCGATCTGCACCGTCCGAATACTGTCGTGACCGCAGGCATCGACAAACATGACATAGTTGGTCTTAACCAGTTCATCCGTTAGCCCTGGGGTCAGCTGCTCGACGGCGAATGATTTAACAGTGGGTAGTTTCCAATCCGCAACAGTCGTCGCTACCCAAGGCCCCACGGCGGAGTCTCCACACCGCTTGTCACCGTAGCCAATAATTAAAAAATCGTAGTCAAGCGCAGGTGATGTTTGATTACCTACTTTGGGTGATGTCTGGGTCAATGGCATCATAGGACGGCTCTCTCTAAGCTCTGCTTTGCTCTAAGCTACCCAAACGATATGAGGATTTTATGAGAGTAGTGATAACACTTGTTAAGCAGCTGACGGAATGTGTGTACCTACTTTTCGAACACAGCTGACTCTATCTGCAGGTAGTTCGACAGCCAATAGACACTCAGGTAAAAAGGCCCCGTATCTAATAATGCCGCCACCAGCTTAAAGCTATAGCCATAGGCAATAAACAAGAACAGCTGCGGCCACAGCTCCTGAGCCGGATCAATCGGCAAAACACCGGCAAAAAAGTGAGTAATCAATACCACGGCTGAGGTGTCCACCAGCTGACTCACTAATGTTGAGCCATTGTTACGTAACCATAAATATTTACCCTGGGTGAGCTCTTTCCAAAAGTGAAACAGCTGTACATCTACAAACTGGGCCGTCAAATAGGCCACCATCGAAGCCGTGACTGCGCCAAATGTCAGATTGCGAATTTCAAAAAACACAGGCAGCCGACCAGCGGCGTCCCTAACCAGCTCTCCCGTGGCCGGGTCCACCGCTTCAAACCCTGGCAGTACTCCCCCGAGCCAGACAATAAAAACCACCCACATATTTAACAATAGGCCCACCCAAACTACCTGATTGGCCCGCTGACGCCCGTACAGTTCCGAGATCAAATCAGTACATAAAAACGTTAGCGGATAGGGCAGGGCACCCACCGCCACCGTTACGGCAAAATCATTCCAGGTAAACACATTTACAAACCGGCTAATCCCCAGAATGTTTAACATGCCTAACGTGCCGAGAAACAATCCTGCCAGGATTAAAAATACAACGGCCCGACGCTCTCGGATATAGTCGGGAATAGGAGTAACAACAGCCTCAGGGAGCGCATCTTTGACGTTAGCTGTCATAATTTCTAGCCAATACGACGCTGCCCAAATTACTCACAAGGCTCACAGGGAGCGCCCATAACAATGCTTTGCTCAGATTCATTGGAACTTCTACAATCTGTAGTCAATGCTCTCTGTTATATAGCCGATAGGTCATTTTGACAGCATCAGACCTAAGGACGTGTCATTTCTTATGACGCTTTTTAGCACTAATAAACTAGCGATGCCCTCCAGATGGGCAGCAGACGACTAGAATTGATAATGCTATTCTGCGGGCTGCCGAAAGTAAGCCAGCGCAGATGTATCTATATAGAGTCTAATTAAAAAGGGGAAACCAAACGTGGAGTCTCGATACAATCCAGCAGACATCGAGAAAAAGTGGCAGCAGCAGTGGGTAAACCAGGGGCTAGACCAGACTCCTGTGCCCGGGCAAAAAAAATTCTATGCCCTATCCATGTTCCCTTATCCCTCTGGCAATCTGCACATGGGGCATGTCCGCAACTACACCATTACCGATGTGATTGCCCGGGTACGTCGGATGCAGGGATACCACGTGCTGCATCCCATGGGCTGGGACGCCTTTGGTTTACCGGCAGAAAATGCGGCTATTGACCGAGGTATCCCCCCCGCCAAATGGACCTACCAAAACATTGGCCAGATGCGTGAGCAGCTTCAAGAGCTTGGGCTTTCCTATGACTGGGGTCGCGAAGTTGCTACCTGCTCTCCTGACTACTACCGCTGGACCCAGTGGATCTTTTTGCAGTTTTACGAAGCGGGACTGGCCTATCAAAAAGAAGCCGCTGTTAATTGGGACCCCATCGACCAGACTGTACTGGCCAATGAGCAGGTAGACAGCGACGGTCGTTCCTGGCGTTCAGGCGCCAAGGTAGAGCGCAAGCTGCTGCGTCAGTGGTTTCTCAAAATTACTGACTATGCCGACCAGCTGTTGGCGGATTTGGATACCCTAGATGGCTGGCCAGAGCGCGTCAAGACCATGCAGGCCAACTGGATTGGTCAGTCTACCGGGGCCCATGTGAGCTTTACCACTGAAGCCGGGGACGAGATTAAAATCTACACCACGCGTCCAGATACCCTCTGGGGGGCATCCTTTATGGTGCTCTCACCGGAGCATCCGCTGGTGGAAAAACTGACTACGGCCGATCAGGCCGACGCTATCAGGGGCTATCAAGAGACGGCGGCGGGTATGAGCGAAATGGACCGCACCGCCGAAAATCGTGAAAAGACCGGGGTGTGGACCGGCAGCTATGCCATCAATCCAGTCAACGGTGAGAAAATTCCGATTTGGATTGCTGACTATGTGCTGATGGACTATGGCACAGGGGCGATTATGGCGGTACCAGCCCATGACCAGCGCGACTTTGAGTTTGCCCGTAAGTTTGACCTGCCCATTCATGTGGTGGTGCAGCCCGAAGGCGAGACCTTAGACGCGGCTGCGATGGAGGACGCCTATCCCCACGATGGCGTTATGGTTAATTCAGGACCTCTCGATGGGATTGCCTCTGGTAAAGGTGACGGGCAGAGTGTGCCTGCGGCGATCCAATGGCTAGAGGACAACAGTAAAGGGGAAGGGACGACCAACTACCGTCTGCGGGACTGGTTAATTTCTCGCCAGCGCTACTGGGGCGTGCCCATTCCGATGATCTACTGCGACAGCTGTGGCACGGTGCCGGTGCCCAGCGACCAGCTACCAGTAGTCCTCCCTGAAGATGTGGAGTTTAGCGCTCGCGGCGGCTCTCCTCTAGCGAAGATGACCGACTGGATTAACTGCCAGTGCCCCAGCTGTGGCTCAAAGGCGACGCGGGAAACCGATACGATGGATACCTTTATCGATTCATCGTGGTACTTTTTGCGCTACGCCGATGCTGACAATGAAACCTTGCCCTTTAGCCAGGATAAGGCCGATAGCTGGCTGGCGGTAGACCAGTATGTGGGCGGGATTGAGCATGCGATTTTGCACCTGCTCTATTCGCGATTTTTTACAAAGGTATTGCGCGATCGCAACCTCATCTCCATCGATGAACCCTTCCAGCGGCTGCTAACCCAGGGCATGGTCCAGGCCGTCACCTACAAAAACCCCACCACCGGGCAGTACATTGCTCCCAATGATATTGTCGATCTGAACGATCCCAAAGATCCTGAAACTGGCGATCCGCTCCAGGTATTTTACGAAAAGATGTCCAAGTCAAAATACAACGGTGTCGAACCTCGGGTGGTGCTAGGTAAATATGGAGCCGATACCGCCCGCATGTTTATCCTATTTAAGGCTCCTCCCGAAAAGGATCTTGAATGGGACGATGCCGATGTCGAAGGACAGTTTAGATTCCTAAACCGTGTGTGGCTTTTGGTCACCGGCTTTGCGGCTGCCCAGGGACATAAAGAGAAAATTACCGAGATTGACCAAAGCAGTCTGAGCAAGGCCGACAAAGACCTGCGCCGCGCCATTCACACCGCCATCAAAGAAGTCTCAGAAGACGTCGAAGAAGGCTATCAGTTTAATACGGCCGTCTCCGAACTCATGAAGCTAAGCAACGCCCTCAAAGACGCCAAACAACAAGACAGCGACGTCTATGCCGAGGGCATCCAGACCCTGGTGTTCCTGCTCGCGCCCTTTGCCCCCCATATTGCCGAAGAACTCTGGCAGCAGCTGGGCTTTAGCGAATCGGTGCATCGACAAAGCTGGCCTGTATTTGAAGCGAATGCTCTGGTCGCCGATGAAATCACCCTGGTCATCCAAATCAAGGGCAAAACCCGAGGTACCATTACGGTCCCCGCTAGCGCTAGCAAAGATGAGCTAGAGCAGTATGCCCGTGACTCGGATATTGCCAAGAAATATCTAGAGGGTAAAGAGATTAAAAAGGTGATCGTCGTTCCTGGCAAACTGGTCAACTTTGTAGCGGTTTAGATTCTGCTAGCGCACGTCGTTATTAGCTCAGCAAAACGCTCGGGTGTGATTAGGTGCATTTACCTAATTGTGGTTATGATGCCTATGCAACACCTTTTCCCCTTTACTCGGAGCGTTCTAACCTATGGCTGCTGACTATATTGCTGATGAAGCCGCCCTCGATGAGTTAATCGCGAGTCAGCCCTTAGTTGTTATGGACTGCACAGCATCCTGGTGTGGCCCCTGTAAGCTGGTAGCACCGCTGATGGACCAGCTCGCCGAAGAGTATGGCGATCGCGTGAGCGTAGTTAAGCTCGATATTGATGCTAACAAGTCTGTAGCTCGGCGCTTTAGCATCAAAAGTATCCCCGCCGTTCTGTTTTTTAAGCAAGGCGAGCAGGTTGACACCGTCATTGGTGCAAAACCCTACGGCGAGTTTAGCGCTGCCCTAGAAAAGCACCTGTAGCCCCTGTTGGCTGCCGCAGTATGTTGCCATAGAGTTTGGCGAACGGCGTAATCTGCACAAAAACTTGCTAATTCAGCTAAAAATCCGTCAATACGCCCAAATCTTGCGCTGCAGAATGTATCGCTGAGTAAATTAAAATTACCAAAAAAAATATCAGTCCATCAGATTCATAGGTCTTTGGTATAAAGGGCTACAGTAAACGCCCTCGGAAACCCCTCTTCTGACAGAATCAGGAATTCCTCGGCCTAACTTCCGGCAAGTCGGAGTAACGATCTATGAACTTAACAAAACGGTGTATCGCCGAGGCCATCGGCACAATGTGGTTAGTCCTTGGCGGCTGTGGCAGCGCGGTACTAGCGGCTACCTTTACGGCTGGCGGTGTCAATATCAGCACAGATACCTCATATCCATTGGGGATTGGCCTGGTGGGTGTTTCTTTGGCATTTGGTTTGACGGTCATGACCATGGCCTATGCCATCGGTCACATTTCAGGATGTCATCTCAACCCGGCTGTTTCATTTGGTCTCTGGGCCTGCAAACGTTTTCCTAGCTCAGAACTATTGCCCTATATTGTTGCCCAGGTGATTGGAGCGATTGTCGGAGCGGGTGTTGTCTTTATGATTGCCAGCGGACAGGCCGGTTTTGAGCTGGCTGGGTCCAACCCGCTAGCCACAAATGGCTTTGGCGATCATTCCCCCGGTGGCTATCCACTGCTTTCTTGCTTAGTGACTGAAGTCATCATGACCTTTATGTTTTTGATGATTATCCTCGGCGCTACTGATAGCAGAGCTCCCCAAGGATTTGCCCCCATAGCCATTGGTCTAGGACTGACCCTGATTCATTTAATCAGCATTCCAGTCACCAATACCTCTGTTAATCCTGCTCGTAGCCTGGGTCCCGCTCTTTTTGCCGGTGGCGCCCTGCTCTCCCAGGTCTGGCTGTTTTGGGTAGCTCCCATTCTAGGAGCCTTGTTGGCCGGTTTTGTCTACAACTATGTCTTTGAGCCTAGCCGTGACGCCGTTCGCGAACCTGGGTAATTCAGCCATTGTCCTAGACAAACCTCAGCTATATAGCGTAAACACTCCCTGATTGGGCACATTAGACTAGAAACATCTCCGCTAGAGAACGAGTCTACCGAGGCATTTTTCTATCGTTAGGCATCGGACTGGTTGGTGATTCCCTAGTAGTAAACCGATACAAATAGTACGTTTAGTACATTTCAAGATAACTCCTGACACGCCTTGAGCCTGTTGGGAGTTTTTTCATTGAAAATACTGAGCCCTGCTGATGTTGAAGATGGTCTGGAGACGCTGCGGTTTATTGCCTAAATCAGCGATCGCATCGTACGTAATTTGAGCATTTTCTGCTCGCTTTAGAGAGGCGCATTAGTCCGCAAAAAAGCGTGTATCCCCCGGTCGAGCTGGGTAGACTAAAGGGCGTAACATAAAAGTTGCCCTCGTAGCTAAAATTACGGGTGGCCTATCTTGAACGCTGAGTCACTAATTCCGTATACCCACGTAGCTTTCGCTTAACTTTATCGATTTTTTAACAAACGCAGAGAGTATCAAAGAAAGTACCTCCACTCTATTTTTTGTGACATTGCTGCTCACTCGTAGGTCTACTATATGACTACACTTACCCTGAAAAAGTCCATGCGGCCCGATCTTCTAAGTGATCTATTTCCACTATTTAATGCCGCAAATCCTGATACCTTAACCAGTCTGCTATCTGCAGCTAACGAACTTGTCTATCCAGCCGGTCGCACTGTCCTCATGGAGGACTCCTGGGGAAATGCAATTTATCTGATTGTGGCTGGGTGGATTAAGGTGCGACACGATACCGGCAACGGCTACGTGACGCTAGCCGTCTTAGGCAAGGGTGATTTTTTTGGTGAAATGGCCATCCTTGACGAATCTCCCCGCTCCACCGATGTCGTGGCCCTATCCCCGGTTAAGCTTCTCAGTATTCCGGCTCAGCACTTTATCGATACCCTGTTTCAAGACCACCATTTGCATCATCGGATGCTACAGATGATGGTGCAGCGGCTACGCCACACCAATAGCCATTTTCAGCTTCGTCGTAAACCCTCGGCGGTGAAGCTAGCTCATACCCTCATGACCCTGGCCAATACCTATGGAGACAATCAAGATACGATTCCAGAAATTGTTAATTTAGCGATAGAGGATCTAGCGGCCGTTGCTGATATCCCTAAGGACGATGCCGCTAAGATTATGGAAAAACTACAGGAAAAAGACTGGATTGTTATTAGTCACAACGGTCAAACCATGCAGCTAAAAGGCTTTAACCACCTGACCCAGCTGGCGCAGAAGTAAGCAGTCTGATGCGGCTAATGCTTTTAAGGACTGATGAGATAGGGCAAAATCGGCTGCTCTATTCCAGCTATTCATGATGGTCGTAAATACTCTAGTTACAAATTATTGCTACATCTTGAAAAAAAGCTTGTTCTCCAGCGAAGGTTTTAGCAGTTAGACAGATACTTAGAGGGCTGTACCACAGGGAATTTTCATGGGTACCCAACTGCCTCCTTCCATTACCCCGCGTCAGATGAACCTCCTACGCATTGTGCTAGCACTGGCGTGGGCCGATGGCAGCCTTGCCAAAGAGGAAGCTGATGTCATGCTGACCAACTTTAGTCAGGTGTTTTCCACGACACCTGCAGGCCAAGAAGCGGTCAAGCAAGAGCTGCAAAGCTATTTGGTACAGGATGTGCCCTTAGCGGAAGTTGTCCCTAAACTGACGACCCAAGCAGAGAAGGAATTCGTGCTGCGTTTAGGCTACGAAGTTATTAGCGCCAGCGCTCGTACGCCCGATGAGGACCCGATCAACCCCGATGAGCAGGCTACCTACCAAACCCTCGTCGAACTCCTGAATCTGCCCACCGCTACTGTTGAGCGCATTGAGCAGTCTGCACAAGCAGCGTTGGGCCAATCTCGGGCTGAGGGCAACAATGTGGTGGATTTGCTCTCGTATCAGCTTCGAGAGCATCTAAGTGTTTAATAAAAACGGGTGCCGATTTTCGAGATAGCTTGTTCTGTAAGGGATCGTCACTGCGGCTACAGATCGGCCCGTCAGCAATCGCCGGTTTAGGCACTCATGGTAAGCATCCGCTGAATCGGGACAAGGGCCCGCTGCCGAATATCTTCGGGCAGCGTTATTTGGGGTGTCCGGTTTTTCATGGACAGGTAGAGCTTTTCCAGGGTGTTTAATCGCATGTGAGGGCACTCGTTACACTGGCAGTTGGCATCCGGTGGAGCCGGGATAAAGAGCTTATGGGGAACCTGCTTTTCCATTTGGTGGATAATGCCGGATTCTGTAACGACGATAAATTGCTCAGTGTCGCTGCTGTCTACGTAGTTCAGTAGCGCCGTTGTCGAGCCGATAAAGCTAGCGTGACGTAGAATAGCCTCTTCGCATTCAGGGTGGGCCACAATCTCGGCATGGGGGTGCTCCATTTTGAGCTGCAACATCTTCTTTTCTGAAAAGGTTTCATGCACGATACAGCTGCCCTGCCATAGCACCAGATCCCGTCCCGTCTGAGCTGCGACATAGCGTCCCAGGTTGCGATCGGGGGCAAAGATAATTGGCTGCTCCGGTGGGATCTGATTGACCAGCTTGACCGCATTGGAGCTGGTACAAATAATATCGCTCATGGCCTTGATTTCAGCGGTGCAGTTGATATAAGACACCACAATATGGTCTGGATGCGCTGCTTTGAACCGGGCAAACTCGGTGGGCGGGCAGCTATCTGCCAGGGAACAGCCCGCATCGAGATCGGGCAGCAGCACCAGTTTATCGGGATTTAAGATTTTGGCGGTCTCGGCCATAAAATGCACGCCGGCAAACACAATCACCTCTGCATCGGTGGCCGCTGCCCGCTGAGACAGCCCCAATGAGTCACCGATGTAATCGGCAATATCTTGAATGTCGGGCTCCTGATAATAGTGGGCCAGCACAACAGCATTTAGCTCTTTTTTTAAGGTCTCAATGGCACTAAAAAGGTCTTTAGGTAGAGCCGGTGCAGAAGCAGTGGTGAACATAGAACTAAATGACTTTTATGGTTGTAGGCTTATTTTTGACTGATTCGATTATAGTTATTTTAACCATAATTGTCGGCTGATGGTGATTGAGACTAGCTAGAGCTACAGGACGATGTCGAATTTCTGGCAAATGGCGGTGACGGCATCTACCCAACCCTGAGGTGCAGAGGAAGGTGCGATCGCAAAGCCGCGATCGCAAAGCTGAGGATGAGGGCCGTCAACACCCGGCAGCACAATGGCATGATCGACATTTTCCAGCATGTCCAAATCGTTGGGGCTATTGCCTAACCCAACGGTCACAATCGTTTCACCGGCAGGCAGAATGCTTTGATACAGCGCTACTAGCCGTTTAACCGCGTTACCTTTTCCGGCCTCTGGACCAATTAAGTGAGAGAAGCGATCGCCCACCACCACCTTGAATCCCACCGCCTCAACCGCTTCTACAATTTGTTCGGCAGTGACCGCTTTGGGGGTAATAAACGGCTCACTAAATTCCCGCGCCTTGGCTTCTTGAGCATCTTTAGCCGATAGCCCGGTATACTTTTCCAGTCGCGCAATGGTCATATCGCCAAACCCCAACAGAGAATGGCGCAGCTCATTGGCAATCACCCGCAGCCCGGCTCTCGCCTGCACATAGGGACATCCCAAATCCACCACATAGAAATCACCTTCCTGCTCACCGGGCGGTTGATCAAAGGGATTATGATTGACTTCAATAAAAATACCGCTGCCATTCTCAGTAACAAACGGATCGCTTAGACCCACATCCTGACGTAAAGTGGTGACTTCGGCCCGAGTCTTGCTGGTAACCGGCACTACTGGAATCTTGAGCGATTTTAGCTGCTGAATAACCGGCACAGCGACACCATAGTCGTAGGTCTCACCATTGAGCAAGGTGCCGTCGAGGTCGGTAAAAATAATTAGCTGGGTCATAGCAAATGCGCCTAGAACCGATCACAACATGTTTAGACTAGACAATGATATGACGCCGATTGGGGCAAATAAAACTGACGCTAGGCCCGCTCAGACAATGACCATTGCCATAGTGGGAGATGTCCACGGGCAGTGGGGCCGTCGCGATACTCAGGCATTAGAGGCATTAGGGGTGGACCTGGCCTTATTTGTTGGAGATTTTGGTAATGAGGCCGTCCCCATTGTGCAACAAATAGCCGCTGTGGCTGTACCCAAGGCGGTTATTCTCGGCAATCACGATGCTTGGTATACCGCTAGTAAAAACAAACGTAAAAAATGTCCCTACGATCCTACTAAAGAGGATCGTCTGCAGCGGCAGCTAGATGTCCTAGGAGACTGCCATGTTGGGTTTAGCAAGCTAGAGATTCCTCGGCATAACGCTACCGTCATTGGCACCCGCCCCTACAGCTGGGGCGGCTCCAAGTGGCGGCACAGCCAGTTTTATAGAGACCGCTGCCAGGTAACTAGCTTTGCGCAATCAACGGCCAAAATTTGCAAATCGATAGACATGGCAAACCATCGCACCCTGATTTTTTTAGGGCATAACGGTCCGACAGGTCTGGGCGACCAGGTACACAGCATCTGCGGTCGGGACTGGAAACGCAGCGGCGGTGACTATGGCGATGTGGATTTTGCAGATGCGATCGCCCATGCCCGCAGTACCAATCATCAGGTTCCCCTAGCGGTCTTTGGCCACATGCACCACGAACTCAAACATGACAAAACTCGCTTACGAGACCGAGTTGTCGTCGATGATCAGGGTACGGTCTACGTCAATGGGGCCAACGTTCCTCGCGTTCTAGAAACCGACAGCGGCTGGCAATGCAGCTTTACTCTAGTAACCTTAGCCGAGGGTAAGGTACAAACCGTGCGACTAATCTGGGTAGACGCTGCAGCTGCCCTTCTATCCGGAGAGTTTCTCTATTCACAAGATAGAAAAACTCAACACATCCCTAGACGCGTGGATGAATTTGGGCTAGCATAGCTCATGCTTCTGGCAATCGCTGGTAGGCATGGAGAGGTGGCAGAGTGGTCGAATGCGCTCGACTTGAAATCGAGTGAGCCGCAAGGTTCCGAGGGTTCGAATCCCTCCCTCTCCGTTAGTTGTTTCAGGCGTTACATAGGTTTTGAGGCCATCGACTGCAAAATAGATAATGCAGTTTTTTATGGCAGAAATGCCTTATTTATTTCAAAAAATAGTTCAGTTTTAGTTCGGTATTTCAACGGTATTTACTGTGCCAGTTTGGGATGCTGAATTTTGATCCACTTAGGGATGGGTTATCGGGTGGATCGAAGACGGATTAAAATTTTTATCCATCTTCTAAAGCCTCTAACCTATTAGATTAGAGCGCTTCGAGCGAACTACCTTTACCCATTGGAGAGCCTGCCGAACAAACCTCTGACAGAGGAAATGTTGCGATCGCATATCCTAAAGCGAAGTAAGCCCAACACATGGGCTCGAAAGAATGATGTGTTGGTATTTACTGTCTTACGATAGAATGCTTGCCACCTATGGTTTAAGACCCCATGAGGTTTTTGGAATTGTTGATTGAAAAAATATTGTTAAGGGAAAGGAGAAAAATTACTATCCGCAATGGCCCTAAAACAGACTAAAGAGATGTCTGGCCACTGCTGGATCGGTGGTGTCATCAGTTCAATTTAAAGACTGTTGTTATGCCCAACATCAGAATTAGCAGTGAGGGGGACAATCAACCGCTAGGGCGAAGGATATCAGCTACCTTGCGTGGCCACCCCATAAACCTGATGTTTTGTGTCATGCCTGGGCAATACAGTTTGTCGGCCTCCTTAACAATACTGTGGCCTGGGTGAAAACATCAGGCCTATCCGCTCACTAATGCTATTCATTTGCCTAGAGTGGTGTCCAATAAATCGTTATGCCAAATAATTATTGATACGCCGTCATTGCTGAAGAAAAAACGTGTATTTGCTGGCAAAATTCACAGGGCTGCTAAGAAAGGACTACTGTTCAAGCTTTTCAAACGTTGCCGATGGCAAACTGCTTCAAAACTGATTCCGTGACTAACGCATGAATACGATCAACCATTCTCAAATTGCTAATTTTCTCTGGTCGATCGCAGAGTTGCTGCGGGGTGATTTTAAGCAGTCTCAGTATGGCCGAATCATTCTGCCGTTTACTCTGCTGCGACGGTTGGAGTGCGTGATGGAGCCCACTAAGCAATCGGTACTGAATGCGGCTAAGAAGCATCAGGATAAGCCCGACCTGGTGCGGGAAAAGCTACTGCTGCGGGCGGCAAAACAGCAATTTTATAATGCCTCGCTTCTGACCCTGGGCACTCTATCAGACACCCAGACGGCAGATGACCTGATGAGCTATGTGCAGTCCTTTAGCAGCGATGCGCGGGAAATTTTTGAGCACTTCCGGTTTGAGGAGTTTGTGCAGCAGCTAGAGGCTAGCAATCTGCCTATCAGGTAGTGCAGCGGTTTGCTGCCACTGACCTCAGCCCCCAGCCTATCCCAAACTTTGGCATGGGCCTGATCTTTGAAGAGCTGATTCGTAAATTTGCTGAGAGTTCTAACGAAACGGCAGGGGAACACTTCACCCCTCGCGATATCGTACGCCTGACCACGTCACTGATAATGACGGGACAGGATGACAAGCTTAAGCCCAATAGCATCGTTACTATTTACGACCCTACGGCGGGCACGGGGGGATTTCTCTCGGAAGGGGATGAGTACATCCAGGAAATCAGCGAGAAGGTAACGGTGTCGTTGCACGGGCAGGAGTTGAACCCGGAGTCCTATGCCATTTGCAAGGCGGACATGCTGATCAAGGGGCAGACAGTGAACAATATCAAACTGGGCAATACTCTCTCGGATGACCAGCTCATTGGCGATCACTTTGACTTTATGCTGAGCAATCCGCCCTTTGGGGTGGAGTGGAAAAAGGTGAAAAAGCAGGTGACCGATGAGCATCAGCTGCGGGGTTTTGATGGGCGTTTTGGGCCTGGATTGCCCCGTGTGTCGGATGGATCGCTGTTGTTTTTGCTGCATCTGGTGAGCAAGATGCGGAATCCGGGCGGCTCGCGTATTGGCATTATTCTCAATGGGTTGCCGTTGTTTACAGGTGGGGCAGGCAGTGGGGAATCGGAAATTCGTCGATACCTACTGCAGAACGACCTGGTGGAGGCCATCGTCGCGCTGCCGACGGATATGTTTTACAACACGGGCATTGCCACCTATGTGTGGATTCTGTCGAACCATAAGCCGAAACCACGCCAGGGGAAGGTGGAGCTGATTAATGGTACTGAGCATTTCAGCAAGATGCGGAAGTCGTTGGGGAGTAAGCGGCAGTATTTGAACGAGGAGCAAATTGAGGACCTGGTGCGGATCTATGGGCGATTTGAGGAAACGGCTAAGAGCAAGATCTTTCCAATAGAGGCGTTTGGTTATCGACGCATTACTATTGAACGTCCTTTGCAGCTGGCGTTTCAGGTGACGGAAGAGCGGGTGAAGGCAGCTCTGGCGGAAAAGCAGATTCAAAAACTGGATGGGGAGGAGCAGAGCCGCCTGATTACGGCGCTGAATGGGATGGATGGGGAAACGGTTTATCTTAATCGGGGCAAGTTTACGAAGGCACTGAAGGCGGCGCTGAAGGCCCAGGATGTGGAGCTTAAGGCACCGCAGCTGAAAGCACTTTTAAATAACCTGGGTGAGCGTAATCCTGAGGCGGATATCTGCCAGAGCAAGGGTGAGCCGGAGCCGGATACGGGGTTGCGGGACTATGAAAATGTGCCCCTAGGTGAGTCAATCTACGACTACTTTGAGCGGGAGGTAAAGCCTCATGTGCCGGATGCCTGGATTGATGAAGGCAAGTGCGATGAGCTGGATGGGGCAGTAGGGATTGTCGGGTTTGAGATTCCGTTTAATCGGCATTTTTATGTGTTTGAGCCACCGTGACCGTTGGAGGAGATTGACCGTGATCTAAAGGCGTGTACGGATCGAATTAAGCAGATGATTGAGGAGCTGTCGGCATGACGGACCAGCCAGCACAAAGGGTGAGTTAGCATAAAGTTGAATTTAGCCATGGGGTATACCGATGACTACATTGCTAGAAATTGCTGCTGCAATTCAGGAACTGCCGGAAGGAGATGTCCGAGAACTTTCAACGTGGTTGCAGAATTATCTAGATGAACGGTGGGATCGGCAACTTGAAAGTGATGTGGCAGCAGGTAGATTAGACCAGTTGATTGCCAATGCAGAGGCGGATATTGTGGCTGATAATGTGAGGGAAATGAATGAAGTCCTTCGCGACGACTGATTTTTGGAAAGCCTATGCCAGGTTAACTCCAGAGTTAAAAGAGCAAGCCCAAAAGGCGTATCGGTTATGGCAGGACAACCCCCTACACCCTTCTCTACATTTCAAAAAAGTAGGTAAAAATTTGTGGTCTGCAAGAATAACCGGTGGCTATCGCGCGTTGGCATTAAAAAAGGGTGACGATTATTACTGGATTTGGATCGGCAACCATGACGCATACGAGGCATTACTAAGGTGACACGAGATACCCTTCCATGAATACTCAGTTGGCCAATTCGTTAGCAGAAGCCGTTACGGCGTTATCCCTGGAAGATTTCCAGGCATTTCAGGCTGCCCTGCTGGCTCAAATGGTGAAAAAAACGCCGGGGGGGGCGGGGGGCCATGCCTGTGTTCGCAACTCGCGATTTGCTGGGTGGACGCTGATTTCTTTGGCTCAGCAAGGGGGGGAGTATGGGGAGCTGGTCAAAAACTTTCCTGGGTTGACGCCCTTTGATCTTTTAGTCGTGCAGGTCTATTACTAGGCCCATCAGGCAGAAATTGATGGCCTCATCGCCTCTCACCACAGCGAGGATGCCTGGGATGCGCTTTAGGTTCTATGCCAATGAAAATTGGACTGCTGATTGTTACTCTAAAGCCAAAACGATGAACAAGTCCACCGTCAAACTCTATGACCGCATCTCCTTGAATCGTGACTTTCCTGAATACAATCTCAAACAAGGCGATGTTGCTACTTTTATCGATACGATTCCCGATCCTGAGGGGGTTGAGGAGGGCTATATCCTGGAAGTCTTTAATGCTCTGGGCGAATCGATTGACGTTGTGACTGTACCTAAGGCTGCTGTTGAGCCACTACATCCTAATGAAATTCTTTCTGTGCGTAGCTTGGTTCAGGTTTGATTTTGGCAGAACTCAATTTAGCAATGGCCAAAACCGGCGCTTTGCAGGAAATCGGTGGTGTTGAGTTGCCGGAAATGCCTAGAGAGGCGATTAGAAACACACTCGTTTTCTAGCCTGTGATGTTTGTTCTAGATGCCAATGGCGACGCTGTATGAGTTTTATGTGTTGCATGTGGGAGGAGCGGGGGAATGAGCTTTCCGAGGTATGAGGCGTATAAGGATTCTGGGGTGGAATGGTTGGGAGAAGTGCCCGAGCATTGGCGCGTTTCAAAATTAAAGTTTCTGACTAAACAGATTGTTGATGGTGCTCATTTCACTCCTACATACATTGATAATGGAATTCCGTTTCTGAGAGTCACAGATATACAGAATGCCTCTTTGGACACAGATGAATTCAAATTCATTCCTAAAAATGAGCATGAAGAGTTAATTAAAAGATGTAAACCGGAAAAGGGAGACTTATTACTGTCTAAGAATGGCACGATTGGGATTCCAAGGCTCATTGATTGGGATTGGGAATTCAGTATCTTTGTTAGCTTGTGCTTAATTAAATTTGTTACTGCCCTTGATGCTCGTTATGCCTATTTCTTTTTTCTATCGCATCAAATCAAGGAACAAATAAATTCTCAGATTAAACAGAGTACTGTTATCAACCTTCATCTAGATAAGATTGAGAATTTTATCTTTCCTTTGCCTTTCCTTGAAGAACAAGCCCAAATTGCTCATTTTCTCGATCATGAGACTGCTCGCATTGACGCCTTGATAGCGGAGCAGGAGCGGCTGATCGAGCTGCTGAAGGAAAAGCGGCAGGCGGTGATTTCCCATGCGGTCACCAAGGGCCTCGACCCCACCGCCCCCATGAGAGACTCCGGCGTCGAGTGGCTCGGCGAAGTGCCTGAGCATTGGAGAGTATGTCGCGTCAAAAACGTAGCTTCCTTTATAACCTCTGGGCCTCGAGGATGGTCTGACTACATAGATGACTCTGCAACAGATATTTTTTTGCAAAGTGGAGATCTTGATGATCAATTAAACGTGAATTTCAAAAATGCTAAGCGTATTAGTTCACCCGAAGGTGCTGAAGGTGTACGAACACGTATTTACGATGGCGATGTTTTGGTCTGCATAACAGGAGCAAACACAGGGCGAGTAGCTGTTATTAATTCAGTAGATGAAACAGCCTATATTAATCAGCATCTTGGACTAATCAGACCAATTGCTTCCAAATGCTATTCACGCTATCTGGGATATTCCCTAGCAGCAGCAGTCTGCCAAACGTATTTTGGTGTGGAGCAATATGGATTGAAAGTAGGCTTAAGTCTCACTGATCTGTCTGAGGCACCACTAGCATTACCTCCACTATCTGAGCAAGTTCAACTAATTGAACAAGTTGAGAGTGCAATAGCGAGATTAGACAGGCTTGAAATTGATGCAGAAAGAACAATATTACTCCTCAAAGAACGCCGCTCAGCCCTAATCTCCGCTGCTGTCACCGGCAAAATAGACGTCCGAGACTGGAAAGCGCCTACCAGTGCTTCACCTGCCGCTACCCTGGAGGTTGTTCATGGCTGACATTTGCTTTGAAATAACGGAGCTATAGCTTATGGCCCAAGTAAAAGTCTTTTATGAACCAGAGATGGAACTACTGACCGTCTTTTGGCAAAGCCCTAGACCCAATCAACTGTGTACCGAGCTAGTCAACGGCATTATCTTGATCAAAGATGCCGATAGCGGCGAACCAATTGGCATGGAACTACTAGCCTATAAACCCGGCGATGCCCGGTTTGACTCCGTTAGTGTTGAAATCGGCACTGCCCCATCTGCCGCCTAGCCTGGGTACAGAGTTAGCATATTTCCCACACCGAAGCAGCAACGACACACTTGCTAAAATGCAAGCAAATCGCCCATTCACCCAGCGATCGCCATGGCATCCCTTGAGCAAATCCAGCAAGAACTCCAAATTCTGCCCCAAGAAGCATTAAACCTGGTCTATCAGTTTATCCAGCTCCTCAAAAAAGGTATTCGGCCTGCCACGCAGCAAAACGGAGCTGATTCCCAGGAGCCTAGAATCTCCGAAGGTAGCGTGTACGAGCAATTTAAAGCTTCTGGCTTGATCGGTTGCATCAGTGCAAACAGTGCAAAAGAAGATTTATCAATTGATTATCAAACCGAAACGGCTGATGCTACTCCCCTCACTAGCCTAATTGGTGCAGCCCCTGGTAGCTTTGCCACCCCAGCCGCTGCCGACCAGTTTATTCGCCAAGAACGAGACGAATGGGATTGCTAGAAGCACTACAGGGCAATCGAATTTATATAGACACTAATATCTGGATTTATGCCCTAGAAGGCTATTCAGCGTTTCGTGCAGATCTGATGCAGCTTTTTGAGCAAATCCAGTCTGGGGAACTAATGGGTGTCACTAGCGAGCTAACCCTGGCTGAACTACTCGTCCAACCTTATCGAGACGGAAACCTAGACCAGCAAGTGTTGTACAAGAAAGCCATCTCAAATCGTCAAAATTTCTTGGTTGCCCCCATTTTTCGAGATTTACTAATCGATGCAGCAAACCTTAGAGGTCGTACTCAACTTAAACTTCCAGACGCTATACATGCAGCCACTGCTCTAAAAGCAGAATGCACTACGTTTTTAACCAATGACCGGCAGTTTAAGAAATTAACTGATATACCTGTCGTTTTAATATCTGAGGTGATTTAATCAAGTTGTGCTGATGAGTTGCCAGGGGGAACGCTTTTATTAAAGTAGTCTACGGCTCATTGCCTAATCCCAACGGATATATCATCCTATGGCCGATAGCAAAGAAATCCCCTTCCAGCAAGACATCCTTGACAACCTGGCCGCTCAGGGCTGGCTGGTCGGCAAATCTGCAGACTTTAACCCCACCACCGCTCTCTACACGGAAGACCTGCTAACCTACTTCCAAACCGCCTGGCCCGATCGCTGGCAAAAGCTCTGCAAAAACAACCCCAGCGACCCCGCAGGTGTGCTGATCTCAAAAACCATCCGGCAGCTAGAAAAAAGCGGCACCCTGGACGTGCTCCGCCACGGTTTTAAGATACCGGGGGTCAAAATTGAGCTGTGTAGCTTTAAGCCCGACCACGGCATGAACCCCGACACCCAAGCCCGCTACCAGGCCAACCGCCTGCGTGTGGTGCCCGAAGTCTCCTACTCACCCCATGCCCGCCAAGGCGACTATAATCCCCGCCTCGACCTGGTGTTATTCGTCAACGGCATCCCCATCGCCACCCTGGAACTCAAAAGCGAATTCAAACAATCCATCGAAAACGCCAAACGCCAGTCCCGCAACGATCGCCCCGTAAAAGATCCCCTCACCCGCAAAGCCGAACCGCTACTCACCTTTAAGCGCGGTGCCCTGGTCCATTTTGCTGTCAGCCAGCATGAAGTGGCCATGACCACCAAGCTAGCAGGCAAAGACACTTTTTTTCTACCCTTTAACCAGGGCACTAAAGAGGGCGGTGCAAGCAACCCGACCCCCCAGGATGAAACCACCTACGCCACCGCTTACCTCTGGGAAAAGCTATTTCAGCCCGATGCCTGGCTGAAGGTGCTAGGCCGTTTCTTGCATCTGCAAACGCCAAAAGAAGAAGACTTTTATGGTTTCAGTAAACCTAAAGAGAAACTGATCTTTCCCCGCTATCACCAGTGGCAGGTGGTGAACCAGCTGATTGAGACAACTCGGCAGGAAGGAGCTGGTCAAAAGTACCTGATTCAGCACAGTGCCGGGTCGGGTAAGTCTAACTCCATTGCCTGGACTGCTCACCAGCTGGCATCTCTTTATGCTGACGACGGCAGTAAGCTATTTAGTTCTGTGATCGTGGTTAGCGATCGCACCGTCCTCGATAGCCAACTGCAGGACACCATTTACCAGTTCGAGCATGCCCAGGGCGTTGTGGTGCCCATTACCCGCGAGGGCACCAGCCAGAGCAAGTCAGAGCAACTGGCCGAGGCCCTAGCCAGCAAAACCCGCATCATCATCGTCACCATCCAAACCTTTCCTGCCCTGTTTGATGCCCTAGATAAATATCCCGCCCTCGCCAGCGGTCGCTATGCCGTCATTGCTGACGAAGCCCACTCCTCCCAAACCGGCTCTGCCGCCAGTAAGCTTAAAGCCATTCTAGGTAGCGACTATCCCGACACTGAAGAAATCAGTGCTGAAGACTTAATGGATGCAGCCGTACAGGCCCGTGGTCCCAGCGATCGCATCAGCTACTACGCCTTTACCGCCACCCCTAAAGCCAAAACCCTGGAACTGTTTGGCCATCCGCCTAACCCCCATCAGCCCCCCAGCGCCGACAACAAGCCAGAACCGTTTCACCTCTATTCCATGCGGCAGGCCATTGAAGAAGGCTTTATCCTCGATGTGCTGCTCAACTACACCACCTACGCCACCGCCTGGAAAATTGCCCACCCCAATGCTGATGACCAAGAGGTGGATTCTAAAAAAGCCCGTACCAAGCTGGCCCGCTGGGTACGCCTGCACCCCTACAACATCAGCCAAAAAGTAGAGGTCATCGTCGAGCACTTCCGCGAGCATGTAAACCATCTGCTAGACGGTCAAGCTAAGGCCATGGTGGTCACTACCAGTCGTCCAGAAGCAGTGCGCTATCATCTCGCCCTAAAAGCCTACGTCAAAGACAAGGGCTACACCGATGTACATCCCCTGGTAGCCTTTTCTGGCAAAGTGCCCCCAGATGAAGCCATCCCTGAAGAAGTCAGCGAAACCAGTGCCCGGCTCAATCCTGATCTAAAGGGGCGTGACATGAGGAAAGCCTTCGATACGGCTGACTACAACGTCATGATCGTCGCTAACAAGTTCCAGACTGGCTTCGACCAGCCCAAGCTCTGCGCCATGTATGTGGATAAAAAACTCCACGGTGTAGACTGCGTGCAAACCCTCTCCCGCCTCAATCGCCTCTTCCCCGGTAAAGAAACCTTCATCCTCGACTTTTTCAACGAAGCCCAGGACATTCTCGAAGCCTTTTTGCCTTACTACAACAAGGCTGAACTAGCTGACGTCTCCGACCCACAGCTAATCTACGACCTGCAAAACACCCTGGATGAAGAAGGCATTTACCACTGGAACGAAGTAGACGCCTTCGCCCAGGCATTCTTTAATCCCAAGGCCGCCAATGCGAAGCTTGCCTACCATTGCCAACCTGCCGTCGACCGCTTTAAGCAGCGCTACAAACTGGCGAATACCGCCCGCCGACAGGCCATGGAGCAAAAGCGCGCTGGTACCGCTCTTAAACAAGCCGAGTCGGAGCTAAAGGCTGCCGGGGAACAGATTGACCAGCTCGATCTGTTCAAAAAGAATCTCCAGAGCTTTGTCCGCCTATATGAATTCCTATCCCAGATTATCGATTACGAAGATCGAGAATTAGAACAACTCTGCGTCTATGCCAAACACCTCCACCCACTATTAAGACGCGATCGCCTAGAACGTGAAGAAATTGACGTCTCTGAACTCTCCCTAACCCACTACCGCCTCACCAAACGCAGAGAACAACAATTGCGACTGGCAGAAAATCAAGGCGAATACCACTTGAAGCCAGGCAGCGCAATCGGTACCGGCAAAGCCCACGACCCCGAGAAAAAGAAGCTATCAGAAATCATTGAGGCTCTAAACGACCTGTTTGGTGCCGAAGTCAACGATGCAGATCAGGTCCAGTTTCTCAACACCATTGCCCAACGCATTCGCCGCCAAGACGACGTCATGGCCCAAGTGAAGAATCATACCCAAGAACAGGTGATGCATGGTCTATTTCCCCAGCGTGTGGTCGATACCGTACTAGATGCTATGACCGACCATGAAAAGCTATCGCTGGAAGTCCTAGACAACGAACAGTCAGGACGCAAGTTTGCTTCCCTAGTCCTCAAAATACTGACCACTGCCAATAACGTTCTAGGTGAATTGGACAGCGATGATAATCAAGAGGCGGGATAACATAAATGGCTATTCCCGATTACCAAAGCATCATGCTCCCATTGCTGATAATGCGTGGTAGTGCGATTAGACGCGTGAAATGATTGAATAATAAGATTTTTACAAGTTGCATACATCGTCTTGAAATTGAGTGAACTGCAAGGTTACGAGGATTCGAATCCCTCCCTCTCCGTTGGTCATTTCAACGGTCTCACAGCTTTTTCAAGGCTTTCAAGTTTTTGCATACGGTAATTATTTATAGAATAATTTTCGCAAATGGGTGAAAATCCGGTCCAAAAGCGGTCCAATAATTTGGCTAAAATTGGTTCTTAGGGTGTGGCCCCATAGCTTATAAGGTCAGCCTTAAGGCAAATAAGCCAGGATCGTTCGCTACGGTAGCGTGAGCAAATGAGGGAATCAGGGTGGCAAATGAAGAGCACCTGAAAATACTGACACAGGGAGTTGAAACCTGGAATCGTTTGGCGTAAGGAAAACCCTGAGATCATTTCTGACTTCAGTGGCGCTAACCTTAATCTCTTTAGAGGATATCTGTAGCTGGTTTACTCACTGTTGCTACGGCATCTCATCAAACTAGAAAACGCTATAGCAAACAAGTGTCAGCCCGCTAGTTTTCTGCCCGTCAAAAGAGTGTCATTCGTGGCTGTCGGTCATAGGTATCATCCATAGAACCCGCATGCTTACTCAGCTCGACCGTAGTAGGCTACGTCACTAAAATCACTAGAGTGTTTGCTGTTCTCGCTGTTTAACCAGGCCCACATCTGATCGCCTTTGGAAAAGTGCCACCACTCGTTAGGATGCTGGCAAAACCCGGTCTGTTGCATCGCGTCCGACAAGATCAGCCGATGTCGATGAAAGCGGTCTCCTTTGGGTTTATCCGCAAAGTGGCCGGGATAAGAGCGCTCCGAAATCTCGTCGATAGCAGATCCCATATCCACCACCTGACCTTTCTCATCCACCAGAGTAATATCAACCGCTGCGCCGGTACTGTGGGGCGGTGGCGTTGCCCGATCGTGACTAGGAGCTGCCCAAAACTGATACACCTGCTGGCGCAGCTCCTCTGTAGGGGGCATTTCACCGGGGTGGTCTTGTTGCCAGATCGCTAACAGCTGCTGGTAGGTGTAGTCCACCATAAACTGCTGCACCGCAATCGGGCGATAGGCATCAAAAATCTGAATCCGCCAGCCTGGCTGCTGTTGCTGCAGGTAGTCCTGGGCCTGGAGCAGTGCGGCTAACACTCTCTCTCGAACATAGTAAGGAGAGCGATCTCCATAGGAAGCTCCCAGTGCAGCATAGGGATGGGGAGCAACCACGGCAAACTGCTCTAGGGGAATAGCGACCAGCGCCTCACCGCACTCTTTGATAGGAACCTGCTGATAAGGTTTGGATACCATTAGCCAACGGCAACCGGCTGCTTGACCATCTCTACAAAGTTAGCCAGTAGCTGCAGACCGGTTCTAGCCGACTTCTCAGGGTGAAACTGTACGGCCATTAAGTTGTCTTTAGTCACCGCTGCGGCTACCGTTTGCTGACCGTGGGTCACCGTGGCCGCAACAATAGAAGGATCGGCGGTCTCTGCGTAGTATGAATGAACAAAGTAAACCCACTCGTTTGTGGCAATGGTCGTCCAGAGCGGATGGTCAGGCTGGGTGAGATGAAGCTGGTTCCAACCCATGTGGGGAATGGTGATATCGGGTTCTGGCTTAAACTTACGCAGGGTGCCTTTTAGAATGCCAATGCCGGGTTCGATACCTTCTTCGGAGGCTTCAAACAGCAGCTGTAGACCCACACAGATTCCCAGAAAGGGTTTACCGCTGGCAATCACATCACGAATGGGCTGGACGAGATTGCGATCGCACAAATGTCGCATCGCCGGGTCAAAGGCTCCTACCCCTGGCAATACCACACCGTCCGCCTGATGAATTACGTCTGGCTGGTCAGTTACTATCGGTGTCGCTCCAGCAAACTCTAGCCCTTTACAAGCAGAGTGCAGATTGCCCATGTCGTAATCAATGACAGCGATGGTTGGCATAGTCGTGCGGTAGGTGGTAATTGCTTGCTATATACTATCGGCTTGCTTAAAAGATGGGTAGACGAGATGGGTAGAGATTTAGCATCATCCCCAATATTAATCACCAGTTTTCGCCCCTGGAAAGCCCATCAGGGAGAAAATACAAGCGATGTGCTATTGCAACAGGTAGCTGCTCAACTGCCTGACAATGCCATGTCTCTACGCTGGCTGCCGGTCAACTTTGATCTAGCTCCCATGGAGGTGATTAGTCATATTGTTCAATACTCACCTAAGGCCGTGATCTGCTGTGGTATGGCTGAAACTCGCAAAACTCTGACTGTAGAACAGTGGGGCACCTACAAAAATAACCGATTGGCCACACCGATTAACTTAGAGCGCCTGATTCAAAACACCGTTCATACTCACATCAGTCTCGATGCCGGAGACTTTGTCTGTAACCGTCTCTATTATCAGGTGCTGCGTCATTTACAACATCGTTCTGCCGCTGCTTTATTTGTTCATGTGCCATTGATGACCTCTCTCAATCGATCGGTGGTGGAATTTGATTTTCTCAAAATTGTTGATTATTTGAATCGGAGAGAATAGCGACGACGGGAATTTACCGTGGGGGCGTTGCAATAAACAACCCCAACACAGTGTAAAATGAAAAGTCAAAAAACAGGATATAGACCCAAGAAAAAACAAAACCGCCCAA
>ERZ1740072.114-NODE-114-length-38332-cov-38.087624_pt1 | contig 38332 bp, 26 predicted proteins | sample MGYA00581733_ERZ1740072 | MGnify/ENA primary metagenome ERZ1740072 (study PRJEB43018, sample SAMN04849741) | marine metagenome | isolation source: floating plastic debris | place: Pacific Ocean | collected 2008-08-30 | study: EMG produced TPA metagenomics...
ACGAAAAGGTATTCCTAGTACTTCAACTATAGACTTTTCGTGATATTTATACACCCCTTCCACAATGATTTAAACAGTGGATGGTATTTAAAAATAGTTGCCCTTAACGTACTAGAAAAATATAAGACTTAAGCTAGTACGCTTAATAAAATAAATATATAATCTTTTATTTAAAGTACCTTCCAATTTATTCATCAGTAAACTTAATAACATTGGGTTAATAGACATACAGTAATTAATATAAAAATAAATAAAATTATTTATTTAAAGACACGTATTCAAATTAAATATACTAAAATATATATAGAGTATACTTTTATTAGTAAGCTAATTTATTCCATATATATATATAACAACACTCAATTAAAAAGAAAGGTAGTATTGCAAAAGTTTATCTTTAATTTATAGATTTAAAATTATGGGTTATCCAATGTTATTGTCAAATTATTAAATACAATTTCAATTAGATAGTAAATACCTAAAAGTACCTGTAAGAACTCAAATATATATAGTAATACGAATATATATAAATATTTCTACATAAAATTAAAGTATTTTTATGTAAATAAATTTTTTTTACTTTATATCAAATATCTACTAAGAAAAACTATTGATTTACACGTATGCAGTAAATATAAATTGTATACCATCTGTATACCAACTGTGTACCCTTTTAATAACTATGTAATTGCTAACAAATAGGTAAAACAGTTTACGTTGAAAAAAAAAATTATTCTATTTAGTATCAACCAATACATTTTTTTAAAAAATACACTAATAATAGTGTTGGTTAAAGTATTTATTATTTGTATAAATTGTATTTTTTTTTTTTTTAATAAAACAACGGTATTTAAAAAAATAAAATTTTTTTTTATTCATTGCATTTTACTTAGTTAAACAAATAATTAATCAAATTGTTTACGTAAATGTAACTATTAAATACAAACGGCATGTTCCATAAAACCACAAAAAACAAACTGTTGCAATTGTAAGTATACTAACAAAAAAAAAAAAAAACCAAAAAAGTAACAGTCAGTCAATAAGATATACTTTTGCTACAGTTAATAATTATCCACTTAAGTTTATTTGGTACATTTGGAAACTATCAAATGTATCTACGAATACCTTGATTTAAGTTTATCTATAAAAACCCATTAAAAAAAAAATTTGATTTTGTTTTTAGTTAAAAACTAAAAATATTTAAATAAAGAGTACATAAAATAGTCAATCGTTTGTAAAATTAAAATAAGTTTTTAACTAACAACAAAAAGTTTTTTTTTTTTATATAAAATTTTTGTTTATATTATTTACATTATGTTAAAAAAAAGTACTTTAAACGGCTGCGTGTATTAAGTCTAAATACCTTATTTGTAATTGTTATTAGTAACTTTAGGTTTATTTAAGTAGAGTAGTCTGTTTTTAAACACAAAATGTTATTATTGGAATATAGTTTTACATTTTTATTGGGGTGGGTGTTAAAATACAAAATTATGCTGTTTATGTTAAAAAATTTTAATTAAGATATGTGTAAAATTAAAAAAATAATACAAGATGTATGCGAACTTTATAAAAAAAAAAAAACGCTAAATCTTTTTTTTTTTTAAAAATGTTTTTATATAGAAAATATTAATACCGCACTTTATTTTAGTAAGTTTAAAACATGTTAATTTTTTATTTATATAAAAATTAATATACCACAACATCTAGTGTTTAAAACAAAAAAATTAACTATATTTTATCATTCATAAGAAATTGAATTTTTACCTTAGTTGTTTTTATTCTTTAACAATGGATAAATGTTTTTATAATAAAAATAAAAAAAGGCTAATATTTATATAAAGACAACTAATATTTAGTTATAAGCATTTTTTATATAAGTTAAAATGCACCACAATACATCTAAAAACGTTAAAAACCGACCCTTTTTGCTTTTAGATAGTATTTCCTCAATGTTTTTTTTTAGTTGTGGAAAGTTTCCTAAAAACACGTCATGTGTGTGCTTCCATAAACAAATTAAATAGTTTTTTGGTTCTTTAAAAAAACAACATAACTGGTCATTTGTGTACAAGATAATATATTCAAAAAAAAGGAACAAAATGTACAATTTCTTAAGTATTAATATTAAAAGTTGTTTTAAAAGAAAAAGCATAAAAAAAAATCCAGTGTGTTTGCATTTTTTACGTTCTGTTCAAAATAAAAGATGTAAATCTTTGTCTAAGCTAAACACATCCTCTCACCTAATTCTATTAAAAGAGAAAACCATGTTTGCGTATTTTATCTTTAATTTTATACGTAACCTTTCTTTAAAGATAAAAAACTTGCATACGATTGCGTATACTAGAAAAGAAAATAAAAATAAACTTTTTACAAAAAAATTAAGAACTATACTAAAAATCAAGTAACAAAAAAAATTTATTATATATAACCATCTTCTTAATAAAAAAAATCAACTAAGAATGTTTTTGATGCTATAAACCGCTATTGGTGGATCAAATACGTGGTCGTCAGGATACAAATCCGTACAAGTAAATTTTATAAAAAAAAAAAAAAAACCTACAAGTATCCTTTTAATAGTTCTAAATATACGAAAAATGATTAATGTCGGAACATATATTAAATTTGTTAGAATAAGGAAAACTTTACTTAAAATTAATATCATTACAGTATTACAAAAATTAATTTAGGTTCATAAATACTATAATTTCTTTATTATTTTTTTATATAACTAAGCGCAGGCGTTATTTAAATTAAAAAAAAAAAGCTATATAAAAAATAAAGTAGTGTTACATAAATAGAAATGTACTTGTTTTATTGCTACTAAAATGTTAATTAATACTAAAATAAAAAAATTAATATTGTGCTATTTTAACCAATAAAACTATAAAACCGTTAAAATTTAGTTATTATTTAAATTTTTAAAAAAAAAAATTTTTCAACCATAATTGTTTTTAAAATAGTATTCTTTGTATTATTAATACGAAATACATAAACATCGATCTAAGTGTAAAAGATTTAAAAGTTTAACTAGTTTAAAAAATTTACCAGGTGTATATATATATATAAGTATTTAATGCAATTTTATACTATAATTATTTTTTTACATGACCGGGCGCATGCTATTGTTAACCAGCTAGGTTATTATATTCCTAATTGTTAGTTTTTTTATATAATCACCTTTTTTTTGTTCTAATCTTACTTATTAAGAAGTAATCCGATGTTTCGTTTCCTTCTGTTGGGTATAAATAACCACTTCACTGCAAGTTGCTCCATGGTTTTTTTTTTTATACCAAAACTGTAGTTTTCATCCAGCTGTACCTACATAGTATTAAATTTTACGAATAGAATATTAGTTACAAAAGCGCGGTGTTTTACTTAATTTAGATCCGGACTTTTGGTTTATAATTTTAAATAGGAAGTACTGTACCCTTTTGAAGTATCTTGGTATACCATAAGTGCTGGATATATAACCTTTTTTTCTGAATTTACTCTCTAGTATTCCAAGAAAAAAAAAGCATATACTTAACATTGTAAGTAAATGACCTGCAGTGGATAAACCATGCCAACCCATATACATAACTGGGTAATCGTGGTATCTTCGAGGAAGACCATTATAACCAACCCAATAAAGAGGCATAAAAGTAACTCATTGGCCAAAGAACCAATAAATTAAATGTGCAGTTGCAAAAACTTTTGAATACTCAACGCCGAAAAACTCTTTATAATAAAAATAAAATCCGGCAAAAAGTGCAGAAAAAGTAGCACACGAAAACATAAAATGGAAATGTGCAACGACGTAAAATGTATCGTGTACGTACCAGTTCAATGCGATATGAGAAAGTCAAAGACCTGTTAAACCGCCACTTAAAAAAAAAGAAAAGAAAGCCAAAACAAAAAAAAGAGGTATATCAAAATTTGTAGATCCGTTTAAAAACGTTAAAGTTCAGTTTACTATCTTTACAACTGCCGGTAAAGATATCATCACAGTTATAGTACTGTAAAAAGATCTACTTCTATGATCCAAACCCACCAAATACATATGATGTCCTCAAACTAAAAAACCCATGTATGCCATAACGTAAGTAGCCCATACTAAATGGTTTTTAGATGCTATCCTTCTTCTGTTATAAAAAGGTAAAAATGAATTTATTATACCGAAAGCTGGTATTATTATAACATAAACCTCGGGGTGTCCAAAAAACCAAAATAAATGGTGAAAAAGTATAGCATCACCCCCATATGAATAGTCAAAGAAAGAAGTTTCTCAGTGCCTATCCATTAAAAGCATTAACATAGCTGCACCCAATACAGGAGTTATCAAAGCTAGCATTCTCATAACTAAAAAGAGGGATATAGATATAAATGGTATGCTATTCTTTCTGTTTTTAAAACCTGGAGCTGCCAAAACCCTCCTAGTTATTAACAAATTAGTAAAAGATATTGTGGTGCTTAAACCAGCAAAAAGAACACTTATTGCTGCAGCATCCTGTGCACCAAAACCCGTAAAGCGTGTTTTAGAAGAAAAGGGTGTTATAAAAGCCCACCCTGCCATTACAGATGTTGGACTACTACAACGCTCATTCTTCATAAGTACGCTTTTGGTTTTAAATGCATGCCGTAGAGATAACCATGGATTTTCATACCATTTATAATTATACTCTCATAACATCAAAAACTTAGTCCAACCTTTAGGAATAGATATATCTTTACCATCAGGGCTTATAACCCTACCTTGTAATTTTCAATAAGTATCAGCCAATTTTATTTGTATATCACTTTGAACTTCCACAGAGTTATACATACGTTTAAAAGTTTTAAGCTTTGCAGCAGATTTTTTAAAAAAAGAAAGATATACGTGGTTTATATCACATGATGGTATATTTACAAACTCTCTAATTTTTTTATTAAAAGTAAAAAGTTTATTGTTTGTAAACCTAAACATTAGTTTTCATTTATACCTACTTGAAACGTCCAAAGGACTTAATTTATATCTAGATAAAAAACTATCGTTTGTTAAAATACAAGTTGGATATCTAGCCATATCAGATCTATAGTAATTAGACGTTTTTTTTTTAAGATTAATGAAATATCCATTTAATAAATGTTTATTAAAATCATCCATAAACATTAATTTTCATAAATATTTAATAAAAAGTTTTGGTTTTTCAAATGTTTGTATATATAAATAAGAGTTTCTATCTTGTTTATGCAAAACACACATTATTTTTATGTAATTAGGTACTTCGTGCTTTACGTGTAACGAAGTATCGTAGTTTAAAACCGAAGGGTCTATACTGTCTTTTAATCGTTTTAGTATATCTTTACGTGTGGATACGTAAGCATCGTAAGGGTCCCAATGCTTGTAAACTTGTCTTCTGGTAAAGGCTGGTTTTGCCATCAATATAAAACCTGCCGGTAATAATCAAAAACCTATGCTGTTTAGTCTTGGAAAAGCCACATCTTTTGACATTATATGATATGGTATAAAGTAGTTGGCGAACAAACCAAATATTATTGGTACGACTACATAAAAAATCATTACTAGTCCGTGTGCAGATATAACCTGTATATATCTTATTGAATCTCCTTTAAAAAAATGGCTACCTGGATAAGCCAATTCAAGTCTTATGAAAGACGCTAACATTGAACCTGCCAAACCACTGAACATTGAAAAATACATATAATTCAGTGCTATACGTTTGTGGTTTATAGTAAATAAATATTTTTTTGAAAAATGAGAGCTTAAAGCTTTGGTGTTATATTTAAATTTAACTGTTTTTTTTGGTAAAGAAAGTCACAAACCATATAGTTCCTGTACGTACGGCTTCAGAGATAGTATTGGGTGTCTTATACAAAGGTAAACTAACTGTAACCATTCTTTAATAAAACCCAAAACAAATATCGACGCTCTATACATACGCATTACATATGCAACTGCGGTTAATAATATCATTATAATTTTCTCTTTTAAAAGTTCGGCTAAATTGTTTTTTTAAACCGTAGTTTATATTGCAAAGATGCAATCAACAAAGTAAGCCATCAAAGCCATATGTACGTATTCACCCAATAAAAAAAGAACAAACATAAAACCACTGTAATCACTGTGAAAACCCATGACTAATTCTGTCTCTGCTTCTACTAAATCGAACGGTGCTTTACCTATATCTAAAAGAGCTATAGAAGTTATTCCAACTATTGCCGGTATAAAAACAAAAAATGGGTTGAATAAGTACCCAGATTTATTTAAAACCGAAAAACTAAAACTTCCGTAAATACAAGCTACTAAAGATAATAATAAGCCTAATGCAATCTCATTAGTTACAGATAAATTTATTGCTCTTTCGGCTGACAAAGAAGTATACTTGTTTTTTAAAGAAAAACCAGTTATAATTGCTATTAAATTTGATAAAGAAAATACTAACAACATAGTTGGTACATCATAAAAAGTCGAAACACCATAAGTATCCCCCCCTCAGTTCAAAATTAACATACCCGCCATATTGATAATTAAAAAAATAATCGGCATGGCAATAAGTTGTGTTTTTTTTGTGTTTTTAACGAAAATTGGCTCTTTTATTAAAACTTTTATTGCATCTGCTATAAATTGTGTTCTACCTCTATATCCAACCATAAAAGGCCCTATACGTCTTTGTAAAACTGCTAAAAACTTTCTTTCAACCACCGTAAATATTCCACCTATCAAAACACACACCAATAAGGTAGTTATGTAAAAAAACTGGTTTGATAAAAACAAAATGATTGGTAGTATAAAAGTTCAAATTTTTAAGTTTAAGTTAAGTTTAATAAAAAAAGTACTAAGCTTTATTACCATTAATATAAGATGATTTAATTTTTATTGCTAATAAACCTTTTAAGTACAAAATAAAAGGCCATACTAATCAATGTTACGGGTATATAACCTAAACTAAATTTAAAACCATAAAATTGTAGTTGGGAAAAACCAATAAACGCTATGTTCATGTATAAAGACCAATAAACTATCGGTCTACAAGATTGTCTATTTCTAGAAAACCTACTTTTTATAAATATTTTTGATTTTCTAATTATAGACATATTTATTTTTTTATAAAAATTTAAATTGTGTGTTTTGTTTATAGTTTTTATTTGTTTATAGTTTTTATTTTTTATTTTTTTCATTCTTATTAATCCACCAGCAAGTTCCCATACCAGTTCCTTGTGTCAACTTCACCACGATTGCACCGTAGCATCTCTGAGTTACATCAGTGTCGATAGCACTTTAAAAGAGCAGTTTACTGTTTGCGTTCTTACCACCCCGTTACTTTCCTGGCGTGATGGGCGGTGTGTGCAGGTTGAGTAATCAATTCACCGTGTCATTTTACTACACGATTACTAACAATTCTTACTTCCTGTTCCTAAGTTGCAGGAAACAGTCCGAACTAAGCAAGTTTTTTTAGAATAGCTAACATTATTGTCCGCATCCAATTGTTTCTTGCATTATAGCACATGTGTTGCCCAAGATATATAGACCATAAAGACCTGACTTAGTCCCCATTGCGCGTTGGCGCCAACAAACAAATCTTTTGATTTGAATGCTAATTGTTTGTCGGTAGTTAATTATAACTTCCCGACTTCGGGGGTTTCATCCGTTATTATAAATTAATAATACGCCCTAAAGCACGGACTGGTGTCGGCCGTGCAATACTAAAAAGCATCTAGTTTCGGTTTCCTATACCCGTAAAGATGCTGTATAACTTGGTAAGATTTTGCGGGGATTATCGCATTAAACCACATGCTCCACTGTTAGATTAAAACCCCGCCAATCTCATTAAGTTTCAACCTTGCGGCTGTACTACCCGGGTAGGTATATTTCACGTAAGCATTACTTAACCATTTTTTGCAGTATAGTCTACTGGGCATAATCCCTGTCGGTGCCTATACTTTCATACCTCAGGTTCAATATAAAGTGGTTTGGTTTTTTCAATATTGATCAGCTTTTTCGGATTGTAGCATTTAATCGCTTGAGAAACCGCTGCCAAACCTCCAAAATATTATATTTATCTTGTTAATTAGATATATTTGTAACTAATTAAAATAATAAACCCTTTCGTATCTTTTACACCCAACAACTAAGCGTAATGCTTGCTACTCATGTATTACCGCGGCTGCTGGCACATGTATTGGCCATAACTTGGATGACCGAGTTTACTTCTTCATTATAAAAGTCCTCGTTAAAATTTTATTTTTTTTTTTCATATTAGAAAATCGTGCTAACACACATTGTTCATTATTCCTCACTGCTGCTGCTGCGGGGTCCCTCGATCCCTCGGGTGGTTGATCTGTCGCTAAAGTCAACTAAACATCCGGCTTGCATGGGAGGTTGCTACCTAATATTCCGCTTCCCCATCCCTCTCGGGGTAGACGATAAACTAATACTCACCGATCCGCTCGTAAATATGTACGTAGGTCATTCGTTGGAGCTAGCATGTGTTAAAGTATACAAAAAACATTCACGCTGAGCTATAGTCTAACCTCGTTAGTTTTTTTTTGCTAATAAAACATAGATTATTATTTTTTTTTAGGTATTCCAGGTCCGTCTCCGTAAGGTCCGAGTCCTGATTCATAGTCAGTTATATACCTGTACCACCAAATATAGTATTTGTAAGGAACAGCTAGTATTTTTATAGGCATGTGGTGGTGTCTTCTACCACAAACCTCTGCACACTGTCCGTAATAATAACCCAACTTTTCTATATGTATGGTGTGGTGGGTAGATCTACCCGGAACACAATCCATTTTTAAACCCAAACCGGGAACAAACCAAGAGTGTATTACATCGTAACTGTTCGTTATTACAGTAATTGATACCAAGGCGGGTAATATTATTTGTCTATGTACCCATAAAAGACGTTTTTGATGTGGGTATCTTTTATCAAATCTGGATGAGTTGTCTTTAAGTCCAAATTGTGTAGATTTTTTTTTTATTTCATTTCACCAAGTGTCTCTATAGTCTTGACGTTCCAATACATTTTTGTTTTTAATTTCCCAAAGAGACTCGTGATCTCTTCCTAACAAAGACTTTGCTCTACCTTCCTTGTCAAAAAATTTAAGTTTGTTTACTCTCTTCTGATGGAAGTTTAGCGGTCTGTTAGATTCACAATGCCTAAAACCTTTCTCTGGTCCGACGTCGAATTTTAAGCTTATGACCTCATATTCTCAATCTATACCATCAATCATTTTAAACTCTTCTGTTGCCAAATAGTTATTTCTAACCCAACGATGTGTGGTCCTTGCCTTAAAATAATAATTAGCTCCACCTTCTAAACGAAGATCTAGTTGGTTGGACAATTGATTGTCTTTTTTTTCTTTTTTTAATATTCTTGTATTTAGATATTTTGCAAATTTAGGTTTTTTAATATAAGATTCTGGGTCTTTTTTCCAAGCCAAGTATGTATTCTTGCGAACGTCTACTTTGGCAAAAGATAACATAGCTATCTTGTAGCTTTTTATTTTTTTTTTTCCGTAAATAAGATATATAAGTCTTTGGAAAGGTAATGCAGCCTTATTTGACTGTAAAATAAGCTCTCTATTATTTAACGGGTAGGTTTCTATAAAATCAATTAAGTTACTTTTTTTGAAAAAAAATAAAGTTTTAAATGTTGGATGAAGTCTAGCTGTATAAAATTTTGAAAGCCTACTAATAGTAAGTTTTTTACCTTGTTTAATGTTTTCAATCATGGCGCGTTTGTAGTTTCTTAAAAATAAAATATCAGGACCTATAACAACACTTTTTGGCCTTTTTAAGTGTCCCAAAAAGTTTAAATTCTTTTTTTTACTGTTGTTATTTCTATTCACAACGTAACTAAATAATTTTTTTTTTTCTTTTTGTAGACAAAGTGAACTTCTTGTAGAGCTTTTTAAAATTTCATAAATTTTTTTTTTAAAAGAAGGTGAGTCGTAACTAATTCTTGAATATTTAAATATTTTTTTTTTTATACATAAAAAAAGTCTGTTTTTTTTTTTTTGACCTAGAAAGTTTTCTTTTGATCATCTGTAAGGAGCTTTGAAAAGGTTTCCGTTCTTTTTTAACTTAAAATGTGTTTTTTTGTTAACCAAAGTAATTTTTATTTTATTAACTATTTCTGATTTTGGTCAACCCCAACTACTAGCTCTTCTAACGTTAAATCTAATTGAATGGAAATTAGACCAGATGGCTAAGTTTTTCCTGTGTGTATAATAAGTAAGGTCTTTAGTAAAAATGTGAGTATCTTCGTAAGGCTCAAACGTTTTATTTAGTATACCTTTATTTAGTTTATTGTAATGTCTCTCGGCTTTTACAAGTCTTTTTAAAGTATCTAAGTTAACAAAATTCATGTATGTAGAAAGTTTATGTGCTTTATTAATTAAACGTGTGTGAAAGTTTTTGGAAATTAGTAAAAACTTATAATCCATACCCCTAAGAATTGCATCCCTCAAGTATGCCTTTCTACTTACCAAAAACAATTCGTTTTTTATACCTGAAATAATATGTTTTTTGTTCTGAGACAAAAGAATCAACATGTTAGATAAGAAAAACTTTTTTTTGTTAACTCTTGAAACGAAATTAATATTACGTATCGTTTTAGAAAGATTTTTAAAAAATGCAAAATTACCATTCCTTTTAGATTCGTATATGCTTAATTTTTTTGATTTTTTAATTAATTTAAGTTTATTAAAAATATTCCTGTATACGTAATAAGCTTCTTGTTTTTGTAAAGAACTATAAAATATTTTTTGTTTTTTTTCTTGTGATCGATGTTTTTTTATTTCCAAAAGTATTGTTTTTTTATGGCTATAAGGATTCTTTTCAAGAGCAGAAAATTTGTTTGATATTGATCTCCTAAAAAAAGAGTTTTTGTATACGTGATTCTTTTCCATTAAGGAAAGTTTTTTAAATGGTAAGTCTAGCAGTACGTAAACATCGGTTGAGTTTTTAGCGTATTGAGATATATTACCGTTAAAATCCAAGTAATTTTTTATTACAGCCTTCATGAAACGGAAATTTATACGGTTCCTTACCTTCACATCTTCAAATAAAGACTTTTTCATTTTTTCTGATGTTCGTCTAAAAAAAGAATAATTAAGTAATGTTTTTATGGGTAATACTGTAGTACCTTTTTTTTTATTAAAAATATAAACATCATCTCCATTTGCTATAAATTTAATATTTGGTAGTTTATAGTCAGGTACATTGTTAGGAATACTATGTAATCTATTCCTAAGCCTCTTATAAAGAAAAGAATCTCTAGTTTGTAGAGAAAAGTCAATCGACTCTTTTAAAGACGATTGTGCTGAGTAAAGATCAAACAAAATTTTCAGTATTGAACGGTTTATAGCTATAATTCTATTTTTATTTGATTCTTTTTTTTTATAAAAATTAATAAAATAGTCTTTTTTTTTACCACGCATATACGACCTTTTTAGGCTTTTAGATACACTTTTTTTTTTAAAAATTAAAGTATTTTTAACCGCATCCATGTCAAATTTCTTTTTTTTGAAAGTAAAATGTTTTGCCATATCATTAAAAAAAAAATCACGGTTTAATGAGTTTAAAATTTTTAAGTTTTTAAAAAATTCTTTTTTAAAAAAAGAAGGATCTCTAGAATTAATTAAATCTTTGTTTATTTTTTTCAAACCGTTTAAACAGTTTGAAAAACCTGTTAATGCTTTAGATTGTAATAATCTTCCTGTTAATGAGTTTAGACTAACACAAACAACTTTTTTCTTTAAAAAGTTGGTTTTGTCTTTATTTAAAACATTATCAAATGATTTATCTTTTAAAATCCTATAACTCAAATAGTTTAAAACCTCCTTTCCGAAAAGTTTAAAATCAGAGCTAAACCAGTTTTTAACTACTTCCATTTCTTTTGTTCTATTTGCATAAGCTCATTTTATATAAAGTTTTCTTAAGGAATCACTATTTATCAAAGAAACCGATTTCATATGATAGCACCTTTGCATGTCCCAACCTTTATAACCACTTATAATACTGTAACGCTCATTTAAATTTTTTAGTCTGTAATTATTTTCAAAGATATAAAGCTTTCTGGACTCTTTTATTTTAGCTTTTAAAAATAAAAAAAGATCAAATGCCCAATCCTCAGTACTTTTAGTAGATACAAAAGTTTTTAACAACAAATGACGAAATACCAAGTTATTATGTCTAAAAGTGTTTTTATTCATGTAACGCGCTAAGGTTTTAAGTTTTAATAAAGTATTTTTTGTGTTTTTTAAATTGATAGCATTTTGTTTACTTTTCTCTATATAAAAATAAAGCAATGGCGTCCCTTTAATTGTAAAAGTTGAAAATTTGTTAATTTTTTTTTTTTTAGTTAAAAATTTTCTCATCGTGACAAGGTGTTTTTTTCCACAATCACTTAAAAAACGAAAACCATGTTTGTAGTTCAAAAAGCTTAACTTTATTTTATCACTCATATAACCTCTTATACCATTAATTGTTTCAGAATTTAAGTTCTGTATATAACGATCATATTTTTTTGTTTTAGATCTTAAAATACTTTGATCAATAATTAAATTGTTTTCTTTAGGATTTTTTAAAAAAGAAAAAGATTTATCAACAAGAATTAGTCTGTGTAATCTTTTTTTTCTTACAGCATTTTTCAGATGTTTTGTTCTATACGATTCGTCATAAATAGACTTGATTAGTTTTTTAAAAGAGTTCAATCTAAAGGGCTTTTCTAACGCTTCAATTAAACTTTCGGTTTTTTTCCCAATATGTAAAGCAAATCAAAGTTTTTTTCTTATATGAACTGAAATTATTTTATTTGAATAATCTTCTAAACCCATTTTGTAAACTAAAATAGAATCGTCAGATTGTTTAACAGGATCTAAACTATAGGTTGCATTTTGTAATGAAACTGGATCTATTTTTACAGAGTCTTTATCTGTTATTATTTCATTAAAAAACTGATGGTACATTGCGTTTACTAAACAAACATCCAGCATTTGCATGCAAGGTAAACGTTTAAACGTGTTAACACGTTTACTCAGATTTGAATCAGTAATATTTGGAAATTGTTTTAAATCACCAAAATATCTAGTTTGGAGTGACATGTACTTTGGTAAATCGTGATTTTCTATTGGTTCTAGTAATTTACCTAAAACGTTTTTATTTGTTTGTTTACCAAAAAAAAAATTATTTTTTTTTTTTGAATAAAAAAAAGTCGGATAATCGTATCTTTTGTTTATAGTACCAAAAAGAGAAAAACATCTTGTTGGAAATTTAAACTTAGTATTTAGCATATTTACATCGTCTCTAAGGTCTTTTTCGCAGTATCTTGTTCCATACATATATTGTATATAATTGCTACTCGTTATGCTGTCGTCGTAATAAGGTTTGTCAAGAAACTTAGGTTGTTTATTATAACCAATGTTAATTACCTTAACGAGTGTTTCTATGTTTTCGTCATTTATAAGGTCTACTTTGTAAACCCAATACCATTGTTTACCTCTAATACGTAAAACAATTTTTCCTGACTCTGCTTGCCATTCATAAAGCCTTATAGTAAAATGGCTATGAGATAAAATATTTAAGCACCAAAAAATAGGTATAGTTGATATCATCAAATCACCTCACCTACCGTGAGACCTGTAAGAAGTTGCTATTTTGGGGAATAGATGTGGGAATCTGTTGGCTATTGTTCTTGAAAAAAAAAAGTAGTAGTAAGCCATAAGACCAGAAAATCAAAATCATCATCAAAATTGTCAAAAAATCAAAGCCATTACGTATGGCACTTGCGTTGCTGGAAATCCGGTAGATCCGGGTATTAAATATATACCCGTACCGTTGTAAATATAAAACTCAGTTTTACCTAAACTCAAGTTATTAATATTTTGCACTGAATTAATTTCGGGTAAGTTAATAAATTTTGTGTTGGAAGTCATCTAGGGTGTATGGGAATCGAACCCATTCTTTTGGTTTTGAAGACCAACGTTCTGCCAATGAACTAACACCGTAACAGTCAAAAACATAAAAAGCAAAAATTACAATTAATGAAATGTACCCGACAAAAGCAAATCTTTGTGATTCTATTTTTCAAACTGAAATTGAATAAATTAGAACAAGAGCTATTTGAAGCTTTTTAAAAAAAGAGTTAAGTAAGTTGTCATAACCATACCTATTAAAAGTCAAATTAGTATAATCCATATACTCACAACCAGTAATGTACTCAATGTAACCGCCCAGAATCTTAAAATAATAAATAAAATACAAAATTATAACAGACTGCATTACAAACGAAATTAAAAAACTAGATGAGTTGTACTCTATGTTTACAACATAACCACTAGTTTTAATTTTTTTTTTTTTGTAGCCACCACAAACAATTGAGTTTATTACTTTTAACGAATAAATAACAGATGTTAAAATACCCAAATTTATAAACAAATCTTCTATGTTGTTAAAAGTCGAAGACATCGACGAATTTAATAAAACCTCGTGTTTTATTTGTTGCATAATACTTAAAGGTAGTGCACCAAGACCACCAAAACTTATAACTAAAGAGGGTATTAAAAAAGGTCTATAAAAGGAAACGCCTGTTGAATACCTGTGATCTTGTTTGTGACCCATAATTATTATAAGCATACTGACAGTTAAAAAAGAAGCAGCCTTTAGAAAACCATGTGCCATGAAAAAATAAGTAGATAAATCTACTGGTGCATTTATACCAAAGTAAACCATAAATCCGCAATTAGATACAGTCGAATACGCTAGTATTTTTTTTAAATCGTTATGTGAAGCCGCGGCTAAACCACCCACAAGTATTGTAAATAAAGATAAAAAAGAAAATATTTTTGTAACAAAAGAACCTTGTATTATTATTGGTTGTAACTTAGTTATTAAAAAAACTCCAGAAGCTACTAAAGTCGCAGAGTGTATTAAAGCGGATGCTGGTGCAGGTGCATCCATTGAATCTGGCAACCAGTAATGCATTGGAAATATAGCAGATTTGCAAGATGCTGCTAAAAAAAATAAAAAAAGCATAAAGTTATAGTAAGTTATAGAACCTTCAACTAAAGGGTTTAAAGGTTCAAACTTGCCGGGTAAACTTAAAGAACCTTTTAAATTAAAGTACATAACAGAGGCTGATATAAGAGAAATATCACTTACTTGATTGTAAACCATAGCCTTTGTAGCTGATTTAAATGTACCCGGTTTTACATTCCAAAAGTTAATTAAAAAATAGGAAAAAAGTCCTATAAACTCCCAAAATAAAAGCAAGGTTATTATATTGTGAGATAGTAGAAGTAAAATCATACTAAATAAAAAACAGTTAAGTAAGTTATAAAAGCGCTGTTGATTTATTTCATTTTTCATATAATAATCCATTAAAGAGTTAGTTGCCAAACCTATAGACATGGTTGTTATTATAAAGCAAATCGAGGTATCGTCTACAGAAAACTGAAGTGGAACTGTTATACCTCTAAAAATATCAAACTGGTTGTTCAAAGTAACCAATGATTCAGTCCGGCTTTCTACTCTAAAAAAAAATAAATAATAAAGAATAAATAAAGACAAGGAGTAGGGGTATAAAAATAATTTATTTCTATGTATATTAACAATACGGTCTTTTTTTTTTTTTTTTTAAAATAAAAAATAAAAAAATTTATAAAAAAAAAAATTTTTTATTAAAAATAAAATTAAAAATAAAAAAATTAAAAAAATGAAAAATAAAAAAAATAAATTTAATAATTATAATTATAAATTTTTTTTAAAAAAAAAAAAAACAGGTTTAAATAAACCAATTAAACTATCTTCTATCATTATAATTATTTTGATTTTTTAAATAAAATAACGTTTGACATGTGATCGTTTATATAATTCAATCAAATATAGATTGGTGTTGATAAAAATATCAATATAAACGAAAACGATGCAAGTGTAGCTGGGTTACCCCCCAACCTATTAAAAAATTTACCATAAGGTAAGTACGAAACAGCGTAAAGTATTGACAAAACGAAAGCTACGTTTAAAAAAACAATAGTAGGGGAGTTTGTTCAAACCACAAAACCGTTCGCACCTCGATTTATGTTTTTAATTTGTGGTTGGTAATACAAAGAAAGCATAAAAAATAATAAACCGCCCAGACCCAAGTAATGGTGGGGGCATACTATCAATCACGACATATAAGCCCTAAAATATCAATGAGGTGTAACCCCATAAAATCTTATTTCAGAAACCGCACCCACATCACCTCACATAAAAAGTTCTGTAGAAGCAGGCTCAGAAGATTTATATAAGTACAGTGAAATTAACGCTACGTAAGTAAGAACCTGTAAGTAAACCAAAACCTCATTCTTTATTACATCGTCAAACCATGAAAATTCATGTTTTTGTGATTCATCATGAACTGAATCTTTCCAATCATAATGCATCTCTAAGCTATGGTATATAGCAGCCGCTAGTAACAAAAAGGCAGTTACATAGTGTGCGTACATTAAACGCATAACAGTATCAACATTAAGCTCTTGATTTGGAAAGACCCATCAATATATTTTACCATACTTCATAACAGCAGAGTGTAACATATTTGCAGCTATTGTTAATGTTACTTCACTTAAATGAGTGCAGCACAAAACAAGGCCGAAAAAAGTAACAACATGTAAAAAAAGAAGTAAAAATACACCCGTTTTTCAAGCCCCCTCTTGTTTTTTATTAAAACTTCCCAGTTGGAATTTCCTAAACATATGGGAATATATTAATATATATGAGTAATCAACCCCCCTTTCATGCATTCAAAAAAAGTCATCTGTATACAAGTCTTCCATATCTTCCTCATTTCTAGACATTGGTATGTTCATAGGATCGCAGTTTAAACTAAACGATATCATAATACCCGATATAATTTGTAGTAAAAAAGTAAACAAAACACATATACCCAGTAAAGAAATTCGGCTGTGCGGTTTTACGGTAAGCAAGTGAAAAGAGTTTATATTATGTACGCCGACTAACTTTATTTTGTGGTTTATGGACATCAGCAATAAAAATAGAGAACAACATACTTGTTTTATAACATAATAATAAGCAAACCGATTAATATAAAAACAGCTAAATATATTATCGCAACCGTATACATTATTATATATAAGTGGTTTATTTTTCTTAAAAATCCAGTTTTTAACGAATTTGACTTTTTTTTGTTTAAAATGTAAATAGACGTAAATATGGAAAAGTTTTTTATCGTAGAATGTTTGTTGTTAATAAAATTCCATAAATTTATTTTAGAAAATAAGTAAGGCCTATAAGAGTTATTTATAAGATTTTTATAAACCCTGCAAAACATTTTTTAGGGATAGGTTGGAATCGAACCAACAGTGATTTTACTCACTTGGTTTACAGCCAAGCCCCCGACCACTAGGGATCTATCCCAACAGCCAAAGCGTAAAAATTGATAAAAAAAAAAAAAAATTTAATTTAAATAAAAGATAACTATTAAAAATATTCCTACCATCAATAGTTTTTATTAAAAAAAAAAAATAATATAATAAGATAAACAAAAATAAAAAATAAAAAATTATATGCAAATTTATAATATTTGTAAAATAAAAAATAGAAAAAAAAAACAGAAACTGTGCTCTCTTAAAAAAAAAAAATAAAAAATGAAAAAAAAAATAAAAAATTCTTTTCAACAAAAAAATTATAAATGTTTTAAGAATAAAAAACATTCTACTTTATTAAATATTTCAATAATACAGGTATAAATAAGTTACTGTAAAAAAAAAAAAAAAAGTAAAAGTTTTATTTTGTTTGCTCGATTTATAAACACTCTTTTCTTATTTTTTTTTTACAAATAAAACCGAATTATCCACTTTACTTGAGTTTACAAAATCTATTTTTTTTTTTTTGTAATAAAAACTTTTTTTTTTTTTTTTTATAAAAAAATATTTTTTTTTTTTTAATATAAAAAAAAATTTTTTTTAAAATTTATTTAAAAAAAATTAAAATTTTAAATTTATATTTAAATTTTTTTTTATATAACCAACGTCTAGTGAACTTATGTCTTCAAAAAATGCAGCTTGTCTTTTATTGAAATTACCCACTGTTGACATACCGTATAAACCACCGCAAACAGATTTAGCGCGTTTAAAACTTTTAATAGAATTTAACATAGTATAATTTACCGATATCCAGATATTTTACCTTTTTTTTTTAACAATAAATTTTTAGACGATCAAAAACCTCTGTTTGTGTATATATTTTTTCAACGAACAGAGTTTAAACTAAACTTAAAATTAATAAATTCTTTTAAAGAGTATTTTGTTTTAAAAAAAACCCATTTATTTTTTCTAAAAGTAAAAGACAATGATCTTTCTGAATAAAAAAAATAAGTAGGGTGTGATCTGTGGAATTTCAATCATATAGCCTCATTAAAAAATTTAACCCTGTAAGCCTTGCCTGCAAAATTGTATTTTATTTTTGGGAAAAAAAAAATCGATTTAAAATATTTCTTATTATCAAATTTTTTGTTAAAAAATTTTCTACTAAAAAAAAAAGATTGTTTTTTATCAAAAAAAAACAAAGATAATTTTTCTTTTTTTGATTTGTTTGATATAAAACAAGTAGATACAGATTCCATGTTCCGGAGATATCTGCAATTCAAATACCGCCTATATTCCTTTTTTAAACCTTTTATCATTATAATTGTTAAGTTTTTTTTTAAAATTTAGATAGATTACTAAAATAATCCTCATTTCCGTTTTTTTTAAAGGCAAAACGCGATAAGTTTCCTCAGTTTATCCTCGACTTGTAATGACCCGTTTCTAAACATAAAGTTGTTTGATATGAAACAGAATTTTTTTTTTTTTTTCTTTTAGATAGATTTGCATAAGCCAAAACCCTAGGTTTCGCCCTTAGATGATCTGAATTTTTTATAAAGTTTAATGTAATTTTTAATATTTCATCAGACAAAAAGTTTTTGTTTTTAATATGCTCTTTAATGTACCTTCTTTTTCTTTTATTAAGCAATATAATTTTTTAGTTATTACCTATCTATCTCTCCAAAAACTATATCTATTGTACCGATTAAAGTTATTAAGTCTGCCATTTGTTTGTTTTTTGACAGTTTTGGTAAAAATTGAATATGGTTGTAAGCCGGAGATCTTATTTTACATCTATAAGGTTTATCAGTACCATCGGATACTAATGAAACGCTAAATTCACCTTTCGGTGATTCAACAACTTGAGTTGTTATACCCAAGTTCAAAACGCGCCCGGTACTTCATTTTTTGAAATGACGTATTAAATTTTCCATAGAAGAATCGTCTACGGGTTTTTTACCTAAACAAAACCACCCGTTTAGTTTTTTTAAAGTTTTTTTATCTTTATAACTAGTATTCGAAATCACTTTTGATACAATCATTAAACTTTCAAACATCTCTTGAACCCTCAGTAAATACCTATCCAATGAATCTCCATTTACAGATACATAACTTCTGTTTCCGCTGAAAAAATAAGAACCGTATGACATCCTTTTATTAAACCTAATGTCTTTTTTTAATCCCGTACATCTACACATAATGCCAGAAAGTCCGTAGTTAATAACCTCTCTATAGCTATAAGATCCGATATTAATAAGCCTACTTTTTCAAATTCTATTTTCGTTTAAAATACCAGAAATGTCTTTTAAAGTTCTTTGACATTTAGTTATAAAATTCATTATCGAGTCTAAAAGCTTAAAACTTAAATAGTTTCTTTGGGAAGAAGGTCTATAGAAAGCTGCATGCATTCGTGCACCTGAAGCTGATTCATAAAACCCCATTATTACCTCCCTCTCTTCAAAAGCCCAAAACAATGGAGACATACTACCAACATCTAACGCGTGGCAAGATATTGCTAAAAGATGGTTAAGTAACCTGGTTAACTCATCGAACACAGTCCTGGTGTTATTTATTTTTTGGTCTATGTTTGGAAATCCAGATAATTTTTCAACGGCTAAACAATAAGCGTGCTCTTGAACAACCATAGATACGTAATCCAACCTGTCAAAGTAAGGGATGGACAAATCAAATGGTCTAGATTCCATTAATTTTTCAGTACCCCTGTGAAGTAAACCAATGTGAACATCAGCTTTTTTTACAATCTCACCGTCTAAACTAAGTGATAGTCTCAAAACGCCGTGCGCCGCTGGGTGATTTGGACCGAAGTTTAAGTTAATACTTTTAAAACTTTTTTTGTTACTTTTTATGTATTTAGTAATGTTTTGGCTTAGTATCATTAAAAAAAAAAAAGCTAAATTAAATGTAACTCCGGGCTTTTATGCCTTCATGAATATCTTTTCCTATAAAAAGATTTATATTTAATACCTTTAGGGTACATGCGTCCATTTGTATATAATAACGAGCTATATTGATTTAGTATATATTTATAAAAAGATCTGTCGTGTATAAATCTAAAAGTACTTAAATTAGTTTTTTTGATGCAAAAACCGTCACCTTTTTTGTTATAAAAAGATAAAAACCTACCTATCACAATTATTAAACCTAAAAAATAATTATAAAAAAAAAAAATAAAAAATATGAAAACAAGTTTTTGTATATGTTTATGTTAAAAAAAGAGGTTTTATTTGAGTATTTTAAATAAATCCTTTCACCAAAGTTTGAGTTAGATCCGTTATGTATAAAAGATCCATTTTTAACAAGCAAAAGTCTTCTTTTGTTTAAAAAAAAGTTATATGGTATTTTCTCTAAATTAAGTTTTAATGACCTTGAAGTCATTTGAACACTAAAACAACTAGGTTCGAATCTATTTAACAAAAGTTTGTGTTCAGATGAGTTTCAAAGCATTAAAATTAACCATAATATTGGTGTTAAAACCAAGTGATCTTTATTTTTTTTAGAATTTTTTAAAAAATAAGAAAAACAGTTTTTTTTTTTTATAAAAAAATTTAAAATCAAAATATTCATTAAAAGTTTGTAAAAAAAACCTTTGTTAGGGGGGTAAATTATGTTTTTTTCTATAAAACCAATAAAAATTATTGAATTTGTTATAAAAATAACGAAAAGTCAAACAAATGATTTGGTGTTAATTAACTTTGAATCGAGGTTTTTTTTAAAAAAAAAAGGAAACGATTTTGATACAAAAAATAGTATAACAATAAAATATAAAATATAAAAGCTTTTTGGGTCTATGCGCATTAAAATATTATTAGTGAACTGGTGAACTGAATTTGCAGCTGGCCCCCTAATGGTAACATAAACGACTGAGGATATACTTGGTACTAAAAAAAAAAATAGTTTTGTTTTTTTTTTTATTAAAAAACCTTTACTTTTTGAATGGCCTAATACAGTAAACAAAATAATTAGCATTATATAAGACATTTCTACAGGATCTCAGTTTCACAAATCACCCCAAAAAAGCTCTTGATTTGCTCACCACATCGATAGAAACAAAGAAACTGTAATAGATAAAAAACCCTTAATTGTACCTACTGAAATTTTTTCTCGCCGTTTAAGTTTTTTAATAGATAAAAAGTATCAAATAAACACGAATATTAAACTTATAAAAAGTAGGGGTGGATGGTATTGTGCCATTTTATTTACTAAGCCAATGTTTATAAAAGGTTTATTGGGTTTTGAATCACCCAAAATTCCGTAGTTAAACACAAAATAACCAGTAGTTATGATAAAAACTAATGTATTTTTTTTTTTTAGAAGTATAGAAACAAAGGCTAAAAAAATTGCTAATCAAAAATGTAGGTCAAAGCATATAAAAGTAACTTGATATAAAGGAACCTCTCCGTTTATACCTTGTAGCATAAATAAAGTCCAAACATTATTTTTTATTAAAAAACAAATAAATGTAAATGTACAAATTATCCACACTCTTTTTATTAATTATCGTAAGACAAACTTTCAAACTCTACGTCTAACAAACATGTATACATTATTGTTAATATAATAAAAAAAGAAAATAGTTTCGATACAACCGACAAAGATATTACATTAAATGAAACGGGTAGCAATATTAAAAATTCAATTTCATATATTATTAGAAAAATAAAAGCCATTGTATTTTTGCTGTGAACAGAAACATAACCCTTTGAGTTGTTCTCAAAACCACACTCAAAAGACTCCCTTTTGTCTTTATTAGGCTCTGCACTGTATGTGTGTTTACCTAGAATAGAAATTATTCAAAAAATAGTAGATACAAAAGCCGCATTGCTTATGATTAAAAAGAAAATAAAAGATTCCTTCATAGTATAATTCTCTTTTTCTAAAAAAATTAGATTTATGTATTAAACCGCTAACAGGACTTAAGTTTTTGTAATCTAATTTTTTCTTTTTTTTTTTTATGTAAAAAGGAAATCTAGACCGTCTTAGACCACTTTTTTTTTTTAAGTTATTGGAAATAGTATATTTTTTTTGTTTAAAAATGGGTTGTAATCTTTTAATGATGGATTTTTGTTGTTTTTTAAGAAAAACAACCCAAGGTTTTTTTAGTCTATTTTGAAGTTTTCTAACAATAACTTTATTTTTAGATTTGTACTCTTTGTGTTTTATAGGTATAGAAGTTTCTTTCAATAAAACTGTTTTTGATTTTGTAAAAAGTTTTTTAGACTCAATTATGTTTTTAATTTTATAAGAAAGTAATTTTTTATATTTTTTATTTTTACAAATATAGTCCATACCTAACCTTGTTTTTTTGTAAAAAAAAAAAAAACGAGTGTGTATTTTTAGTATTTTGCTAAAACCCCAAGTGTTTATTTTTTTTTTTTTAAAAAAAAAAAACTTTTTTTTTGTAAAACTATTACTAACTTTTCTTTTAGGTAAAGCCAATTTTTTTTTTTCTAAAAAAAAAACCTTAAGAATAGTGGAGGTATTACCAGTTCAACAGCAGACACAAAAAAAAAAATTACTAAAAGTAAAAAAAATTGTGGTTGTTGGGTTAATATTATTGTAGGTGCTGCTGCTGGAACTAAAGAAACTCCAACTACCTCAGAAACAAAAATAAAAGATATTAAGTTTTTAAAAAACAAGCACGCTGCTGCTATTAAAGTAGACGTGGTTAATAAGATATAATCGGAGTTTATACATATCATAAGAGTACCATCGTTTTTGTTTTTAAATTTTAAAAGTTTACTGTTATGAAACGAAAGTTAACTTTTGGTGTGAGTACGTAAAAAATAAAATTTTGACATTTGTTATATCTTTATTAAAGTGCTACAAGGAATCAAACCCCGTTAGATGCCGTTTTAAACATTCTGCTTATCAAAGATGCACTTTAACGAAAACTAAGCTGTTGATAATTTTTATAAATACAACAGTTTAAGTTTTTTTTTTACTCACATTTAAATAATCAAATTTGATTACTTATTAAAGAGCGCCGCAAGGAATCGAACCTTGTTAGATGGGGAATGAGCCCTTCTCCTTACCAAAGAGGCGCTTTGGTTAAAACTAAAACACTCGAATATGTGTTTTAGCATTGTAATTATATAAACTAAATTTGTTAATTTTTAATTATAATCACGGTTGGTAAGATAAAATGTATTCTATTTGTTCTACAACAAAAGTTTGTATATTTGCGGGTCTTATCATTATAAAAATTCTAGGGGGTAGTTTTAAAAAAAAATAAAACATTTTTCTGTTTTTAAAAATTAAAAATATAAAGTTAAAAAAAAGAAGTGCTGTTAAATTAACATACAGTGAGCTGTAGGTGTCAAAACTCAAGTTTTTATACTCTACAAGACGTACGCATATGAATAAATAATAAACAAATACAAAAAGAACGTGCCAAAACTTTAAAAACGTAGTTAAAGATCTCATTTGGTTTAAATTAGTGTCCTCCTCCCTAATCTTTACTAAATTTAAAACTTCAAAAATTTTTTTTTTTTTAAAATCTATTTTATATGAAGGTTCTCTGGCTATTGTTTTTACATAAACCCCAATTAATTGCAAAAATTCAAATAACAACAAATAGGATATAGCAAAGAAAAATATAATATGAACTAAATTTCGTATTGAAGTCCTATGGGTTTTATTCAAAAAAATAAGAGCGTTGCACAGTGTTATTAAAAAAATAGGTATTAGTAGTAATTCTGATGTGTAAGAATATAGTATTTTAACTCTTTGTAAAAAAAAGCTATGGCTGGTAGATCATATCATACGTGCCGGAGCATTACACCATAAGTAAAGTAAAATTAAAAACATAAGAAACTCTATAAACCAAAAAACAAATATTGCTCTTTTTCAAAACCTTTGATTGGCGGAAGTATACTTACTTATTTGGTAAGTTTTAAAAAAAAAAACAAAAGTCTGCCATAAAAGAATAACAGGCATGGAAAAAACCGTAGCGATTGCTATATAAGCAGAGATATTAGTTTCGTTTGAATTTAAAAGTGTGACTGAAGTTATAATAAATATAAATAAACCTGCAAGATAAGTCCACCCTTTTTTAAAGATTAAAAAAGCTTTTTTTTTTTTTTGAAAAAAACTGAATGAGTTTAAAAAGAACCTACCTAAAATTCTGTTAGGCTCGGATATTGAATTAACTAAAAAGATAATTATAACCATAGTAACTCTTCTAAATATAGATCTAGATTTTTTATTTTTTCATACAAACGAAATAAAGTTTCTTATAGAAAAAATTTTTTTTTTTTCTGGTTTAAGTTGTTGTCAAATACTAAACATTTGCCATTTGGCCAAGTAATGTAGCTCATCCGGCTCTTGTATCCAAGCGTACGTTGTACTAAAAGGAGGTAACGTTTTGTTTCTATATAAATTATAACGATACATGTATTTATACCACGCATCTTGTCCAGTTGTATATAAATAAAACTTTCTACAAAAAAAAGGCCAGTACTCATGTTTTATCTGTTTAAATAAGAACATAAATCTATAGAGGTTTATGTTGTTTAAAGTAGTTGGAGAGTAGTAAATTCTTCATATACTGTCTCTGCCTTCATAGTCCCTAGCTCAGTAAGTGTAGCAGTCATTATCGACCCCCAGTGCTGCTGGGTATTCCTCATCAAAATCCCACTCTGGTGTTTGTATACCTCAATAATTTAAGTAAGGGCTGGGGTAAGTAATGTGGTCGTCATCGTATTTGTGTTTTTCAAACAAAAACTCCCACATTATAACCGATTTAGTGTACAATATTAATTTATGTAATTTAAATCTAGTGTTATGGAAAAACAAAGACGTTATTTTTTTTATTGAAAGCCTTATAATGTTTATTAGTTTTAATATCATTTTTACAGAAAAATATATTTAAAGAGGCCCTTTATACGATAAGTTAAAATAAATAAATATTTTTTTTTATTTTAAGAGAAAGAGATAATAGTGTCAATCGTAAAAATGATTTAAAATTGGTACAATTAAAAATTTAATGTAGTACGCTCATTGTGGAGTATACAACATCGGACATAAAATAATATAAGTTTGTGTTAAAAACAACAGATGTTAGTATTTTGCTATAAAATATATAAGTTAGGTTTACAATCAATTTGTATTTTAATTGTGTAAAAAATCACTATAATGTTTTTGAAAAGCTATTAATAAACTTTGTACGTAACAATTATAATTTCGTAGTAAATTAAGTTTTAAATGTAAAAATGTAGTTTAAAAAAATTAAAACTAAGTTTTTTCAGGTATTAAAAACTAACATAAGGTGTAAAATAGATATTATTTTTGTTCTTTTTTTTTTTTTGTGGTTTATTTGTTAACTAAATTCATAGTAAATTATTTTAATTTCACTAATTTATAAATAAAACGTTTAGACGCTTTCAGTTCTGTATATTATGTAATTATAATCTAAGTTAGTATGTACTAAACCTTTTTAAATTAATTAAATACTAAAATTTTTATAAGTTACGCAAATTACAAAAATGTTTTTACAAATAAAATACCTAAAAATTACCAAAGCGTTTAATTTTAGAAAATAAATTTATATTTAAATTATAATAATCCAGGAAAAGATCCTAATATTTTTTTCCTCCTTAAACCATAAATAAAAGGCCCTTTAACGTATTTACCCCGTATAGTTAGCCTTTTTTTTAATATAACAGAACTGTTATTTAAAAAACTAAAGTGGGATCCATCTTGTTTTGTGTGTCTAAATTTAGATCTTACAAAGTAAGAAAGTAGTTTTTTACCCTTTCTAGGTATTTTTACTTTTTTTGATTTTATTCAAGCATAATCAGTCCTACGTTTCCTGACACTTACTTTGTTAAAATGCCCCGGTTTACTAGTTTTTTTATGAAAACCGAATATATGGTGTATTATTTTTGCTTTTACAACACCACAGTTGTCTGTTATATTGACTATTGTCCTTTTTTTTATCACAGTTTATATTAATACGAATAAAATAAAAAAAAAATAAAAGACAGAGACTGTATTTTCTGATTTCAAAAAAATATATCATAATATATTTTTTTGAAATTTTATTAGCTCTATAAAAGAAGTATGCAAGCCCTCTACAATTACTTTTTCTATAAATAAGGTAGCTGACTTGGATAGGTTAATTATAATACTTTTAAACATTTTTTTTTTATAAAACTCGATGCACATAAAGTTTTGTAAAGGTAAAATAAATTCTTTTTTTTTAAAAATGTTATCTATCATAGTTTATTAACTTTTTTTTTTACTTACCAGAGAAAAAGAATAGTTTATTTTTTTTTAAAAAAAAAAACAATGGGTTTGTTTTTTGAAAAACATCATAAATATTTTTTTTTTTAGAATAAAAACTATTATGTTTAAAACTGTTTAAAATTAAAAAAGCAGTTACCATTTTTACAGACAAAAGAATGAAGAACAAAACAGGTTGCTGTGTAATTAAAACCGAATGTCCAAAATACGCAAATTCGTTTTTTTTTGTGTCTAGTAAAAAAAAATCAATAAAAATAACTTGTTCTGCTTTATAAATTATTTTTTTTTTTATAAAAAAAAGTAAAATAAAAAATAAAAAAAAAATAAAAGTAACTTGGTTGGCCACCGAGTTGTTTTTAAAAAAAAACGAATTTATAAACCCTTTTATTACTGTTAATAAAAACAATACGGTACCTAACTCTATCAACCAATATATGGGTAAAATAAAGTTTAAGTTACACAAAACAAAATAAAAACCTAAAATAAGTATAAATGGTAGTAAAAATTGTATCTTTAAATATGGATTTTCTTTTGTTTGTATTTTAAAAAGTATAAAAAAAGAAAATATACTCGTTAAAAATGGAACTAAATAAGTATCGGAGTTTCCGTAAATCAAAAATTTAGAATTTATCATAATTAGTTTATTTTAATAAAAATAAAAAATATTAATAATAAGCATACAAAAACTGCGTATATAAACTCAAAGTACGTAACATCATTGTTTTTTTCTTTACCAGCACTGAAAACTAAAGTTTTAAAAGTTACAAATGTTATAGCTATATTCCCTAAAAAAATTATAAAAACTAACCACAATGCTAGTAATAAGTATTCGTAGTTATAAAGAAGGTCTACCATATTCATTTCTATTTTGTTTTTAGAAGTAAAAGGAAAACCCCTAAACAATAATATAGCTGCTACAACAATCATAGATAATTTAGGGGCTACAATCATAAGTCCGCTAATGGAAAAAACACACCTACTTTTGTATATTCTTTGTAAAACCTCACTTATAAAAAAAAAAATAGCTGAAAGAAGGCCGTGTACAATAACAAAGTGACCAACAATAGCACTATTTGAGTTTCCAAATAAAAAAACCATTATGGCAAGCTGTGACATTTCTTGTACTGTTGTGTAGGCAACCAATTTTTTATAGTCAGTTTGTTTAATTATTGCGGCCGAAGATGCAATTCCACCGCTAAATAATAAACATATGGCAGACGATCTAACAAACGAATCTAATAATGGTAATACCTTAAAAATACCATAAACAGCTACTTTTACTAAAAAACCACTTAAAAATATAGAAAAACTTGTTACAGACTCAACATGTGTTTTTAATAATCAAAAATAAAATGGATAACTCGGCACTTTTATTAAAAACCCTATTATTAATAAAAATTGTATATAAATTGGTATTTTTTTTATAAAAACACTATGTGAATTAAAAGATGTCATTCCACAGTAGCTTGCAATATATAAAAAACTTATACCAACAAAAACCGAGCCTGTTTGTGTTCATAACAAAAAGTGTTTACAAGTCTCCAAACCCCTTTTTCCCGGATTAAAAATAAAAATCAAAAAAGCAGAAGGTAGCAAAAACATTTCATATACTATAAAAAAATAAAGCAAACTACTTACCTTAACATAAATTAAAGTTAAAAAAAAAAAAAAATTATAAACAAATCCAAATTTTCAAGATTCATTTTTGTACCGTTCCGTTATAGTTGTAGTTGCTAGTAAATTAGTTATTGATGCGGCTATTACTAAACCATCACTTAGGCCGTTTATTGATGGATTTAAAAGAACTTTAAAGAATATACCTATTGCCATACACGCAGGTATATTTTTTTTATCTATTTTTATGTATTTTGTATTCATAAATGAAACCAGACCTATTAAAGTATTTTTATTAACTACTAATACAAATTTGTTAAAACTTTTTTTTATTAAATTTATAATCATTAAACTGAGTTTATATACCTTAAGTATAGCATCAGCCTTCAACATTTATATATTTCTTTAGATAAATAAAATTCTGATTTTAAGCAAAAATTAATTATACTGTCGTTAGGGTATATAAAAGGTATTTTTTTAGCTAAAATAACTTTAATAAGCTTTTGATAATTTTTATTTGGTATAACAAAAGCTATACCTTTTTTTTTTAATAAAAATTCTGTTATTTTATTTTTAAAATCAAAAGGATTTGTAGTGTTTTGAATTTTATAAAAAAATAAAAAAGACGTGTAATCCTTTTTAAAGAAAAAAAATGGTAAAACAGATTTTCTTATTTGGTTTTTATCCGTAGAAATTAAATAAATGCTATCGTACGGTACGTAATCGACCCCCTGATTAATTCTTTTTTGGTTTTTTTTGTTTATTTTATAAATAAAAAACAATCTTTTTAGTTTTTAAATACTTACCGATGTACTTTTTTTAAAAATTAAAGAATCTTTAAACTTGTCATAACTTATTGATAAAAACCCAACTTGGTCGAAATGCTTCAGCATAGGTGTTTTATAATTAGTATACTCAAGTAATAATTTTCTATTATCTTTAGAGTTTTCAAATTTTTTACCAAACATCTCGGAAAGCTCTCTTTCGTAAAATGTAGCCCCGTGCCAAAGTTTCGATATTCCTAAGTTTTTAGATTTTTCTGTTTGTATAAAATTTATGTATTTATTTTTACCTAAACTAAACATCTGTGCAATTTGAACAACACCAACTCTATTTAACATTTTTGTAACTCTTAGTATATTTACAATGTTTTGGTAAGCTATTCAATCAACAAAATTTAAAAGTCCTAAGCAGCTGTGCTTTTTTAAAAAAACTCAATTATACTTTTCAAAAAAATTAATGTAATAAAAAGTGGTATCTTTGTAGTTTCTTTTTTGTGTAAATTTGATTGAATGTTGCTTTTCAAAAACAAAAAATATTAAAACATCAAAGAATCAATCTCTTTGTTTCAAAAATCTTCTTTTTATCATAATTTTAGTTATATAACCCCCACCCGCATTTGGCTTTCATCGATAAACAATTGATAAGTAAGGGGGATGGTACTTGATATTGTACTAACTATTAAAAAACATATTGAGGTGGATTCTATTTTATTAAACTTTATCCACTTCGACGTAGCTTACCACCCATGCGTAAACAAGTAACAAACCATTGGTCGATCCTTATCGGTCCTCTCGTACTGGCATAAGTTCTCAAATATTTTTACTTTTTACAGTAGATAGAAACCAAACTACCTCACGACGTTCTAAACCCAACTCGCGTACGGCTTTAATCGGCGAACAGCCGAACCCTTAGTATGTGATTCGATACTAGGATGCCATGAGTCGACATCGAGGTGCCAAACAAACCCTTCAATGAGAACTCAAAAGATTTATTAGCCTGTTATCCCTAGCGTACCTTTTATCCGTTGATCGTAGTTGTGTTTATACAACTACGGGTCATTATAACAGATAGTATCCTACAACCACTTGTTGGTGGTTATATCAGGCAATTAAAAGTATTTACATGTATAATTACCGTGTGCACACCTTCGGTACTTTTTAGAAGGTTGCCGCCCCAGCCAAACTGTCTTCCTTAAAATCCTTAAGTAAACACCCCCAGATTTATTGCTAAGCGATTTACTAGCCTAAACTATATGGTCGTATAGCTTTATTTAAAAGGTAACAGTAAAGGTGCATAGGGTCTTTTCGTCTAGCTGTAAAATACCGCATCTTCACGGTTAATTAAATTTCATAGAATCAACGCTGGAGACAGTAGGGGGGTCGTTACGCCATTCATGCAGGACGGAACTTACCCGCCAAGGAATTTCGCTACCTTAGGACCGTCAGGGTTACGGCCGCCGTTTACTGGACCTTATACCAAATAGGATTTCGGTTTGCAGCACCGGGCAGGCGTCAGATTTTATACATCATCTTGAGACTTAGCAAAATCTTGTGTTTTTAAGAAACAGTCGCCCCCCTCTTTTTATTTAACATCCCACAGTGCCCCTTCTCCCTAAGTTACAGAGCCAATTTGCCGAGTTCCTTCAGCGTTGTTGTTTCTTTTGCCTTGGTATATTCTACCAGCGCCCATGCGTTTGGTTAAATACGGTGATACGGCAGTTTTTTTTGTAAAAGCTATTCGGTGATACATAGTACCTATCCAAACGCGCCTTTATGATGCCCAAACCCATCGCGATTCATTAGTGTGTTCCGCTTAGGGACCGCGAGTTGTCTCAATTTGTTGCATTAAACAACATTTTTGAGTGTTTAACAACTCTTTAACGACACGAGTTTGATACTTACGTGACAATTTTTGCGCATTCGGCAATGCTGATTACGACAGCATATATATTACTCATACTAGCATATACAATTCTGATTAAACATGTAATTTCGCAATTACAATTAAGTATACAGAACGTTCCGTTACCTTTTATCGACAAATCGGTTTTACTTTTTCGCCTATAATTACAAAAAAGAAATGCATTTGAGTTTACACTATTCTGGTATCTAATGAACTGTTACGTTTTCATTAAAAGATGGCTGTTCCCAGGCCTACTTTTTAGATACGACATTTCGTTTTTTTTTTTTTCAAGTAAATTAAGCACCTTATTGTTCGATCTGGGCTGTTTCCCTCTCGACTACTGACCTTAGCGCCTGTAGTCTGGTTAGTGCTTGTAAACAAAAGCAATTGTTAGGTTTAGAAGTTACTGACCGTTAGACTAGTAAATCCTTTTTCTTTACCTGCTTTTTTTTTAACACCACCCTACTTAAATAGGTTTCACGGAAAACCAGCTATCACCCAGTTTGTTTGGTCTTTCACCTCCAACCACAAATCATCCTAAGATTTTGCAACATCTAGAGGTTCGGCCCTCCAGCGCTAACTTTCAGCCTGTTCGTGGTTAAATCACTGGGTTTCGGGTATTATAAAAATAACTTTTTTTCTTTTCAGTACGCGTTAGCTTGCTATCTTTATAAACTCGCTAGTCCATTATGCAAAAGGTACGCCTTTGGTTGGCTTTTATTCAGTACAACTTTCATTACTTTTAATACTGCAATATTTTGAATTCACCTCACGGCGTTTATAACTACAGTTTCACCTTCAAAACTTTTTTATATTAATAAATTTACCATAGTTATCCTAGGTTAAAACCAATAAATTGGATACAAACAATTTGAATTTAGTTATTTTTTAAATTTAAACCAAACAATTTTTATTATAGGCCAAGCGGAAGAGTAAAGTGCTTTAAGTAATCAAAACAAAACTATACAAAAAGCACCCATCTGTGCATAATAAACAACAAAAATGTTAAAAATTTCAGCTATAAACTCGAATAAGTAAATAGTATACACTTTTATATCACTTAGAACTGTTGATTTAAAACCGTCAATTATTATCTTATTGGATTTAATCTTAACTTCTAAAAGTTTACCTTTTATAGATTTTAAAACAAAATGATAAAATAAAGCTGTTTTTACTGTTATTAAAACATAACGAATAAATTGTACACAAAATCTTTTAAAAAATCCAAATAGATTAGCTAAATCAAAAACACCAGCATATAAATTGCTGTTGCTGTTGCTATCACCACGTAAATAATTCATTATGTAAGCACCCAAAAGTAAAGATAATGTTGCTGGGAAAAAAAAAATTACAGAAGCTAGAAAAAGGGTATGTGTTATAAATGGCGAAGCTATAACCGTAGGTTTTAAAAAAAAAACTTTCAAAACGATCGCGTACAGAGCTATAAAAAATATAACATTATTCTTTACAAGTGATATATCATCTATACTGCCTGGCTCGTTTTCAGATTCTTTTGAAAAATTAAAATATAGTATAGAAGTAACTGTGGTTGTTAAAACTGTATACAATCCAAATATTATAAAAAAAATTAAATATATTACAAATACAGGGATTATAATTCTATAAAAAATTGTAGAAATACCTTCGTGTTCATTAATGCTAACACTAGGAAAGTTTAAAAAACTAAAAGATTTGTCACCAGAAAACCCATTTATTAACCAACCGTTGTTTAAATTAAAATTTGTATTAGGAAAACAAGAGGTTTGTAGAGGGTTTAATTCATTTTTTTTATGATTTAAAGTCATTTAATAAAGAAAAAAGATTATCTTGGGTTAAAACTATATCAATCTTCAATTGTAAGTTCTATAATAAAAAATGTTATAATCAAATGTTATTCTTTTTTTCTCAGAAATAAAATTGTAAAAACCATATAAAAAGTTAATTTGTCTAAAATCATAAAAACCTTCACCTTCGTTAAAATTTAAACTAGTGTTTTTTTCAAAAGATTCCATATATTTAAATAATGAAGGAACTGATATTATGTTTTTGTAATTTGTAACTCTGTTTTTTTTTATTTTTATAAAAAAACCTTTTAGTATATATAAAATATTTTTAGTTTCATTAGTTCTAGAAATAAACCTACACATGTCTATTTTTTTTATATTTTTAGTTTTCAAAAAAAAAAATATAAGTTTTCTTTTTGGTAAATCAAAACCCAACAGCCTGTTAAAATAAACACGATTGTCTTGGTTAATTTTTTTAAATTTTTTTTTAAATCTAATAAAACTAAACCTTCTGTAAAAAATAGTATTTTTTATTCTATTTTTTTTCTTAAAGATATTTACAAAATTTTTTAAATTAAAACTGTTACCATACCAACATAAATGTTTTTTTTTTTTAGAAATTTTTATAGATTTTAATTCGTTTTTTAATCGTTTGTAAACAAAAAATTTTTTTTTAAAAAAATAAAAATTTAGCTTTTTGTTAGTTTTGTTTTCATCTAATATACAGAAGTCTTTATAAGTTTTTTTAACCGATCCATAAGGTTTATATATCAATATAATTTTTTTAATAAACTTTAGATTTTTTTTTTTTTCAGGTACTCGTAGAAAATATTCTTCTTGTGTAAATTACACCAAAATTATAAGGCAAACCGACGTTTATTTTATTTAAAGGCATTACAACCTTTCTTTTATTTTTTTTTATTTTTTTTAAAGGATTTTTATAATGAGCCAGTGCTTTATTTCTAACTGCAAACTCAAAAGACAGTCTTCAAGATTTGTACTTAAACCTCCTTTCGTATCTCAATCTGTGGTTTCGCGCACAAACCCACTCATGGTGTCATTGCGTATGTCAAATTTTATTCAATATTTCCATGTGGCACAAACGCCTAATTGTGTCAGGTGGACAAACGAAACTAAATTTTTGTTGACTGATCGCCTCCTCTCAAACCCTTATAGAATTATATCTTTTTCTCGATGACATGGCGTTTGATCAAGTCCTTTGTCCATTTGTTGGAAATCCCATAAAAAATCGGTAATGTTTGAAATGATTAGTTTGTCTATATTTATTAACAAAAAGATTATAGATATCTCTTATTTCTCTATTTTCTGGAAGAATACAAGCTATAGAGGTTCACAAAAGTGTTAAATGTTTGAAAAAAAGCTCATCTTTTTTTATCGGCCTTATATCCATTTTTAAAGGTATCAAAGTTTTTGTGTATTTTCAATAAATGTCTATTCCACACCAAAAAGAACTTTTATGTGTAATGTGACTTTTAACTCTTTTAACACCCATTTTATGGCCCCCAGTAACATCATACTTTGCTTTTTTTCTGTTAAAGTATAACTTGAATTTTTTTAAAGGTACATTGTTTTTTTTAGTTAAAAAAAAAGTATTATTTTTTTTTTTCAAAATAAAATTTGAAGACATATAATATAATTGTTATATAATCTTGTTACAGACTCTAATGTTTTTTTTTTATAAAAAACAAGCCTATTGTAACTGTTTAAATCAATATTTAGTTTTTTTTTGTTTATATTATTTTTTTTTTTATAAAAAAAAAACCTACTTATAATAAAATGGTTTATATTAATACAAAAGCCAGTTTGATTTATATTCAAAGACAACCTTTTTCTTTTAGTAAAGAATAAAAACCGTATGTTTGTTTTTACTCTTGAAAAGTATTTATGATTTTGTTTAATGTTTATTTTCTTTATAAAACTAATACTTTTATTTTTTTTTTTTAAACCTAGTATCTCCTTTCCGTTATTGTTAAAAATGTTGTATGCTTGTATGTTGTTTGTATAGTCTCCCATTTTTGACGCCTGCGTATATGTATTTTTTGTTGTCTTAATAGAATCTAAATTAACCATATTAGATTTAGCCATTTCTCTTTTTTTTATTAAATCCATTTTTTCTGAAAGGAGGTGAAAAAGGTTTTCTAGTAAGTGTAAAGGAACCGAATGTGGTAGACAGGTGATAGTACTCTAGTACCTTTTTTCTAAAATGAACACCTTTGTGAATTCAAAAAACTTTGTTAACCAAAAATATAGGTGTTCTAGTGTTACGCTCTCATGTAAATTTCTCTTTTTTTTTTAAAGTGTTTGAATTGTCGTAATACTTTTTAACGAATTTGTTAGATATATAATTATAAGTTTTTTTTGGAAATATCATAGATTTTTTGTTATTTACCCTTTTTAGCAGGCCTATTTCAAGGATTTTTTAAAGGTCTTTTTGTGTTAGTTCTACCACCATTGGGGTGATCTACAGGGTTCATAGCAACACCCCTTACAGATAACCTGTACCTGCCGTTTTTTTTAGCTTTTTTAAAACTTCCATGTACCATTTTTTTTGCAAGTAAATTAGAAACTCTACCAAAACTCGCGGTGTTGTAATAGTTGACTTTTACAAACTGCTTAGCCGGTGTATTAATGGCCGTGTGTGTGTCTTCATCTCTATGCCAAAGTATCTTACAAAAAGTACCCGCTGACTCCGACATTACTCAATTGTGGTGTGATAAAAGCCTTAATGAGTAGCAAATACTTCCAGTTTTAAAACTATATAAAAAACCCCGCTCGCCTATATAGTACGAATTTTTTAACAAAAAACCAAAGTTTTTTTGATTCAACATTTTTTTTATGTTTGCACCGTCTGCTAATTTTATTGTATAAGAAACCCCGCAACCTGTAGTTATTTGTGCTACAAAAAATTTTGAGTAAGTAACTTTGTTTATGGACGTTATTGATGTCGATGGGCATAACAACGGTATGCCTTTTTTTAAGTTATAGTAACGTACACTTGGTTTTGTTTTTGATTTTTTATATAAAAAAACACCTCTATTGTTTCTAAACATCTTTTTATGTACTTTTTTTTTTATCAAAACCGGCAAGTAATGATTATTTATTGATCTCAAGTGTCGTTTTGGGTTGCTGGTGGGTTTAACCTTTTTAATAAACATATAATACAAATAATTAGCTTATAAAAAATTAATAAAACTTGGAGTTTTTAAACAAAAAAACAAATTAACCTTTTTTACTTTTTTTTTTTTTCTTTTTTTTATACTGGGTAAAAAAAAGTCACCATTATAAGCTAATTTTATGTTTTTTGTTTTAAATAATTTAAATTGCTTTTTTAATAATACCCTACGCCTAAACAAATGCTTAAATGTTTCAGATTGTAATCAATCAAAATAAATTTGATATATAAATACCAAAAAACTACGATTTAATTTAACTTTAGGTATTTTTAACACTTTACAATCAAAATATTTTTTCATTTTACGTTTTAAATACCTAGCTTTGGGTTTTATTATTGGGTAGTATTTTCCATCAAAGGAATAATACGTCCATCTAACTAAGTCTTCATCAGAGGTTATTACCGAGTACCTACGCAAGGTGGCACATCCATTTAATAAACTCTCCGCAAGTCGTAAATATTGTAATGTTGGTAAATTTTTTGATTTATTTAACACTTTTTTTTGTTTGTTCTGTAAACTTATGTCCGTGATTTATAAATTTAAATAGTTGTATTATTCCAAAAAATAAAGACTCTGCGGACGGTGGACAACCGGGAACATACAAATCTACAGGTATTACCGTATTCGAGCCTCTTACTACGGAGTACGAGTAGTAGTAGTAACCACCGCTGTTAGCACAACTTCCCATTGAAACTACTCACTTGGGGTCGGCGTGTTGATTATATATACGTCTTAATGCCGGTGCCATTTTGTTTGTTAAAGTACCGGCTACTATTATTAAATCAGCGTGCCTTGGTGTTGGCCTAAAAACGACTCCATATCTATCAAAGTCGTATCTACTTAAAGTTGCGTGCATCATTTCAATCGCACAACAAGCCAATCCAAACGTCAAAGGTCACATAGAGCCCCTTCTAACCCACTTTATAACTTTTGGTATGTATTCTTCGGTAAAATTTAAAGGCATTATTGGTTATCAAATACACTTTTTTTTAAACCATATATAGAGCGCCTTCTTCTTTTAGTGTATAAAGGCAAAAAATCAAATTTACCTCTTATGCATCTAGAATAAACACCCGGCAAGTCTTTTGGACCTTGTCCCATTATTAAAACCGTAGAGAATCGTTTTAACGTATGTCCGGAACCACGTATATAAACTATGGGTGTTTTTTTATTTGTTATTTTAACTTTAACTGTTTTCCTTCTAGCAGAATTAGGCTTTCTTGGTGTAGTTATACGAACACGTACAACCTGCCCTCTTTTTTGCGGACACCTTGTTAATACCCTACTCCAAGACTTCTGCTTTCTAAAAACCTCAATCATTCTGTTTTTTTGCGAGTATGTAAACATATATTATTTATTTATGTAAATAAAAAAAAGTTAGAGTTTATAAATAAAATAATTAAAATGGTACTAAATTTAAAAATAACTTCCGTCGGGTTAAAGTTACTTTTTTTAAAAAAAAAGTTATTACAGGTAATATAATAATAAAAAAAGTTTAAATAAATAAAAACTAAAAATAAATTTGTAAATAGTATAATAAATGAAACAGAATTGAAACAAGATAAGCTAATTAAATTTAAAGATCATAGTTTTGTTATAAAAATGGGTGCAGGTGGTATTCCTGGTAATAAGAAAAATATAAATATTTGATTAAATTTTTTTTTTCCTTTTTTTAAAAATTTTAAGCACACAAACGTTGTCAATAGAGATATTATGTAAAAAATCAAACTGTTTATAAAAGTTAATTTTGAAGACCAGTTATCACAGTATAAGAACATTGAGTTTTTTATTTATCAAAGTTAGCGAAAACTTTTAAACCGACCGCACCACCTTTAGTTCAAAGTGGTTTACTTTTGAATTTAAAAATATTTTTAAGCCTAGAACTTGAATAAGAACCTCTTTCTATCTTCATTGTTTTTTTTCTTAAACCACCCCTAACCGCTATTTTACCTTTAAATTTTATTTTTAGTCCAGATAAGTTAGAAAAGTTTATTGCTTTATTTATTAATCTTTTCATCAAAGATCGAATGGTATAAAACATGCGCCTGTGCCTAAAGTATTGTTTTTTTCTAAAAGTGCTAAACATGTAGTCGACTATAGGGTTTAAGTCTCCAGTTAGCATTAACAAAATTATTGATATTAACATAGTTCCGGCGCTAATCATTTTTCTTAAAAAAGGCCTTTTGCATTTTATTATTTTTTTTGAGTTTAATATAAAAAGTTTTAAACCTTTAGGTGAGTTTAAAATAGAATTTTGTTTAAACAAAAAACTTTTAAACGTTGGTAAAGCAAAGTTAGGTACAAAATCGTTGGTGAATGTTTTTTTTTTTTTTTTTTTTTTTTAAAAAAAAAAAATTTTTTTTTTATTTTTTTTTAAAATTTTTAAAAAAAATAATAAAAAAAATTTTTTTTTTTTTTTTTTTTAAAAATTAAAATTTA
>ERZ1740072.115-NODE-115-length-38195-cov-15.482407_pt1 | contig 38195 bp, 36 predicted proteins | sample MGYA00581733_ERZ1740072 | MGnify/ENA primary metagenome ERZ1740072 (study PRJEB43018, sample SAMN04849741) | marine metagenome | isolation source: floating plastic debris | place: Pacific Ocean | collected 2008-08-30 | study: EMG produced TPA metagenomics...
AGGAAATGGTTCTGCCAGGCGACAATGTGAAAATGAGCGTTGAGCTGATCCAGCCTATCGCCATGGACCAAGGCCTGCGCTTCGCGATCCGCGAAGGTGGCCGCACTGTCGGCGCCGGCGTTGTGGCCTCTGTCTCTAAGTAAGAGACAAGACCAAACCAAATCAAACAAACCCCGCAGCCAACGCTGCGGGGTTTTTTTGTGTTTGAAGAGCGCTATCGGCGGCGCGGCAATCTTATCAAGCCCCGTTCAGCCGCTATTTGTGACTTGAGTGCGTGCGGGCGGCATGGTTGTGTCTGAAACAAATCCTGCACAAGCAGATCCAAATATATGGCCGGGGAGGCATATTTGACTGAGACCACAATCGCGAAACCGCGAGATACGAGCTTTTTTGGACACCCTAAAGGGCTCGCCATTCTGTTCTTCACTGAAATGTGGGAGCGGTTCTCGTATTACGGTATGCGCGGCCTGTTGGTCCTATATTTGACCCAGCACTTCCTGTTTTCAGATGAAAAATCTTCGATCATGTACGGCGCCTATACCGCGCTTGTCTATGTGATGACGATTATCGGTGGGACGTTGGCAGATCGCTATTTGGGGCAACGCAAAGCCGTCACGTTCGGGGCGATTCTGCTTTGCATTGGCCACTTCGGAATGGCGTTTGAGGGTTCTGGTTCGAAAGAATATGTCGTCACGAACGGCTCCGAGATTGAGATGCAATATGAGGGGCGGGCCGATAATCGCATGCTCTTCATGGATTATGATGGCGCGGAGCGACGGGTTACTTTTGACCTTGAAACCGGTGACTTGCAGGTGCTGGACTCCGCAGACCGTCAGCGTGAGCCAATTGCAGAGATTTACGCCACGATTGCAACGGGCGATTTCTCGACCCGGATCGAACAGCAGACGCTTTACACAAACATCCTATTCCTATCGCTCGCCTTTATCATTGCAGGCGTTGGATATTTAAAAGCAAACATCTCAACGATTGTTGGCGCGCTTTATGAGTTTGATGATCCGCGCCGCGATTCCGGTTTCAGCCTATTCTATATGGGTATTAATCTCGGCTCGCTGCTATCGTCGCTGACGTGCGGGATCATTGGCATTGTGTGGGGGTGGAAGTATGGATTTGGCCTTGCCGGGATCGGCATGTTCCTTGGACTGCTCGTCTTTATGTGGGGGCAGAAATACCTCGATGGCAAAGCTGAGCCGCCAAATCCCGACGTGCTGAAAAAGTCCTTCCTTGGGCCGATCAGCGTGGAAATGGCGTGTTACTTAGCGGGCCTCGGTGTGATCGCTGTGTCGATGCTGCTGGTGATGAATTCAGAGCTGATCCCCGAATGGTTTGTTGGTTCGCTTGGGATAGCGATTTTCTTCGGGCTGGTTGGCTATGCTTTCCTCAAGCTCAGCGGGACCGAACGCAAACGCATGTTCGCGGCGATTTATTTCGTCCTGGCGCAGATTCCATTCTGGGCGCTGTTTGAGCAGGCGGGTTCATCGCTCACGCTGTTCACAGACCGTTTGGTCGATAAGGAAATGTTTGGCTGGAACGTTCCGACGCCCGTCTTCCAATTCTTGAATGCAGGTTACATCGTCATTTTTGCGCCGCTCTTTGCTTGGATGTGGATCAGTCTCGGGAAACGCGGCCTGGAACCTTCTACGCCCGTCAAGTTTGCGATTGGGGTCTTCCTGGCCGGACTTGGATTCCTGTCACTTGTCGGCGGTATGGGCATTTCCGGTACGACGGGCATGACCGCCGTGTATTTCATCTTCCTGATCTATTGGGTGCACACGATGGGCGAACTTATGGTGTCGCCGGTTGGCCTGTCTGCCGTCACGAAGATGGCCCCAGCGCGGGTTGTCGGCATGACAATGGGCGCCTGGTTCTTGTATTCAGGGCTTTCCAACTTCCTCGCGGGTGTGATCGCACGCAGCACAGGCGCGGAAACGATTGGCGGGCAGGTCACCAACATCGCTGAGGCGAAAGCGACTTATATCAGTGTGTATTCTAATGTTGGCTATGTCGCGATGGGGATCGGGGTGGCGATGCTCGTTATCTCACCGATCATCAAAAGCTGGATGAGCACAGATGTCGGTGCGGTCGATTCGATGGACGATGAATTGCGAGCCTCGGGAGAGAAGCCTGCGTGATTGGAAGCAACGGGAGTCGTAAGATGAATGCAATTCGCTTGGTGGGCCTCGCGATTGGGCTCGCCGTTTTGGTTCAACCAAGCTTCGCTAAGCCCGAGACAGATCGTAATGCCCAGCCGATTCATCCGCCGGTGCCGACTTATCCAGTGGAGGCGATCTCGAAACGGTTATCCGGCATGTGCGACATGCATTTCGACGTAACGCCGTCCGGCAAAGTCTCAAACCTTCGCGCCAAATGCACATCACCGCTCTTTTGCAAGGAGTCCGAACGCGCGGCGCTTGAAATGAAGTACACGCCCAAACAGAGCGATAATGGTCCTGTTTGGCGCTATGGCGTGGTCTACCCGCTCGAATATGTCATCGCGTCTACGCGCCCGATTCATAAGGGTCAGCCTCTTGAATGGTGTGAAGTCGAGGAGAAGGCGATCTCTTAACCCGCACCACCAACCGTAAGGCCGCCAACCTTTAGGGTCGGCTGTCCCACGCCAACAGGCACAGATTGTCCCGCCTTGCCGCAGGTTCCGACGCCGTCATCCATCGCGAAATCATTGCCGATCATCTCAACCTGGCTGAGCGCGGTCGGGCCATGTCCGATGAGTGTTGCATTTTTCACCGGCGCCACGACTTTGCCATTCTCGACCAAATAGGCCTCAGTGCACTGGAACACGAAATTGCCGGATGTAATATCGACCTGTCCTCCGCCAAAATCGACGGCCCAGATGCCTTTCTTGATCGACGACACAATCTCTTCAGGATCGTCATTGCCGCCAAGCATCACCGTATTCGTCATACGCGGCATGATCGTCGCGTCATAGGATTCGCGGCGGCCATTGCCAGTTGGTGCGACGCCCATGAGGCGCGCATTCTGTCGATCCTGCATGTAGCCTTTCAGAATGCCGTCTTCGATGAGCACAGTTCGATTCGTCGGTGTGCCCTCATCGTCGACAGATAGAGAGCCGCGACGCGCATCAATGGTGCCATCATCAATAATAGTCACACCTTTTGACGCGACTTGTTCACCGACGCGGCCTGAATAGACGCTCGTACCCTTGCGGTTGAAGTCGCCCTCTAGGCCGTGACCGACAGCCTCGTGCAACAAGACAGCAGGCCAGCCTGGCCCGAGCACGACTTCCATCTCGCCCGCCGGAGCAGGGATGGACTCAAGATTGACCTCGGCTTTGCGGAGCGCGCGCATGGCGAGGCCCTGCCAACGCTCTGGCGCAATCCACTCATCATAAGCGGCGCGGCCACCCGCGCCAGCTGAAGCCGATTCGCGGCGGCCATTCTGTTCGAGTGTCACTGAAACGTTCAAACGGACGAGCGGGCGGACATCATGAAAGGTCTCGCCAGCCGGGCGCAGGATATCGATTTGCTCGTGGCTGCCGGCGAGGGAAACGGAGACTTGTACAACACGTGGATCTTTAGCGCGCACCCAAGCGTCGATTTCCGCCAGAAGACCGGTCTTGACCGTGAAGTCTGGTGCCTCGGTTGGGTCAATCGGCTTATAGAGTTGCCGGTTTGTCGGAACTGGGCCGGTATCAAGCTGACCCGAATAGCCTCGTTTGGCTTGGCGCGCTGTGTCGGCCGCCCGGCGAATCGCTTCGATGGAAAGTTCGCCTGAATGCGCATTTCCACTCGCTTCGCCAGCGACAACCCGCAGACCAAAGCCTTGGCTGGTGTCATAGGTTGCTGATTTGAGGCGCCCATCGTCAAAAACGAATCCCTCAGAGCGCGAGCGTTGAACGTAAATATCGCCATCGTCCGCGCCGGAAGCGGCATCGCTGAGGATTTTCGAGGCATCTTGGGTGTCGAAAGGCAGGTCAGTATAGGTCATGCCACATATCTGACGTCGCCGGAGCGCTGGATCAAGCGCTCCGGTGTCAACAATTTGCTTATCCGGCGGATTCGACAGAGAATCGGGTCAGTTGCCGCTCGGCAAGCTCCCAGCCGGGCTTCAATTCAAGCGATTTCTGGAAATCATCATAAGCGCCAGCAACATCGCCAGTGTTTTCGCGTGCGATGGCGCGATTATAATGTGCTGCGAACAGATCAGCTGATTCGAGCTGAATCGCGCGGTCGAGCGGCGCAATCGCGGCGTCGAAATCCTTTAGGTAGATATGAGCTGCGCCTTCGTTCAGATAAGCCGCGCCGAGTTCGGGCATCAGCTCTGTGGCTTCTGAATAGTCAGCCAGGGCTTTGTCATATTTGCCTTCGCGCATGCGCAGGACGCCGCGATTGACGTAAGTTGCAGCGCGATTCTTTCGCGTCATTGCTTGCTCTCGCAAGGCGCGGGTGCAGATCTCTTCAGTAGCGCGGAAGTTGGAAAATCCGCTTTTCGTTTTCTGGTAACATTCGCCGCCGAGCCCTTGCCCAATAACGAAGACCTGCGCTGACGCGGTTTCCGCAATGAGGGCGGTGGCTGCTGCAGCGATCATGAGCTTGAGTCTCATCTCGTTTCTCCTGCTTTTATGGTTTAACCATACACTAATATCGTAGACTTAGCGACAGAGTGCGACATTTTATGAGAGCTGGTTGTATTGGGTAGACCTCGGGCTTTCGCGTATATATGGCTGCGATCAAGATTGGATGGAGTGACTCTTGCGTTACGTTCTTGCATGGATTTCTGCCGCGTTGATGACTGGATCGGCGTTTGCACAAGAATTAGTCGGGCAGCCGACCCCCGGCGCCATAGGATTTCAGCCCGCGGCGACGCGGATTATGGAGCGTGTAAACGATTTCCATAATTACCTGCTTTGGTTCATCGTGCCGATTACGATTTTCGTTCTCGCGCTGTTGATCTGGGTCTGTGTCCGCTACAACAAACGCGCAAATCCAGAGCCACGTAAGTTTAGCCACAATACAACGATTGAGATTGTTTGGACGGCTGTCCCGGTCATCATCCTCGTTCTGATTGCGGGACCATCTTTCTCGAACCTGTTCTATCAAGAGAATGAGCCAGACCTCGAAGCCATCGCGCAGAGCGGCGATATGGATGATCCAAACATCTATGTTGATGCAGCCCAAGAAGGTTGGATCACAGTCAAAGCCGAAGGTATGGGGAACTGGGCTTGGACCTACTATTATATGGATGAATTGGACTCCGAAGGTTTCCCGATCCAGTACGTTTCGAATGGTATCCATTATGGTTTGCCGACAGACCCGCCAGCGACGCCTGAAAAGCCGCTTTACCTGGCAACCGATTACCCAATGGTGATCCCGGTTAATCGCTACATCCGTTACCAGACGACATCGGACCGCGTGATCCACTCATGGACGGTCCCAGCATTCGGCGTGAAGACAGACGCGGTTCCAGGACGCCTCAATGAGGGTTGGTTCTTGGTCGAAGAAACCGGCGTTTATTATGGTCAGTGTTCAGAACTCTGCGGTAAAAACCACGCTTTCATGCCCATCGAAGTGCGTGTCGTGCCGCAAGATCAGTACGACCGCTGGATTGAAGTTATGAAAACAGGCGACGTCGATGCCGCGACTGAGCTTGTGCAAGTTATTGACCCGATTGGTGAGGCCACACGCCTCGCGTCGGTCGAGTAAGAGAGGGATTTAGATCATGCCTATGGATCAAGTTGCTGCTCACGGCCACGACGCCCACGATCACAAACCTGGCTTTTTCACCCGTTGGTTCTTCTCAACCAACCACAAAGACATTGGTACGCTGTACCTCGTATTCGCGCTCATTGCGGGTATTGTTGGGTACTCGCTTTCAGGCCTTATCCGCCTAGAGCTCGCCGAGCCCGGCATTGGCCCGCTCACGGGCCTCATGGAAGTGCTGTACGGCACGACAGGACAGCAGGCGATTGAGCAAGCGAAAAGCTTTTATAATGTTGTGATCACCTATCACGGCCTGATCATGATCTTCTTCATGGTCATGCCGGCACTGATTGGGGGTTTCGGGAACTGGTTCGTGCCGCTGATGATTGGCGCGCCGGACATGGCTTTCCCGCGGATGAACAATATCTCGTTCTGGCTGACCGTTGTGGCCTTCATCCTCGCAATGATTTCCTTCCTGGTGCCAGGCGGTAATGGCGTGAATGGCTTTGGTGGGGGCTGGGTGCTTTATCCTCCGCTCTCAAGCACAGCGGGGCATGCGGGGCCGTCTATGGACCTCCTCATCCTGTCGCTGCACACTGCTGGTATCGCTTCGATCCTGGGTGCGATTAACTTTATCGTGACCATCCTGAACATGCGCGCACCAGGCATGACGCTGCACAAAATGCCGCTCTTTGCTTGGTCGATGCTGGTCACGGCGGTCCTGCTGCTGCTTGCGCTACCGGTGCTCGCTGGCGCGCTGACAATGCTTCTGACCGACCGGAACTTTGGGTCTCAGTTCTTTGATCCGTCCGGGGGCGGTGACCCCATTATGTTCCAGCACTTGTTCTGGTTCTTCGGTCACCCCGAAGTGTACATCATGATTTTGCCAGCCTTCGGCATCATCTCGCACATCGTCTCGACTTTCTCAAAGAAGCCCATCTTTGGTTATCTCGGCATGGCCTATGCGATGGTCTCAATTGGCGCGATCGGCTTCATCGTGTGGGCGCACCACATGTACACCGTCGGCATGCCGTCTGACATGAAGGCTTACTTCGTGGCGGCCACAATGGTGATCGCGGTTCCAACGGGGATCAAGATCTTCTCCTGGATCGCGACCATGTGGGGCGGCTCGATCGACTTCTCAGTGCCAATGGTCTGGGCGATTGGCTTCATCTTCCTGTTCACCGTTGGTGGTGTGACCGGCGTTGTTCTTGCCAATGCAGGTATCGACCACGCTCTGCACGACACTTACTATGTCGTCGCGCACTTCCACTACGTCTTGTCGCTCGGCGCCGTGTTCGGCCTCTTCGCAGGCTGGTATTACTGGTACGAGAAAATGTTCGGCGTGAAGTATAATAAGTTCATTGGCTACCTGCACTTCTGGGTGATGTTTGCCGCGTCGAACCTGATCTTCTTCCCGCAACACTTCCTCGGCCTGAACGGTATGCCGCGCCGCTATGTGGACTATCCAGAGGCGTTCTCGCTTTGGAACTACGTGTCCTCTATGGGCTACGCACTTTCTATGGTCGCAACACTGCTCTTCTTCTTCGGCGTTATCGAATCGATGCTCCGTCGTCGCAAAGCAGAAGCGAACCCATGGGGCGAGGGTGCCACGACACTTGAGTGGACGTTGCCAAGCCCACCGCCTTTCCACCAGTTCAATGAGCTGCCAGTGGTGAAGAATGAGGCAGGTCACTAGGCCAGCCCGAACAGACAAAATCGGGCGGCCCTTTGCGCAAAAACAGCGCAGAGGGCCGTTTCCTTAGGACAGTGAAAGAAAACGTACTATGTCCGTCGAGATGACCGCAGAACCCGCCACTCCAAAGCTCGCCACCGCTGGCGATTATGTGCAGCTCCTGAAGCCGCGCATTATGATGCTGGTGGTGTTTACAGCGCTGGCCGGGCTCGTCGCAGCCGTCGGCGTGACTGGGCAGGAGATCAATCTTGTCCTTGCGACCGTTGCGATCCTGTCTGTCGCGCTAGGATCGGGCGCCGCCGGGGCGATCAATATGTGGTATGATGCTGACATCGACGCTATCATGACACGCACGTCGACCCGGCCAATTCCCTCCGGCGCGGTGCCGAAAGACGAAGCGCTGACCATGGGACTGATCATGTCCGCGGTCTCTGTTCTGTTAATGTGGATCGCGTCCAACGTTCTCGCTGCAGGCCTGTTGGCGCTTTCGATCGCCTATTATGGCTGGTTCTACACAATGGTCTTGAAGCGCCGAACGGCTCAGAACATTGTGATTGGCGGCGCTGCAGGCGCGTTTCCACCGGTGATAGGTTGGGCAGCAGTTACTGGTACGACGCCGCTTGATGCTTGGATCTTGTTTGCGATTATCTTCTTTTGGACTCCGCCGCACTTCTGGGCGCTAAGTCTTGTCGCGCATAAAGAGTATGCGAAAGCGGGCGTGCCGATGCTGCCAGTCACAAATGGCGCAAAGGCGACCCGGAATCAGATCCTGATCTATACGCTTATCTTGGCACCAATCGGCCTCGCGCCATTGCTGACCGGGCTAGGCGGCTGGGTTTACGGCGCTGTTGGTGTCGCTCTGACCCTGGGCTTTATCTATTTTGCCGCAAAGGTCTGGCGCAGCGAAGCAGGGGAGGCGGATGCTGGTGACGCGGAACGTAAACTCGCGATGGGAATGTTCGCGTTTTCGATCTTCTATCTGTTTGGGCTCTTTGCCGCACTCATCATTGAGCGTGGTTTCGGTCTATACTTCCCGCTTGGAGGACTTTGATGGTCGATACAGTTCCAACAGCTGATGCACCCGATGCGAGTTTGCAGCTCAAAGCGCAGAAACGCCGGAATCTATGGCTCGCGCTCGCGCTCGTCGCCTTCGTAGTAACAGTTGGCGTGACGACGGCGGTTCGGATCCAAGAGACTGATTTCTCTGGCGGTGATCGCTTGTATTTCTCAGGCTATTTAGACGAAGTCGAGAAAGAACAGGCCGATCGCAAAGCTGCGGAGCGCTATGAAGCGATGCGAGCGGAAGAAGCGACCCAAGCCCAGGTTGAGTCGATAGAGACGGCCGAGACACCGGAGACCGGCGATGAATAATGCTAAGATCGCAGTTTTCGCGACCTTGGGTGCGCTGTTCATGCTCGGGCTCGCCTTCGCGTCTAAGCCGCTCTACGACACGTTCTGTCGGATAACAGGATTTGGCGGAACCACTCAGATTGCACAGCAAGCCCCGGAACGCATTAGCGACCGCGAAGTAACGGTGCGATTTGACGCCAATGTCGCAAACGCCCCGCTCAAATTTAAGGCCTCGCAGACCAATCTCCCGGTACAGCTCGGCGCGCACAGTCTGGCTTTCTATGAAGTGAAGAACACCTCAGCGAGTGATGTCAGCGTGATCGCTAGCTACAATGTGACGCCGCACAAAGCCGGTCGTTTTTTCAGCAAGCTGGAATGCTTCTGCTTCGAAGAGCGGATCATTAAAGCAGGCGAGACAAAGAAACTGCCCGTTATCTTCTTCGTGGATCCAGCGATGGAGGAAGAGCGCGGCGCCGATGACATTCGGACGATTACGCTTTCTTATACCTTCTTCAATACCGACGAATTTACAGGTGCGACGAAAACGGCATCACTAAACTGAGTGGTTGCAGAATCCTCAAAGTGCGGTCTAAAAGCGCCTGAGATTGTAATAACTATTGCCGCAAGGGGCTTCCCGTAATGGCCGAAGACGTCAAACACGACTATCACCTCGTAAATCCATCGCCATGGCCGCTGATCGGCTCAATCGCCGTGCTCGTGCTCGCGATTGGTGGCGTGACCTATATGAAGGGTCTTTTCGGAATTGAAGCCGGCCAGTTGTGGACCTTGGTCCCTGGTTTCTTGATGGTCATTTGGACAATGGTCGGCTGGTGGCGTGAAGTCGTTAAAGAAGGCCGCACGGGCGATCACACGCCCGTCGTCGAGATTGGCCTCAAATACGGCATGATCCTGTTCATTGTGTCGGAAGTTATGTTCTTCGCGGCCTGGTTCTGGAGTTTCTTTGAACTTGCGATTTTCTATCCAGCTCGTGTCGGCGCGACCTATGACGCGGCCAGCCCTGTCTGGGAGGGCTTGAATGCCTTCGCACAGTGGCCACCAACAGGTGTCACGACATTTGACCCGTTCCACTTGCCGCTGGTCAACACGTTGATCCTGCTCCTGTCTGGAACAACGGTTACGGCCGCCCACCACGCGCTGCAGCACGATAAGATGGATAATGCCAAGTTCATGTTGATCCTAACGATTGTTCTTGGTTTCGCGTTTACCTGCTTGCAGGTCTATGAGTACACACTGGCTCAGTTCACCTTTGATGGAACGCTCTATGGCTCCGCCTTCTTCATGGCGACAGGCTTCCATGGTGCCCACGTGGTTATTGGAACAATCTTCCTATTGGTTTGTCTAATCCGGCTTTACGCGAACAATATGACCGCCAAAAAGCATCTCGGCTTCGAGTTTGCGGCCTGGTACTGGCACTTCGTTGATGTGGTTTGGCTGTTCCTGTTTGCCTTTGTCTATGTGCTGCCGCATTTGGTCTTGGGCCATTAACACCCCTGAATTACGGGCTCGCTCTTCTGAAGCGGGCCCGTTTCACATTTACCGAAAGACTGGCGAATGACGTTTCGCCCTATGCCTATTCTAACAGCGCTCAGCCTTGCGAGCCTTGTCGTTCTCGTCTTACTCGGGAACTGGCAGTATGAGCGCTATTCCGAAAAGATCGATGCGCCCCCGATCGAAGAACAGGTCGAAGAGAGTATCCTTGTAAGAGTCCTGATCGATACGTCGAATCCAGGATATGCGCAGCAAGTCTATGGCTTTGCCGATAGCGAGCCAATCTGGCGGCGCTATGTGCCAGGAACCCTCGAAGCGACGGGCGAGACCGTCATCGCCATGGTCGAAGCCACAGGCGGCCCAGAGCCCGTTTCCGTCCTTATCGCTGACTTGCCTGAGACGGCGACGTTCGAAGGCGTCGTTTCTGAGAAAGCGCCGAGCAATTCAGCCTTCGCTTCTACCGATGATCCGGACGCGAATGTTTGGTACAGCCTTGATCCCACAAAGCTCGCCGCCAAGCTTGGACTTTCGGAAACGCCTCGGATTGTCGAACCGACTCGAATGACAGTCCGGAACGCGGCAGATATGACGCGGGCTCGTCAGACGCTTAATCCCTATGCCTTCGCCAAACCGATTGATCCATTGCCGCCAGAACGTCATTTTGGCTACGCTCTGACATGGTGGGGGATGGCCTTGGGCCTGATTGGTGTGTATGTGGCGCTGCACCGCGCACGCGGGCGTTTGAAGTTCTAGTAAAGGCCGACACGCGATGAAATATGTTTCGACCCGAGGGCAAGCGGCGCCAGTTGATTTTGTGGAAGCCTGTCTGACCGGTCTGGCGCCTGATGGCGGCCTATATGTTCCCGATACCTGGCCGCAGATTACGCCAGCAGCGCCGAGTGAATCTTACGTCCAAGTCGCGACCCGTATTCTGAAAGCCTTTGCTGGTGATAGTCTAAGCGAAGCGGATATTGCCGGTCTCTGCGAGCGCGCCTATGCGAGCTTCTCGCACCATTCTGTCGCGCCTTTGATGCAAAGCGGCCCGAATGCCTATGTGATGGAACTTCATCATGGCCCGACGCTGGCGTTTAAAGACGTCGCGATGCAGTTCATCGGACAGCTCTATGATCTCGTCCTATCCCGCCGCGGCGAGCGTATGAGCGTTGTTTGTGCGACTTCAGGTGACACCGGTGGCGCAGCAGCTGCAGCCTTCGCAGGGGCGTCTCATGTGGATCTCTACATTCTGCACCCACATGAGCGGGTCTCGCCCGTCCAGCGCCTATTCATGACGACGACTGGCGCAAGCAATGTGCATAACCTGGCGATTGATGGAGACTTTGATGATTGTCAGGCAATCGTGAAGTCACTCTTCGCGGACACGGCGTTTTCTGCGCAGGTCCAGCTGTCAGGTGTCAACTCGATCAATTGGGCGCGTATCGCGGCGCAATCTGTTTATTACGCGACAACCCAAGCCGCGATTGGGCCGGACCGGCCTATCCGATTCATCGTTCCGAGCGGGAATATGGGCGACGCTTTTGCTGGCTATGTCGCTGCCCGCTGCCGCCTGCTAGCAGGGTTTGAGCTTGTATGTGCCGTCAACGAAAATAAAACGCTGGCGACTCTCCTGGCGGACGGCGAGATGAAGCGCGAGCAGGCGGTGCCAACACCAAGCCCCGCGATGGATATCTCTGTCCCGAGCAATTTCGAGCGCCTGTTCTTCGAAGTCGCAGGGCGCGATGGCGATAAGGTGCGGCGCACTTATGATCAGTACCGACAGTCCGGAATGGCGACGCTCCCAGAAGAGGTGAGAGGCCCGCTTAGCTGTACGGGGCTGTCAGCTTTGATGGTCGATAATCGCGAGACGCTAAACGAGATGCAGGTCTTCCTGGATGAGACGGGCGCCTTGATTTGCCCGCATACCGCCGTTGGAACATCTGCGGTAAGGAGCCTTCCAGCAACTGAGGCAACCACCATAGTCCTGGCCACAGCGCACGCAGCGAAGTTTCCGGAAACGGTCAAAGAAGCGACCGGCGAAGACGCGCCGTTGCCAACACGCTCGCAGTCGCTCATCGAACGCGGTGAAGTCTTTAAGAGAGTTTCAAATGACCTCAGCGCCGTGAAGGACTATATTCGCTCAAACATGGTCGCAGAGGCATAATCGTTTGAGTGCTCCAATTGGTGAATGGCAATGGAATAAGGCAACGCGCCGATTGACGCTTGCCTTGCAACCCGCAGCGCTTGGTCGCCAACTATCTGGTGATTGGGCGCTTGAAGATCTCGGTAATGTGCTCGATGGACTCAGTCGCCAGCGATTGGAAACCGGGTTTAGCACGCCGAATGGCGATGTCGGCTTTGAGTTGATCACCGCTGAAGGGGAGGCGATCTTTCTGGCAGGCGGTCCCGTCGATGACGTACGATCGCGCGGTGTGATCTTATCCGTCGCTGACAAGGCTGAGCTTGGTAGCGAACCCGGCGCGGACCTCTTGCCAGTTTTCCAGCCAATCGTGTGTCTGCGCAGTCAACGTATTGAAGGGTTCGAAGCGCTGGCCCGCTGGCAAGGCAAAGACCAGCAGCAACGCCCAGTTGGCGATACGCAAGGTTTGGCGACCTCCATGCTGATTTTTGCTGCCGATGCGCTGAGCCGTTTTCGCGATATCGCCCGCAATCCGAACCTCTTTGTCCAAGTGAATATTACGAGCCATGATCTCGCCGACGCCCAACTCGTCGATCTCGTCTCAGCGATTCGCTCAGGTCATGAGCTTGCGCCAGGCGCGATCCGGTTCGAGCTGACGGAGCAGGACGCGCTAAGAGATACCGAACAATCGCTGCAACGCCTGCACGAGCTTCGCGATGCGGGCGCTGGTATTGTCCTTGATGATTTCGGCTCTGGGCATTCATCGTTTCAATGGCTGGCGGATCTGCCGGCGGACGCGCTGAAAGTTGATTCGAGTCTCGTCCAGCAAATCGATAATCCGCGCGTTGAAACCATTTTAGAAGCGCTGACGCTGATGGCGCGTCGACTTGGGATGACCTCCACCGCAGAGGGCGTTGAAGATCTTGCAATGCTAACGCGTTTGCGGACCCTTGGTTTCGATCATGCGCAGGGCTTCGCGTTGGGTCGGCCGCAGCCTGCTGAAGAGACTGAAGCTTTGCTTAGCGCCTAGACGCCGAGATCGACTTCCAGGGTCGAAATGGCGTGGACGAAATTGCTCGGTGCCAGAGACGACTTGCCTGTCCAGCGGATGTCTGGGAAGCGTTCGAGGATATTCTTGTACGCTGTTTCCAGCTGCATGATCGCCACACGCTTGCCGAGGCAAACATGCGGGCCATTGCCAAAAGCGAGGTGCTCATTCGCATTCTCGCGCTCGATATCGAACTGGTTCGGGTTCTCAAACTTTGCTGGGTCGCGATTGGCCGCCGCATAATACATGACGACCTTGTCGCCTTCGCTAAGCGGCTGCCCGCCGAGTTCAGTGTCCTTGGTAACGGTCCGGCGCATATAGGTCACCGGGCTCACCATGCGGATCGCTTCATTGACGAAATTGGTTGAGAGCTCTGGATTCGCGATCAGTTTGGCTCGCTGGTCCATATTCTCGGTCAGCAGCTTCATTGTACCCGACAATGAGTTCCGTGTTGTGTCATTGCCCGCAAAGACGATCAGGAGCCACGAGCCATCCAGGAACTCATCCGATAGCAGTTCGCCATCAATTTTCGAGTTTGCAATGGCGCTGAGAAGGTCGTTCTGAGGATTTTTGCGGCGCTCAAGGAGTTGATGCCGACCATAATCGAACAGCGCTTGAATCTCCGACATAAATTCGAGGATCTGCGCTTCGGTAAGATTACCAAGGCCTTCCTGTTGCGCCTGGTACTGCGCGTTTTCGAGGAAGTGCATCCAATGCACCAGCTTAGGGCGGTCCGCTTCCGGTACGCCTAAGATCTCGCACAGTGTGAAAAGAGGGAGTTCGGCCGAAAAGCTCTCAACCATGTCCAAGACAGGACCTTTGGCTTCCATCTCGTCCAGCAGTTCATTGACTTTGCCATCTACTTTCTTGCGGAGCTCAGCGACATAGTCTGGTCGGAACCACGCCATATGCTCCATACGCAGAGGCGTGTGATGTGGGCGGTCTAAGTTGATCAGGGAATTGAGGGACGAAGAATGGAGCAGGGGGTGGCGCGGCGTGTCTGGCATCCCGTAGCTCATCAGGATCCCGCCGCGCTGAGACGAGAAAGTTACGGGGTCGATCTCAACCGTCTTGATCAGCTCATGACTGGTCAGCGCCCAGAACCCACGACCGACTTGTTCCGGATGCCACATGATGGGGGCTTTCGACCGCATCTCATCAAACGCATCGAAAGCGTAAGACCCGCGACTAGAGAACACTTCCGGGCTGTCGAGCTGGATCGGCGGTTCAAGTGAATAGATCGGTGGATTGGATGGCGGTGCAGGTTGCGACTCTTCTTGGTAAGTCTCAGTGACGTTCTGAAAGCCCATTTTCGTCTCCAGCGATTTTCTTCCCTTGGTCTGCAGCATTCTAAGGCTGCTTTACGTTCACGTTACCCTATCGTTTCCGTCTGTGAACCCGTGACCCCCCGGAAGGCCGCCGCCGCTGAGGGCGTTCCTCAGGCTCCTGTGGAAGGAGCTTATCTGGGATGACGTCTGTGAGCTGTTCTCTGAGCACCTCGGCCGGAATTTCTTCAACTGCACCTGGGCGCAGGTCGGACAATTCAAACGGGCCGTATTGGGTTCGGATGAGGCGGTTCACCTGTAGTCCTAGATGCTCCAGCGCCTTTCGCACTTCCCGGTTCTTACCTTCAGTGAGGCGAACATTGAGCCAATTATTGGTGCCCGTTTGCCGCTCAAGCTCAGCTTCAATCGACGTGTAGCGTGTGCCGTCGTCGAGCGTGACGCCGCCTTTCAGCGTGTCGAGCATCGCTTGGGACGCGTCACCGTGCGCGCGGGCCCGGTAGTGGCGCACGAAGCCGGTTTTTGGAAGCTCCATCGCGCGGGCGAGATGGCCATCATTTGTGAGAAGGAGAATACCTTCCGTGGTCAAATCCAACCGCCCGATCGTAATTGTGCGGGGAAGGGACTTGGGAAGCTCATCAAAGATCGTGCGCCGTCCTTCAGGATCAGACGTCGTTGTGATCAGACCAGATGGCTTATGATAACGCCAGACCCGCACAGGCTCATGCGCTTGGATACGTTTGCCGTGAACGCGAATGTCTTCGCGTCCAGTCACTTTAAAAGCAGGTGTTGTGAGTTTGCGGCCATCAACGCGAACTTCGCCGCGTTCGATCATGGCTTCAGCTTCTCTGCGGGAGGCCACGCCGGCGCGGGCTAAATATTTCGCGATCCGTTCGCCTTCGCTCCAATCCGTTTCGACGCCCTTGCCAGGGCGTTTCGGTCGATTTGGACGTCGTTTTGGCTTTCGGTTCGTCTCTCGACGGTCCGTCATATAGCTCTCCGTTTAAGACTGCAGCCCGAAGACAGGCGCGAGGATCATCAACCCTAATACCAGCTCCATAGGAATCCAAACGGGAATGAGACCATTTGAGCGGTTTTGTTTTTTATCGAGCAGAAGTGACAAGGTCCGACCGAAGCCAGCGCCGATCCACCCCATCGCGACCGGGAACAGCGCGAAGATTTTATAGGTCAGGTCGAGACTGCCTTGCAGCAGAATGATCAGCACGGAGAGATGGATGAGTAGAAGCAGACCGCCATAGGTTGCTCGAAACTCAGAGAAACCACCTGGCTTTTCCGGATCAGGATCTGCCACCAGTCTTACAACGCCAGCAGCCCATGATGGCACCAACAACGCCCCAAGCCCTAGAGCGGCGCAAAATCCAAGGGCAATAATTGCGATAATGTCTAAAATCGGCGGCATCATAAGATCCTCTCGTGCGTATCAAAGAGTATAGACCGCGCCCTCAGTTTGGACAGCATCTACATAACATCCGCATCGCGCCAGGCCTCTTTCGGCCAGCGTCGGTGCTGCCAGAACCATTGCTCTGGATTGGCGCGGACCTCGTCTTCAATCAGACTGTTGATGCGGGTCACACAAGACTTCACGTCGGCTTCGACATCGCCGGTCTGTTCAGGCACAAAGGGTTCATGGGCGGTGACTGTAAATCTCGCAGGCCCCGTTCGGCGTGTGGTCATGAGCACGATTGGCACTTTATACTTCAGCGCGAGTCGAGATGGCCCTGGCGCGGTCATCGCATCATGACCAAAGAAGGGGACTGCAAGGCCCTGATTGAACTTTTGATCGTTCATCAGCCCAACACTGCGATTCTTGCCGAGCGCACGCATGACCTCCCGCGTGCCGAGGCCTTTTGGGGTAAGAACACCAATGCCGTAATCGTGGCGGACTTTATTGAGCTTGCGATCAATATGCGGATTGTTGAGGGCTCGATAGGTGATCAAACAATCGACGGGGCGGTTACAGATGACCGCAGCCATAACTTCCCAGTTTGCGAAATGACCTGACACGAATATCGCGCCTTGATCGGAATTTTCGACCGCATCCAAGTGTTCCGCACCGATGACCTCAACCCGGTCGCCTTTATAGGGATCGATTTTCGGAAGGTGCGGCAGTTCCCCCGCCGTCCGCCCAACACTCTCCCACGAAGCCAGCGCAATCTGATCTCGTTCCTCCTCGGAGAGATCTGGAAAGGCGAGCGCCAAATTGCGCTTCACAGTTTTGTTTTGTGAGAGCAGGGGGGCAACCCGCTTCATCAACCACCCTAGAAAGTTTGATGCGCGGTCCGGGCCGAGCGCTTTCATCGGCGCCCAATAGATCACATCCCACGCCAACGCCTCGATCCGCCACATCAGGCGTTGACCGAATGTCGAGCGATTGTCGATGTCTTTGGGACGGATGTATTGCGGGGCAGCTTTAGCCATTTGATGCGCTTTTGATCACATCTGCGATCAGTTTGTCGAGCTGCTCCTGCGGTTCGAACTGCACCTCGATAGGAAGGCTCAAAATCGAGCTTGCTTGGTCTGCGCTTAATCGCGTCAGGTCTTTGTCGGTTGTGATCAGCGTCGCTTGATGATCATCCGCGAGGCGGCGAAGATATTTCAGATCTGCGGCCGAGTATGTGTGATGATCCGGGAAGGGGACGGCATCGCAAGTCTCGACGCCTAAAGTGCTCAGCGTATCGAAGAATTTCTCGGGCCTGCCAATGCCAGCAAACGCCACATACTTGCCCTCAGGTGGTCGCTGCGCAGCAACGATCGTGCCTTTGATAATAGGAACAGATGCGCGATTGAGTTCCTCAGGTGGCGTGGCGTCTCCCATCAAGATGATCGCATTCGCGCGAGTGAGGCCGTCTTCAATCCTTTCACGAAGTGGCCCCTTAGGGATGACAAACCCGTTGCCGAAGCCGGCCTCTGAATCGACCACGACAAACGTGAAATCCTTGAACAATCCCGGATTCTGATGACCGTCATCCATGATGATGACCTCGACACCATCGGCCGCCATCGCTTCGCCAGCGGCAGCACGATCGGCACCGATCCAAGCTTCTCCACGGCGGGCTAGCATCAGGGGTTCATCGCCAACATCCGCCGCAGAATGGTTGGCCGGATCCACACGCAAGGGCCCTTTGAGACGCCCTTTGTAGCCCCGGCTGAGCGTTGCGACTCGAAGACCGTGTGTTTGTCTTATCTGATGGCGCAAGGCCGCCACCACGGGGCTCTTGCCGACGCCGCCTGCGGTTAAGTTGCCGACGCAGATCACGACTGGGTCAACCTTAAGCGGATCGGCCTTGCTGATCTTTCGACGTGTGGTGCCCGCATAGATCGCTGCGAGTGGTGTCAGAAGGAAACGGAGCAGGGGGGCCGCTTCCCTCGATTTCGGATCAACCTCTCGAGACCAGAAGCGAGGCTCTCTCATACTTTAAGCCCTACGCGCTGCAAGATTGGATCGATCGCGGTGAGCGTTGCGGCCATCGGGCCCTTCGCATCGGTTTCCAAAGCCTCTTTCATCGCCTCAGAGACTGGCGCGGGTGGGTAAGCAGCAATCAAGGCTTCGGCATCTTCGACGATCGTAAATCCACCACGCTGTTGAAGTCGTTTGGTTAGATCTGAAAAATTGAACAGGCTCGGACCGGTGAGAATGGGTTTCCCGAGGCGCAGCGCTTCCAATGGGTTGTGTCCGCCAACCCCGGGAGCATGTCCGCCGCCGAGATAGACGCTATTAGCGAGGCGATACCACAAGCCCATCTCGCCCATCGTATCGGCCAGAAGCACGTCCGTGCCGTGAGGAATGGACCGTGTTTCTGACCATCGCGAGACCCTGAGCTTCGTGCAAGAGAGGAGGGCGTCGACCTCGTCTCCGCGCTCAGGGTGGCGCGGGGCGATGATGAGAAGGGGGCGTGGTTCCAGCTTCGGGAAAGCATCAATGATGAGAGCTTCTTCGCCGGCATGCGTTGAGGCGGCCAAGAAGACATCTTGTGCGCCGACAGCGCTAAGTAGTGTTTGGTAAGTGTCTTCGTCGACAGATGGGGCAGGCAAGGCCGATTTGAGGTTGCCTGGATTGATTACTGGCTTTCCAGACAGCGCTTCAAGCCCGGTCTTGGTCTGGACGTCGGCAGCAATCAGCAGATCATAGGTTGAGAACACGGCTTCAGCTGTTTTTTTCCAGCGTAGCCAGCCGAGTGTGCTTTTCTCAGTCATCCGGGCGTTGACCAATATCGCGGGAATGTCGCGCGCTTCGAGCTCAAGCAGCTGGTTCGGCCAGATCTCTCCCTCTGCGAAGATCGTGAGATCTGGTTGCCAGTGATCCAAAAACAGACGCGTTGCCGTCTTCGTATCAACGGGAGCCATCTTCTGGGCGGTCGTTACTCCGCTGAAATGCGGATCGTCTTTTAGTGTTTTGGTGATGAGCCCAGCCGCGGTTTGCGTCTGGCATGTGAACAGGAACGTTGCGTCTTTAATCCCCTCATTGATCAAGCGACGCGCGAGCTCCAGCAGCAATTGCGATTCGCCAACACTCGCCGCATGAAACCAGATCAGCTTTTCCGTGGTTCTCGGCTCGATATATTTGGCGAACCGCTCATGGATGCGAGAGGCGTCTTCTTTTCCTGACTTTGCACGCCGACGAAAGAAAGCACCCAAAAAGGGTGCGATCAGGCGGGTCAAAATCTTGTATAAGAAAAGTCCGAGCGGCATTGCGCCCTTATAAGCAGATTGCGGGACAATGTCCCACTAAGTGTTTCAGCCTGCGATGATGCCAGCAAACGTATTTGCAGGCGATCCGGAGCCTGTCTCCGCTTGGTCATCGGAATCCGGCGCAAGAGAGAATCCCATCCACGCGAGAATGACCGCGATTGTGAAATTTCGAACAGCAATAAGAAGACTAATCATCGTCTACCCCAATTTCATATCGAATATCATTAAACCAGAATCGCCTGCACGAAAAGAGGGATCATGCTAGAAATTGATCGAATCGCAGATTTTTTGATCCCAAACAGGAACAGGCGCACGTCATGGAAGTTGATATCGATCATTTGATGAGCATGACAGGCGGCGATGCTGACCTGGCGGACGAAGTTTTAGACATTTTTCGCAATCAGGCTGAGATGTGGGGGCGCTTGCTTGATCCTGATCTAAATCAGACCCAATGGGCCGACGCCGCGCATGCGCTTAAAGGGGCGGCTTTGAGTATCGGTGCGAAGGAATTTGCCGAAGAATGCGCCGTGGTGGAGCAGAAGGGTAGGGGCGACGACGCGGTGAGCCGAGTTGAGAGCGCGACGCTGTTATCGTCCTTGAAAGATGGGCTTGGGCAGGCCATCGAAGCCTGCGCAAAAGCCAGCTATCAATTGTCCAAGCCGGGCTTGAGGCGGTCAAAAGACTCGAACTCATAAGCGATGCAGCGGTCGATCAGGGTTCTCCATACCGGTTCCGCAATTGCGGTAGATAAGCCCTGACGATCTGCCTCGGCTTTCACTTTGGCGACCACATCCTCGATCCGAGGGCGATCCAGTACAGCTTTGCGGGCCCCTTTGATGCGGGCGGCAGCATCCATAAAGGACTGACGTTCGACGAGGAGTTCGACCAGCAAGCGATCAATCCGATCGACCTCGTGGCGGACATCCGCCATTGTCTCTGCGGTGTCAGACGAATGGTATCGCTTGGTGCGATCTTTGAGTGTGTCAGACATCATCCTTGCCTTTCGCTGACCCGTATATTTGTGCCTCACACGCATTAGGCGATGCGGTGCGACGACGCGGGGCATGTCTGGAATCGAATAGGCCTTCCGGTCATGAACCGGAAGGCCGTGTATGCAGTGCGGCTCTCGGCCTATTTTGCGATTAGGTGAGGCATCCGTGCTTGGATCCGGCTCGAGCGACTTGCTTCGACTTCAGAAATCAGGGCCTGGACCTCAGGTTCATTGATGATCTGAGCCAGTTGCCCAATTGCTTTCAATTCTTCAGCGGACGCGCTGCTCGAGGCGCCGAGGAAGGGTAATCCGCCAGCAGACATCGGATAAGTGACGAGGCGTACTTCCGCATCGGCATCGATTTCCGCCAGCTCGCGTGCTTTGGCAATCGCTGTATTCAAGCCGCCCAGCTCATCGACGAGGCCGACTTCAATAGCGTCGGCACCGCTCCAGACCCGGCCGCGAGCGACTTGGTCAATCTCGGCTTCGCTCAAGCCGCGCCCTTCTGATACGAGAAGCGTAAAGCGATCATAGCCTTGCTTAAGGAACTCCCGGAACTGAGCGCGCTGTTCATCTGTAAACGCAGCAGTTGTCGTAAACGCGCCTGAGAACTCGCCGCCTACGATAATCGTTTCAGCATTCACTCCGATCCGCGCCAGGCCTTCTTGAACCGCGAACTTGCCCCCAAAAATCCCGATAGAGCCGGTTATGGTAGAGCGGTTTGCAACAATCCAGTCAGCGCCCGTGGCAGCATAGTAGCCACCTGACGCTGCTGTTGACGCCATAGACACGATCACCGGCTTTTCCTCTTCCTCCTGAATGCGTTGAACCGCTCTCCAGATTTGGTCAGATGCAGAAGGTGAGCCGCCTGGGCTATCAATCCGGAACACAACGGCTTCGACTTTATCATCACGGCCGGCCTCCAGCAGAGCCGCAGCGATGGAATCAGATGCGAAACCACTACCTTCTTGGAAGAGGCTGCCTCCGGCTCCGCCATTCACAATCGTTCCTTGTCCGCCAACAATCGCGATGACTGGGGAGCCAATCGGTGTGGTTGGGGGCGTATAGGCACCAATATCGATTTCTATGGCGTCTTCACCGGCACGATCTAAAGCAGAGTCCCTCGCGCCTTCGGGCCACCCAAGATTCGTCGCGAGCGCCAGATCAACTTGTTGCTGAGCGGTCAGCGGACCTGATTCTAGAGCGTTACGAACTTCTCCAACGGTTAGGCCGCGATCCGCCGCGATGTCGCTTAACGTGATCGACCAAATCGATTCGGCAAGTTGGGTAAGGTTGCTTCGGTGGGCTTCCGTATAGGTTTCTTCCTCAAACGTGTTCACAGCGCTTTTAAACTCATGAAACGCTTCAAACTCGGGCGTGATCGATAGATTGTCGAACAGGCCTTTTAAGAACAGCGTTTCAAGGGCGAGGCCGCTGGCGATCATCGACGTGCCAGGCTGGGCCCAGATTTCGTCTGACATGGCAACAGCGCGATAGCCGGAGGCCGCGCCGTAAGAGCCCTGGGAGTGGGTAATGATGAATTTGTCAGCCGCTTTGAACTTCAAGAAGGCATCGCGAAACTCTCCAGCCCGGGAGGAGCCTACGCCATATCCGCTGCCGCGAATGAATAGGCCAGCGACCTGGTCATCCTTTGCTGCGGCGTCCAAGGTCGTGATGATATCAATGAACCCCGTACCTCCGCCGAACAGAACTTCAGGGCCCGTCGTTGGGGCCTGATCAGAATAGCCGTTGCGCATATCCAGCGTTAAAACGATGGGACTGCCATCATCTTGCCCGGTCTCGGGACCAGATGCAGAGCTGAGCGCGTCTTGGATCGCGAACTGGATCAGGGCCATCCCGACAAAGAAGAGAAGGAACAGGCCGAGAATAGATCCGACAACAGCACCGCCAAGCGAGGCAAAGAAGGTTTTCATAGGAGGAAAGCTCCGTTTTAATATTTATCGGATAACGATATGGGCGTTAAGATCGGGTTTGTCAAAACACAAAGATCACATGTATCTTTGAGATGCTTTTGCGCCGGGCGGGCAGGGACCCTCAAATCGCAAAAATGCAGTTGTCTGATCGTCTGAGGCGTTTTGGGTGTTGCAACCCGAAATCGGATTGGTTATGTCCGCCGCTCAGTTGGGGTGTCGCCAAGTGGTAAGGCACCGGTTTTTGGTATCGGCATTCCCAGGTTCGAATCCTGGCACCCCAGCCACTTCATACAAACAGTCGATATCGTCCTAGTCGCGTTACACGTGTGATGGCTTTGCCTCGTACTCGTCACTAATATGTAATATTATTTCAAAAATGCCTTGCAACTGCCTCAATTATGAATGAGAGTTTGACAAGCAGTTTAGCTTTTTGCAGAGGTGACAAGGTATGCGAATATGACCTGCGGGTAATTCCGCTCGCTGCGTGTAATAGAAGACGAAAAAGTCTCGAAGGTCAGAAATTGGGAGGATGTGGGCCCGGCCCTTTTCCTTGTTAACTTTGCGGGGTGTGTTTGTCCCGCGCCTAGATTGTTTCGGCATGAGTCGAAGCGTTGAAGAGTTTTATGCGTCGTCACTAGGCGACGCACCATTTGGAGAGTGAGAGGCAGACTTCATGAAGAATGTTCTGACACCGGCTCGCGGAGCCATTCTAGCAACAATCGTCGTCGGGTTTACCGCGCCAGCTGTTGCTCAGGGATTGGATCGCGCGATCGCGACCGGCGAGCAGGCGACACGACGCGCCGAACAAGTACAACAACAAATCAACCAGCTCGATGACGAGCGTTCAGATATGGTTGGCGAGTTCCGGACGCTTCTACAGCGTAAGACCGCCGCTGAGCTGTACGCGCGCCAGCAAGCCGCAGCCGTCGAAAGCCAGGAGCGCGAAATTGCCTCTCTGACCGATCAGCTGAGCCGTGTGGACGAGATCACCTCTCAGACCGTCCCAATGCTTGAGACCCTGATCGATGATCTGGATGCGTTTATTGATGCTGACCTGCCGTTCCGTTTGGAAGAGCGCAAAGAGCGTATCACACGTCTTCGCGACTATCTAAGCGATCCGAACGTTTCAGTGACGGAGCGCTATCGTCAAATCATGGACGCTTACACAGCTGAAATGGAAGTTGGTCGTAAGACAGACACCTGGAAAGAAACCATCACCGTGGATGACAAGGAAGTCACCGTGGACATGGTCCTCTTCGGACGCGTTGCGCTTATCTATATGGATCCAACTGGTCGTTATGCGAAGCGCTATGACCGTGAGACGTCGTCTTGGGTTGATCTCGAAAGCAAGTACAAAGCTGAGATCGATAAAGCCATTCGCATCATCCAGGGTAAGCGTACTCAGGATGTCATGTACGTACCAGCCACCAAGCTTGCTGTTCAGTAAGCCCCAATGGAGTTGAGGAAAGAACACATGAAACCGTTCACAAAATCACTTAAAACCATTGGGATCGCGGCGGCCTTTGCTGGCGCTTCAATGGTTGCATCTATTCCGGCTGCAGCGCAGTCGCTATCAGATATTCTCAATCGCGTTCAACAAGACAGCCAAGAGCTATCTAATGAGAACCAGCAACGCCTCGAGCAGTTCCGCCGGGCAACATCGGAGCAGGCTGCTGCGATGGAAGAAGCGCGCGGAGAGCTCAACGCAGCAAACGCACGTGGCAATGCGCTGAGTGCTCAGTTCGACGCCTTTCAGGCCGAGATCAACGATCTCGACGCGCAGCTTCAAGAGCAGGCCGGTGACTTCGGTCAGCTCGTCGGTGAATTCCGCGCCGTTGTTGGTGAGGTTCAGCCGCTTATGCGTGAGAGCCTTGCAAGCTTCGACTATCCAGGTCGTTTTGAGGCACTTTCCGAGGTTGCTGAAGCTGTGTCTCTGCCAACCCGTGAAGAGCTTGATCGCCTGCCAAAGGCTATCCTTCGCGAAATGATCGCTCAGTCAGAAGTTAAGACTTTCAGCGCACCTGTTTCCATGGGTGGGTCTGACGAGTCGGTTCAGGATGTTGAAGTCACTCGCGTGGGCACATTCATCGCGGCGACCAACAACGACGCTGGCTTCGTGACGATCGAACGCGCTGGTAATGGCGACTTCTTCTTGGAGAAGCTTGAGCGTCAGCCAGGCGGTCGCTTCCGCAGCGCCTTTACCTCGCTGATCCGCGCCGATGCTGGTGAGACCCTCACCGTGCCATTCGACCCGAACCGCGGCGAGCTGTTCAAAATCGAAGGCGACAAGCCGGGCCTCGGTGAGCGTGTGAACCAGGGTGGTGTCGTTGGTTACATCGTTCTCGGTCTTCTCGTTATCGGTCTGTCCGTAGCGCTGTTCAAGATCATCACGCTCTTTGTCATGGGTAACGCTATCCGTGCGACAGCGAAGACTAAGCAGGCGGGTGACGGTAACCCGCTCGCACGTGTCTTCGAAGCGTATGAGACCAATAAGAACTCTGATCTTGAAACCCTCGAACTGAAACTCGACGAACAAATCCTTCGCGAGTCTCCGAAAATTGAGCGTTACAATGACATTGTTAAAGTGCTCGCGGCTGTGGCCCCACTTATGGGTCTGCTCGGTACAGTTATCGGTATGATCATTACCTTTACCGCGATTACAAACTTCGGTGCTGGCGATCCTAAGCTGATGGCTGGCGGTATTTCGGTTGCGCTTATGACCACAGTGCTTGGTCTGGTGGCTGCGATTCCACTTCTGCTGACACATGCGCTCGCTGCGGCGATGGCACGTGGCAACCAGCAGATCCTGGATGAGCAGGCAGCTGGCCTTGTAGCAGAGCGCGCTGAGCGTGGAGGGGCGGCGTAAGCCGCCTCTGAGATCGGGAGCCCATAGATGTTGGGAATGACCGAACTTCAGGAGTTTTTGGCCCGCGGAGGGCCAGTGCTTCTATGGATTATGGGAGCCACATTCATCATGTGGGCCCTAATCCTGGAGCGCCTGTTTTACTTCCGCGTCGCCCATGCTTCTGTCGCAGAGGAGGCTCTTTCGGAGTGGCGTTCGCGCTCCGACCGGAAGTCCAAACTCGCGCACTGGGTAAAAGACAAGCTTGTCTCTGAAGTCCGTCAAAAAGCTCAAGCAAATGTCTCATTTGCAAAGGCTATGGTGGCGCTCGCGCCGCTGCTCGGACTGCTCGGAACTGTGACCGGAATGGTAACGGTGTTTGACAATATGGCCATCACGGATGGTGCTGACGCTAAAGCGCTTTCGCGCGGTGTGTCGCAAGCCACGATCCCGACAATGGCTGGTATGGTCGCATCGATTTCAGGCATTCCGTTCGCGAGTGGTATGGACAAAAAGGTTCGCCGGGTTGTCCAGGAAGTCGAAGACAAGATGGAGATTGGCTGATGAGAGGACGTGCAAGTCGCCCAAGCGACGAAGCGGCTGTTGACCTGACGCCGATGCTCGACGTGGTCTTCATTCTGCTCATCTTCTTCATCGTGACCTCGACCTTCATTCAGGAAGAGGCCCTAGGAGCTGAGCCACCACCACCGCAAACCAATGCGCCAAGCAATCCAGCGCCAGCGATCATCGTTTATATCGATGAAACAGACCAGATCCGCGTTAATCGGAAGCTTACCGATATCTCTGCGGTTCGGGGTGGCATGGAACGCGCACGAGCGGAAAACCCAGAGAGCGCTTTGATTATTCAAGCCCATCCGGAAGCCCGGACTGGCACGATTATCGAAGTTCGTGACATTGCGTATGACGCACAAATGGAGCGGGTGAACATCGTCCGTTCTGCAGGCTAGAGGAGGCTAATCATGGCACGTAAAGCACGCGAAGCAGCGAGCAGCGCCGAAGATGATGTAAACCTCACGCCAATGTTGGACGTGGTGTTCATTCTCTTGATCTTCTTCATCGTGACCGCTCAGTTCATTCGTGAGCCTGGCGTTGAAATTGATCGGGTCGATGTCAACAATAAAGAGCGCCAAAATCCGCTCGGCATTTTGATCGCGATCGATGGCAACAGCGAAATCTACATGAACAAACAAGTGGTTCCGCTGTCAGAGGTTGGCTTCCGTATTCGCGAATTGCGCGAGGATAACCCGAAAGGGCGTCTCGTCGTGCAAGCGGACTCTGAAGCTCAGGCTGGGGTGCTTATCGACCTCATGGAGGTCGTCAACGAGGTCGACAATCTGGGACGTGTCCCTTTGTCGGTCGTGAACCAGTAGAGGAGAGATTTTATGTTTGCAAATCCACTGATCCGCCTTGCGATTGGTATTCCGGTTGCGATTGTGGTCACACTGATCCTCTTTCATTCTATGCGTCTCTTGATCAGCGCAGATTTCGAAGAACCCGATAATTTGCGCGAGTATAATCTTGAGAGCATTACGCCTGAAGCTGAAGAAGAGCAGGTCACACGGCGTGCGCGGAACAAGCCGCGTAAACTAAACAATGCTGACAAGCCGCCGCCACCTCCAAAGCTGACGGCCAGCAAGTCAGACATCGATCTGCCAACGCCAAACATTCAGGGCGCACCGCCAAGTGAGCTTCCGCCAACGCGGTTGAATTCACTCGCGATTGACCCTGTGGCGATTTCAGATCGTGACGCGCAGCCTATTCGTCCACCTGTGCCGACCTATCCGTCGCGCGCAGCTGAGCGAGGCATTGAGGGATCCTGTGATGTTCGCTTTGACGTGGACACGCGCGGGAAGCCTTACAATGTAACGGCAGATTGCACGGATCGTGTGTTCAAACGCGAAGCAGAACGCGCGGTGAGCCGCGTGGAATTTGCGCCCAAGATTATTCGCGGGCAAGCAGCTGAGCGCCGTAACGTGGTTTATCCACTCGAATTTACGCTGGCTGAGTAAACCTTACACAGCGAACAAGGGCAGGGGGCTTTTGCGAGCCCCCTCTCTTTTTGCCTTGACTATGTCATATAATTACATATAGTCATATTATGACATAGGGAGGCTTGGAATGACCGCACATATAGAGCAGTCTTTAGGTAACCAAAGGCAACCGGCGCCGGCGAAACGGTTTGCGGTTGTTGCAATCCCGGCAGGGGCCATGACCCTCGCGCTTTTCGCGGCGATGGAAAACCTGGTTCAAGTCGATGAGTTCTCCGCGCCCGATCAGCGGGTCTATGAACTGTCGCAATATATGGAACAGACGCGCCGAGATGAACCGGAGGAGCCTTGGCGCAAACCGCCACGTCCGAAACCGGTCGATCCACCGCCTATGGCAGATCCGCTGGTAAAGAGCGTCAGTAATCCGGATCTGCCTTCCTACGACTATAAAGGTGTCGCGCCAGCGGTGTATGGCGGTCCCGACATGAGATCAATTGTCCCGAAACGTGCGACGTCAATTATTGATCGCACAACTCAACCGATCACGCAGCCGATTCCAATCTACCCAGATGCCGCAGCGAGACGTGGGATTACCGGCATATGCGACGTCCATCTGAGTGTGTCACCGAAAGGTGAGCCCTTTAACATTCGGGCAGATTGCTCGGACCATGTCTTTAAGCGTGCCGCTGAAAAAGCTGTCAGTAAGGTCAAATTTGCGCCTAAGATTCGTGATGGACTGCCGGTTATAGTGACCGGTGTGGTTTACCCGATTGAATTTCGGCTGGACCCATAGAAACAATATGTGCTGAGAAATCAGCAAAATGCTTCAACTTACCGTTCGAAGCGCTTGAAATCGGTGGAAACTTCCGGTTCAAAGGAAACAGACGCCATATCGGCGGATAGGAGTGAAACGATATGATGAAGCGCATAATGAAAAGCGTGGCGACGATAGCGATTGCGGCATCAATTGGTGTCGGCACTGCTGCCGCTCAAGCCTGTGAAGAGACCCAGTTCAGTTCGACAAATGCCGAGAATTATCTGAAGGCGGAAACCGAGCTGATTGTGAACGACAATCCTCAAGCCGCTCTTGCGGCTTTGAATGCGTTGCGGGCCCAGCAATTGAATTGCTACGAAGAGGGTGCCGCGCTTCGCCTTGGTGCGGCGATTAAGATCCAAACGAACGACCTGAATGGCGCTGTCGCGGATCTGCTGCTCGCGATTGATCGCGGCTACATCCCCGAAACTGAGCTCCAAACGACTTACTACAATATTTCGCAGATCTATCTGTCGGGCGACAATAAAGAGAAAGCGCTGGAGTATTTTGGTAAGTGGATGCAGCAAGGCGGCGTTCCAGATCGGAACCAGAGCTGGACTCTCGCTGTCCTGTATCAGCAAATGGACCGCTTTACTGAGGCTTTGCCTTGGGCGGAAAAAGTCCTCGCCGCCGACGGCACAAACGCTGACCGGTCTGTCTATGACTTCCTGATCTTCCTCTACGACAAAACCGGTAACTTCGCGAAGAAGGCCGAATTGCTCGAGCTGCTCCTGGCGCGTGACCCATCTGATCGTCGTCTTTGGGACGCGATCGCCGGCGACTATTTCCGCGGCGGACAAGAGCGCAAGGCGTTTGAAGTGCAGAAAGCCATGTATCTCGGCGGACTGCTTCAGACTGAAGACGAGCTGATGCGCGTCGTGAACTTCTACAATTCGTTCGATGTGCCTTACGCGGCTGCAAAGATTCTCGAGAAAGAGATGAATGCGGGCCGGATTTCAGCCAACTATCAGCGCCTCGAACTGCTGGCAAACCTCTATCAGGTGGCACGTGAGTTTGACAAAGCCATTCCAGTGATTGAACGCGCTGCCGAAATGGCGCCGGACGGCAAGATGTATGAACGTCTCGGTCGCTCCTTTAGCGAGCTGCAGGATTGGGCCGAAGCTGAAGACGCTCTGATCAAAGCCATCAATAAAGGCGGCTTGTCTGACTCCGGTCTGGCCTGGGTCCTTGTTGGGCAATCACGTTATGAGCGTGACGACCGCTCCGGCGCGCGAGAAGCGTTTCGTAGTGCGAACAATCGTGGCGGACGCGGCTGGATCGACTTTATGGCAGCCGAAGATAACACGGCACGCGCTTTGGTCCTCTTCGAAGCCCAAAACGAAGTCAACGACTACAAGAAAGAGAAAGAGCGCTGCAAAGACCTCGAAGTCATCGGCAACGCACCGGAATCTTGCTTGACAGTTGATGATCGCCTCGCCGCGGCAGAAGAAGCCCTGAGTGAGTTGCAAGGCGACGTATAAATCCAAATTTTTCAAGGCAAGCCCCGGACTTTACGGTCCGGGGCTTGTTGTTTTTGTAAAAGCGTGGAACCAAGACCGACATGGCCGATCTTAGTGTAAAGACTAAAGAGGACGAAGCTGTTTGCGAGCGTGTGCTCGGCCTTCAATCCCAAATGCAGGACCGCACATTTAAGTGGGCGGAAATCAATACAGGCAGCTGGAATCGCGGCGGCTTAGATGTCCTCGCGCCGCAACTCGGTGACGCTTACAGCGCGCTTGAGGCGGATATCGAGCTGATCGCAACGGACCCGTTCGAGAAAGTCTCGAACAATGGACAGATTGAGGCCTTTGAAACCGGACCCGTGATCCGCATTTCGTCTCGTCCAGACGCCGAGATGCAAGTCATCATGAGCGGGCACTATGATACGGTGTTCCCGCCAAATACCTTTACCGACATCAAAGATATTGGCGACGACAAGTTTAATGGCCCCGGCCTTGCCGATATGAAGGGCGGTTTGTCGGTTATGCTGGGCGCTCTACAGGCGTTCGAAGCTGGCCCACTGAAAGACAAACTTGGCTATCAGATTGTTGTCACGCCGGACGAAGAAACCGGCAATTTTGCAAGCGCGCCATTCTTAACCGAGGCCGCGCAATCGGGTGCGATGATCGGCATGACTTATGAGCCCTGCATGGATACCGGCGCGATGTCCGGTGGTCGTAAGGGGTCCGCCGTATTCGATGTCGTTCTACATGGTCGCTCCGCGCATGCTGGTCGCGCCAAAGACGATGGCCGCAGCGCCGTTGAAGCAGCCGCCGCCATGGTGGTCGCGCTGGAGCAATTGAATGGGCGCTATGAAGGGGTCACGTTCAATGTGGGCTCCATTGATGGCGGTAGCGCGGTCAATATTGTTCCAGATCTCGCAATCGTACGGTTTGGCGCTCGCGCGCCGGATGCTGAGGCGGCCGCTTGGGCGACAGAGCAAGTCAATGCGCTGCTCGCAAAGGCGAAAGCGATGGATGGTATTTCGGGCCACATTCATGGCGGCTTCTACCGCCCGCCAAAGCCGCGCAATGACGCGCAGCAAATGCTGTTCGATGCGGTCGCTGATACTGGAAAAGCCATCGGCTTAGAGCTCGAATTCGTCGATACAGGCGGCGTTTGTGAAGGCAATAACATCTTTGCGGCTGGCGTCCCGAACGTCGATACGCTGGGCGTTATGGGCGGACGTATTCACTCGGACGAGGAATATGTTGTCATGTCGAGTTTTGTTGAACGCGCCCAGCTCTCAGCACTACTCTTGAACAGAATTGCGGACGGTCGTCTCGATGCACGTAAAATCAAGGCACTGATGGGATGACGTCTCCTTATGTCATGCGCCCAGCGGAGTTGTCGGACTATGACGCGCTCCGGTCTATGGCCGTTGAATCAGGGGCCGGGTTCACCTCCCTGCCGGTTGATGAAGAGATCTTGCGCAACAAGCTTATGAAGTCCGTCGACTCGTTTGCGGGGCGATTGCAAACGCCGGAATATGGCAAGTATCTGATGATGCTGGAGAATGTCGAAACTGGCGAGATCGGTGGATGCAGCGCCGTCAAAGCCGGCGTCGGCGTCAAATCTCCGTTCTTCAATTACCGGATCATCACTCTTGCGCAGGCAAGTCAGGAAGCGGACCGCCGTTTCGATATGGACGCGCTGATCCTAACGAATGAGTTTGTCGGCTGCACTGAGGTTGGCACGCTATTCTTACGCCCAGAACATCGCGGCGCTGGCGTCGGACGCCTCTTGGCGCAGTCGCGATACTTGTTGATTGGGAGCAAGCCTGAGTGGTTTGGTGAGAAGGTTATTGCTGAGCTGCGCGGCGTCGTCAGCCACGATGGCGAGACACCGTTCTGGGAGTGCCTGGGCCGCCACTTCTTCAAAATGTCTTTCACTGAAGCTGATTATCTATCCGCCACGACAGACAACCAGTTCATCCTCGATTTGATGCCGAAATATCCGATCTATGTAGATCTTCTGCCGAATGAAGCGCGCGAGGTGATCGGGCGCTGTCATGTTGACGGCGTTCCAGCTTACAAATTACTCGAATGGGAAGGCTTCAATTTTGAGAATGTCGTCGACATCTTCGATGGCGGTCCGATCATGCAAGTGAGCCAGAACCAATTGCGTACAATGCGCGAGAGTAAGGTTATGGAGCTGGAAGTCGGCGCCGCAACAGGGTCGACTGGAATCGCAGCACGAACAGATCTGGAAACCTATCGCGCGTGTCTGATTGAAGGCGCTGTGATTGGCGAGAAGCGCTTTATGACGACGCAGGACACGCTCGACAAACTTAAACTCAAGCGCGGCGACAAAGCCCGTATTTGGCTCAGGAGCTAGCATGGCCAAAAGCGTATATATCGACGGTCGTTGGTCTGACGGCGCGGATGACTGGTTCGAGAAAACCAATCCCGCGACCGGTGAAACGAGTTGGGACGGGCAGGCAGCCAGCGATGATCAGGTCACCGAAGCCGTGGCGTCAGCCCGCAAAGCGCAAACAGCCTGGGCCAGGCGCCCGCAACATGACCGCACAACGATTCTTGAGGCCTATGCCGAGGAGCTGAAAAAGCGCGCAGACACGATTGCGCAAGCGATCAGCCGCGACATGGGCAAAATAGGCTGGGATGCTCGCGCCGAGGCCGGAGCCATGGCCGGCAAGGTTGCGATTTCGATCAAAGCCCAGGTCGAACGCGCCGGAACGTCATTCTCAGAAGCCGCATTTGGGTCGATGCATCTAACTCATCGGCCGCATGGGGTGATGGCTGTTTTCGGTCCGTTTAACTTTCCGGGCCATCTGCCGAACGGGCACATCGTTCCGGCGCTGCTGGCCGGAAATACGTGCGTCTTAAAACCCTCTGAGCTTGCGCCATCAGTCGCGCATATCATGGTTGAGGCATTTGAAGCGGCTGGCCTCCCGGAGGGTGTCTTGAACGTTGTTCAAGGTGGGCGGGACACTGGTGCCGCTTTGCTTGATGATGATATCAACGGATTGCTGTTTACAGGTTCTGCGCAAACCGGTCTGTTTTTCCATCGCCACTTTGCTGGACGTCCCGAAGTGATTCTTGCGCTTGAAATGGGCGGGAATAATCCGCTCATTGTCTGGGACCCAGCCGACATAGACGCCGCAGCTGATGTGGCAGCGCAATCGGCGTTCCTAACCACGGGCCAGCGTTGTTCTTGCGCTCGCCGCGTGATTATTCCGCACGGCAAATGGGGCGATAGTGTTGTCGAGGCGATTGTCGCACGCGCCAAAGATCTTCGCATTGGCGATGCGAGTGATGATGAAGCCTTTATGGGGCCTCTCGTGTCTGAACAAGCCGCGCAGAACGCCATTGATTTCCAGATGATGTTGTCAAAAGCAGGCGGGAAGTCGCTCCGTCGTCTGAAGCGCATGGAACGTGGCGGCGGCTTCGTCACGGCGGGCGTCATGGACGTCACCGACGCGACGGGTGTTCCGGATGAGGAACTCTTCGGGCCGTTGATGCAGATCATCCGGGTTGACGATTTTGATGAAGCCATCCGCCGCGCCAACGACACCAAGTATGGCTTGTCGGGTGGCTTGGTGAGTGATGATGATGCGTTGTGGCTGCGCGCGCATGCAGAGATGAAGGCGGGCATTCTGAACCGCAATCGTCCAACCGCAGGCGCGAGCGGGGCAATGCCATTTGGCGGTCCCGGGCATTCTGGGAATTTCCGTCCTGGTGCTTACTATGCCGCTGACTATTGCGCCTGGCCGCAAGCGAGCCAGGTCTCCGACCAAGCGGCGCGACTTGGCGCAATTGGATTCCCGAAGTAGAGACCGCATACAAGTTTTCAGCCTCGCCCTGAGCCTGTCGAGACGCGAGCGCTGACCATATAATTCGGGTGTTGTTAGGAACACCCTTCGACAGGCGCAAGGCAGGAGTTCCCATGTCTTCTACCGAAACTGTTGAAGTGAATTTTGATGGCCTGATTGGGCCAAGCCATAATTATGGCGGTATGTCTGATGGCAATCTGGCCAGTAAGACCAATGCCGGCGATGTCTCCAATCCACGTGAAGCGGCGCTGCAAGGATTAGAGAAGATGCGCATGTTGGTGCGCGCTGGATTTGTGCAGGGCGTTTTGCCGCCGCTCGCACGACCAAATTTCGGCTTTCTCGTCGATGCTGGCTTTAACGGCTCTGATACCGCCATTCTGGAACAAGCAACGAAACAAGCACCGGGGCTTTTAAAAGCGGCATACTCGGCAAGTTCTATGTGGACCGCGAATGCCGCAACTGTATCGCCATCAGCGGATACTGATGACGGGCGCCTGCATCTGACCAGCGCGAACCTGTCGTCGATGTTGCACCGTTCGTTAGAGCACCCTGAGACAACTGGAACGCTGGCAACGATATTCGAGGCAGAAGACGCGTTCTCAGTTCACGCAGCCTTACCGATGCACGCTGACTTTGCGGATGAAGGCGCCGCCAATCATGTTCGGCTATGCAATGCTCATGGCGATGCGGGCGTCGAACTTTTCGTGTACGGACGCGAAGCTGGCGAGTCTGTTGCCGGCTTTCCAGCACGCCAAACCAAGCTGGCAAGCGAGAGTATTGTTCGCGGCCACGGCTTAAACGGCGCGAGAGCCGTTCTTGCCCGCCAATCAGAAACGGCCATCAATGCGGGGGCATTTCACAATGATGTCGTCTGTGTCGGAACGTTAGATACGCTGTTCTTCCACGAAGATGCGTTCGCTGATACCAATGCAGTCCTCGAAGATATTCGCCGCGCAGCCGACGGACTGTTTGAATTGCGGCCTGTTATGGTGGCACGCGACGCAGTCCCACTCGAAGATGCAATCAAGTCCTATCTCTTCAACTCGCAACTCTTGGCTTGGCCTGACGAAGATCGCTTAGTCCTCCTGGCGCCAATGGAAACGCAAGAGAATCCAAAAACGCGCGCCTATTGCGAGAACCTCGTGGGCGGAAATGGTCCGATCGGCCGCGTCCAGTTTGCTGACGTGCGTCAGTCAATGAGAAATGGCGGCGGCCCGGCATGTCTACGCCTGCGCGTTGTCATGACGCCAGAAGAACGCGCCGCCTGCCATCAGGGTGTTTTATTGGACGAAGCGAAGATCGATCATTTGCAAGATATCGTCCGAGCCTCGTATCGTGATCGATTAGCGGCCGCAGATCTCTCAGATCCAGACTTTGCGGAAGAGTGCCTATCAGCGCGTGAGAAACTGCTCCATGCGCTCGATTTAAGTGGATTGGTTTAGCGTGGCGCGTTTTAAATTCACAATCGCCGCCACGGAGGGCGCCGCGCGAACGGGAACGCTTTCGACCACACGAGGCGATATTCGCACACCCGCTTTCATGCCTGTCGGCACGGCTGGCACGGTCAAGGCGCTCTATACTGATCAGGTCAAACAGGCGGGCGCCGATATCATTCTCGGCAATACGTATCACCTGATGCTGCGACCTGGCGCAGAGCGCGTGAAGCGCCTTGGCGGGTTACACAAGTTCAGCAAATGGTCTGGACCGATGCTAACCGATAGCGGCGGCTTCCAGGTTTGGTCGCTGTCACAGCTCCGCAAAATGGATGCCGACGGCGTCACATTCCGTAGCCATATCGATGGCTCAGAACACCGACTGACGCCCGCACGTAGCATTGAAATCCAGGCCGATCTGCTCGGCGCCGATATCTCCATGCAGCTCGACGAGTGCACGGATTATCCGTGCACCCATGAAGAGGCGGAACGCTCGATGAAGCTTTCGCTTGATTGGGGCGCTCGGTCTTTAGAGGCGTTTGGCGAGCGTGACGCGCAGACACTGTTTGGGATTGTCCAAGGCTCCAACTATCCAGATCTAAGAGAGGCATCCGCGAAAGCGGTCGCGAAGCAAGGCTTTGGCGGCATCGCACTTGGAGGCCTAGCCGTCGGTGAAGGTCACGATCAGATGTGCCGCACAATCGATATGACGATGCCGCACATACCAGCTGACTATCCGCGCTACGTTATGGGCGTCGGGAAGCCCATCGATCTGGTTGAGGCCGTCGCACGAGGCGTTGATATGTTTGATTGTGTGCTTCCAACGCGCGCGGGTCGGCATGGCCAAGCCTGGACTTGGGATGGGCCGATCAATCTCAAGAATGCGCGCTTTGCAGAAGATCTATCGCCGCTCGATGAGGCCGTGTCGTGTCCGGCCAGCCAAGACTATTCAAAGGCTTATCTGCATCATTTGATCCGGTCAGGCGAATATCTCGGATCTATGGTGTTGAGCTGGCACAATACGGCGTTCTTTCAGGCGCTGATGCAGCGGATGCGCGATGCGATCGCCGCAGGCGAATTCGAAGCCCTGCGCCAGGAGTTGGCGACCCGCTGGGCGGCGACCAAGTCGGAACCGAAGACGGACGCTAAATCCTAGCGAAAGACAACTTTTGACTCTTCGTCAGCGCTTGGCAGAGGCGCTGCTGGATAGTCACACGCTTTGACCAAGCCAATGCCTTTTAGGAAGGTCCGGCGATGAGATCCTCGCTCATAGGCTTTTCGGACCTTGGTCGCATGACTGTTTGCGCCGGTGACAGTACGAACGATCCCGCGATACGGAATGAACCCAGACGCGGTGGACGCCACTGTGTCCAAAAATGCCGTTGAGGCGCCGTCTGCGGCGCGCTCGCTAAGGCCATTCTTGTCAGGTGGCGGAATGTCCCAGTCGCGGCCTAGAAGTTCGTTCAAACGGGTCACCTCGGCCGCAATGTCGGCGCAGCTTATGTCTGGATCGATATCGTAGGGGTTTTTGATCTTCTTGAATTCCTCCGGCGCTTTATCGCGGATCAGATTCACATCTTTAAGAGGGGAGGCCGCCGCATCGCTAAAGCCGTCTTGGGATTGCTGCAAAGCGCGTTCTGTAGCGCTCGATGTATTCAATCCGTCGGCAGACTGTGCGTCTTGATTTGTGGACGCACAAGCACTGCAGAATGCGATCGTCGTGAGGGCAAGTATCAGACGTTTCATTGGATCAGTTTGATGCGTTTAGGGATGAAAAACAAGTTTCTGCGCGCGGTTCGGCTTTCAGCAGCAAAAACCGTTGACCCGGCTTAGGCACTCAACTACATGGGCCGTTCGGATGCGCCCATAGCTCAGTTGGTAGAGCAACTGACTTTTAATCAGTAGGTCACAGGTTCGAATCCTGTTGGGCGTACCATCACCAAAACCGGTAGACATCTCGTTAGCCGGTTCTTGTGATGACAAAATTGCACATAATGTAGATTATCGAATAATTTGCTGTGTCGTGCCTATCATACTTGCACATTGCGCTTAGCCGATGACGAAGCTCTTGGCGCTAAGAGCCTTCATGTGATCGCGCCACCGTGCGTGACGGGTATGCCCCCTCTTCTGCCGAAGCTCTTGTATTTAGGTGTTTGTTAATAAGTAAGCGCCGCAGGATATGATCCTGCGGCGCTTTGAATATACCGGCCTACATGTCTTTGAAATTCTTCCACACTGTAAGGGCGATCACTGGCGTTGCGACCACTAGCAGCGCGTAGACGATCCACATATCGAATATCAGACCGAGTAGCAGGATAAATGCGCCGATCGATAGATAGCCGGACAGGCCGCTTGGTTTCTTCACGATGACTTATCCTGCCTCGCCCCCCGCCTCTAGAACTTAACCGTAATTCCGGCCCATCCTTCATGGTCGGTGAAGTTCTTACTGCGGGTCGTGTCATAGCGGATATGGCCGTAGATCTTGTCAGAGAAATAGATCTTGGCATCAGCTCCAATGGCGGCCCTGGACGTATCGAGCTTGGCAGAGCTTGGGGTGAAGTTGGCGTCTGGGACGATCAGGCTGGCGCGGCTGTTGATCTGGAGGTCGCCGGAGAGGCTCTCCCACAGAACATGGACACCAGTATCGACGCGCGTGTCGCCAAAGAGTGTGGTCTCATAGCGCCCTTCTCCGCCCGCACCGATGACAATTTGCTCCGCGGTCTCTTCCTCATAAGCGAGGTTGAGGATCCCCGCGCCGCTTTCTTTGAAACGGTTATAAGTCCCGGTGGTGAGATCTGCGGTCAGCACTGGTCCAAGGCTCAGCCCATCTTCGGTCTCGCTGGACCAGAGCAGATCATAGTGCAGCTTGGTCTTGAAGCTGGACGCCTTGCCTTCAGTTTCGGCTCGGGTCACGACCGGCTGGCCATCGCCCATCACGAAGACACGCTGCAGCTCATAATCGTGCCAGGCATGTGAGGCGGCTGCGGCCAGGAACAGACCGTCTATCTGCGCGTTCACGAAGCCGCCCAGATGTACACTGTCCACTTTGCCATGTGAGATGCTGCTATCGAGATCGGCTTCAGTAAATCCGGTTGAGAGCCCAAATAGGATCTCTGCCCCGTTCTGCTCAAACAGGTGCTGGGCCCCGAAGGCGAAGCCGCTATTGCCGCCCTCCCAACCGGTTTGGCCCGCGCTATTGCCGACATCATACCGGCCGCCCAGACCTGTGGTCCAGAAGCTCCACTCACCAGGTTCCATCGTCTCGCTGCGTCGTTGGATCAGGCTGTCGGCGAACAGATCGCTCACAAACATGCCAGCCATTAGAGCCGATGGCACGAGCTCTTTCGGTGACAGCAAAGGCGATCCGGCAAATGGAACGGGAACGGGAACACCCGGAGAACCCGGGAATTTGGGAACACGGCGTACGCCCGGCCGCCCACCTAAGGACCCGAA